>OIWQ01001108.1_pt1 | contig 33341 bp, 21 predicted proteins | sample 1587571 | NCBI WGS metagenome assembly OIWQ01 (sample SAMEA3888910, study PRJEB22519) | human gut metagenome | biome: human gut; feature: human-associated habitat; material: faeces | place: Denmark | collected 2010 | reverse complement strand
ACTCGTAAAAAATTGAGTCTTTCCCGGCATCGAAGTGGAATTTTATCATAGGAGTGAATATGACGATGGAACTCTGTTACAATCCGGCTGCCGGGGAGCGCGGTCTCGGCGACCTCTATCTGCCGGAACACCCGGAACATGCCCCCGTTGCTCTGACCATTCACGGCGGCGGCTGGAGCGCCCAGGACAAATCCAGTTTCTGCGGCGTCTCCCAATTCATCGCCTCGCTGGGCTGGGCGGTCTTCAACATCAACTACCGCCTGACCACCATCGCCCCCTGGCCCGCCTGCGGCGACGACTGCCTCATGGCGGCGAAATTTCTGCTCGACGGCGAAGTGCCGGAGTTTGCCGGGCTGGACCGGTGCAAACTTCTGATCTGCGGCGGTTCGGCAGGCGGCCATCTCGCGCTTATGACCGGACTGCGCCTCCCGCCAAACCGGGTTGCCGGAATCATCTCCATCTCCGGAATCGACGAACTTACCAGCGATTTTGCGCTGCACAGCTTCCGTTACGAGCCATTCTTCGGCGGTGAACCGACGGAAGAAAAACAGACGGAGGCCAATCCGCTCCAATACCTGCGGCCCGATTCTCCGCCGGTCCTGCTCACCCACTGGGACAACGATCAGGTGGTGCCGGTCGAAAGCGCACGACGGTTCCGCGACCGCGGGCGCGCTCTCGGGTGCCGGGTCGACTACTATGAATATTCGACCGAAGACGAGGGCCACGGCATCTGGATCCCCGATTCCAAACCGCACCGGCTCTATCCCCATCTCGAAACGGAACTGACCCGTTTTATCGAAAGCGTCCGCCCGGAGAATCCGCCATGCCCGACGAAGTGATCCTGATCGACGCCTACAGCCAGATTTTCCGCGCCTTCTTCGCCATCCGCATGCTGACCAATTCGCGGGGGGAGCCGACCAATGCGCTTTTCGTCTTCACCCGGCTGCTGCTCCACATCCAGCAGACCTATTCCACCGCCCGGGGAGCGATGCTCTTCGACTGCGGCAAGGTCGGGTTCCGTCTGGAACTCAATCCGGAATACAAAGCGAACCGTCCGCCGATGCCGGATGCGCTCCGCGCCCAGATTCCGGCCATCCGCACCATGGCCGAAGCGTTCGGCTGGCCGCTGCTGGAGGAGCCGGAGTTTGAAGCGGATGATCTCATCGCCGCCATTGCCCGGGCCGCGACTGATGCACCGGTCCGCATCGTCAGCTCCGACAAGGATCTGGCCCAGCTGGTGGACGACCGGGTGCACATGCTTTCGCCCGCCGCAGGCAACGCGGGTTTCGAGGAGCGCGGCACGGAAGAGATCGTCAAAAAATTCTCGGTTCCCCCCTCCCTGATCGTCGATTATCTCTCCCTGATTGGCGACAGTTCGGACAACATCCCCGGCGTTCCCGGCATCGGCCCCAAAAGCGCGGCCCAGCTGCTCACCCAGTTCGGCCCGATCGAACAGTGGATCGATCACCCGGAACGGCTTGCCGGTTCCAAATTTGAAAAGAAACTTGCCGGCACCGCCGAGCTTCTGCGTCGCAACCGGAAACTGATTCAGTTGCGGCAGGATCTGCCCGCCCGCTTCCGCAACCTCGACGCCCTGCTGCACCGGAATGAGCCGGACTGGAACAAAATCGCCGGCCTGTGCCGCGAATATGAACTCAAAAGCATTTTGAAGGAGCTCCCCCCTGACGCAACAGCGGATCCGGACGATCTCTTCGCCGCGGCGGCCGCCGAACCGCCAGAACCTCCCCGGCCGGAGGAGAAGAGCGGCGGCATGGTTCAGGGAGAGCTTTTCTAAATAAAAAATGCGGAACTCCGGGAGGAGTTCCGCACAAAGAAGCGACCATTTCAGTATTTGCGCTGCAGGCCGATCACCCGCCCCTGAATCGCGACCTCTTCCGCCGGATAGATCTGTACGTCATATTCCGGATTGGCCGGGCGCAGTTCAATCCTGCCGCCGGTCTTCGGGAAGAAGCTTTTCACGGTAACCTCATTGCCCTGAACCAGGGCCACGACGATATCGCCCGGGCGCGGTTTGTTGCCGGTCTGGGCGACAATCACAATATCGCCGTCATAGATCCCGAGGTCGCGCATGCTCTCGCCCTGCACCCGCAGTGCGAAGAGCTGATCCAGCGGGTAGTCGTTGACCTGCGCCGACGTAACACAGATCTCCCCCTCCTTGTACTCGAGACTCTCCGCCGGAGCTCCGGCGTTGACCCGCCCGAGCAGCGGAATCATCAGCGCGCCGTGCGGCACACCGCGGGCGCCCCGCATCCGGGACATCAGGCTGATGCTGCGCGCCTTGGAACTGCGCGAGAGCTGTTTTTTACGCTGAAGCGCCCGCAGATGCGCAAACACCGTTGAAGTCTTGATGTTGAAATGATCGGCAATTTCGTACACCGTGGGTGCCATCCCTTCCCGGTCCAGAAATTCCTCTATGAATTCCAGAATATTCTTCTGTTTTTCCGTTAACGTTTTCATTGTCCACCTCGTTTATAACATGCATTCCGATTCCGTCCGGCTTTACAACCGGAATCCGGTGCCTGCGATTACATATTTTCCATCGAGCCGGCCGACCCGGACCATATAGAAAAGCTCATTGCGGACAAGTTGCCCTTTGATCGCCCCGCCGGCGGCCTTTTTCTCAAAGGTGAACTTCCAGACATAATCGCGGACGATGCTTTTATCCAGATCCGTCACATATTGAGCGCTGATGAGCCGGCCCATCGTCTCCGTCAGCTCCTTGTTCATCTGTTCGAACATCTCGGGAGTGACCTTCGTCTTGGAATTCGCCGGGATCACCGCCTTCAATTTGTCGAAGTTGTTCTCCTTCAAGGCTGCGACGAAACCGGCAACATACTCGTCAGCCAGTTTTTTCGCATCTTCGCGCCCCTCTCCGGACATGAGTTCGGGGCGCGGCTTCTCCTCCGAACCATTTCCGGAAGTGGAAGCACACCCGCCGGCCAGGACCGAAACGACCATCGCGGCGGAGAGGAACCATCCAAAATTTCTCATACACAACCCTCCTTGTTCAATCCACTGCGAAATATTTTTCCGCAAAACGCGGCCAAACTGCCGGCGGCATCTTTCAGCCAAGACGCCGGACAGGCAAACGAGAGGCCGATATACCCTTCTGCGCCCAATTCCCGCCCGGGAACCGCTTCGAGCAGCTCCTCCCGCAGCAACCGTTCACAGAACAAATCCGAATCCATGCCGAAACCGGCAATTCCGCAGAGCAGAGACAGCCCGCCCGCCGGCCGGAAGAGTTCCAGCCCGGAAACCGTTTCCAGACTCCGGCAGAACCATTCCCGATTTTCGACGATCGCGCGCCGGAGCTCTGCCATCTCCTGTTGCACCGGAGCGGTGAGCGCAGCCAGCGCACAGTGCTGATCGAGCGCCGACGCCCCGCCGGAAACCAGCTGCTGCAGCGCGATGATCCGCCCCGAAAGCCACTCCGGCGCGGCGACAAACCCCACCGGATGATTCTCCATGAAACAACCGGCGGAAAATCCGCCTAAAGTGATGCACCGGTTCGCCGCCTCATCTGAAAGCGAGGCGAAACTCACATGCGCCCGGTCCGGTTCACCGATGAATGACGCCAGACACTCATCCGACAACACCATGAAGTTATGCCGCACCGCAATCGCGGCGAGCGCTTCAAGCGTTTCGCGGCGGTAAACGGTTCCCGCCGGCCAGGACGGCGTATTCAAAATCAACAGCCGGGTCCGTCCGGTCACCGCCGCTTCCAGCAGCCCCGGCTCCAGTTCAAATCCCTCCTGAGGCCGGGTGCGCAGCTCGACACAGGTTGCACCCGCGGCGTGAACCAGAGCGCGATATTCCATCCGGCAGGGAACCGGAAGAATCACCTCGTCTCCCGGCCCGCACAACGCGGCAATCGCGGCAAACCGGGCAAAGCGTTCCCCGGGCGTCACCACCAGGTTTAACGCGGTACAAGGGACTTTGCAGTCCCGGCTGAGTTTCTCCGCCAGAGCGCGCCGCAGTTCCGGCAGACCGGCCGCCGGAGCCCCTCCGGGTTCCCCCTGCCGCAGCCACTCGATGCAACTGTCAAGCAGGCCAGCCGGAGGCTCGAAACGCGGAATCTCAAACGCCAGAGAGCGCACACTCCGCCCGGCGGCCCGAAGTTCGCCGGCCAAAGCATGCAATGCGGTGACTCCCGGCATGGGGACCGCACACATTGCACCGACCGCATTCCGCAAATCTTTCAACGCACTCAACTCCTGTGTATTTTATTAATAATACTACGGAAAACCGAAGTTGCAAATTGTATGGAATTCAAAAAACGGAGTTTCTTCACTCCGGCACTACTTCTGGCAGTGCGGGCAGTAGCAGGAACTGCGTCCGCCGAGCCGCACACACTCCACCGTACGGCCGCATGTGAGACAAGGCTGCCCGTTCCGGCCGTAGATCTGCAGCTCCTGCGCGAATTTCCCTTCCGAACCATCGACGTTGAGGAAATCGGAGATGGAACTTCCGCCAAGTTCAATTGCCCGGGCGAGAATCCGCTTTGCCTCGCGGACGATCCGGCCGCACTCGCTCCGCGTCAGGCTGTCCGCCTGGCGCCGGGGATCCACTCCGGCGGCGAAGAGCGTCTCGGCGGCATAGATGTTGCCGATTCCGGCGACGACGGCGTTGTCCATGAGAAAACATTTCACCGCGCCGCGCCGGTTGCGCGAAAGACGGAAAAGATACTCTTCATCGAACTCCTCCGTAAGCGGTTCGACGCCGATGCCATCCAGTTCCCGCGGCCAGCCGCCCGGCTCCGGCAGGCGGCACAGTTTGCACACGCTGAAGCGGCGGGTGCATTCGAAACGGAACGCCCGGTCGTCATCCAGCACGAGAAACAGGTGTTCATGCTTCCGTTTCGGGACAGTGACCGGTTCGACGCGGACCACGCCGGACATGCCGAAGTGCATCAGCAACGCGCGGCCGTCATCCAGTTCGGCGATCACATAGCGGGCGCGGCGGCGGACGTCGACGAACCGCCGCCCCGGCAGTTCCGCGTCGAGCAGCGGGGTGAGCGGCTCCCGCATAGCGGGCGAGAATACACGGACCTCAACGATTTTCCGACCGACTATAACGCGTTTGAGAGCGCGTCCGATTGTTTCAGCTTCTGGTAATTCCGGCATAATTCAATACTATTTTTTTTATTAACGGATATTCGGCGAGAAAATTGTCCGCATTAAAAAAACAGTATGAAATTTTTTTTCAGTTTTCTGAACGCCCATTTTCCAGGATAGGGCCGCCGTCCGAATTCCCGGTGTTCCACACGTCCGGATTCGCTTTCGTTGAAATTGAAATAAAGATTTTGATCTTTGCGAGTTTTCTTTTGATAAGGTTTTCCGGAAGTTTGAAAAGAGGCAATAACAGCAGGTTATAAAAGAGATGCCCCGGATGTATAACCAGTACTCCCGGAGCATGTCGCCAAGAATCCCCAAACTCTATGGGCTATTTATATTTTAAGCTGTCCTATAGAAAAAATCAAGAGAGAAATTTTAAAAATACAAGAAATTCCGTTGATTCCAGGCGGCAGCAGTCACTCCGCCGATTCCGTCGAGTTTTCGGAGGAAATCTTTGGAAGGCATTAAGTTTTCCGCCGTCTTTTTCTGACACTTTTTCTAGTTCAATCAGTTGAAACTGTTTCCACTCGCAGAAACGATCCCGGATCACCGGCGGGAGAGAAGGTACGCCATCACGCCGCCGGGAAACACTCCGGGATCCGCCGTAAAGGAGAGGATGCCGTTCTCAAACTTCGACGCCACCCTTCCTGCCGTGCTCCCGTCGAAACGCAGCGCGTCGACCGTCGGCGGCACTCCGGGATCCAGCTTGAGCGAGACCTTGACCGGATCCCGGCGCAGCAGAAGGCGCGGTTCCCCCCAGCTCTCCAGCAGCGTCATCCGCTCGTCGGAGAAACGGGTCTTGTTCGGCAGTACATTGGTCAGGTGGAAGAGCAGCATGTTCCCGCTCTCCCCGATCGGGCGTTCATCCAGTGTGCTGAGCGACACCGTCTGAGGAACACGCGCTCCGGCAATGCTCAGGCGGTCCGCTCGCAGAGATCCTGCCGCAACGGTCACGCATTCGGAACGGGGAGTGGCGATCGCCAGCGTATTGCGTCCGGCATCGAGACGGAGTTCACCGGTATCGCTCTCCGCGATCCGACGGGCGAGCAGGGTGTTGCGCAGGGCATTGATCCGGCTGTCGGGGAGCGGCGCTTTCCCTTCTGCCTGTTCCGGCGTGAGCAGCCGCACCCCCTGCGGCGCATTTTCTCCGACTATGGTGCCGACCCGGGAGATCAGCCCCAGAGTGCTGAACTCCGGCGGATAGGCTTCCGGCGCATCGGAATTCCAGAGATTCTCCGGCACGCTCCAGCCGAACGCCGCCCGCGCCGGGGCGACATCGCCCCGCCGGAAGAGGAACATCGCCAGCCGGTCCGAAAACTGCGCCAATGGTTCCGCGGCGTAGTTGAAGGTGCTGCCGCCGACGAACCGCAGATTCCCCTCCCGGGAGTGGGACCAGGCGAACTGGTAGAGCGCGTTCCAGCCCTGCAGTGCGGCATATCCGCCGATCATTGGCCCGCCTTCGGAACGGAAGCGGTTCGGCGGGCAAAACTTGAATTCCGTGATGCCGTACGGCTTGTTGAAGAGGCGCGGAGCAAACAGCAGCAGAGGGACTTCATTCCCCAACCGGCTGATGGCCGAACGCTGGTAGAACTGGTTGGGCAGTCGCCACAGATTGACCGGGAAGCTCGGGTGATCGTGATATTTGTGATTGTCCACCACATCCAGATCGTTCCGGATCAGCGCCAGCGGCACCCGGTTCTGCATGTTCAGATCGGTGCAGAGTGCAACAAGTTTCAGTTCATTCTTGAGAAAATTCATCTGATCGAGAATGCATCGATGCTGGCGTTCGTAGAGGAATTCGCGGAACCGCCGGTTGACCGCGGGATCCGCCTTGCCCGCCGGTTCGCCGGGATATCTTTCCGCCATCCAGCCGGGGAAGGCCTTGCGATAGAGTTCGCCGATTTCCGGCACCGTATTCCAGCAGAAGTCGAGGTTGTTTTCGTTGGCGAAGCTGACAACATAGAGGGCCGGATCCTCCGCCCAGCTCATGCCGGTGTAGGGGTTGCGATGGGTGAGCCAGCGGCGCGCGAACTCCTTCCAGTTCCGGAGTGCGGCGGCGGAAATGGGCAATAGCGCCTTCATCTGGAATGCCGGATTCTCCAGAACCGCTTCCGGAATTCCATCTCCGGCTTTGATGCGGCGGCTGCAGTAGATGTCGGTAGTGAGGTAGATGCCCCGTTTTTTCAGTGCGGCGAAGAGATAATCCAGCTTGTCCAGTTCCGCCGGATCGAAGGTGAGGCCGTCGTTTGCGCCGCGTCGAAGCAGGCCGCCGTCATGGTGGTGGAACCGTACCGCATTGAAGCCCGTCTTTGCCAGCCGGTCCGCCAGCAGATCGGCCTCTTCGTGCGGCAGATAGTTGGCGGAGAGGCAGAGGTTGGTACCGACAAACCGGATTCGTTTCTCCGGCGCCCGTTCGAAGGTGAAGTTCCCCTCCGGCGACACCCGGACCGCACCGTATTTCCCGGCGGGAGCGTCCAGCTGATTCGAGAAATCCAGCGGAGACCCTGGAACCACATCCGGCAGGAAGTCGAGTTTGATCCATTCGCGGTTTTCTACGATGTAGGTGGGTTTCGCCAATCCTTCCGTCGGTTGACGTTTCTCGCCGAGTGCCGCGGCGGCGATCATCCAGCAGCACTTGGGATTTTCCATCCGGAAGGTCAGAGACACCGGATCGTTCCGGCGCAGTTCAAATTGGGAGAACCCCAGCCCGATGTAACTGGAACGGTTCTCCGCCGACCAGGCGATGAGAGAATTGGCGAAGTTGTTCAGCTCCCACCAGTTCCCGACGTCGCGCCCATTCTCCACCGGAATCTCCTGATTGGAACCGTCGGCAAAGGTGACGGCAAGAGCCCCGGCTTTTTTGCCACCGGGCCACGCCAGTGCGTGCAGCAGAAAGAGCCACCGTCCGGAGCCGGAGAGTTTCACCGTCGCTTCATGCGGAAACTTCCGGCCGAGCACCACCGCCGAACGCCCGCCGTTTCCGGCGGGATCGACGACGGTGAAATCCACGCCGCCGACAGTCAGTTTCCCGGGCTTGAACATGCGCAGGTCGTTGGCGGGACCCTGATCGGTCCAGCCGCCCCGTCCATCGCCGGCAACTTCGTCGATAAATCCCATATTTGCCGCAGGAGCGAGGTTCACCGGCTGTGCGCCGAGCCGCTGCAGTTCAAATTTTGCCGTGAACTTCGCTTCGGTCAGCTCCCCCTGCGACGGCGAGAAGTAGAGCCGGACGGAGTATCCGGGCAGATTGTATTTCCGGTTGTCCTGAATGCGCAGGATATAATCGCCGGTGATGCTCAGATTTGCGCCGCTGTCGAGCGGAAATGTGACGGTGTGGACCCATCGGTTGTTTACCGGAACCCAGCGCTTCTCGTCATATTCGGCACGCAGTTCGAGGTTACGGCCGTCCACTTCGATCTGCCGCGCACGGGGGGAGAGGGCGAACTCCACGGCCAGCAGCAGGGTCGGGAACGGCCGGTCGGAACAGAACTGCGCGGAGTACCGGAACGCCGCCGGAGTGAGCGGCTCCGCCGTCACCCGGAGCTCTCCCAGACCAAACTTGCCGAAAACGGTGACGACGCCCTCCCGGAAGGTCCGTTTCGTTCCCGGGGAACTGCTCTGGCGCGACCACTGCCAGCCGGGAGCGGCGTGGACCACCGTAAAGGGCAGAGTCTCGATTTTCAGCACGCCGCTCTTTTCCAGCCGGACCCAGTCGGGGAGTTTCGCCGCGCTTCCGCCGCGTTCCAGCCGGAAATCGGCGGTAAGACGGAAATTTTCCAGTCTTCCCTCTTCCGGCGCGTAGTAGAAGCGGACCGCAAAGGGAGCCTTCATTCCGGCATTGAAGCGGCGCTGATCCTGAATTCTCACCACGAAGCTGCCGGTCACAGTCCAGACGGAACCGTCGGGGAGCGGCATGGAGAATTCCTCCACTTTTCTGTTGTTGAAAATCACCCATTTCTTCGCGTCAAACCGCGGTGGGAGCGCGATGTTCCCGCCGTCGATTGAGACGTTCGCGATGCCCGCCGGAATCTGGAACTCCAGAAAGAGCGCCTGTGTCGGCAGTTCGGCGGATGCGGAAAATACCCCATCGTAATGAAGCTTGTTCTTCCCGGCCGGGGTAAATGTCTCTCGGAATTTCGCTCCCTGATACGCCCCTTCGGCAGTGAGCGTGCCCGCCTCGTCGGCAAAGCGGACCTTCCCGGCGGAACGCAGTGAAGTCTGCTTCCAGCGGGGCGAGAGGTGGGTGAGCGACAAGGCGGTTCCTCCCATGCCGATCCGCCCGTTCTCATTGCGGGAAAACCATCCGGGCAGGTCTGTCGCCGGAAGCAGGGAGGCGGCAAACAAGATCAGCGATAAACATACCTGTTTCATCGATTACATCCTTTCTTTTCGTCATTTACAGAGGAATATTTCCTGAGGCACCGGGCTGGTACTCCTCGTGAGCGTTGAAAGCAGTGAGGTTCACGCTCGTCATCGTACCGTTCATCCAGTAATGCTGAAGGATCGCTTCCGCATGGCCGTCGAGAAACGCGGCTCCGTTACCGGGCTGATGCGCTCCGGTCCGTGTGACGGAGAATGAACCGTATCCAGTCCGGCTGGGGCGGAAATAGAGGTTGTAATCGTAATTTCCGGTAACGGTATCCAGCGTATCCATAAAGAGAATTTTGGCCGACGGGGTTTTGATGTTTACCAGTTTGCGTCCACGTGTCCCTGAACGGTCGGTGAAGAGGCAGCCGTTCAGCCACTTGCCGCAGAAAAAATCGCGGTTTACCCCGTTTGTTCTGGTATATGGCAGCCGTGGACACTCCCAGACTGCCGCCTTCTTCTCGCGGCTCTCATTCGACTGGGCGGCAAGATATTTGCCGAGCAGATTGGGGATGGTTCCTCCGCTGTAAGCGAGCTGCGAGGAGTCTCCTGCTCCGTTTCCGCTGATGTACGGCAGAAAATTTCCATTATCATCAGTATACGAGGTCATAGCCAGCATCAACTGCTTGGTGCGGGCGATACAGTCTATGTTCTTCGCGGAGTCCCGTGCCTTGTTCAGCGCCGGCAGCAACATGGCGGCGAGGATTGCAATGATGGCAATCACAATGAGGAGTTCAATCAGAGTAAAAAATTTTCCGTCCCACACGGATTTCTTTCGCCAGCCTGAATCAAATTTTTTCGCCATACCTCATTCTCCTATGGGTTCCTGAGTTTTGAATTAATTATACCGTATTCTGACGAAAAAAACAATCTCCTTAAAAGATACAAAATAGATACATATTGAAAATACCGGCACTTCATCTGCGCTGAATTGATTGACATCGGACGAAAAATCGCTTATATTTAGACACCGAGTGCAGAATAACAGCTGAGGTTCCGCATGGCGAATTCGATTCAGACACCGGGAGATTCCGCTCCGCCCCTGGAGATTGCCCGGAACGCGGCGACGAAGGATCCGTGGTTCACCTGGGTGATCTGTCGTCTGATTCCGGATGAAATGTTTGCGCGGCAGCTTTCCATCCTGAACAGTGGAGAAATAGCCCGGCTTCTCCGGCGGCGGACGGATTCCGTGAACCCTGCGTCGCCACTGCCCCGTTACATGGTGCTGCACAATGTGCTCAAAGAGTATATTTTCTCTCCGGAGGGGCGTATGGCGGGGCGCCTCCCCACCGAGGAGAAACTTGCCGCCTTTTTCGGCGTCAGCCGCAGAACAGTGCGAAATGCTTTGGAACTGCTCGACGCGGACCATCGTATCTGCCGGATCAAGAAACGGGGAACATTGCTGGCGCCTGAGATTGCGCCGAATGACCCCCAGAGCCGCCAGCAGAAAATCGGCGTGGTTTTCCCTGCCGCGGGGAACGGCTGGCCGGAGTTCTTTCCGGAGCTGGAGCGGACGGTCGTCCGGCTGGGATATGCGTTCCGGTTGCGTCGTTATCCCTGGTTCAACCCGGGCGAGGAGGCGCAGGCGATTCGGGTCATCCGCCGGGAGTGCGAGGGCATGATTCTGTATCCCGGGTTGAAGGAACGGAGCCGGGAACTGGTACGGCAGCTGGTTGAGGAGAAATATCCGCTGATTCTCTTCGATCAATGCCGCCTCGACGCCAGCTGCTCCACCGTTTCGCTGGACCATTTCTACGGAGCGCATCAACTGACTTGCCGCCTGCTCGCACTCGGCTGCCGCCGGCCCGCACTGATTCGAATCGCTGATCGGCTCCCCTCTGCGGAGGAGCGGGCGCTGGGTTATGCTCAGGCATTGAGTGAGGCGGGGCTGAAACCGAATAAGCGAATCTACCGGATTGACGAAAACTACTCCCACGAAAGGTTCTTCGAATTCATCCGGAACTCCCGCTGCGACAGTCTGTTGTTCACAACTCCAGGTGTCCTCTACCACTATTCGTTCTCGGCGCCGCCGCTGGTAGAGTTTCTACGGCAGCGGAATCTCCCGACCGCGGCGTTTGATCTGAAGGCGGAGGCCTTCGAGAACCGCCCGTTCCTCCGGTTTTCTGCGGTCCAGCCACAGCGGGAACTCGCCTCACGGGTGATTGCAGAACTGACGCTGATCATGAACTCCTCGGTCAGCCACCCCACCCGGATCTTGATCGCACCGAACATTCTTTCGCGCACCGAGCTCTTCCCGTAACGAGAAAGTTTTATTTCTCCAGTTGATTCAGGAGCATTTGAAATCCGCGCAGAATCCGGGGGAGCTCCTCTTCCGCGCCCTGTCGGCATATCGCCAGAAAAAGCCGGCTCAACGGCAGGAAAATCAGAGCAATCAGAACCGGCCACGTCCGCGTGTAGATTCCAGCCGCCACAAATACACCCAGAAAGCCGCAGAAGAACCAGTTCAACCACCGCAGATTCAGCGGCGCCGCAACAACTTGAATCCGGGAACCGCGACCGTTCCTTCCCGGCTCCACTGTCAGATGCAGCCATGCCCGAAGGGTGTTCTGCATATAACGGTACGGAATCAGCACGATCCCTTTTGCAGTCCGCCAAAAGAAGAAATTCCGGAATTCACCCGCGCCGAAGAAGGACCAGCTCCGGCACGCATTCCGCAGCCGTTTCTCGAGCTCGTCCGGCGGCAGCAGACAGCCGAAGACATACGTGCCGTAAGGAGAAAAATAATCCTTCGCCATGATCCACAAGCCCCCGTGATTTCCATGCAAATAAAATAGCATCTCTGCCAATGGATTGCAAAAGCGTTTTCCAACTCACCTCTCCGGGCGGATCCTCCGAGGCGCCCCTGGCCCGCTCCTCCCGCTCCACGGCCGGTCGCCGCTATGCCGTCGGCCTTCCAACCAATTTTCATACTTTTTTTCGACAGGGTATTGACATCGATCAGAATTTTTGCTATAATATAAACAGAAAACTATCTAGATATAAAATTGTAAGAACGGAGCATTGAATGACAGGAACTCCGAAATATGTACAGATCGCCGAGGTGCTCCAGCGCCGGATTGCGCACGGAGACTACCTTTCCGGCGCGTTGCCGGGAGCCCCCAAGCTGATGCAGGAGTTCGGGATCAGCTACATGACCACCCGGCAGGCGATGCAGAAGTTGATCGACGACGGCACCGTAATCCGGGCCGCCAACGGACGGCTGGAGGTTCCCGGCGCACCGGGGGACTCGCCCAAACTGCGGGTTGCCTACCTCCACCACAGCGCCATCGCCCTCTCCGATAAATGGCGCAACGCCATCGCCGGAGCCGCCTGCAAATATGGGTGCAGTTATCAAGATATCCCCTTCCGCTACAGCGAAGACGCGGTGGTGTACGAGACGCTGGATCAGGATTTCGATATGATTTTCTTCAATATCAGCCCGCTCCACCCGCTGCTGCTGGAGAAACTCCGCCGCCGCAGCGACCGGATGATCTCTCTCTTCAACGACCTGACCTGCTATGGCATCCGCTGTTTCGACGGAATCAACATCGAAGCAATCGGGCATCTGGTGAAGTTTCTCCACCAGCGCGGCTGCCGGCGCATCGACTTCTTCACGGTGGAGCCCAATCTCAACCGCCCCTCCTCGCGTCAACTGCCGTGGGAACGGGCTCTGACCAAGTATGGTTGCACCGGCATGGTCTGGGATGATCGCACAATTCCGCCCGAACCCTCCCTCGTTCACGCGATTCACTATGCCGATCAGCTGGTGCGGGCGGGGAAGCTTGACGGGGCTGACGCCATCTTCTGCACCTCGGTTGAAGCGGCCCGCGGCGTCATCCGTGCACTAACCGATCACAGGATTCGAGTTCCGGAGGATATCGCCGTGGTCTCCTTCGGCAGTCCGGAACAGGCCCGCGTCCACACCCCGTCGATCACCATTGTGAACACCCCGGACCTGATGCCGCTGGTCAGCAAAATTTACGAACACTATCTCGGCATCACCCCGGCTCCGGAACGGCTCTACTACCGTTTCGAGCTGGAGGACCTCTCGCCGGAGGAGGTGCTGTGGATCGGAGAGTCCACCGCGACGGATTACCATCAAGTCGCCGGACGGAGAATTTGTTTTGCTCCCCAATGCAGTTTCTCTGGGGAGTTGAATGTAGCCTCTGCGGAACCATCCCCTGCTCTTTCGGAGAAGAAAAATGGTCAATGATTTTTCTCTGATGTTTTTACAGTATGATTTTTCATTCATAAATGATACAAACTACTAAGAATAAGGAAAGTGAATCATGAACAGAAGACCAAGATTTACCCTTATCGAACTCCTGGTAGATACTACTTGTTAAATATACATTATGCTTTATAAATCATCTTTTTTGTGGCTTCGCTAGAATAGGTGAATCGTCAAGAAAGTAGTGGCATAGATCAAAGGAGTGATACGCCGTCAGTCCAACGTCAATCCAGTCAACTTCCACAGGATGCGTTTATTTTTAAGCTATTTGCTGATTTCAGTCCTTATGCAGGATTAATCCTTGAACTGTTCGATCCGTAAGGGGGATGTCTCTTTGGTCGCTACGACCACCGTCTTTATATATCGTCAGCGCTCCCACTGTTCCGTGGAGTCTAAGGTGAGCTTGAAGTGCGGAATATGACAGCACCTCCAGATGGATTCCTGGTTCCGGAACCACTGCGGCAAAAGGCAGAAGCGTTATTATAGATGGTTTGCGTTCCTTTACCTTGAAATCGAACGAAAAGGCAGGTGTGTGAACTCTGATTTCCTTGATGTTTCCCGGTTGAGTCCAATCGGTGTTCAACAGCATCAGGTAACGGACTCCGGATGGTTCTTCCCAGCTTGTCCAGAATACCTCCCGCGAAGAATCCTCGACGTAATATTCGCCACGACACTTCTCCGCGAGGTGGGCGAGCCATGAGGCTGATAGCGTTTGTAAAGCTTCATGTCCCGGGTAAGCCCAAGCGGCTAACAGGTAAACGATACCTTTTCCCAATCGGTGACGGAGAACCAGCGGATGCCCGGTGGCCGCGTCCCAAGCGACAATTTCAGCTCCTTTCGGTTCTAATGCCGCAAGGCGGCATGGTCCGTCTTCGCACACGGAACGGTTGGGAGCTGACGAAAGTTGTGGTTCCGGGAAAGTTTCGCGTCCCGCAGCATTCCACTGGCCGGAGTATTCGGGACCGGGACCGCCGACCACCACACCACATAGTTCGGATAGATCGCCGCCGTTCCACAAAGCCAGCTCCTGCCAATTCTTCAGGAAGTCGCGCCGGATATGCGTACTGAATTGCGGAAGACCGGTAAACAAAGTACCACCATTTCGGACGAATTCGCAAAGCTTGTCGTAATCCTCACGGATCATCGTATTCCAACCGAGATTCAGTAAAAGTTTGTACTGTTGCAGATACTCAGCGCCTACTTCCACCGGAACTTCATCGAAATCCCCGTAAGGTGTCCCGGAAAAGAAGAAGCGACGGCGGTCACAGCGCTGGCGCAGCGGATGCGTGTTTGCGCCGGGCATCAGCACGTCAAGCAACTGGCGGCACTTCTCCGGTTGGCCGTGTCCCCACTCCGGCGCAGGATTGCCGAAAAGTCCCCAGACGGAATAGTCGGGCGTTTGTTCCGAATCGCAGATAAAACCGTTGAACGGCGCGGCGTAACGCCCTTCGAGGAACGCGATGTTCCGCCGGTTCCGTCCCCGGCGCGGATGAGTTTTCACGAAACGGAAGAAGTCGCGCGTCATATCCCGTTTGCCTTTGGTCAGGCGGTCATCCCAGCACTGGCGCTCCTCCTTGAACAGCAGAAACAGGCTGTCCTCCTCGTAAATCATGGAGGCGCCCATCATCCACGGCTGATACAGTGAAAGGAAATACTGGCCGAGATGGGTTTCAAAATAGGGTTGCATCGCATGCTGGATCGCAATGTGAACGCCCCATTCCCCGGAGCCGAGCGCTTCGGCGGCAGGACGGGCCTGCGAGCAGATATGCTGCGTGTGCGGCACCATCGTTTCCGTTCGGATGAAATCCGCGCCGGCAAGATAACAGTAGCGGTGCCCACCCGAAGCATCTCCGAATGCGGCGCGGGGAGCGATTTCGTGCGTTTTGTCCACTGCGGCCTTCAAATAGGCCATATAGTGTTCCGCCGCCTCCTTCATATCCGCGGAACTCCACGGTTCCGCCGGATCACGGGCATAGACCGCTCCCGGATATTCATGAAGGCCGACAGAGTGGAGCGCTTCCCCGGCCGCCGCAATCAGCGCGCCGTCCTCATATTGGTTGGCGGCCTCCACCGTGATGTGGTGTGTGCGGCAGAACTCTCCCCAGCGACGCAGCGATTCCGGCGCGATCCGAACGGGGGTGTAATTTCCGGGAGCCTGCCAGCGGAACGAACGGAACACCACCAGATTTCCGAGGCGCGTCCGCCAGGTGTAATCGAGCAGCCAGTCCATGAAACCGTTGTCGTCATGCGGCACCGTGGTGAGGTCAAAGCCGACGGTAACGGGAAACTTTTCTTCCTCCAAAGCATATACCGCCGAAATTATCCCCCGCGTTGATCCGGTGGAAACTTCCGCATTGATCAATGGTTCGGAAATGGAGAACGGAAACTCGTTCCAGCCTTTTTGCAAAACCAGTTCACGCGAACCGCCCGGCCAACGGACGACGGTGGAGTCCGGCTTGACCGCGAAAATCCGGCCCGTTAGCGGTTCTCCAGTCAATGCCCAGCTGGGGAGAGAAAGTTCGAGATGGGAATAGCCTGCGGTTCGGAGCGTCAATCGGCTGAACAACAGCGGGAAGTGCGGATTTTCGTTCCTGATTCCCAGACGGCGCCTGCCCGGCGAGGCTTGAAAACGCACCCAGACATCCTCCAGCATCTGCATATAAGTGTCGTGCTCCCGGAAGTAGTGGGCGCAACGGGCGACGGGGCGGTCGTCGCAAAGCACTGCCAATGAATACAGATCATGCACCTGCCGTTCGCTGCCCGGCGTGTAGTCGGGGGCCGCCATCGCTTCCAGATGCAGGATGTATTCCGTAAAATCGGCGGCGGATTCCGGCAGATCGGCTTCCCATTCCAGCGTCTCTCCCGGAGCGAGCCAGGCGGTTCTCATCCGCGCCCAGTCATGACGCGGCAGCGGCAGGTCGTCCGCTTCCCAGGTTTGTTCGCCCGGACGCGGCCCCGGCCGAAACCAGAGAAAGTTCGTCCGAGTCACGATTACATGGCAGCCCAGATACTTCGGGCCGACCGGAAACACCAGCCTTCCATTCCGCCGCAGCTCATCGACGCCGAAGGAAAAACAGCCGGAAGCGGTGACCAGACGGAAGCGGGCGTCCGCTTCCGTTTCGGCAACGATCCGGATGCCGGCCAGCCCCCTGCGGGTCCTGCTTTTCCAGAACGGTCCGGCAAGACGGGTTTCATGGGCGCAATGGCCCGGCCCGTACCAGATTACGGGATAGTTGAGCGCATAGCACTCCGCAATGGTTCCGCCGTCGCATTCCAGATGACCGTCCCAGAGAAAGACGGGGTGATAGTGGCGGCGGGAGTACAGATATTGATATCCCCAGTCGATCCGGAAATCCAGTTTCATTCGCATATCCTTTTTTCGTTCAGAGATAGTTGTGATGTCGCGGTCATCGGAAAGTCAGGGGCGCGTAATATTCGTAAAGGTGATAGTTGAGCTGTGGAAGCAGTGGATAGGAAAAGTTTTCCCCGAACGTGCGGTTGCCCGAGAAGGTATAGCCCGCCAGCAGAACGTACCAGACGCGTTCGGAATCCAATGGAACTCCCAGTTTTTCTTCGACGGCTTTGCGGCTGACTGTCATGACAGAAGTCCAGCCCCGGTCGGCATCCGAGGAATCGTTCAGTGTGCCGTCCACCTTTGAGACGACTTCGATCCCCGGCATCAGCTTCTGTTGGTCGATCAGAATCGTACCGCCGAAAGCGCGGCTCGGGAAGTGGAACGCGGACTTGTTGCCGGAGGGCGTCGCGTAGAGTTCGAGATATGCGTTGCCCTCCTCCGGTTTCAGAAATACTTCAAACACATCGCCGGTGAGATAATGACGCAGCTGGTCCTGCCGGTCCAGAGTCCAGATGTCATCATTTTCAATGCGGCAGCCGATATAAAGGTTTTCATCGTCGTAAAGAAGTTTCGCGAAGGCCCGGACCTCGTATTTTCCGGCTTCGATCGCGGCAACCGTCTTTTCGGGGAGATGCTGAAAATTCCGGTAGCGGCTGAGCCGGTATTCCGGCGCCTTCCGCCACGCGGGGTCGGACATCTCCGCGTCCACGCGCAGGCCTGGCGCGTAAACCGCCTCCACCTGAGAAACCGGTTCCATGCTTACGCAGCCTCCGACGAGACATGCGACAAGAACTGCAATAGAACACGACCTGAACATAGATTACACACCTTTCTGTATTGAACCCGGGCCTGTTTTACCTGCAAACCATGAAAAAATCACGGATTTGTCACAATACGGAGAATATATCACCGGTTCAAGTGCGTTTCAAGAGTGTTCGTTTAAAATAATATCTATATCGAATCATGATTGAAAAAACTTGACATTTTCCATTGATATCGTGTTATCATATTTATATCTCTTTTATTTTAAGTATAATAAAAATAGATACGTCATAAAATCAAATTTCATTTACGTGATTTTTTTGTCAATATTTTTTAAATGGCTATTGACATTAAGTCCCAAATATAGTATAATTAAAACAGATGAATAAAAATTGTTTCGATTCAGAAGCACATGAGCAACGAACCAAAATACAGGCATATTTACGAACTTCTGCGCGAGCGCGTCCTGCGGATGGAGCCCGGTGAGCGGCTCGAAAGCGTCCGCGCGCTGCGGGAGAGCTGCGGGGTCAGCCTGGCGACCGTGAATAGCGCCCTGAGGCTGCTGGCCGAGGAGGGATTGATCGAAAGCGTCCGGAAGCGGGGGATTTTCCGCGCCGGCGGTTCCGGTGAAGCCGTGCGCCGCCCCGTCATCCTGATCCTGCCGGGGCGGGACGAGCCGCTTTTCCGCCGGATCATCTTCTCCTGCTACGAGGCGCTGGAGGCCGGAAAGATGCGCCTGCAGCTGATGATTCACAAACTTACGCCGCGCGACGAGCTTGAAACCGTAAGCCGCGCCTTCAAGGAGAAGCCGGCGGGCATCCTCTATATGCCTACGCAGGTATCCGCCAGGCTGAAGCAGGTCCTGCGGGAGGAGTGCGGGCATATTCCGCTCGTGCAGCTCAACCGCGAAACGGGCGCCGCCGAAGTTTCATTCGTCGGCACCCGGTGCTACGAGGCGAGCCTGAAAGCGACGGAGCGGCTGATCGAGTGCGGCCATCGCAGAATCGGACTGATCAAGCCGAAGGACAGCGGTATCTTTCTGGACCAGCAGGAGCGCATTGCCGGATTCCTGGCGGCCCTGAAACGGCACGGGATTCCACACCGGAGCGCCTTCGACGTCTGCTTCGACCCGGCCGACCGGAGGCTCGCCTCCGACGTGATCGAGCTGCTTTCCGGGAGGGAGCGCCCCACGGCGTTTTTTGCGACCAACAGCGCCTATCTGCCGGAGTTTTTCCGGAAAGCGGGTTTCTGCAACCTGAAAATCCCGGACGATCTGAGCGTCAGTTGCGTCGACATCGCCGACACGTTCCAGGAGCTGCCGCTGTCGGTCGAACGGTATGAGCAGCCTCTCCCGGAAATTTGCGGCCGGGCGGTGGAAATACTGCATGAAATGATCGTTTCGCACGATTTCCGGCCGCGCCGGGAGCTGCTGAATGCCGTTCCGTGTATCGGGGATTCCTGCGGTTCCCCTCCGAATCGGGCTGATATGCCGTCTTTCAAGGAAAAGGAAAGTTTTTATATCCCCAAGCAACTGAAGGGAAACGAAAATGTCAACAGAAAAACTCCATCCGAAGGGCTGGAAAAGTACCAGCTTCACCCTTATTGAGCTGCTCGTGGTGATCGCGATCATCGCGATTCTCGCGTCGATGCTGCTGCCCGCCTTGAACAAAGCCAGAGCCAGTGCGAAAAGAACGACCTGCGTCAATCAGATCAAACAGTTATCCTCCGCCTGTTTTATGTATGCGGGAGACAGCCAGGACTATTTCCCACATGACGGACCAGACAGCAATCAATGGAAGTATGTTTTAGGTAATGCCTATTACTACCCTTTCTACGACCATGGGACGGAGGAGAATGAAAAAAACAATCATAACAAGCAATGGCACTGCACGGAGTATAACGAGGACGCTGCCGTAGCAAACAACGCTGGTGCTTGTGACGTTCCGACTTTCCAGATCACGGCAAATGTGGCTGGAAGTTCCAAGATATGGGGAACAGAAAATACCAAAGAAGCGGTTGGAGTAAAATTGACTTTTTTCCGGTATCCGGGCGTCACTGCCGGCGTACTGGAAAAAGAGTGGCAGGCGAAATCATTGAATGGCAACTGTACCAATAATCTGGACAGAAGCATTGCTTATGGGGGCTGCACTCCTTTCTATTATTATGGACCACATCGTCATCAGGGAGCCGCGCTGATCGGTTATCTCGACGGGCATGTCACGGCTGAGACGAAGAATCTGGTAGATGGAAATGCTCGCATGGAACTGTTCAGCGGCGACACAACAGGAAACAGACGCTGGTTTTAACCGCAAGGGCTGGAGGATTTTCACTGGCATGCATGTTCCGGCGTCGGATTTCGCGGCAGCCTGCGAAAAAAGCGGAGGCGGTTCGCGAAGTCCGCGGCCGAAACGACGTCCGCACCGTGCACCGGCACGGCGCGTTTTATTTACACAACAGGAGACGGTATGTTAATACCGTCGAAACATTAACAATGCCTTTCTCGAGGCATGAGTACGGCGAAGCCGCACGGAATGCCGAAGAGCGGGGCCCCCGAAAAGTAGTGGTCCGGCGAAGCCGGGGGCCGAGCCCCGTGGGCGAAGGACAAACAACTTTTTGGGGGAAAGGAGTCAATCATGAAAAACGTAATCCGAAAATGCTTCCCGCTCTGTCTGGCCGCCTCCTGTCTGGCTGCGGCGGAGAACAGCGACAACAAGGTTTCCGGGAAGTGGAATTTCGACGACCAGACAAAATTGCTGATTTCCCCGGTCAACGGGCAGGAACTCAAGGGGTACTGTACTCCCGCCCCGGGAATTGTCGGCGGCGGAGCCCGTTTTGACGGCGAGAACCATTGGCTTGAATTCGCCTTCACGCCGGAGAACCAGCCGACGGACGCGATGACGGTCGCCTTCTGGTTCAAGGCGGAGCCGGGATCGGCCTGCTTCCCCGCCGTCCGCCACCGGAACACCTATTTCGTCGCCAATGGCGGGCGCGGGTTCAGCTGGTATGAGCTGACCGGCACAAATGGACGGGTGTACGACGGTTACGCACATCCTCGTCTGCTGGATTACGACGAATGGTACCACTTCGCGCTTGTTTACGACGGAAAGGAACTGGCGGTTTATCTCGACGGCAGGAAGATCCGTTCAGTCAAGGCGGAACAGTGCGGCCCGGTCAAACCCGGTTCGACGGTGATGATCGGCGGGCGGCTGGCCAACTTCAACAACAAGTGGCTGAATTTCAAGGGCACGATGGACGAAGTCGAGTTCTTGAAATACGCGAAGACGGACTGGGAGAGGGTCCGGCTGCTCAAGATGCGCGAACAGCTCAGGAAGCTCGGAAAACTGATTGCCGGCGAGGCCGCCTGGCAGGGACGCTTTGCCGAGTTTTCCAAAGCGGTGGAGATGTGCGATTCCGACGAAACCGCGAAGAATGTTCTGCTGCCGCAGGCGGAAGAACTGCTCAACGAGGGGAATAATCTCCATTGCGGCACCGACGCCGGCTTTTTCGTCCAGTCGGTCAGCCCGATGCGGCGCGTCATGCCGGACGATGTTCTTCTGCAGGAGCCGTTCCGGAAGGCACAGTTGAGCATGGCGGGCAACGAACGGGAAAATCTTCAGCTTCTCGTTTTCCCGCAGTCGGAAGAACCGCGGTCATTCACCGTCGAGCTGCCGGAGGAGCTGAAGAATGCGGCCGGTGCCGCCGGGAAGTTCGAGATCAAAATCAGCGAGACGGAATATACGCCGCTTTCCAAGCCGAGTCACTGGATGTACCTCTATCCGGCGGTTCCGGACAAACTCATTTCCCGGGAAAGCTATCAGCTAGACGGGAAGAAGTTCCTGCCGCTCTGGCTTGAAGTGAAGTCCGGCGCCGACACAGCTCCAGGCGTTTACTCTGGCGAGATCAAAATCACGGCGGACAACGGCAAGACGCTTGCCCTGCCGCTTGAGGTAAAAGTCTACAAATTCGCTCTTCCGACCCGTAACATCATCCCATCGATCGTCAGCATCTGGGAGCGGGATCTTCAGACCTATCTGCTGGAGGGCGACGCGGAGGGATTCATGCGCCTCCTGACCGCCTATGCCGACATGCTCGTTGAACACCGCCTCAATCCGGTCGTCATGCACCAGGGGGATCTTGTCGCCGCCTGGGTCAGGAACGCGGTCTATCCGAACTACAGGATTTCCGCAGACGGCAAAGCCGAAATCAACTGGACGTATTACGACCGGCTCGTCAATCATCTCCGCGAAAAGGGACTTTCCACCGTGGTGATGGGCCCCTATTACCGGGGTGTGGATGTCTGGCGGAACAGCAAGGACCAGAATCTCATCTGGCAGGAGGTCGGACGACATGCGCGGGAAAACGGATATCTGGAAGATGCCGTCGCTTATCCGATCGACGAATGGAGCATGCAGCATCTTGACGAAATCAACCGCGTCGGAGAAATGGTGAAGGACAACTCCGGAATCCGCTGGCTGGCGACCATGGGCAGCCAGAACTCTCCGCTTCCGGAAATCCAAAACGTCGGTCTCTGGATTCCGCAGTTCCACTGGGTGAACATGCCGGAAACGCGCAGGGCGCAGCAGGCGGGAATCCCGGTCTGGAGCTACGTCTGCACCGGCCCGCAGTTCCCAGTTCCGAACCTGCATCAGGATACTCCCCCGGCCGGGATCCGCATGGTTCCCGTGGCGAACTTCCGCTTCGGATTCGACGGGATTCTCCACTGGGCGGCCAACTTCAACACCGGGAAAAACGCCAGGCCGGTCGAGGAGTACGGCGCCGGAGAGGGCCGTTACATTTATGCGGATGAAAACGGAATGCCGGTTCCGACCGTTCGGCTCAAGAATTTCGCCGACGGCATGGAGGACTGGACGGTTCTGGAGATGCTTAAAAAGCAGAGTCCGGAAAAGCACCGGCAGATGCTCGCGGAACTTGTGAAGCTGATCCCGGAAAAGAAGTACGATCCGAATATGAAGATCACGGCGACTTCTCCGCGCGAAGCGACCTATCAGACCTTTATGGATGAGAACGCGTTCTATCCGGTCATGTCGCAGCCCGAGACCTATCTCGAATGGCGTGAAAAACTTTACGAAGCCCTGTCATCTGTTTCCAAATAAGCAAAGGATCGAAATGAAAAAATTTTTCTCCACACTGTTACTGGGCGGAGCGGTCTCCGTATTGTCGGCGGGCAACTTCCTTGAAATTCCCGCCGCCGGCAAAGTGCCGGAAATCGACGGCGTGATGACGCCGGCGGAATGGGACGATGCCGCCGTATTCACCGGATTGCAGCTGAGCAACGACCACGGTCTGGCGAAAGAACAGACGAAGTTCTATATGAAGTGGGACAAGGATTTCATCTACATCGCCGCAGTGTGCAGCGACTCCAACGTGAAAGGAATCAATCCCAAACTGCCCTACAACGACTGTCTCGAGTTCTTCTTCATGGCTCCCGGCGAGCTTGACGTGGTCCACTGGCTGGTCTATGCGACAGGCGGGAACACGCTCGACTTCATTGATGCCGAATACGGCAGCGGCTACCGGGGCAATCCCGGCAGGATCAAGAACGCGGCGAAAATCAACGAGAAAGAGTGGGTTCTCGAGTGCCGCATTCCTGCGGAGTCCTTCTTCAAGGAGTTCTTCGACCCGAAATACAGCTACAAGTTCAACGCCTACCGTGCGTTCAGCCACAACGGAACGGTTCGCCCGGATGGACGGCACGCCGAGTTCAGCGGTTTCAGCCATGTTCGCGGGCAGCTGCTCAAGCCCCACGATTTCGCCGAACTGCGGCTGAATCCGCAGCCGGTCGTTCCGGTGCGGCTCGAGCGCCTGGATGAGAAGGGAATGGCGGTCACCGCCGCCCCGGGCAGCGTGGTCACGCTGACGTTTGAGAACGGCGAAGTGGTCAAAGTTCCGGGGAACAACGGCAGTTTTTCCTATGATTTCCCGGAAAACTGCCCCGGCGTGACGCTCCGCGTTCTCCGTGAAAACGGCGAGATGCTGCTCTGCAACCGCTACCGCTTCTTCCCGGTCGATACGGAAACCCCGAAAAAAATCGCCGCGGAGCAGGCGAAGACCAAAGGACTCGGCGTCGACGCCGTCCACTCCATGGAGCGGATTTTCCACACGAATCCCTGGATCGGCGGGAATGACAGCATCAAGCTCTCCGCCGCGCGCAATGAGCGCGAAAACTTCCAGATCGTACTCTTCACGGGCAAGGATGCCGTCAGGAATATCACCGTTCGGGCGTCGGAATTCCGCAACGCCGAAGGCAAGGTGCTGCCCGCCTCCGTCTGGGAGCTCTACCGGGAGGGATATGCGATCGCCGACCCGGTCGGCTACCCGGTCGTCAACGGAACCGGCGATTATCCCGACCCGCTTTATCCGCTGACCCCGTTGTCGCTCGACCCGATGCAGGTCCGCGCCGTCTGGGCGGGCTTCAAGGTGCCGGCGGACGCCGCGCCCGGGGAGTATGCCGGGACGGTGACAGTCTCCGCGGACGGCAAGGCCGTCAAGACAATCAAAGTCTCGCTGCGCGTCTGGGACTTCGCAATTCCGAAAAAACAGAGCCTCCGCACGGCGTTCTGCATCTGGGAGCGCGAGATCTACAACCTTTACTTCAACGGCAAGAACCGCTCCGTCGAAGAGTTCCAGCAGACCATCCACCGGTACGGCATGATGCTGGCGGAACACCGCGTTTCCCCGCTCGTGTTCAAAACCGACCGGCTTCTGCCGAAAGAGGTGATCAGCAAGATCGGCCCGGTCTACGACGACAAGCAGCCGGACGGCTCCATGAAGTACCATCCGAATGCCTATGACGACATGGTGCGCGACTATCTCGCCGCCGGCGCGACCTGCTTCTACATCGGTCCGGAAACTCCTCCTTCGGACTACAACAAATACAGCGAAGAGGAGTGGAAGGCGATCTGGAAGGCGCTCTACGACCACTACAAGGCGAATGGCCTGCTCGAATACGCCTACGCCTATCCCTTCGATGAGCCGGGCAATACCCGCCGCGATTTCGTGAACCGTCGGATGGCGCTGATCAAAGAGGCCGCTCCCGGACTGAAGCTGCTTCTGACCGGCGCCTGCTCGCTCTTCCCGTCCACCAAGTTCTCCGACATCGACATCTGGGTGCCTCAGTCGCACTGGGTCCATTATCGGAACAAGAAGGAGGCGCAGGAGGCCGGCAAGGAGGTCTGGTGGTATCCCTGCTCCGGGCCGTGGTATCCTTATCCGAATTACCATCTGGACATCAAACCGGGCGCGTGGCGCATCCTCACGTGGATGACCTACAAGTACGACTTCGACGGCATCCTTTACTGGGCGACGGCATTTTTCAACACGAAGAATCCGCTCAGGAACAACAGCTACAGCGTCAATGGCGACGGAGTTCTCATGTACTCCCTGCCGGACGGGAATCCGACGCCGAGCATCCGTCTGAAGGTGATCTCCGACAGCATGGAGGATTACGAATACCTCGTGATGCTGCGCGACGCCGCCGAGAAGCAGAAAGACAATCCGGCCAAAGCGCAGGCCGTGGAGGCTGCGCGCGATCTGCTCAAGCTGAAGGATATGATCCGCTATATCGACGATTACGCGCTTGATGCGAAGACGTACGACGACTTCCGGGCCAGGGCGGCTGTCCTGATTGAAGAGCTTAACGGCAAATAGGAAAACACCGCCATTAGGGCGCTGTTTGCAATACGGCTCTGTCTGCTGCGGAGAAAGCCGTATTTTTTTGACATATCAAACATTTTGGGAGAGAGAAAAATAGAATGCACTGGATAGATTGGACGATCGTCGGAGCACTGATCATCGGCCTGTGCGGCGTGCTCTGCATGTGTCAGCGATACGTGAAAAGCACGGCCGACTTTCTGGCCGCCAGCCGATGCGCGCGGCGGTATCTGCTGACGGTTACTTCCGGAATCGCCGGAATCGGCGCGATTACGATTGTCGGCTCATTCGAGCAGTATTATGCCGCCGGTTTTACTGCGGTCTGGTGGGGATTTCTCACCGGGCCGATCGGCCTTGCCATTTCCATCACCGGTTTTGTCTATTATCGACTGCGGGAAACACGCTGTCTGACTTTGGCTCAATTTTTCGAGGTGCGTTATAGCCGTAATTTTCGAGTTTTTTCCGGCATTCTTGGTTGGCTATCCGGGATATTAAACTACGGTATTTTCCCTGCGGTATCTGTCAAATTTTTCATCTATTTCTGCAAGCTGCCGGAAACCTTCCGGTTGCCCGGAATTGCTTTTGATTTCGGCACTTATCCATGTCTGCTTCTCTTAGCTCTTGGACTGGGAGTCGTTTTTGCAATTTTTGGAGGTCAGGTTGCGCTCATGGTTACTGATTTTATTCAAGGCCAGTTTTGCAATATCGCCTTTTTGCTCCTCATGATCTACATGGTTTTCAACTTTAGCTGGGATGCGATTTTTGAGACGCTGGCCAATTTTGAGATCTCTAATCCGGGGCAATCGTTGTTCAATCCATATAATACGACTCAGATAGAGGATTTCAATATCTGGTATTTCCTGGTTGGAATCGCGATCATGCTGATGACGCAGGGCGCATGGCAGGGTGGCGGTCAGTACAATGTTTCAGCTAAAAGCGCTCACGAAGCCAAAATGTCGCGCTTCCTGGCGACGTGGCGGCAGCTCGTGCAGGTCGCCTTGATGATCTTCATTCCGATCTGCGCATTCACGTTTTTCCATCACGCGGATTTCGCCGCTCAGGCGGCGGAAGTGAATGGGGAACTCATGCAGCTCGGCGGTCAGAACGCCGTTCAGGCCAGAGTGCCGCTGTTCCTGAAGGAAGTCCTGCCGATCGGAATGGTCGGTATTTTCGCCGCAGTCATGTTCGCCGCGATGCTCAGTACGGACGACTCCTATCTGCACAGTTGGGGCAGCATCCTGATTCAGGACGTAATTCTGCCGTTCCGGAAGAAGCCGTTTACGGAAAAGCAGCACATCCTGCTGCTGCGGCTGTCGATCATATTTGTCGGCGTTTTCGCCTTCTTCTTCAGTTACCTGTTCAAGCAGACCGAATACATTTTCCTGTTTTTCCAGATTACCGGCGCCATCTTCACCGGCGGTGCGGGAGCCGTGATCATCGGCGGCCTTTATACGCGCATGGGAACCACGCTGGGCGCATGGGTGGCGATGATCGCCGGTTCTGCGCTTTCTGTGGGAGGCATCCTGCTGCAACAGGTGTGGCCGAATATCTCGGAAGGTTTTTATCAGGCGACCGGCTGGAACTGGATCGGCGGCAACCTTGAGCGTTTTCCGCTCAACGGACAGTATATTGCGTTCTATGCGACTTTGATCGGATTCCTGCTCTACTTCGGCGTTTCCTGGCTCGACAGGAAGATCCATCGCCTGCCCGGATTCAATCTGGAACAGATGTTGCATCGTGGCATTTATGACAAGACCAATGAGCATGTGATTGTTCAACAGAAACCCCTCGGTCGCATCCTGCGGACGCTCGGGCTCACCGACGAATTCACCTTCGGCGACAAGGTGATCTTCTTCGCCAGCACGGCGTGGACGATGCTGTGGTTCCTCATCTTCATCGGCGGCACGGTGGCGCAGCTCTCTTTCGGGCTGCCGGATATTGCCTGGTTGGAATTTTGGAGATTTTACGTGATGTTCGGATTCATCCTCGGAATCGGCGCGACCATCTGGTTCCTGTGGGGGGGGATCTCGGACATCTTCGACATGTTCCGCACGCTTTCGACCATGAAACGCGATATGGCGGACGACGGCCGCGTCGTGAACGGGCGGAACGCCGGAGAATAACAACCCAACGGGAATTGACATGGAAACCTTGCATTATCAAAATGACCGGATCGAGATTGAAATTGCGCCGGAACCGTTTTTCACTCTGAAAAAATTCCGGGACCGCCGCAGCGGCTTGAATCTATGCGTTTCCGCTCCGCAGGAGATCACGGCGGACCGGAAGCTCCTGGGCGAAATCAGCTTTCTCGGCATGGAAGAACTGAACAATGAAATTCTGCTGAATTACCGGGTCGGCGATATCCGGTTGGAACGGCATCTGTTTTTTTACCGGACGGCCGGAGCTTTCCGGTATTATGATGTTTTTTCGACCGAAAACGATCATGCGGCGATGTATTACTCCACGCTGCTCAATCTTGTTCTCGAAACGGAAGCGGGACAGGCGGAATGCGTCGATTTTTTCAGCAGCACCGACCACTCCAACCACCGTCTGCTCCGCCGTCAGGCCCGGCCCGGGAAAAATGTCGGCGGCTATTTCCTGACGGACCGGTTCTTCATCTACAAGGAAGCGCCGATGCCGGATTCGCGGCCGATCAAAGGAGAATATGACTTTCTGTGGATTCCCGGAGAGGGCCGCCTTGAAATGGTCGGGCTTGGCTTCGACAACCTGCGGCGCGGTGAAAAACGCCGCGCTTACGGCGTTGTCGTCGGGTTGCGGGACGACTTCGGGCTGCAGCGTTACCAGCGTGAACGATACGGCAGGCTTGACCGCATGGAGGTTCTGGCAAACTCCTGGCCGGCCCTGCATCTGGACGTGACGGAGCCGGTCATCATGCGCGAACTGGAGCTGGCGGCGGAATCCGGCGTATCCACGGTATTCATCGACGACGGTTACTTCAGCGAATTCATGGGGGAGATCGATACGAAAAAATTCCCGGCCCGGTTTACCGCCCTTGCCGCCAGAGCCGCAGAACTGGGAGTCGAACTCGGTTTATGGGCCAATCCGCTCGGACTCGATATCCGGCATCCGAAAATGCTGCTGTGGGACGGTACCGAAGAACGGGATTTCATGCTCGATCCGCCGAAGTGGAATTGGCTGGCGCGCACCAACGACTTCCAGCAGACGGAACTGCAGGGCGGAGCCGGAGCCGAACGCAGCTACAGCCCGGTGGAACTGCTGGAACCGGAATGTTTCAGGTTCATGAAGGATAAATTCACCGGCTACTACCGGGAGTTCGGCATTCGCCGTTTCAAATTCGATCTTTACCAGTTGACCGCATTCAATACGCAGCGCGGCGACGCCCAGCTTCATTACGAAGCATACCGGCGATTGCTGGAGGAATTGCAGCAGGAGATTCCGGGGCTTGTGATTTCCATGGATATCACGCGCCGCAACCGGCCCGGTTTCGATTTCGGATTGGACTTCGGCCGGTTTTTCCTTGAAAACCGCGACCGGAATTATCCGGATCACCGCTACTATCACCCGTATATGGCGCTGGGAAATTTCCATCAGACCGCTCAATTCGTCCCGGCTCACCGTATTGAACTGGAAATGATGCCCCAGGCGGCGGAATATTCCGTCAACTATATCGCCGGAACCACGGTTTTCGCCACGCCGCTGTACTGGGGACTTCTGGCGGATACGTCTCCGCAACGGCGTGCCGAACTGAAAACCTTTTTTGAACAGACGGCAGCCTTGCGGGAACAATGGAAAAATTGTCTCGTACTTCCGATCGGCGAAGTTCCCCGCAAGGGAAACTGGAGCGCGGTCCTGGCACGTGAACCGGAAGGGGCGCGCGGCTGGCTCGGAGTTTACCGGCATGGCGCGGAGCAGCAGAGCTGCGCATTCGATCCGGCGGGAATGAAAGTGCGGAAGAAACTGCTCGGTTCCGGAGAGTTCCGGCCGGAGAACGAACGGACGGTATTCTCCGAACATGACGCCTATGCTTTTTCGCTTTACGAATTGGCGGATTGCTGATTTTTCGCTTCGGCGGCCGTAAAAAAGGTTGACTTTTGCGGCCGTCCGGGATATATTGCGCAGTGAAACAGTTCTCTTTCTGAATCGAATCATGGGATATATGGACAAACAGGCCAAATACCGTAAACTGCATGACCAGCTGCTGCGGCGCTTCGAACCGTTTCTGCCGGGAACGCGTCTCGACTCGGTCCGTTCGCTGCAAAAAGAATACCGGGTCAGTCTCGCCACGCTGAATACGGCATTGAAGATGCTGGTGGAAGAGGGAGTGATCGAAAGCGTCCGGAACAAGGGGTTGTATCGTACCGCGCCGGGTTGCGGAAACGCTTCGCGGACCGTCGTGCTGGTTCTGCCCGGCCAGGACGAACCGTTGTTCCGGAAGATCATCTTCGCCTGTTATGAGGCGCTGGAAAAACTGAATATGCGCATGCAACTGGCCATCTACGGCCTTTCCGCGGAACAGGAAACCGAAGTCGTAAGGGGAGTTCTGGAGGATGAGCCGGACGGCGTGCTCTACATGCCGACTCTGGTTTCCGGGACCTTGAAGCGGCTGCTGCTGGAATGGAGCCGAACCGTCCCGGTGATGCAGATCAACCGCGAAGTCGGCGAGCCTTCGCTTTCCTTCGTGGGCAACGAGTGTTTCGAATCGAGCCGCGAAGCGACGGCCATGCTGATCCGGCACGGTCATCGACGGATTGGTGTAATCTATGCAAATGATCTCCGAACCTGCCTAGATCAGCAGGAACGTATTGCCGGTTTTAGGGCGGCACTGGATGAGGCTGGTTTGACTTATGAACCGCAGAACAACATCATTTACGACAGTTTCGATTGTCGGATTTCCACGGATGTAATTACTCTTCTGTCATCACCTCGGCGGCCGACCGCCTTTTTTGCGACAAACAGTGTGTTTTTAAGCAACCTGATACAGAAAGCCGCTTTCTGCAAGCTCTCCATACCGAATGATTTGAGTGTCACCAGTTTTGATCTCGGGGAGACTTTCGCTCCTCTACCGCTGCAATTCGATCGTATGGAGCAGGCAACGGATTCGCTGTGCGCCCGGGCGGTGGAGTTGCTGGACGAAATGATACGAACCCGGAATTTCGAACCGCACCGAGAACGCATTCCTGGTTACCTTGTCACTGGTGACTCTTGCCGGGACTGGCAAGAAGAGTAGTGGATTGATATTCCGTGCATCAATCACCTATAATGGCATGCTTACACATCCATAAATGCCGCATACTTCTTTCTTTATCACAATTTTTATTAGCTCCTCAAGGACAATTCCTGCATTTTATCTAAATTTTTTGGAAAAACTCATCCTAAAGCCTTACATTTTCTTGAGAATTTTCTCAATATTCAATATCTCTGCTGCAGATACTCTTCATTTTTCCAACCGAAAAGTTTTCCGGATTCTGTATCGAAGTTTACGCCGATCAACATAATTCGTTTGCGCGACAGCAGATGAGGCTTGAAATACTCCTTTTCTTTAATCTGCTTCAATGCAGAATCGTCTTTATTGAGTTTAAATTCAAATAGATACACCCAATGGGCTGTTTCACATACGGCATCAATCCTACCATCACTTGTACGTGATTCTGCAGTGATGTAATAACCAAGCAAGCGGAAAATAGCAAAGAAGATATTCTGAAAATTGCTCTCATCTTTGTGATGTACATCATATGAGATTCCTGCGAAGAAAGTTTCCAAAACTTTGCGAAGCTGATCTGTCTTGCCATTAACCATGGCATCTGCCAACAATTCACAGAAATTTGTAACATCACTTCTGGATTTTTCGACATAGGTATTCAGGAGATAGGTGTTGAAAGATACACTAACCTCTCGATTGGGAAAATCAAGCCAATACCATGGCATATTGAATTTTTTCTCAAGGGACTTAATTGTCAGATAACCCGTTTGCAACAAAAGGGACAATGGGTCAATTTTATCGATCTCAAATGCTTCAAATGCGACAGCAGATACCGGACGAGACAACACATTTTCAAAATCAAATCGTGTTGTTTTAATCAATTCCATCAGAAACGAAGGTGTTCCCGTAGAAAACCAGTAGTTGTTGAATTCGGCATCGTTCGTAAAAAACTGAGCCAATGAAACCGGATTGTAAACAGATTCAGCTTTCGCATGAAATCTATAACCGTCATACCACTGTTTAATTTCCGGCAGGAGTTCTTCTCGCGACAGTTTCAATTGCTGGCAGGCAAATTCAATACGGTCAGCAAAGTATTTTTCGAACTCTTCCTGGGTATACCCGAACATCGTGGCGTAATCCCGCTGCATGGAAATATCTGTCAAATTATTGAGATCGGAAAACAACGAAACATGGCAAAATTTGCTGACCCCGGTAATAAACAGAAAACGTTCTTTGGCATTGCGCTCTTTGAGAACACTGAAAAAACCTTTTAAGATTCTTTGAATCTGCGCTATTTGCGGGCTTGTGATATTATCCAGAATCGGCTTGTCATATTCATCGACAAGAATTACCACCTGGTCATTTTTAGCCAGACAATCAATCAATTCTCCAAAACAAAGACCCGGTGTTGGTTTGGTCAATGAAATGGAATAGGCGGATGCAATTTCCTGAAGTTTAGCCTGCAAATATTCGGGCAACTCCTTTTCCGGATCAGAAACAATGCTGTAATCTCCGAAACTCAAGTGAATCACGGGATAGGGCTTCCAATCATAAGGCTTGTCATAAATAGCCAGCCCCTTGAAGAGTTCTTTTTTGCCCTGAAAAACCGCTTTGAGAGTGGAGACGGTCAGCGACTTGCCGAAGCGACGCGGACGGGACAGGAAATACATAGCCTTTCCCTGACTGATAAGCGACCAGATGAATTCAGTTTTATCGATATAAAGAAACTCATCCTTAATGATATCTTCAAAAGTGTAAACACTGCTTGTAATTTTCTTCATATAACCATAACCTCCCGCCGAAATTCAATATACTCTGTCAACGCCGAAATTCAAGGAGACGGAAGAAATCCTCTTCCATTCGTGTTCCGTTACAACGGGGGTATTTCATGGCGTCCCGGAGGATGCTTTTGCGAATTTATTCAGTATCTCGCATCTTTTCATGTATGCGTTTTGTTGCGTAATATCGCGTAATTTTGCATATCAGAAACAGCATTTACAAAATTACGCAACAAACCGCAACGGAGAGCAACCGGAAATACGCCTATCGGCACGATAGGATATTACGTCTGCAAAAATCTGTTTTTGCGGTTCTTTTCCCCTCTCTTTCCGGAAAACTTTGTTTTTCCGGTTTGCATTTCTCCGGATGGTGTGATATTCTGTATACGGGGTGTGTGGAAAGGTATTTTGTTTACAGCGGCAAGTATCAAAGCCACACGTGGAAAAGGTGCGGATTTCTATCGTCAGCACCTTGCCAATAATGATTACTACAGCGAGGACGGCAGAGTCGAAGGAGTCTGGCGGGGCGGTTTGGCCTCCGCGTTTCATCTTGACGGCGCTATCGTTCAGCCGGAGGCTTTTTCGCTTTTCCAGCAGAATCTCCATCCGGAAAGCCGGGGTAAACTGACGCCGCGAAACAATCCTCACGCGGTGCGGTTCTACGATTTCCAATGTTCGGCGCAGAAATCCGTTTCCGTGATGTCATTGTTCGATTCGCGTCTGGTCGAAGCACACCGGAAAGCGATGGAGATCGGGATGCGGGAGCTGGAACGGTTTGCCGCCGTGCGTATCCGCAAAGGTGAGTCGTATGCGACGAAAAACTTCGAATTCACCGGTAAGTTCATCTATGCGCAGTATCATC
>OIWQ01001103.1_pt1 | contig 33466 bp, 24 predicted proteins | sample 1587571 | NCBI WGS metagenome assembly OIWQ01 (sample SAMEA3888910, study PRJEB22519) | human gut metagenome | biome: human gut; feature: human-associated habitat; material: faeces | place: Denmark | collected 2010 | reverse complement strand
GCCGCAACGGTTATAATTTATCGAAAACTTGCTGTTATTTAGGGATAGGTTCTTAATGAACGCGACGGAGGCATCCGTCTTAACACAGGAGAAACGATTCACTTCTGGGATTATTTCAGATCCTACACCGGGCGGCGGTGGCGACCGGCAGATCTTGCGTATGACTCCTGGCAGGAACATCGTACGGTTCCGGTCAATCTGTATGCGGTGGGGAACTCCACACCCCTGCTGCGGAAGCGCGGATATCTCGATATGGCGATACGACATTACTGCTTCATCCGGTTTCACAACGGTGCGTCACGGGAATTCGCCCGTAACGGGGTACGTTTTTTTCTGATGAACAACGGCGATGACTGGCGCAACGGCAACGACTGGATTTGGAATGTCCGGTCACTGGATCGGGGCGGTTTTGTCGATGAGAACTATTTTTACCATCCGCGTACAGTGCTTAAGGCGCATCATCTCGGTCTGGTTCACCGGAAAGTATTTTCCGGCAGCGGAGTTCACCACCGTTTGATTGGAGAGAGCGGCAAGGGAGGGCATGGACCGATTTACTGGACTCCGGAGTTTTCCTACGCAGCACTCTTCGCGGTTTGCGCTGCAACGCGATATGATTCATTTGAAATGGATTGGCCGGGCGAGGAACTGCTGGAGAATCTCGCTTCCACAGATGATTATCAGTACGATCGATTTCGGGATTACCTGGTAAAATCACTCGCCTACAACCATGCGACGGTTGACGACCGACTTGAAGAACTCACTCCGATGAACCGTGTTATTTCCCTGCAGGAAACCCGTGCGATGTACGCGGGTGAGCATCCCAGAAAAATGAGCATCGCCGCAGAAAAACATTCATTGCCTGTCAGCCGGGTCATGCCGGAGGTACTCGACGAGGAAATTCTGTCGAACGCGTCGCTCATCATCAATGATTGTTACGCATTGCCAGAGGGGATGGCAGAACGTCTGATCCATTTTGTCCGATCCGGACCGGGCCGGATTCTGCTGCTGCACAGCGCAAGCGCTGGACGAAAGATCGATGGAACACAGTGGAGCGAGGCGTTCGGCTGGAACAGAAATTCGATGAACGCGCCGGAGATGTTCGGTGAAATTCTCGGCTCGCTCCGTTTTAAAGATGGTCGTACGTTTGCCGAAAAAAAAGGGGAAGTGATCTTTTCCGATCCGGGCGGTACAGCATTGAGTTTCTATCCTCAGGGAGATGGCGGTTCCGGAGTCTATTTTTACAGCCATACACCGGGGATCGATCCGAGCCGTGATGTGCGGATCTTGAAGGCGATCTGCCGGCGGCATGGAATTGAACTGCCACTGCTCAGTTCCGGAACTAAACTTTATGTGCGTGGCTACCGGGGGCGTACCGGAATGGTTTTCACGGTCTTCGACAAGAAATCGCTTGATGCCTGGCAATGGACTTACGCCGCCACAGACAATGGACTTTATCCGTGGCGCGTATCTGCCAGGAAAAATGAGGAAACAATTCGGGTTGAACCCGGTAAATATCGGCTGTTCGGAATGCTCTCCGGGGAAGAGAAAAATGTAACAGTCGCGCCGAACGGAGCGTTAACACTCGAACTCCGGGATGTCACGGCGGAAGTCTTTCATCTGCTGAGAGCGGACGATCAGGTCTCTCTGGAAAAAATCCGACAACGTCGCACGGAGTTGTTTCAGTTTCCTGCACGAAGAAGCAGATGATGCATTCCTCTGGATATAAAAAATTGAGTTGAGGACGCAACGTTTGTTACACCGGATTCCAACGATAAACAGCTTTTCTGAATTCAGTCCGTTAAAAATTGTCAAGGCAGTTCTAAGCACAAATTAGAAACGGGAAGCGCGTTATACGCGAAATTCATTCGGACACGCCACCCATACGGGGAGACGGAACCAGTCATGCGGCGCCTCTTCCCTGCAGCGGGGAAGAGGCGATGGCAAACGGAAAGGAGCTCCCGCCCCCGGCACCGGCGGCACGCCGGCATCCTGCGGAAATTTTTTTGGAGGTCTCAGAGAGAACCGCCGGCCGGCTCCTGCCGGCCGCGAAAACAGCCCCGCTCTTTCCGCAGTGCGGAAGGGGACTTCCCCAGCCGCTGCCGGACCATCCGGGCAAAATAGTTCTGGTCATGAAATCCGGTCGCTTCAGCGATCTCCTGCACCCGGTCCCGGGTGTGATAGAGCAAACGAAGCGCATGCTGAATACGGCACGAAATCAGAAACTCCTGCGGCGAACAGCCGAAATGCGCCGAAACAGCACGGTGAAGCGTTGAGCGATGCACCCTCAGCTCCCGGCTGATCTCCGCCACGGACAACCCGGAATCACGATACCTCTCGCGGACCAGCGCCTGAAAGGCGTCGCAGAGTTCCCGGTTCGCAGTGTCGCTCCCCGCCATCGCCAGAGAGAGGATCTTATAGGCTTCCGCCCCCGCGCCAAACTCCCCGCGCCGGGAGCAGGAGCGAATCTCCTGCATCAGGTTCTCAAACAGTTCGACCGGACAGCTGCCGGCGTACCGGCCGCTTCGCGGCAGCTGAAACCGGGCGATCAGATCCGGCAGGTTCGCGCCGTCGATGGTGAGCCAGTAATACTCCCAGACCGGTGTCCGGCGGCGGATGTCGTGAAGCTCTCCGGGGAAGTAAAAACAGACTTCGCCCGGCTTGAGAATCCAGCTCGTCTCCCCCCGGCGGAACTCTCCTTCCCCGCGAACGCACCAGAAGAGCTCGAGAAACTCTTTCCGCACACATCCGTCACTCCAGCCCGGTCCGGTCACATAGTGCCCGGCGGAACGGACATGGAGCAGAGCGTTGATCGTTCCTGTCGAATAGGGGCGGTAAATTTCCGCCAGTTTATAAAGATCGCGCATCCTCCAGTTCCTCCCGCGACATTTCTGCTAGTTATAATACACCTGTCTCATTGTCCTTTCAAGACATTCACAGTATAATAAAGCAGAAAACACACAACCCTCGGGAAAGGAGTCGGCAGATGATGAAAAAAGGACCGAAAATCGTGGTAATCGGCGCCGGAAGTTTCTTCTTCGGACGCGCCGTCGTGTACAATATGGCGCAGAGTCCCATTCTGCGAACCGGCACGCTAGCCCTGGTCGACACCGATCCGGCGGTGCTGGAAACGATGATGAAGCTGGCGGAACGGGCCGCCCGGCACGTCGGAGCACCGTTCCGGCTGATCGGTTCAACCGACCGCAGAACCGTGATGCACGGAGCGGATTTCGTCGTTGCCAGCTTCTCGTTCCGGAACACCTTTTACCGCGGGACAGATGTGCGAATTTCGCGCAAATATGGTGTGACCATGTGTTCCGGCGACACCATCGGCCCCGGCGGAATCTTCCGCACACTGCGCGAACTCCCGGAGATTCTCCGCATCGCACAGGATATCCGGGAGCTCGCGCCGGAGGCCTGGATGATCAACTTCGTCAATCCGACCGCCGCGCTCGGCCTCGGCCTGATGCGCCATGCTCCGGACGTGAAAAGTTTCGCCCTCTGCGACGACCTTCACGATCCCCGCAAACGGGCGGAATATCTGTTCCGCTGCGGAATCACTGAAAAACCGGAAATTCCAATCTCTCCGGAGCAGGATGCAAAATTCGATTTGCAGATCCTCGGCGTCAACCACTGCAATTTCGTCGTGAAATGCAGTTACGACGGCGTCAGCCGGATGGACCATCTCCGCAAATGGGTCGCCGGACAGGCGAAAAAAGAGTGGGAGCACCCGGCCGACAGAAGTGACGCCAAACAGCATTACAACTACAACTACGCTCTTGAACTCTTCGACCTTTTCGGCGCCTGCCCCAACGCGCTCGGACACATCAAGGAGTATCTCCCCTTCTTTCAGGGATACGGGGTGTCGCCGGTCGAACCGGAACCGATCGTTCCGTTCGACGCCTTCCGCCGCGCTGACGAAATGGCCGCCCAATGGCGGGAAACCGTCGCATTTGCAAACGGCGAGCGCCCGATCGAAGAGTTCTTCGCCGGCGGCAGAGGCGACCACGCGACCGACATCATCGAATCCATGTGGGGCGGGCTCGGCAGGAAGTTCTACGTCAACACGGCAAACCGCGGCGCAGTGCCGAACATGGCTGACGATGCCTTTCTGGAGCTGCGTTCCGAGCTGGATATGAACGGGCCGCGCCCCCTGCCCGCCGTACCACTGCCGTACGGCGTACTCGGCCTGACCCGGCAGGTGCTCGACACCCACGAACTGGCCGTGGAAGCCGCAGTCTCCTGTGACCGGAAGATCCTCTATCGCGCCCTTGCCTGCGACCCGATCGTAAACAATCTCGGCGATGCCAGACGAATCATGGAGGAACTTCTCGAAGCAGAGCGCGATCACCTTCCCGCCGGCTGGTTCCGCTGAACCGGCATGGTCGAAAAACAGCCCCGCGTTGCGGCGCGCGGGACCCGTTCGCGGGGCTGTCGGGGGCGTCGTTCGCCGCGCCCCCGCGGCCAGTTTTCCTCTTCGCACCATAGCCGATTTTCAAATTTCAGATTTTTTTCTTTTCCTCCTCTTGATTTTTTTTGAAAAACGTTTCTATTGTTAGTGAATGATAACTAACATAGAAAGGTACGATCATGGAACTCACCAGACGACAGCAGGAGATCGTCCGGACGGCGCTGGAGCTGATCGCCGCGGGCGGAATCCAAAATCTCACCATCCGGAATCTGGCCGACCGGCTCGGCCTCACCGAACCGGCAATCTACCGCCACTTCCGGAACAAAGCGGAGATCGTCCGCACTCTGATCGGCGAATTCGACCGGGGGATTCCGGAGCCGTCACCGGAACGCACCGGCTTCGAGGCGGTCGCCGCGTTCACCCGAAGCCGCTTCGCCCAGGTGGCGGCCCAGCCCCCGCTGGCGAAGGTGCTCTTCGCCGAGGAGCTTTTCATGGAAGAGCCGGAGTTCGCCCGGCTCCTACTGGATATGATGCACCGCCATCGGGAGAAGCTCGGGAAACACTTCCGCGAGGCACAATCTTCCGGAGAAATCCGGACGGACATTCCGGAGGAGATGCTCTTCCGGCTGGTCTTCGGTCCGGTCCGGCTGCTGGTGAAGCAGTGGGGGCTCTCCGGCGGTGCATTCGACCTGCGGGAGAAGGGCGAGGAGCTGATCCGCGTCCTGAGAATCCTGTTGGCACCCGGAAGCTGACTTGAACGGAAATCATTCGACACAACGAGAGGAGAAGATATTATGAAGAGAAAAATCATCCAGATCGACGAGGCAAAGTGCAACGGTTGCGGCAAGTGCATCCCCAACTGTCCGGAAGGCGCGCTCCAGCTGATCGACGGCAAGGCGCGGCTGGTCAGCGACCTCTTCTGCGACGGGCTCGGCGCCTGCATCGGGGAGTGCCCCCTGGGCGCCATTCAGGTCGTCGAACGGGAGGCGGAACCCTACGACGAACGCAAGGTGATGGAAAACATCATCCGTCAGGGCCCCAACACCATCAAGGCGCATCTGAAGCACCTCAAGGAGCACGGCGAATTCAAACTGCTGGAGACCGCAGTCAACTGTCTCCGGGAACAGAACCTGCCGGTGCCGGATCTGCGGGAGGCGGGCAAACTCCCCTGCGGCTGCCCCGGCACTCTGGCCAGACGGCTCGCGCCGCGCCCGGCGGCAAATTCCGCTCCGGCGGCGTCGAGCCCCTCCGCCCTGCGGCAGTGGCCGGTTCAGCTCAAGCTTCTGAATCCCGCCGCGGAATACTTCGATGACGCCGATCTGCTGATCTCGGCCGACTGCGTCGCCCACGCATTCGGGGGGTTCCACCGGGAGCTGCTCGACGGGAAAATCCTCGTCGTTTTCTGCCCGAAGCTGGACAACAGCACCGAAGAGTATGTGGAGAAACTTGCGGAGATCTTCCGCCGCCACCGGATCCGGTCGATCACCGTCGCGCGGATGGAGGTCCCCTGCTGCGGCGGCACCGTCGCCATCGTCGAACAGGCGATGGAACGTGCCGGGCTGAAGATTCCGCTCTCGGTCCGGATTGTCGGCATCGGCGGCGATCTGCTCAGCTGGCCGGCGCTCAGCGACGACGGAGAAACTCCGCCCGGAGCAGCCGGAATTCACCGGCGAACGCTCCGGGCAGTTTCACCCGGATATTCCGCTTCCACGGCGACAACAGCCAGTTGGGGGAATTATCCAGCGGGATGAGATAGCAATGGGAGCCGCCCCAGAATTCGACCCACGGCTGCCCCTTGCCGGCGAGCACATCCTCCCACAGCACCCGGAAGTCGCGGCCGATGATCGGGCGGTCGAATTCGAGCAGCAGAAAATCTCCCGACGCCCCGGCGGGGAGTTCCAGCTGGAGTTCCGCTCCGCCGGGCTGTGCGAAGAAGAGTCCGCCGCCGCCATTTTGCAGATGTTTCCCCGCCGCGGCCCGCGCCGGAACCGGGTCGGAAAGGTGCGGAGCCAGCCGCTCCAGCGACGCCCCCCACGTGAACGGATAGGCGTCGATTTTCGGATCCTGAAACGCCTCCGACGCCAGCGCCATGTCGCCGATCGAGGCGGTGTCCACCTGCGGGACGCCCTTCAACCGCGCCTCGGAGCCGCGCCGGATCATCCAGATCCGGCCGCCGGTATCCCGGAACGGCAGATATTCCGCCAGCAGATACCGGTAGAGCGCATGGGCCCGGAACGGCAGCCGCCCCTCGTAAAAGTTGACGTCGCGCCCCTTCACCAGCACCAGCAGCGGCTTTGCCGCCTTCACCTCCCGCACCATCCGCTCCACCTGCGGGCGCGAGGCAACGTAGTTCCACGCCGGATACGAGACCGGCGGGCGGCGGCGGAAATAGGCGTAGCCGGTGGCGTTGTTGGTCATGTCAAGGTAGCTCTCCTCCGGCTTCAGCACCCGGTCCAGCAACGCCTTCGTGCCGGCCAGATGTGCCAGATGGTCCGGCTGGATCGAGGCGGCCCGCCCGAGCATCGGGAATCCCGCCGCCTCCAGATTGACGACGTTCTCCGGTTCCACAACTGTTTCGGTGCAGTTGTTCCAGAGGTTCCGCCAGTCGGCGCACTGCAGTCCGTACAATCCGAGCGCCACCGCCCAGCAGCCGAGCAGTGTCCTGCGCCGCACCAGCCCCGGCAGCAGCCACGGCACCAGAATGCCGACATAGAGCCCGGAAACCGTGAAAATACGCGACGTACTGCCCAGATCAATCCGGCCCCCCGCCCGCTGAATCAGCAACACCGCCAGAATGAGAATCGAGGAGCTGCCGAGAAAACGGAGCTCATCCCGCACCGTTCCCCGCCGCTTCCGGATGAGGCTGAAGAGCGCCATCGCCCCCACCCCCAGCCAGCCGAACCGCACGAACTGCCAGAACAGCCCCTGCGTCACCGCGACATCAAGCTCGCGGGAGCCCATCCACGGCACGCAGTGCGCCAGCGTGTAGACCCCCGTCTGCTCCAGCAGAATGCACAGCATTCCGCCGATGATCCGGTAGAACGGCGTCAGCAGAAGCAGCAGTGCCGCAACCGCAACCGCGCCTGCCGAGAGGAAAAACGCCCTCTGCTGTTCCGTCACCGCCCGCCACAGCTGCCGGACCAGCAGAGGCGACATCGCCAGCACCATCGCCGCCGTGTCGGTCAGCGAGTAAAAGATTCCGATCACGCCGAGCACACCGAACCACCAGAGCCAGCGGACCGGGTTGCGATACCGTTCCGATTCGGTCAGGAAAAAGAAGAAGGCGATCGCCACCGCCAGCCCGGCGCCGATTCCACACCCCAGGTCGGAGATCGCCAGAACCGCCAGAAACGCCGCAACCGTTCCACACCGGCGGCGCAGCGGCGCCAGCAACAGCGCGAGCACCACAAGATTCGCCAGCTTCTGCCCGGTGCCGAGCAGCGAGATGTCGTGCCCCCGGAAGAGCCAGGTGAAAAATCCGGGCAGATAGTTGATCAGCCCGCGCGACGGAATGTAGTCGAGATAGGGCACGCACCCCATCGTCTGCCAGAGATACCACGGCAACGCCACTTCGCCGTTGTGATAGTCGTCCTGCCAGATGGCCGGCCACCCCTCGCCGCCGGCCAGCAGAGTCGCCGCCACAGCAAGCAGAACCGGCAGCGGCACCCGGAAGTTCCCTCCGGCCGCACGGCGGAACGCCCGCACCAGCGCGCACCAGGCGATTCCGGCCAGAACCCACGCCAGCAGGGAGAGTGTCCAGTGAAACCCCGGATCAAACCAGCTGCCGTCACGGCGCTGCAACGGCGGCGGAAGCAGGTAGAGAAAAAGCAGTGGAATTCCGAGCTGGGCAATGAAAAAGAACCGGTCACAGTTGCGCGGCGCAGAATCTTTCCGCACCAGCCAGAGCATCAGGACAAGCACCGCGGCGTAGAGGATTCCGGCCAGAGAGCTCCCCCCCTCCCAGACCCGCTGTTGGAAGAACTGGATCCCGGCCAGCGAAAAGGGGAAGAGCAGCAGTCCGCCATAACAGCGCTCCGCCGTGCGGGAGGCCGCGGCGGCGTCCCCTGTCGGAATCACCGCCAGCGCCGGAAGAAGAAGCAGTACCGCCAGCGCCGGAAGCGTGGTCAACGGCTCCAGCGAAGATACCGTGACCGCCTGCCCCGCCATGACGAAACCGGGCAGCAGCGAATAGAAGCCGAGCCGGGCGACGATCGCCGCGTATCCCGGCTCCGCCGCGAGGCGCCGGTACCAGCGGCAGAGCAGAAACGCCGCCGCACCGAAGACCGCCAGCCCGACATATTCAGCGGTGTACTCGAAACTTTTCGGCATGCCGGAGACGCCGAGGAAACCGCCGATGAAGTCCCCGTACGGTTCGGCTTCCAACCGCATCGTCCGCCAGTAGAACCCGCCCGCCGCCAGCGCCAGCACCCCCGCCTGCCCGAACGCCGCAAAGCGCACCTTCGCCGGAAGCGGACCACCCGGCTCCTCGCTCCGGGATGCGGAACAGAGCCAGAACAAACCGGTTACCAACAGCACCAGCGCCAGCGGAACAAACATCACGACCTCCTGAGATCACTTCATGGATAATGCAACTTGACACATGCCGGGCTCCGTCCGCCGGAGCAGTCGCTCCGCCTCCGCGAGCACCCGTTCCGGCGCGACCGCCGCCATGCACTCCGCCCGGCCGGAACAGCGGCTCCGCCCGACCGCGTGCACGCACGGGGAGCAGGCCGCCTCCACCCGGATCACCGTTTCGACGAGCCACGGCGATGGCCGCAGCAGAAGTTCCGGCTCGGTCGCTCCCCAGATGCCGAGCACTCGCCGCCCCGTCAGCCGCGCCCAGTGAAGCGGCGCGCTGTCGATGCCGACGAAGAGCGACGAGCGGTGGATCGCCGCCACCGACTCCCGCAGAGAAAGTCTGCCGCAGCCGGAAACGGCCCGTTCCGCCAGCTCCGGCGGCAGTGCGGCGAGGATCTCCTGCGCGTGGGCCGCATCTTTCGGCCCCCCGATCACCAGCACCCGCCACTGCGGATGCGCCGCCAGAAACCCGGCGAGAAATTCCCCCCAGGCGGCAAAATCCCAGCGGCGCAGAAAACTCAGGGCACTGCAGAACGGCGCCGCCACCAGCACCGGAGTCTCCTCCGGCGAAGCGGAAATTCCGGCGCAGACATGCTGCCGCAACGCCTCCGGCTCCGGCAACGGCGCGGCCAGCGCCCCCGCCAGCGCATCATACGATTCAAACACCCGCCCCCGCCGCGCGAAGGGGAGCGCCGCATCGCAGCAGCGGCGCGCAAACGCCTCGTCTTCCAGATAAAATCCGCTCCGGAACCGCCCTCCCGCCAGCGCACTGCAGAACACCGCCACCCGGGAATAGACCTCCAGATTGACCGAAAGTTCCGGCCGCATCCTCCGGCACCGGTACAACATGGCAAGCAGGGAAAACGCCAGACGGAACACCCCGCGGTCGTCAACCGCTTCAATCCGGTCAAAAAGCCCGAGCAGTTCCGCGTGCGCCGCCACCTGCGACGTGCAGACCAGCACCAGCCGGGCATCGGGGTGCTTCCGGCGAAGCGCCAGCAGAAGCGGCCCGGCCACAGTGATCGAGCCGCCGCCCATGAATTTGAAAATCAGAATCGTCCGGACCGTCGCGGGCGGGTTCCGCCGCCGCCACCTCCGGCAGAACAGCAGAAGCACTCCGCCGAGCCAGCGGTCGATCCGAAGCAGCCATTCCGTATGCATCTGTCATCCTCTGCGCCGGAAACAGGCAGTCCCCCGGAATCCCCGCCGGGCCCGGGCTCCCCGTCCAGGAACCGCTCCGCCGCCCGACGTTCCATGCGCTTATCGTCTTGAATATACCTCTTTTATTATATCACGAGAGAACGCAAAAAACAAACGCTTTTCCGCGCCGCCCCCCGAGATTCCCGCATGGACCGGCGCGGAAAAGCAAAACAGCCCTCCCGCGCCGGTCGGACGCAGGAGGGCCGGATATGAGGGGGCTTCGATCTTACTTCATCTGATTTTTCGCTTCCCCTTTCATCCGGTACTGGTACATGTTCTCGCCGACTTCACGCGAAGCGCGGCAGATTTCCGGATAGGGGGTGTCGGCGACGTCGACGAAGCCGATCTGGTAACGCTCCCCGTCGCCGCGGCCGGTCAGCGGCTGGTCGCGGTACTGGAACCAGTGCGCGCCGACAATCTGCGGATGGAGCAGTGCGCCCTGCAGGAACCGGGTGTAGGCCGTCGCCCGGTCATTCTGATCCACACCGACCGGGCAGAGTCCCGGCGAATACATGCCGCGGTCGAGCACGCCGAAATGGAACTCGCCGATCAGCACCGGCATATCCGGGAAGGTCGCAGCACCGAGATTGGCCGGCGAATGCGCGTAGATGTTGACCGTCAGAACGTCGCAGTACTTCTTCGACGCCGCCGACAGTTCCGGAATCACGCTGTCGGTGCTGATGAAACGGCATCCGAGATAGAGCCGGTGCGGCGCCACCGATTTGACCGTATCGCGGCAGATCTGGAAGTAACGGTCGATCGTCTTCTCCTGAAACGCCCTGCCGTCGGCGCGGTACGCTTCGGTCTGCTTTTTGGGCACCTCGGTGCTCCGCAGCATCGCGTTCCAGTTTGCGTACTCCGTCCCCCAGGCCTTGTTGAGCTTGTGGATCGTGTGATACTTGCGCTTCAAATCGCCGATGAACTCGCGCTTGATGTACTGCTTCTCCGGACTGCCGAGCACCGCGCGGATGAGTTCCAGCGGTTTGCGGTTGCCGAAGTTGAGCTCGTTGTCGATGAAGTAGCCGATGCACATCGGGTCGGTGAGCGACCGTAGCACCTCCGGATGCTTCTCCGCCAGATCGGGGATCAGCGTCCGCATCTTCGCCACATAACGCGGGTCGTACACGTCGTAGAACTTGAGATTGCTCTTGCCGACCCGCGGCATCTTCCAGTCGTAATCGGTAAGCTGCATCGTGTAAGGGGTTTTTCCGAGCGCGATCAGGCGGAAGTCGCCCCAGTCGCCGATCGAATTGAAGCCCCAGTGCTCCAGCCGGCGGCTGACCATCCGGAAGAAATCCGGCTCGTAATCCTCTTTGCCGTACTTGATCTGGAGGTTGCGCCGGTTGAAGGCGATCTCCTTCTCGTTGCCGACCGGGAAGGCGAACCACTCAGGCCGCCCGGCACAGCGGATCGCATTGCCGGAGGTGGTCAGCACATCCATGCCGTGCGAGAAGAAGAGCCGTCCCTCCGGGTCGACCATCCACCACTTGCCGTCGTATTTGGCGACGCGGAAGTTGCCGGTCGCTTCCAGCTGCGGACCATTCTTCCAGCCGCCGAAGCGGTTCCACTCCGCCGGCCGCTTCGAAGCGGCAAGCTCCTTCTCCTCCTCCTGAAGGTTGCGAACCAGATCGGCGTCGGAATGGATCTTGGCCGGCCACTCATCGTGGACGAACTGACCATACCGGTCGATGAAGGGGAAGAACGGTTCCGGCGCCGCCTTCACCGCGCCGGGCTCCTCCAGCCGGAGGTTGCTGATCCGGCAGTCGGCCAGCCCGGGCTTTTTCGGCTCAAACGGCCACTGCATGTAGAACTCGACCGCCTTCACCTTCGTGGTGTCGATCGCGGCAGGTGCGGGCACCCCTTTGGGGAAGTGGAAACGTTTCGCATGTGGCAGCTCCATCCGCAGTGTGCGCTTCTCGCCCGGATTCAACGCGATGCCGACGTAGTTCTCCTTGAAATCCTTGTTGGGCCAGGAACCGTTGGAGATGAACATCACCAGCCGCATCTGGTGCTCCTTCGAGAGATTCTCGATGTCGGCGGCCAGCACCTTGTAGCGGGACATATCCCAGACGCCGCCCTTGCCGGGCGGGACAATCCGCACGCCGGAGGTTCCGCGCGGGTCGTCGATCTTAAGATGGATCTCCCGGCCGTTTACGGCAACCTTGCCGGAACCTTTGGCGGAAACATTATCCGCCTTGTAAGGCAGCTCCTCCGCGCCGACGGAGATTACCGCGGCGGCAAGGAGGCCGCACCAGAGCTTCAGTAACTTCATCATATCCTCACAAATTCCGGGAGATTACTTCACGTTGCCGCGGAGCGCCAGATTGCCGTCGCGCCACTGCTCGACCCGCGGATTGGTGTACTGGTCACGCTCGTCGGTAAGCTGACGGACGGAGAGCGTCTCGACGTGGCCGTCAAACATCATCGCCTCGGCATTGTCCGAGTGGCGGACGTAGGCCGGATAGTAGGCCGAAGCCGAGTTGTAGGGCGCGACCGGCGAGGTGGATTCATAATAGGCGCCCTGGCCGCCGCCGTGACGGATCTTGCCGTTGTATCCGGCGCAGACCGGCGGGGTGTCGATGAACATGATCAGCTTGTCGTTGCGGCCGAACTTCGAAATCTCATCGACCTTGTGCGGTACCTTCTTCTGGTTGTTGTTGAAGGTTTCGCCGAAAGTGAGCACGTTCAGGCCGTAGTTGAGCCCCTTCGAGCTGAAGGAGTAGTTCGCATCGGCCGGGCAGTGAAACGCATCCTTGCTGACGCCGTACGATCTCTCGAAGACATGGAACCAGTTGCCGGTCTTCGCGCCGAGGTAACCGGTGATCGCCCAGTTGTCGTTGTCGTTGCTGTAGGAGGTTGACGCCTTGCTGAAAAGCGAGAGGTTGCTGCGGCATCCGGCTTCCGCCGCCGCGTCGCGCGCCGCCGAGAGCATCGGGTGCATCATTGCCGCCGCGATTGCGATAACTCCGACGATCAGCAGGAGTTCGAAAAGGGTGAAGTTGTGTCTCATTTTCTATTTCCTTTCCTTTTGTTGGGAGTGGGTTTCATCAATTTTTCCAAGTGGCCCAGAATCCGTTCGGATCTCTGCTCCAGCTACCACTGCCGACCCCACCATTGTCTGGGATCTGACCATATTTCATCATTTTTGCATGCCCATCTACAAAAAGGACATTCATTCCCTGTTTTTTCTGATGCCGCCATAAGGAAATGTTTCCAACATTACTGCGACTGCCAACCTCCGGATTGGCATCTTCCCTGGCGGTATCCATCACAATCATCCGGCGTGAAGGATGCTTAATTGAGGTAATCAGAAAATTCGGTCCATGAGCATTTGCAGATTCCCACGACCCGAGATGATCCGCATAGTCCGGATTGGCATGGTAGGAGTTGATTGAATAATGCGAAGAAATACCTTGCGAATATGGTTTTGATTCCGGCATGGCAGGACAGGCGAAGAAAACTTTGGGCCGGTTGTCGCCTTTGATTTTATCTATCGACTGATCCGGTCTGTCATAATGAATCAGATCAATAAGGTCCAATTCTGGTTTCGTCATCCGATACAGCGCATCCTGCCATTTTCCCTGCTCGTTATAAGCTGCACTTGTCGTATTAAGATTCCCGTTGTACTTGGGAAACTTGTTCTTGTTGATATCAACATACATCGTCATGTAGGTGCCGATCTGCTTGAGGTTGTTGACACAGGTGAGATCCCGCGCCTTGTCCCGCGCGCTGTTCAGCGCCGGCAACAGCAGCGCCGCCAGAATGGCGATGATAGCAATCACAATTAAGAGTTCAATCAAGGTAAAATGCTTTTTCATTGGTGTCCGACCCTCCTTGTTAAAGCGCGACATGATGAATACCTTTCCTTGATTCGGGTTTCAATGTCATGACCGAATTCCGTTCGATCAACGTATTGCTCAATTCGATTTTCTGAAGTCCATCCAGTTCGTCCGCGAGAACGAGTTCCACCGCCTTCTCCGCGGTTTCCCGCAGCGGGCTCGCGATGGTCGTCAGCGAGGGGCGCTGGAATTCGGAGATCCCCGGATTTTCGAACGCCATCAGCGAAATGTCCTCCGGCACCCGCTTTCCGGCCAGCTCCTGAATCAGCCAGTTCACTTCGAGCGCCTTCATATCCTCGCCGGTCACCCAGACCGCGGTGCATCCGGCATCGATCATCTGCTTGACCGAGAGATGCAGCGGCAGCGTGTTGGCGAACTTCAGCAGATACTCCTCCGGATCGAATCCGTTCTCCCGCAGCACGTCGCCGACGCCGTCCGCCCGGCCGGTGCCGGTGTAATCGGGCTCGTGAATGACGGCGATCCGGCGATGTCCCTTGCTGAAGAGATACTCTCCGGCGAGACGGCCGGTCGCACGGCAGTCCACATAGATGGTGTGAAAATATTCGCTCTGATCGTCGCTGAGCCAGACGATCGGCAGATTGCGCAGCTTGCGCAGCATTCCGATCGTTTCCGGCTCCCAGGCGATGCCGATGATGCCGTCGAACCAGCAGTCGGAAAGACTCCCGATGCGGTCCTCCGTAATCAGATTGATTCCGGCATTCGCCCGCGACAGCGCGAAGCAGATGTACTGGGTCAGCGTGTTGACGTATCCGCCCATCACCGTCTTGTACGGCGGCTCGGTCACCAGCGCGATCTGCTTGTTCCGGACTCCGACCCGCGGCCGGAATCCCAGCTCGCGCGCCGCCGACAACACCCGGCTGCGGGTTTCCGAAGGAATCAAAGCACTGTTGTTGAATACACGGCTCACCGTCCCGGTCGAAACCCGGGCCCGGAGCGCCACCTGCGCCAGCACCCCCGATGTTCCATTGGTTTTTCTCGTTCTCGATACAGCCATTTTTCTACACCTTTTTTTGCTTCCTCTATAATTATACTCGATTTTCTGCAAATGTCAATAGTAAAATAGTAAAAATTGTCTCATTTATGCAATTTTTGCATAAGAAAGGGAAAGCAAGAGGCCTCGGGATCGTTTTTTTGCAGAGAAAAAGCAACCGGTCAGCAGGAACCGGTTCCGTCGTCGCCATCGTCGAAACAGTCACATTCCGCATCGCCGAAGGGGTCAAACTCCGTTTCGGCAGCATTGCCGAAGTCGGTTTTACTGAAGAGCTCGCGGATAACGGCGCCGGAGAAGCCGCGGCTGACCAGAAAACGGAACGCCTTCTCCCGCTTTTTACGAGGATCCTTCTCTTTTGCGAGCATGCGCAGTTTGTATTCGAGGGCGCGGCGGGCGGCCTCGTATTCAAGATCGGCGGTCTTTTCGAGCGCGGCTTCGACATGCTCCGCCGCGAGCCCGCGGGTACGGAGCCGCATCCGGATGAGGCGGGCGCCGCTTCCGCGCGCGGAAAGTGCATGGGCAAAATCCTCCGCGAGCAGTTCATCGTTGAGATAGCCGCGGCGGCGGCACTCGGCCACAGCGGCCCGTGCCTCCGCGTCAGCCACCCCCGCCCGCCGGAGTTTCAGCATGAGCTCCTGCTCCGAATAGGAGCGGACGCTCAGCAGCCGCATCGCCCGCTCCAGCGGCGAAATGCTCCTTTTGTTCTTCCGTTCCTGCTCCATACCGACCTCGAATGATTTTCCTTATAATATAACACGGGAAAACGATTTCGACAATTGCACCCGCCACGACCAGGAACTGCCGTCAACTTCTCTCTGCCAATTATTTTTATGATTATATCAAAACAAAAGACACGTTTCCTCTCTTTTTTTCTGCAAGATAAACAAATTTTCCTGATTTTTTCTCCTCCCTATTGACATAATCAGAAAAATATCGTATAATTTATATAGAAGCACAACTGGCAGACGCGCATAAACAGACACCAGTATCCGAAAAACTTGCACGTTTGCGGAACATGCCCCAGGCCATCCGGAGCGGGAAACGACAGGTACAGCGACAAAGAGAGGCCATTCAGCCAAAATGCTTTTTGAAAGCGGAACAGGGAAGTGGAAGCCATAAACCATCAAGGGAGGTCATTGTGAAAAAAATTTCCACCCGCAACGTCATATTGGTTCGTTGTTTCACCCTTATTGAACTCCTTATTGTAATTGCGATCATCGCGATCCTTGCCGCCATGCTGCTTCCTGCGCTCACGAACGCCAGAGAGGCAGGCAAGAGTACCCGATGTCTCGCAAACTTGAAACAGGTCGCCTCGGCCACCTCCCTGTATGCCGATGACAACAACGGCAGTATCAACTGGAAAGATGATGCCGGCTGGACGGTTCGTTTTCTTTTCGGCCCGGCGCATACCAGTTTCCAGAAGTCGACATTGGTTCCCTATCTTGGCGGAACACCGATCACCGAGAATCTCGATACGCCAAACATGCACGAATATGACATTCTGCCGGTTGCCCTCTGCCCCAGCGGACGACGCGACGGGGCAGGTATCAAACCGGATCACGACGCCACCGGCATGAACAACAGCTATGCGTTCAATACCTATTTGACCAACACGGCAAAGCAGGAGGGCAAAGAGAATTCCCAACCCCAGCGATGGCATCAATTCCGGCAAGTCCGCAAGCCTTCCAGCCGCTTTCTGGTCGGTGATATTGCCTACAACTGCTACGACGGCACAACCGATAGCAGCCGGGTAACAATCTGGCAGCAGAAGGCTCTTGCCCGCCGTCACAATGAGGGGGCTAATATCGCATTTGCCGACCTGCATGCGGCAAGACTGCCCCACGCGAAGTTGATGACACTCGGAGACGGCAGCCGTACGGGAGAGCTCTACCAGTATTTCTGGTTCGATCACACCTGGTAAAATTCATAACCGCATCATTTGACAGAAAAAAAAGTATTATGTTAAGAATCAGCTGTCTCCTTACTCTTTTGGGAATCCTGCTGTCGGCAGCGGCTGCGACCGATTCCACGCTGAAACTGAAGTGGCAAAACCAGAGCCGCAACGATTTGATCGTGACGACCTCAAACGACACAGTCCAGCTTGAGGTGAAGAAACAGGGCAAATTCGACGGAGCAGCGGCTGCAGTTCTGCCCGATGTGCCGCAGAAAACAATGGTGTTCAGCGGCAAAGTGAAGAGCGGGAAAACCGGAACCGCCTATCTCCAGGTAAAATTGTACCACAACGGCAAAGAGTTGAATCGCTTCAGCTCAAATTGCAACCGGGAGCCTGCGGAAGAATTGCATGTGCAGTTCGATCCCCGGGGAGCCGACCGGGTGGAACTGTTATGTCGTACCACCGCCGAAGCCGAAAGCGTCGGCGCCTCGGTGCAGTTCAGTGAATTTCAACTGCTTCCCGCCGCCGAATTCCGCCTCAGACTCCCGGCGGAAAAGGTGACGCCCGGTTACGAAGCGTGCAGCATCGAACTGAATCACCGTCGCGCCGCCGCATATGAAGAATTTCAAAGTGAAGTAAGTTACCGCCCCGCCGGAACAGAGACCTGGATTACCGCCCTGCCGCTCGCCTACCAGCCGCAGGAAAGAAGCGCACGCGGCAGTCTGCTGAATTTGAAGGAAAATACCTCCTACGAACTTCGTATTGCCGTCAAAGATGCGGGAAAAACGAAGGAGATAAACCGTTCGTTCCGCACCCTGTCGAGCAAGGTTCCCATCGCACAGACAATCGAACTCGGAGCGGGAACCAGACTGCCGCTGACCATCCGCCGTTCCGGTTCCCCCGACGGCTATATCCGTTACACGGTAAAACCGGGTGTGATTCTGGATGCGGGAACCCGGGCGGATGACGTAATCCTGGTTGACCGGGCAAGTTGCATCATTCTGGACGGCCTGACCCTCCGCGGCGGACGGAAGAACGGAATCCGGCTGGATGCCGCTTCCCACATCCAGATTCTGAACTGTGACATCGCCGGATTCGGGCGGATCGGCACGCGGCGCCCCGATCTTGACGGCAAGTTTTACGAGAACGGGCGCCCCCTGAACAACGATGCGGGAATCCGCATTCAAAACTGCCGCGACATTCTGGTTGAACGCAATTACATCCACGATCCGCGCGGCACCGCGAACAGCTGGTTCTATTCGCACCCCGCCGGCCCCAATGCCGTTTTCGTCGGCGGCACGGAACAGGCGATCTTCCGCTACAACGATTTCATCGGCAGCGATCAGCACCGCTGGAACGATGCCGTCGAAGGAATGAACAACGGTTCGGTAAACGGCAGTGTCTGCCGCGATGCGGAAATTGTCGGCAACTACTTCGCCTTCGGCAACGACGACGGCATGGAGCTGGATGGGGGGCAGCAGAACTGCCGTTTTCTGTTCAACAAGAGTGAAGGCGTTTTGTGCGGAATCAGTACCGCCCCCTGTCTGGCCGGTCCCTCCTATCTGGCCGGCAATCTCTTCTGCAAACCGGGCGATGAACTCGGCTTCACCAATACCGCGATCAAGAACAACTACAGCGTCGCCGGTTCAGGGAAACTCTATTTCCTGCACAACACCATCGTCGGCGACTGGGATGCCATGAGCGGCTACGGCGGGAAGAAAGGAGATACCTCTCTGGAAAAACTCTTCAAGGGCTGCAGCCGCAACAATCTGGCCGCCGTCTCCGGCGGACTGGCGACCGGGATCTTCCGGGCGATGAACGATTTTGATTACGACCTCTTCGCCACCGGCAAACCGGACCTGCTCACCACGTTGCAGCAAACGTTCCGGCAGGAGCGGCACGGCTGCGACAAGCGTCCCGTTTTCGTCGACGCGGCGCGGGGCAATTACAATCTGACTCCGGATTCGCCCGGATTTGGTATGGGAGAACCGATTTCCTTCTTCACGGGAACGGAAACGCCATCGGTCGGAGTACTGCACAAGGATCTGCCGTTCCGGCCGGTGCCGTTTCACGCCGATGCCGCGCGCCTTGAGTTCCCGACGGTCCCGACGGCTCCCGCCACCGTCACCCTCACGGTGACAGACCCCGCGTTCCGCTCGGAGTTCCGGATCCTGAGCAACGAAGCGAGCCGTTTTTTCCAGGTTTCCCCGGACCGGGGAACACTTGCCTACGGAAAACCGGTGAAACTGACCGTTTCGGTGAAGCCGGAGAAAATCACCACCGCCCGGATCCATTCGGGGGCGTTCCTGATCCGGCTGCCGAATGGATTGTCCCGCCCGGTCTCCGTTTACGCCGACTCCACCCAAAATGAAGCGCTGCTGCGCAAAGACCGTGCAAACGTCATCCGCGGGAAGGTGGATTCCGCCGGCAATGGCCGGGTACAGCTTTCGGTGGACGTCCCCCGAAACGGCAGTTACTACATGTTTCTGCGTTCAAAGAAAATAAATCACCGGATTCCGGTCAGCATTGACGGCGGAGAACCCGCCAGACTTATCCTGCTTGGCCAGCCCGGCTCCCGAGAAAAGTGGCATGTTCTGGGCGGATTTACCTATACGGGCGAGCCGAACCGGCCCATTCTGTTTCCGGCCGGGAAACATACGATTGTCCTGCACAATTTCCCGGAAACGCCTTCCGGCTTTGCTCTGGCGAAACAGCCGGATGAACTTCTGGCGGCGCCGCGGAACCCGTAACCGGAATTGCCGGAACCGGCTCCCGGCAGGCGAACTCTCCCTGCCGGAGCGCCCTTTTCCGGACGATCCAATAGTTTTCATGCAGCATTGCTGATAAGATGCCGAAATTCCAGCCCTCCGCCGTCCCTTGCTCTTCACAAAACGGCGCAACGCAGGAAACCGCCCCCTGAGCTTTCCGGACAACGTTACATCCTGGAATTCCTGATTATGTCAAGCATCCCCAGGGGAAGAAGTTCATAAAAAGGAATAGGAAAAAACAAATTTTTTTGGTTTTTTCCTATTTCAGCTATTGACATAATCAGTAAAATATCGTATAATTTATATAACCGAATGAAACAGGATGAGCGATGAAAGACAAAGTTTCACAGGCATGCGACTATATTCTCGACAAGATCGAAAACGGGGAATACAAAGTCGATGAAGCGATTCCGGCGGCGCGCAAGTTGACGCAGGAGGTCGGCGCCTCGTTTGCAATCGTCCAGCACGCAGTCACCGTGCTGTCGAATGCCGGAATTCTGCGTTCGATCAACCGGCAGGGCTCCGTGGTCCGTGAAGAGTGGCAGAGTGCTCTGATGGCAAACCATCTGGTCCTGTTCAACCGGGAATCGCAGTTGCTCTGGGTCCCCGGGTTCCGGAAGCTTCTTGCGGAAAAGATGCCGGAACTTCGGCTCTGCCGGGCATTTCAGCACGGAATGTTTGAACTTCGGCCGACGCTGGACGTTCAGCAGCACCGCAATGAATATCTGGATCTGGCACCCTATTTCAACGAGCTTTTTCCGGACTCCTCTCAGTTTTTCGATTTTCCCTTCCAATATTTCAAAAATCCGGATGGAAGCATGTTTGCCGTGCCGTTCATCTTCTCCCCGAGGGTGATCTTCTACAATCGGACGGTTCTGCGCCAGAACAGCTGTCCGGAACCACAACCCGGTTGGTATTGGAACGATTTTATCGCCGTCCTCAAACATCTGAAACAGACGATACCATCCAGCATGATTTTGAATTACAACTCCGCTCCGTTCTTCTGGATCAATTTTGTCTTCCGCTGCGGCGGTTCGCTGCTGGAGCAGGACCCGGAGAATCCGGTGAAAATCGATTCGCCGGAAACGATGGCCGGAATCCGCGCCGTTCGCGAACTTGCCGGAATTCTGGAAAAACAGGAGCCCTGCTTCTCGTATCTGGACTCCTTTGTCTCCGGAAAAACCGCATTCCTGCTGTCAGAGCGGGAGATACTCTGCTACCTGAAACACCGTAACTTCGACGACTGGGGGGTTGTTCCCATGCCCCGTATGCCCGGCGGAAAAAATGTAATGGCACAGGCGGCCGACCTGATCTGTGTCCGCAAGGAGTGTGTCGATCCGGATATGATCCGTTCTTTCCTCGCTTTCATGCTTTCAGAAGAAGTACAGGATTATATCGCGGCGGAGAAATACGGCATTCCAATCCGCAAATCCTCGGCGCAGAAATCGATCGACCTCACGGACCGACGCGATCTGCTCTTCCTGACGGAGATGGGCTGCATGTCCGCGGAATACAATCTCGATTCTCCGGAGCTGATGGAACTGATCCAGAATGGAATCTCCCAGATTATCCAGGAACAGGACAAACCGCTGGAAAAATCATTGGAACGGCTGGCTGATGCCGTCCGGATTTTTCTTGAGATCAAGCGCAAAAAGAACAGGCAGGCATATAAAAAGCAACCGGGGGAATATCACGGGAAAGAACTCGGCAATAAGAAAAATCCGAGGGAAGTCCTTTACTCCTATTGAAATTCCACAGTACCGTTTTTTACATCAAGCACATGACTGCGATGTTATGATGAAGGAAGAGCATGACAACCTGATTGATCGCAACCCCCAAAAAATCGAGGTGAAATGATGAAAAACACGCTTAAAAGACATTTCGTACCCGCTGTCAAGCGGCGGGAATTCACTTTAATCGAACTTCTTGTAGTAATCGCAATCATCGCGATTCTCGCCGCCATGCTGCTGCCGGCACTGCATCAGGCGCGAGAGAAAGGGAAAGCGATTTCCTGCGTCAACAATTTGAAACAATGGGGACTCGCGACTCACAATTATTATTTGGCATTCGACGATTTCGTTTTCCCTTATGGAGGCATGGGGTCCGGCGATGGAACAGTCAGAACCAATGGCTACAACTGGAATCAGGCCGGCAGCTGGCTGGTCTGCTCGATTGATCGAACAGCGACATCAACCTGGAATCCAGGGAGAGATAAGTGGAATGCAGGAAACGGGATCAACGGATGTCCCTCCGTCGGTGATCACGATGTGCTTCAGGGACAATGGGGCAACAACCTGCCGCTGCGACCGGAGAGTTACGGTGCCAACTACTGCGTAACCTGGCCTCAGAAGCCGGGGGAATATCACAGCAACGATCCTCGAATCCGGAAATTTACAAAAATAAAGAACCCCGCCAAGGTGATTCTGATTGCCGACTCCACTTACAGCGGAGGATTTTACGGTGGTGACGACAGTCACCTGGACCCCTCTACCTATCCGGGCAATTTGACTGTCACCCTGAGCAATCCGTGCCGACTCGGCTATCGGCACAGTGGACGAGTCAACCTGCTGATGCTAGCTGGAAATGTTGCAAGCTCCTCCCATGTCCGCAGATGTCCGGCATCCGCCCAATTTGAAGCAGATAAGCTTGTATGTCCCTACTAATTGGAGAATAAAATCATGAGAAAATGGATCGAAATCGTGCCGATTCTGGCGGCTGCCGGGATTGGGGTCTGCGCAGAAGCGGCTCCGGTGGAGCAGCGCTTCGAAGCAGAAAACGTACTGGCGAATCCCGAAGTTCTGCTGCGCAATAAGCAGCAGAAGGGCAGCTGGAATCTCTGGAGCACTGACGTTGACGCAGCAAAGAAGTGGTCCGGCGGCATCGTGCTGCAGGGCAACGTGATAGAGAAAGATGCCGCCCCCGGCACGACCGTTCCCGTGCTGAAATTCCGGATTCCGGTCGCGCAGGACGGTCGGTACGACCTGACGGCGCAGATCTTCCGCACCGTTGGAATTTCGCAGGACGGTGGAAAAACCTGGACGAAGCGTATCGGCCCCGGCACGATCTTTTCCAACCGAGCTCTCAAGGCGGGAGATGTGGTTGAGTTGCAGATCTCAGGAGATTATCTCGATTCGAATGGCCCCGGCGCACCGTATGTTGACTATTTCACCCTTGTGCCGGCCTCTGCTTCGCAAACTGCACAGGACACCAAGATTCGCAATGGGAATTTCGAAGGTTCTCCGGAGGGAAAGCTGCCGATGCACTGGTCGCTCTGGACCCGGGAAAAGGGCGGTGCGACAGCGACAGTGACCACCGACGTTCACTCCGGGAAACAGGGCGCGCGGATCGTCTCCACCGGCAAGCGGGACTGGGCCTTCAACAACAGAGCCTCGTTCCCGGTCAAGGCAGGAGATATGTTTGAGCTGACCGCATGGGTGAAAAACAACGGGAAAAACAGACCGAACGCCCAGCTGCAGGTGGTCTCCTACAAGGACGGCAAGGTGGTCAACTTTGCGATGGCGGCAACACCGCTGCTCAAAGCGGACGGACAGTGGCGTGAATTCAAATTGAACTTCACCATCCCGACCGGAGTGGATAAGATCAGCGTCCGGGCGATCGGAGAGGGAATCGGAGATCTTTCGCTGGATGATGTCTCGCTGAAATCGAACGGCAATCGCGCCGGTGCCCCGGAAAAAGTGGCGCTTTCCGGTGCTGATTTTGAAGGCGATGCCGTCGGACAAGCTCCTAAGAAGTGGTCTCTCTGGGCGCGCGACGGCGTGAAGTTCTCCGCCGAAGTGATCGACGTGGCAGGCCAGGGGAAACGGGCAGTCCGGCTGCGTTCCACTGGCGAGCAGGACTGGGCGTTCACGCTGCGCGGTTCCGTTCCGGTCACTCCCGGTCAGGCGGTCCGCGTCACCTGCAGGGCGCGGAGGACCGGAGCGAACTCCAGTACCGCTGTCGTGCAGATCATGGGATTTCAGAACAACAAGCTGGCCGACTTTGGCTTCGCTGATCTGCCGCTGAAGGGGCTTTCCGATCAGTGGAAAGTGTTTTCAATGGTGGCGACCGTGCCCGGCAGCCGCGACGGAGTCGGCATCCGGGTGATCGGTTCAGGGAACTGCGATCTGGCCGTCGACGATTTCCAGCTGGAGAAACTTCCGTCACCTCCTCCCGCCCCCAAGCGGGAACCGCGTCCAGTCAAAGGATTTGCCGAAAAGCGGGTGGTGGAGAAGCTCGATCGCGGGCTGGTGGCGCTCCCCTCGGAAGACGGTATCTATCTCTCGTGGCGGCTGCTCTCCACCGATGATCCGAAGATCGGTTTTGACGTTTTCAGCGTCACCAACGGGAAGGAACAAAAACTCAACACGACTCCGGTGGTGCAGACCACCGATTTTTTGGTCAGGAATCCGGTCGCGGATGCGACCTACCGGGTGCGTCCTTCGGCGGGATTTTCCGGCATCGCCGGTTCCGCAAAGCCGCTTTCCGGCAAGTTTGACCGGAGCCCTTACGTCGCGTATAAACTCAGCGACCCGAAAGCGCGGGTCAACAAGGTCGGTATCGGTGATCTTGATGGAGACGGCAAATACGACTATGTGGTTCGGTACGGCAACGCGAATGTCGATCCATGGTATCTCTACTGGAAACCGTCAAAGCATCCCTTCGTGCTGGAGGCAATCAAAAGCGACGGGACCATTCTCTGGACAAAGAATCTCGGCTGGAACATCGAGAGCGGCATCTGGTACAGTCCCTACATCGTCTATGACGTAAACGGCGACGGCAAGGCAGAAGTGATTCTGAAAGCAGCAGATCCGGAAGCCGGCGACCTGCGCGAGAAAGAGGGCAAGGACAAGGGCAAGGTGATGACCGGCGAAGAGTACGTGATGGTACTCGACGGCATGACCGGCAGAGAAATTGCCCGCGCGCCGTGGCCCTCGCGGGAAACGTTCATGAACATGGCCTACAACTACGGCACTTATTCGCGCAACCAGCTCACAATCGGCTATCTGGACGGCAAAACCCCCTGCATCATCGCGCTGCGCGGCACCTACAGCCTGATGCTCGCCGAAGCGTGGCAGCTCAAGAACGGCAAACTCGAACCGCTGTGGAAGTACAACAGCAGCGATTACGGCAGCGAATACCGGGGTCAGGGGGCACACACCACCCGGACGGTTGATGTTGACGGAGACGGCCGCGATGAAATCATCCTCGGCGGCGCGGTACTCGATGACGACGGCCAGCCGCTCTGGACCACCGGGCACGGCCATCCGGACTACATCTATGTGACCAACATCACCAACCGCAATCCGGGGCTGGAAATCGTCACCATCTATGAGACAGCCTGCCGGACAAAAGGCGGCTTCACCTGCGCCGACGCAAAGACCGGCAAAGTGATCTGGGAGCTTGACAAACCGAGCAACCACATTCACTACGGCTATGCGGGCGACATCGATCCGCGTTACCGCGGCTGGGAGGTCGGCGGCTCGGATACCTCCGGCGGCGAGCAGAAAACCTCGGCGATCAGCCGCCACTATTCGCCCGACGGGGAGCTGCTGCGCTCCGGCGACGACGCCCCCTACAAAGGGACCGAACACTTTCTCTACTGGGATGCCGACCTTCAGCGTGAACATGTTTCGCCGGTCGTCTCCGACTTCAACGGCGGACCTTCCGGCGGCGGCTATGAGGGCAGGTTTCTGATGCAGGCCGATGTGCTCGGCGACTGGCGCGAGGAGGCGCTGACCGTGACCAACGGCGAATTGCGGATCTATTCGACCACGATTCCGGCGATGGACCGGCGGGTCTGCCTGATGCAGGACCCCAACTACCGCCAGACCATCGCGGCCAACGCAATGGGGTACATCTACGACCCGGCGCTCAGCTACCTGCCGACCGATCTTGCGCCCAATCTCAATCTGACCTTCCGGGACAAAGTGACCGCAGGCGACCTCGAAGTGGTGGTCAGCGCGCCGCTCAAGGAGCCGGTGAAGGGGCAGCTGAAACTCTCCGCCAACGGTGGAATCCGACTGGAGCCGAAGGAGTGGGCGGTCGACCTGAAACCCGGAGAACTGAAAATTTTTCAGGTGAAGGTGAAGAAACCTGCCGACGCCATCGCGCCGATCCGGGCCGAACTGACGCAGGAAAACGGCACTGTGCTGCGCGGCCAGGTTCCCACCGGTATCAAACTGCCTCCTCAGCCCAAAGTGGAAGGCATCATCACCGAGGCGGAAGATTTCGTCAACCAGACCGGCGGGAAGGTCGTAATCCGCACCGACAAGATCGGAATGCACAAGAAATGCTTCTCCCACTGGGATAAGCAGGGGCACGAACTGAGTTGGCTCCTGAACGTCCCGAAGGACGGCAAGTATCAGCTGCTGCTCCGCTACGCGGCCACGGATGATGCCGGGCGCGAGGTCACGCTGAACGGAGAATCGCTCGGCGTCTTCGAACTGCCCTCCTCCGGCGGCTTCGGCGACAGCAGCACCGACTGGCTCTCCTACACGCTGGAACGCAACAACGGAAAGCTGGTTTTTCCGCTGAAAGCAGGACAGGCGAAGCTGAAAATCAGAAACGCCGACGGCACCTCGCTGAATCTTGACTATATCCAGCTGATTCCGGCAAACTGAACGACAGAACGGGGACGACAAGGATGGAGAGTACGACAAACAGGCCGGAGGAGACGCTCTTCCGCTGTGGAACATTGACCTACACCCGGACAGCTTTGACGATGCTGTTCGTCTGGCTGCTCTGGGGGGATTTCTGCTTCACGCTGATGGAGACGGTGGTACCGAGCATCGTCCCGCTGCACCTCAAGAATCTGCAGTGCCCGAACTGGCTGATGGGGATGATCCTTTCAACCATACCCAACCTGATGGGAATGACGATCTCGCCGTACATCAGCGTGAAGAGCGACCGCTGCCGCAGCCGCTGGGGGCGGCGGATTCCCTTCATCGTCGCGAGCATGCCGTTCCTCTGCGCGAGCCTGGTGCTGATCGGATTTCACAATGAGATCGCGCTCTGGCTGCGCCGGGTGGTTCCCGTGCTGGCTGATTTCTCCCCGGCCGCGGTCACCATCGGATTGCTCGCGGTGCTGATGGTGCTGTTTCAGTTCTTCAACCAGTTCGTCAACTCCACCTTCAACTACCTCTTCAACGACGTGGTGCCGCAGAGCCATCTCGGGCGGTTTGCCGGAGCGTTCCGGATTGTCGGAACCGGCGTCAGCGCCCTCTACAACTTCTTCCTCTTTCAGTTCGCCGAGAGCCACTCCCGGGAGATCTTCGTCGGATCGGCGATTCTCTACGCGGCGGGCTTCGGGCTGATGTGCCTCATGGTCAAGGAGGGGAAATATCCGCCGCTGGAACCGGAGCAGGAGCAGAAGAGCAGCCGCTGGGATGCGCTCCGGCAGTTCTTCCGGGAGTCCTTCGGCGAACCGTTCTATCAACTGCTCTTCATCAGCTCCGGAATCCTGGCGTTCGCCGGAGTCGCCTGGGGATTTCAGGTGTTCTTCCTGCTGGAGATGAAGATGAATCTGCAGGAGATCGGCATCTACAACGGCATCCTGATGCTGGCCGGCATGATCGCGACCTTCTTCGCCGCAGTGTTCGTCGACCGCTGGCATCCGCTGCGGGCCTACACCTACGGCATCATCTTCAACATCACCGGCCCGCTGATGAACTGGGTCTGGCTCTTCATCGACCTGCCGGGACGCACCTTCTTCTTCCTCTCGCTCGGCGCACAGCTGCTCTACTCCTTCATGAACGCGCTGTCGGCGGCGTGCGCCATGCCGATCACCATGCGGCTCTTCCCGCACTCTCGCTACGGCCAGTTCTGCAGCGCGCGCGGCATCGTCTACTCCATCTGCACGATCCTCGCCGGATTCATGGTCGGTGGATTCTACGATCTGGTCAAATATTTCTGTGAACTTCACCTTTCAAACTATCCGATCGTCACCGCCGGCGGTGCGGGCTACTGCTACCGCTTCTATTTCGTCTGGTCGGGTGGAGCGACGCTGCTCAACTTCATCGTCATCACACTCGCCTACCGCCGCTGGCTCAAACTCGGCGGCGACGCGAAATTTCATCCGCCGGCGCCATGGACTCCCGAGGGAATCGAACACATTCCGGTCGTGGCGACCACCGGATACAACAGCCGTCTGCTGCGGATTGCGCTCCGTTTCATGGACTTCGTCATGTACGGCAGTCTCGCGCTGGCGGTGGTGATGCTCTGGCCGTTCCAGGTGCATCAGATGGAATCGGCCATCCGGCTCTTCCTCTCTCTGGTGATTCCGCTTTCGATCGTGGTGGCGGTACTCTGGTATCTCCTGTCGCGGCGAATCCGGCTCGACCTGGCGAGCGCCAAACGGGGCGAAATGCCGAAATACGGAATCCCGCATCACGGCATGATGATGGTGTTCGGCATCAAGTTTGCGCTGACGCTGGGGCTGGTGGTTGCCCAGTTCGTCGTCTCGATCCACATGGAGAGCAGTCTCAACGTCACCTTGTTCGCGCTGGCCAACATCGTGACCAATCTGCTGCTCATCCTCTGCACCTATGTGGTGATCCGGATGGAACAGGGATATTCGGTCAAGGTGGATGAAGCCTCGATGATTCAGGCGGGCGTCAACTGATTCAGGCGACCGCCCTTCGCCACTCTCCCAAACACAAAACGGCCCGGAGGAAACTCTTCCTCCGGGCCGCCGTTCGTTCCACTCAGTGCAGCGGCGACAGATCCATTTTCCGGATGCGCCAGATGGCAAGCAGCAGGAAAAGCACGGTAAGAGAAATGGTGTAAAGCACCAGTGCCGACACCAGAAACGCCCCATGCACACTCTCCTGAAAATAGGAGATGAGGTTCGGGAAGAAGTAGTGCAGCACCGTCATCGCAACGCCAAGCCCCGGAATCATCCCCTCCGGGAAGAGCGCCAGCGTCAGCGGCATGAACGACATCACCGCCGAAAAGAGCAGATAGACCGTCGTAAACACCATCGACCCCATCGAGCCGGCCACCGTCGAAAAGGTCACCGTGATCGCAATCAGCGGCATCAGCATCATCGGCGGAATGAACTGCCGCAGAATCTGCCGCAGCGAATAATCCGACGAGCCGCCGGTACCGAGAATGAAATGCGACAACACCAGCACTACCTCGATCACGATGAAGATCCCCTCCGTCATCAGCAAAGTCGAGAGATATTTCCCGAGCAGGTAGCGCATCCGGCTGACCGGCTTGGAGAGCACCACCAGAATCAACCCGGAATTCATATCCCCCGGCACCTCGGAGGAGCCGTAGAACACCCCCAGCAGAATGCAGATCAGCATTCCGACACAGGTTCCGATGGTCAGCGGCGGCACATTGACCGATTCCCCGCTCAACGCATAGGCGAACAACGACTCCCGCGTCACCTGCCCGGATACCGGGTCGGCGGTATCGGCCAGCACGCAGACCGCAATCCCGACCAGAATCAGCAGATAAAACGCGCCTTCGCGCATTTTCAGCAAAGATAATTCAGCAACAGCCCACATTCGTCATCCGTCCCTATTCGTTACCCAACGCTTCATCGCCCATCATCAGCGACGGCATGAACGTCTCCTGCACTTTGGTAAGAAACGCATTCGCCTTCGCCGCCGTCGCGGTATCCTTCAGAGCCTCCGCATTCTTGACGATCTCGCGGAACAGGCCGGCGTAGTCCTGATACTTGATCTCGCGATCCAGCAGCGGGCTCAAGTACTCCAGCATCGTCTTCGGCTTGGCCTTGAGCGACATCAGCTGCTGCATGCCGGCTTCCCACGCCATATAGAGCTGCATCGGATCCTGGATTTTCTCCAGCACCGCGTGATACTGCGGAATTGAAATTTTCCGTTTGCTGCGGTTGTAGAGGAGCAGACGCGAAAGAGGCATGTAGGCATTTTTCGCATTTTTCAGCTCCGGCGTATCGAGCAGCTGATCGAACAGGCGGTTGCTCTCCGCGTCGTCCTTGTCGCGGGTCATCGTCGCCAGCGAAGTCAACCAGGAAACCTTCTCCTCCGGCGTTTTGGCGGCGGCAAGCCCCTCCTGCGCCTCGCTGTAGCGCTCACGATACTCCAGCGGAGCACGCAGCAGATTCTGCGAGAGCGAGCGCCGGCCGGCCCGGTTCGCCGCTTTGATCTGCGCGGCTTTGGCGGCGATTGCATTCTCGCCGATCTTTTTCGCCCGCCGTTCCACATCGTTGTAAAAACGATCGTAGTTGGTGTACGGCTTCGGGTGTTCCAGCAACGGAGCGAAAAATTTCAGGTAGACGGGATCCGGCACCCGCAGTGCATTGAGCTGCGTCTGCCCGGCCACCCACGCATCGAAGATATCCTCCTCCCACCGCAGGCCGGCGATATGTTTGTGATACTCCTCCATCGTCACCGGGCGCTTGCTCGTCTTGCTGAGCAGCAGCCGGGCGAACGACTTGTAGGCGCGGCGCGAACCATTGTACTGCGGGTCGGTCACCACACTGATCAGCATCGTATCGCTGCCGACAGGATCCTTGACCTTGATGTAGTCCGCAAAGGTGAAGATGGCATCCACCTTCTGATCCATCTTGCGGGCCCGGTTCATCCGGTTCTGCAAGAAGAGGTATTTGGCCCGGTACTCAATCGCCAGCTTGGCGCTTTTCGGCAGCCAGTTGACCAGCTGACCGTATTCGCCGTCGCGATTCGGCTTGGCCTGCTGAAGCGTATTCTGTTGAAGAACCGCGTCAGAGAGCACGTACCCGGCCAGTGAAACGACAAAAACCGCCGTCACAATGACGGCGGTTTTCCCAATTTTCCTGCGCCGAAGCACGGGATGCCTCACTTCTTCTGGGCAGTGCCGCAGTAGGGGCAGAAAGAGGCGCCGGCGATGGTGCGCTGGCACTTCTTGCACTTACCCCAGGCTTTGACCGCCTCGCCGCAGTTCGAGCAGTAGGACTCGCCGGGGCCGTAGGGAGTGATGCAGTTGATGCAAAGATGGCTGTCGGCGAACACCTTGTTGGAGATCTCCGAAGCGCGGTCCAGCACCTGCTTGGTCGGAGTGTAGTCCTCAGACGGGGTCTTGATGTCCTTCAGAGCCCGGAAGAGACGCTCCTTCAGGTTCTGGGTCTGCATCTCGCCGCTGCCGGCATAGTCGTTGTAACCGCGGGAGTTCTGCCACTCCTTGAAGAGGACTTCCGCCAGCGCCAGCCGCTCATCCATTTTCTCTTCCATCGCCATCAGCTTGGCGAGAGAACGGAAATAGTAGCTGGTGTAGTGGGTCTTCTGGTCCTGGCCGCCGCCGGAACGCTGCATCGCCATCTTGAAGTAGTCGAGCGCATCCTTGTAATTGGCCGGCTTGAGGTACTGAACCATGACGAAACCGGTGTAGAACGGAATCTCGGCGTTGTTGCGCAGATGATAGTTCTCGCAGGCGCGCTTGAGCAGTTCGACCGTCTTCTCGGGGTCAGCGACCGAGATCGAGGAGACGCCGTCCTGATAGAGCTTGTCGAGGTTCGGGTCGAGAGCGATCAGGCGCTCCAGACGGCGGGTGACCTCGTCGATGTTGGTCTCATCGACCGTGCTCTGCGAACCCATATAGTTGATGAAGAGCATCCACTCGACATCCGCCATGAACTTGTGGAATCCGCCGACCGGCATTTTGCTCATGGTCGCCTTCTCGGGCAGCAACGCCCGCTGATCGGCGGTGAGTTTGGATGCCAGCAGCGAAGCGGCGATCACCGCAACCACCATGACAACAACATGAATCAACGTACTTTTTTTCATTGCAGATCTATCTCCAGCGGATTCTTACTTGATATCTTTGCGGCTGAACACCAGGCTGGCCAGCGCGGCGATGAAAATCGCATAGCAGATGCCCCAGAGGGCGACCAGCACCACATAGCTCCACGGAATCACCGTCTTGTAAACCGCACTCGCCTTGAAGTTGAAAAGTTCAAGGTCGGGCAGGATTCCGCCGCAGATGACCGGGATGTTGAGAATGCCGACCGAATAGGAGAACCAGATCACCAGCACGGTGACCACCGGCGCGACCACCTCCGGCAGCAGCACGGCGAAGAGAACCGCCAGCGCGGACATCGGGATGACCGACAGAATCACCATGATCTGGCTCTGCAGCATCGCCTGACCGATCGTCTCGGAATAGGAGACGCGGAAGATCAGGAACGAACCGGCCGCCACCAGCGCGCAGAGCACGAAGCCGACCACGATGTTTCCGATCATCTTCCCGACCAGGTAGTTGGTGCGCCCCAGCGGCTTGGTCAGCATGGTCGACGCCACGCCTTCCTTGAGTTCGCGGGGAATTTCAAACGTCATCGAGAGCACGATCAGCACCGCCGTGACGGTGTTGAGCATCAGCGACGCGTCGATGAGCAGCTCCTTCTCCAGCCCGAGAGAGAGCACGTCATAGTTGAGCGCGCAGGCGACCAGCACCCACACGCAGAACACCAGAAAATACACGACTTTGAGCCGCAGCACATTTCGCCACGTACTTCCCGCAATTGCAAACAATTCGTTCATCTAAAAATTCCTTCCTTGCTCTTTTCTGTTTTTCAGCAACCTTTTTTAAAATTCTTATCTTTCTATATATAAACGCATAAAACGCGAATTACGCCTGCTCGTGCTCCTGTTCGCCGTTCGCCGCACGATCCTTCTCCAGCGTCTGGAAGAAGAACTCCTCCAGATTTTCATGCATGGCGGAGATCATCAGCGCTCCGGGATGTTTCACACTCAGCTCCTCCGCCCGGCGCACCGCCTCCCCGTTGCGGCCGAGGTTCAGCACCCAGGCGCCATCGGGCTGTTTCTCGGTGCCGGCGGCCATCGCGATCAACTCCTTAAGAATATCATCGTGCCCGGGGGCGATGGTCACGCTGGTCCCGGAGCAGGCGAGCAGTTCATCGAGCGGCCCGGTGCAGAGCAGTTTGCCTTTGTTGAGAATTGCGATCCGGTTGCAGATCTCTTGAACGTCGGAAAGAATGTGGCTGCTGAAAAACACGCTCGTGCCGCGCTTCTGCTGTTCGAGGATGATGTTTTTAAATTCCTGACGGCCGAAAGGATCCAGCCCGAGGAGCGGCTCATCGAGGATCAGCAGTTCCGGCTTGTTGAGGATCGCCTGCGCCACGCCGATGCGCTGCAGCATTCCGCGCGAGAAGGAACCGATCTTATCTTTCGCATGATCCGCCATCTTGACGGTTTCGAGCACCTCTTCGATCCGTTCCGGACGCCCTTCCGGGGGCAGACGCAGCAGTTTTGCGCAGATGTTGAGGAATTCCCGCGCCGTCAGCTGCGGGCTGAACGCCGGAGAATCCGGCAGGAATCCGATTTTGGCCTTGACTTCGACGTCGGAGGAGGGACGGCCGAGCACATACGCCTTCCCGCTGGTCGCCTTGATGAGATCCATCAGGATTTTGATGGTTGTGGTCTTGCCGGCACCGTTCGGCCCGAGAAACCCGAAGATCGAACCGCGGGGAACCGTAATCGTCAAGTTGTTCAGAGCAAATGTTCCAGGACGAAACCAGCGTTTGTATACCTTCGACAGGTTTTCCGTCTGAATGACGGCACCCTCCATCACCGCACTCATAGTATCCCGTTTTCCTTATCGATGAAATTCACCCGCCGAAAAATCGACAGGCTTTTTCAGTAAAAATATTCGCACTATCAGTAAATTTACCCAGTCTTTTCAAAAAAACAATCCCTTTTTGTAATTTTTATGAGATTTTTCTATTTTTTCCACAGCCATCCCATAGGAAAAGAAAAAGTTGAAAGATGATGGTTCTGGATGCAA
>OIWQ01001088.1_pt1 | contig 33753 bp, 49 predicted proteins | sample 1587571 | NCBI WGS metagenome assembly OIWQ01 (sample SAMEA3888910, study PRJEB22519) | human gut metagenome | biome: human gut; feature: human-associated habitat; material: faeces | place: Denmark | collected 2010 | reverse complement strand
TTGTGGTGTTACCTGTATTCTTCTTAGAAGTAACTCCGTCATCTTTTGTAGTTGCTGTTTTACCAGTTGCAGCAGAAACATCAGTTGTCCCGACTACAGCTTTAAAGTTAATTTCTTGAAAGGTCATCTGAATACGAAGACCATTAGAAATTGTATGTTCCTTAGAAGCTTTAAACTGTGTAATAATAGAGTCGTCAATCTTGATACCATCTTTACAGACAATTGAAATAATCTGTTTCTGGTCTCTCCACGTTTCAACTGTGCTAATGAAGTTCTCTACAAGTTGGCCTTGACGAGTTAATAGAAGGCTACCTTCGTAGCCCACTACAACAACACCGCTAATGGAAATAGTCTTTGGAGAACGCTGTACGTTATCTGTGACTGTTTGACCACTTTGAACCGATTGAGTTGTCACCAACATAGGTGAGTCATACTCCATGTTTTCTGTTGCAGATAATGTAAGAAAAGCGTCTACATTATCCCTTAGATGGAAATAAATACCATCCTTTCCAGAATACTTGATTTGCATGTTGTTATCCCATAACATTATTCATCCTCTGGGTAGCTAGAGTTTAACAGAATATCTTCCTGACTCTTATCAGTGATATCCACCATCTTAGTAGCAATCTGCTTACCATCCAGATTAAAGGAAACGTGAAGCGTCTGCTTAGTTTGCAATGGTAGTCCAGAGGGAGTCATCATCATAGGTGTCTGGTTAAACTTGTTTGCAAAGTTATTTAGAGACTCAGACAGGTTGTTCATGATAATATCCCAATTTGACAAACCATTATCAACCCTCTGAATATTTCCAGAAGGGTCTGTGGTATATTGTGCAAACTGAAGTTGTCCATTCTGGTCAAAGAACATTGGACGTTTTGGATTAGTGATTCCTGAGATAGCTTCATTGAAAGGATTAGGTGTGTTAACCTCGTTAAATCTCTTTCCAGCATTCTTGTCAACTGAACCAGATAACATTAATGCAGAACCACCTACACCAAGAGCCATTCTGGTTGCTGATACACCAGCCGTTGTAGCTGCTGTTTCTGCTGCTGTAGTTAACCCAAACTTCTGTGCAATCTTAGCTAAGATACCTTCTTCAAAAATACTCTTGACAAATGCTACAGTACCACCAAAGATTTTAGCAACTTTTGTAATAGCTGCAATTGAAACACCGATAGCGGTGAACGTAGCAACTAACTCAGCAGAGTCCTTGATTAGTTTCTGTTGACTAGCATCTAATTCCTTGAAATAACCCATTGAGGTGTAGTACAATGAAGAAATGCGGTACATGATATCTGTCACGAAATCTAGGAGGTTACTAGCACCTTTTAAGAGGTAACCAATACCTGTACCAAGTGCTTCAGATGTACCAAGGGAACCTTGCAAGAACATTGCAACTGAGTTAGAGAGTTGTGAAATACCTTCGCTAGAGTTGTTAAACAAAGCTACAAGGGTGTTATCCCACATTGCCTTTGCTTGACCCATAGAGGTAGCTGTCTGCTTAGAAACTGCATTCATACCACCTGCTGCTTCAACAAGCTCTCTCATTTTTTCTGAGACTTTTGGTAGAACGTCTTTTGCAAGAAGCTGACCATCTTTCATCATCTTGTCAAGTTCTTGTGGAGTTTTACCAATAGCATCAGCAAATAACTGAACAGCGCCTGCCAAACGGTCACCTAACTGTCCACGAAGTTCTTCAGCCTGAATCTTACCTTTAGATGCCATTTGCTGGAAAGCAACCATGATACCTTTCAAGTCTTCATCAGAAGCACCACGAATACGTGAGAACATAGCAGCATTCTTATAGAACTCTTGAGTTCCTTTAAAACCTAACTCTGGTTGAGCACCAGCAGCGAAGTTTGAGTACTGCTTCATAGTGTCTGTGTAGTTCTGACCAATCTGGTGAGAGAACGTAGCAGCGAACATTCTAGCTTGCTGTGTATCCCCTCCAAAGATAGCTGTTGAGGCTAACTGTGCAGACTGTCTCTTTACACCTGCATCAATAGTCTTCTGAGCTAATTCCAGCATAGCATACGCTGAAACAAAACCACCTACAAGCTGTCTTAGTGAAGAGTTTGCTCTGTCTTGTAACCAAGCTGACTCTCTGACTGCCTTAAGTCTAGCATTTTCTGCAATAACCCAACGTTTGGTAGTGTCAATGAGTTTCTTGACTTCCATCTCATACTCACCAACTTTACCACTACCTTTGTACTTATTATAGATTCCTTGTAAGCTTCCTCTGAAGGAAGTAGCCATTTGGTTACCTTGTCCACCAATTGTTTCAAGACGACGAGTCAAACCAGAATAGAAGTTGTTATTAAACATTCTTTCCATTTGTCTTTGAGCAATATCAGGTCTAACTCTAGGTGAACCACCACCTCCAACCGGAGGGATAGTATTACCACGGCCTCTACCAACTCCACCACGAACATTGACTTTACCTTCAACATTCATAGCTTGTCTTAGAGCCTTATTAATTTCTTTGGCTGTTTTCTTACCCTGTGTTTCTAATCTACGAAGTGATTTTACACCTTGTGAATCTAAATTCATAGCATTGTTTAGGGATTTATTGATTCTGCCTGAAGCAGTCTGAGCGTTTTTTACAAGTCTGTTTAGAGCGTCTTGTGAACTTCTATTAGGCTTCACATCAAAGGCTTTATTGATATTGCGTTCAATACGTTGAGCAGACTGCATAGCCATTTTCTCAACTCTTTGCAAACCCTTAATAACCTTTTCACTGAATCCGAGTTCAACAATAAAACTATCAACTGTATATTGTGCCATTAAATTTTACCTGCTTTTCTGAGTTCGTTGTAAGCCATTTCTTCTTTATATGACTTCTGGATTTCTAAATATTGACGTAGAGATAATAAATCAACGAAGGTCATATCAAAAAGTTGGTTGAGTGTTTCTTTACACCCATCCATACCATAAATAGCAAGCACAAATTTCATCTCATCTGCTTCATCATAAGTTGCCTTTACAGCCCCGTCAGTCAGCGGGGTCTGCATAGAATAACTTAAGCTTCCTGCTGAGAAGTTAGGCTTTTGAAAATGCTTGCCTCGAAAAAACTTCCGAAGTTTGCCTCCAAAGCAAAAGCTAAGAAGTCAATAAATTCACCGTAGTTCGCTTGGAAGTAACTATCAATTTTCAGTGGGAAGTCATTAACTGTTGCCCCCTGAAATAGTGTCTCTGCCATTGCATCAATATCTAGTTCATCAACCTTTTCAAAGCAAGCTTCAACGAGTTCTTTAAATGGGATTTTAGCTTCCCCATCTTTAGAGGTTAAACCAGAGAACATCTGTGCAAATGCTGGTACAACTGCTTTACCAAGTTTCATAGAGATACGGATACCATCTCTTGCTCCAAGAAGAATAATAGTTACCTTCTTGCCATTAATCATTTTAGTTTCAGTCTTCATTGTGATTCCTTAAAAGTTATGCTATAAAAACACAAAAGGGGAAGACCTTTTACAGTCTCCCCCTTATTAGGATTTGTTAAACGCTTGACGCAGGGATTGTTGAAGTGTAGTCTAACTTCTCACAACCGAAAATCCAAGTTTTCGAGTTCTGGTCACGACCTAATTCAATCTGTGGAAGCTCTTGCAGCCAAGCATTAATACCTGTTGCCAGAACTGAACCAGATGGGTCGTAAATTACAAAGTTAGATGAGATATCTTCTTCAAGTTCCATGTCATCTTGTTTAGCTTGAATTGCAGAAAGCATCTGGTTTGATAGAGAAGTCTGCATTAGCTCAATCTCAATCGTACCTGTCTTGTCTGCATTTCTTGTCAGAGCTACTTGACCACCTGCACCTACAACTGGCGTAACAAGTGGAGAAGTTCTCTGAAGACGCAAGAATGAGTCTGGTGCAAAACCTTCAATGGCAATGCCATTCCAGCTACAAACTACATCTTTAGGGGAATATTGCTGATACATAGCCATTCCTAATTACTCCTTTATTCGTAAGCCACTGTGCCTTTCAAGTCAACATCCAAGATAGCCCCTGCAAGAATACCGTGGAAGGTAACGTCTTTCAGGATACGTGCTTTCTTATCTGCCAATGCAACTTGTGAGGCTTTAGGAACAGTAACGGTGTAAGTTGACAAAAAGTTTCTGTTAACTGCTCGCTGAAGAGATGTTTCAATGACCTGACGAATACGGGTAATACCAGTATCATCATAAGTAATCTTACCACCCTTCTGATTAATTAGCAAGTCTCTCAGAGATGTTTTCAAATCAGATTCAAGCCAATCAACACCACGTACAATATCAATCCATTCACCACCAGAAGTGATACCTCTACGCACTACAGGAACCCCACCATCGAGGTCAATGAAGTTACAGCTACGAGTGTCTAAAGCTGACTTCTGAATGCTTGTCAGTGGTCTCTGATTAGCAGGTTGTAGAGATGCTGCAACACCAGTTAATTGAGCGTTACCCCAAGCAATTGAACCTGCATCATATGGAGCACCATATGCGATGTAAGCCATTTCTGGGTAGTCATACTCGGCTGTGTGATGCCACAAGCAAACTGTACGAGTGTACTTGTTCTTAGCTAACTGTGCCGGAACATCTGTTGCAGAGGTCAAATCAGTGCCTTGCAGAGCCTTAACGTCAGCATTAGCTGTGAAGAAAATCTTCTTACGAGCCTGAATCTCTGAAGCCATTGCCAAGACAAACTGTTGAGTTCTGTCTTCTGCTGAGATGAAGTACCAATCTGTTGAATATGCTTCAATGGATGCCAGAGCAGCGGAAGCCGTGTCAGCAGTTGTTGCTGCAATAGATGTTGTAGGTGTAATAGACGTTACTTTTACGAAGTCATTATCACCAGCTTTAGTAATAATCATCGTCGCAGAAGCACCAGTACCTGTTACACTAACATTGATACCATCTTTAATTGTTGGGCTTGCTTCAATCTGTGATTTAAACTCATTCAAGACAATAAGTGCTGTGTCATCTTCTTTTGCAGTGTACTGGAATGGCTGAGAAACACCACCACCGATAGCAACTGTCAATGAATATTCACTTCCTTCAGCCACTGTGTCAGGAATAGAAACAGTATATTGCATAGTTCTTCTACCAATATACAGTTGAGTTACTTTTGGAGTTTGGCTCCATAGCTGTTTTGCAGCTTTATACGCAGCAGTACTTTCATCAAAGTCTTCAGCTACTTCTGTTAATGAAGTATAACCACGGATTCTTTCTTCAAAGTTATCTGTTGAAGCAAGGAATAATGGTAAACCAAAACCTTCTCTTGTAGTTCCTGCTGTGTTCAATGTAATATCTACATTAACAATTGGATTCCACATTTATTTTACCCCTTTGGAGTCTACATCTAGATGGATAGTATATTCTGGTGGCTCCTGTCCTTCCTCGTAAACCAATTCACCATCCACAATGACACGTTCGATAATACTTCCACGTTCATCTTTTAATACTGAATTTTTTACAAGGGTTACAACAAGAGGTGCAGAATTTTCAAAATCTGTGTTGAGATAAGTATAATCATTTGGGATAGCCCCTGTATCAAGTACTGAAGCACCTGTCATGTCAGCTAGATAATCTCTTGTAGTACTCATCTCTAATCTTTGTTTTAGCTCAAGCATAATACTGTGAGCACCTTTACCATTTACAGTAATCAGTACAGGAATCTGAAAAGCAATTCTATAACAAACTACATCATCTTCCACGAACTTATCAAGAACCCAACCATAAGGTGTGGTAGCATCTTGACAGTATACTGTAATAAAAGGTTGGTCTGGTTTCAGACCTTTATCATTGGAATTATCTGAAGGGTAAGCCCTAATAACGTTTGGTCTGTTATTCTTGTCTCTCGCTAAACGGTGACCAATAACATCAACCAAAACTCGGACAATACCTTTCTCAAGTTCTGCTGTTTCTAACTGCATTCATCTTATCCCTTCTAATAATGATATACTCATAATGGGATGTGTGAGCTAATTGTTCAGACCAATCCATTGTCATAAAGACTTCGTATTCGTGTCCCTTAATCATGACAATATCAGCTTCAGTCCAATCAACATCATCAGACGTTCTTAACTCAGCTACAGTGAAAAGGATTCTTGTATCTGTCAGTCTGATACCTTCAGGTAAAACAATCTGTGTACCATTCTTTACAGAACCCTTAATATAAGGTTGAATATTACCTTTGCAGTTAATTGATACAACATCCTGTGAAGCTACCCAATCACCATCTTCATTGTAATGGCCATCTTCAGATACCTTTCTTTTAACTACAAAGCTGTGTCTATTTAAGAGTCTCATTTTTTAATACCTTTCTTAGTAGAGATTTTATAAGCAAGGTTATCTCGTAAATCTCCAGTTTCCACAAGAGGGGCATTGAAGCCTTTCTTTTTAACTGTAGATGGAGCGTTAGGAGGCAATATAGCCGTATTACCAAAACCTCTTTTAATTGCTTTCTGAGCACTCTTTGCAAATGCTTCTAAAGTATCTGAGGGGTCAGTATTAAGACTGTTTAATTGCTTATAGAGATTCTTCTTAGTCTGCTCTAACAAGGTCTGTCTGTGTAACATCATAGTAATTTCAAACAACCTACGATATACTTTACCTGAAGCTGCTGGTACACCAATAACTTCATGCAAGTACATTAAAGCAGAGTAAGAAAAACCAGAGCTATGTTGACCTTGTTCCTGAAAATACCCAACTTGAGCATTAGCCGTATGCAAGTTCTTCATAGCCCCGACTAATTTAGCTCTAGCGGGGTGAATAACCCTTTTAACCATTATTCATCTCGCTCGATAATAAATACACCATTGACACGTTCACAGTAATCTCTACCGTAGTATCTAACAGCATCGCCATATTCAGTATATTTCTTGACAGAGCAAGGATTTTGACGACGCATGTCAATATCACACTGGTTAATACCACCCGCATAAGGGAGGCCACTAACAGAGCTTTTGACTAGGTCGTCATAGACAGCTTTCAGAGATTTGAATCTGGAAGAGTTTCGTAAATAAACACCACCAACTTTCTCATCTCCCATCTTGGCTACTTGAAAGAGTAAATATTTAAGAGCTTTGATGGCTGCTTTCTTTTCATCCTTTCCAGATTCTTGGTAGAACCACTCTAGCACCGACTGGTCAATGAGGATTTCATTGTTGTCAGTATCGGTGCAGAGGATTCGAACTCTATCAAGAGGGTTATTAGCGGGGTCGCCTGTATAACACATTTATAACCCTCCTTTCAAGTTATTACTCAGCGTCTGAACGAACGTCAACAAGCAGTTGAGGACGTGTGCAGTATGGCAGCATGTAAGAGTGGGCTTCGAAGTCAATACCTTCGTCACGGTCTTTCTCATATTCGAACACATACAGTTCCTGACCCAGAGTGTTTGCATAACCCATCTTAGGACATGGAGCGTAAGCAACTTCGAAGATGTTGTTAGCTTCACCCAACATTGCTACGTTAGGGAATGCGTGACCTACACCAACATTAGTATCAGATACACCGTCAATGCTAACCAGAGTATGAGTCTTACCACGCTTATCTTTGAACTTACCGTTGTACTGTACGAATACAACACCACCGTAGTAGAAGCGGTTCATGTGAGCCTGAACACCATCAGTACCACCAGTTCTCAGAGAACCAGTAATCTGTTGCCAAGCCAGCGGAGTCTGCTGTGCAAGGTATGCGTCACGAATCTTAGGATGCTTGATAAGCTTGCTGAAGAAAGTTCTGTCAACAACGATGTGAATTTCTTCACCGTTGATTACAGTACCTGTCTTAGCTTCATCTTCCATGTGCATACGCAGGTCTTCAATGTGCGCATCGATATCAGAGTTCGGGTTGTCCAAGTCGAAGTAGATAGTCTTCTTAGTTACATCGAACTGCTTGTACAGGTCTGCGTACAGAACACCGTTAGCGTCGATAACTTTACCCTTCAGAGCTTGCATAAACAAGAACTCACGAGTAATATCAAACTTGGTACGAATCTTCATCAGCTTCTTAGCACGTACAACTGCTTCAGTAGTCAGTTCATTTGCAGTGCCTGGCTGACGAACACCCTGAATCTCATCAGGAGTGATGCTTTCAACTTCCTTGAAGTACATCATCGGGAAGCTAATCTGACGAACACGCTCAGGAGCGCTAGTCTCAGCTTTACGGCTGGTACGGTCTACCGCATCCAGTAAGCTGATATCCCAATCAGTCAAGTCCATCAGGAAAGTAGTCTGTGTTTGTGGAGCAGAACGGAACAGTCCCAGACCAGAGATATATCCGTAAGTATTTGGAATAGACTGGACTTCACCAGTTAAGTCAGCAAGGAAAAATCTGCTTTTTTCAGAATTAGTCAACATTGTAAAATTCTCCAGAATGTCTTATTATTAATTACAGGCCAGTTGGGACGAAATCAATACCTTTCGCCTTAAGAGCAGACTTGACAGCAGCAGCATCAACGCCACTCTCTAGCTTCAGCAAGTCTTTCAGTTCAGCGTCACGGTAGATACCAACGACTTTTAACTGACCATGATAAGACAGTTGCAGGTCTGCATAGAAGTTAACGATACATACAGAATCTGCCTGAGCTTCTTGACCAGCAGCTACTTTAGAGCCGTCAGCCTTCAGAACTTCACCAACACGGTATTCTGTGCTTGCTACTGGAGCGTACTCTTTACGAGAGTGACCAGTTGGGGTAATTTCTTCCCAAAGGATAATATCGTTAAGAGGTTCTCTTTCACCTAATTTAGTAAAACCTTGATATGCCATTATTTGTGTTCCTTATTTCTTGATAAGAGTATTCAAAGCATTCTGGAGAGCCAGTTTGCGTTGGTCAGCGTTAGCATTAACATTTGCTTCTGGAGTGGTATCTTTACCATCATCCACTTCTGCTTCGCCGTCATTGCCAAGTTCTTCCATAGCGTTTGAGTGTTCCAGAACAGCACCAGCAGCTTCTTTCAGCTTAGTGATTTCAGAATCCTTCTCAGACATGGCAGAAGCATGGGACGCGATAGTTTCATTAAGTTTCTGGTTAGCACCTTCCATAGCATTCATAAACAGAACACTCAGAGGGTTGTCAAGACCAGCACCTAAAATAGCTGTTGCAGCTTCTTTTGCATCAAACCCAAAAGCTTCAGCAGATGCAGAAATCTTACCAGTTAAATCTGTAAGAACTGTTTCCTGTTCCTTAGCTTTCATTTGAGCAACCTGAAGACGCAGAGCTTCTAGTTCTTGCTTTTCTTGTTCAGTCATTTCTTCACCTGAATTGTTTGTGTTTAAACTTACAGGAGCTTCTTCAGAACCTTGTAAGTAATTTAAGAAATCATCTTGAGACATGATAGAGTTAATTAAACCAAGTTCAAGAGCTTCCTGAGCAGAATAAACATTCGCCTCAGTATTCTTTACAGCTTCTTCAGAGATATTACGTGAGTCTGCAACAAAACTAGTAAAAGTCTTGTAAGTGTCATCAATTCTCTTTTGAAGTCTATTCTTGCTTTCTTCTGATAATGCTTGGAATGGGGAACCCATACCTTTAAATTCACCAGCTTTAATAACGTTAATAGTTACGCCATTCTTTTCAAATGCTTTAGTTAATTCTTGGTGAACCATAATCACACCAATTGAACCAACATCTGCATCTGGTGATGCAATAATTTCTTCAGCGGAAGATGCAAGAGCATATGCAGCAGAGCAAGCAAACTCATCTACATAAGCAATAATTTTCTTTTGGCCTCTTGAAGCCATGATGTGTCGTGCCAACTCAAAACAACCTGACGCTTCACCACCACCTGAATCAACGTGCAGCACGATAGTCTTAATAGACTCATCTGCTAGGGCTTCGTCAAAGCCTCTGCGTAAACCTTCATAAGAACTTAGTCCACCAGTACACATTGCATCCATGAAGGTCATACGATGTGTTAGGCCACCCATAATAGGGATAATAGCAATATCATCTTTAACTTTTAAAAGACTTCTTGCCTCACCTTTTGGTTTATCAAAGTTTACTGCTGCTTGTACCTCACCTAACAAGCGGTTATTAACATAAGTCGCTGCTGAGTGGGCTAATGATTCTGTAGCTAGTAAAGGTTGGTTGAATAATCTGTCAGCAAGTCTGAAGATATTCGAACTCATTTTTACTCACCCTATTTATTTAAGTCAATGGATACTGAAGAGATAACATAAATTCCTTCTTCAGCAAAGAACTGAGGGCTACTTAGAGCACCTGTTGCCACGCACTTAGAGTTGTCATCCCATAAACTAAAATGAGAAACTGTAGCAGAAGCTGGAACAGTAATATTAACTGTGTCTTCTGATGCAATTAATCCATTATTAGGTTCTGAGAAGAAGATAGCCACTGGCTGAGTAACCTTGTTTGCTGTAGGGTCTGCCGTTGGGTCTACATTGTGTAATACAATAGTTGTCGGGGTTAGTGTGGCTAGGATTTTATTCTTACCATCAATCGTTAATGTTCCCATTAATTAAACCTTACTTTTTGTTTAAGGATTGTTGAATGGTTACCAGATTCATCTACCACATTTACAATCATATCATAAACTTTACCTTTGACAAGTACTTTGTAATCATTTTGTGAAAAAATGTACTCAAGTCTGTTAGACTCTTTATTTACTGTCATTGGAGATTGAAATGCTGTATCAATGGTAATAAACGCAGCTTCAACACTATTAACGTTAACACGTTTATTCTCACAGTTATATAACTTTACACCCAAAAGGCATGAACTGTCAAATGGAATTTTAACAATTTCGTTACAATTGTTTGAAATAAACTGTTTTCCGCTCATTGGAGCATCAAGTAACCTGCAAATAGTGAAAACGTCAGAGGTTCCACCATCACTAACATACCCTGAAAGGCTGACCCTTGAGCCAGCCTCTACAGTTAATTCATCAGTGATAATTAAGACACCTCTATAAGAATGCACTCGCGTAGCATTGGAAATAGAGATAACTTCTGCCATTATTTGTTTGCCTTATTAGCTGTGCTTGGGTCTTTAGCTGAAGGAGTTTTAGCAGTCCCTTCTCCAGCAGTTTGATAACCATCACCAGAACGACTTTGAGTGTTTGGGGATAGTTTCTCAGATACTGGTTTAGACTCATCAGCAGGTTCAAGGTCAAGATATTCTCTAAGCTTGTCAGACAATGGCTTATCAACTTCCAGAGCACCAACTGCAACTGTCTTCTGAATGAATGATGCAATAGCTTCAAGGTCTGGTGTCTCAATATCATCATACACAATTTCTACGTGTTCTTCATCATCCCACATATTTAGTGCATAAGTCTGAGCAACCAAATCACGGTTAATTACATTCTTCACTTGCTTCAGAAGAATATCAACTGACATTGCCAGTAAGCTTGTCTTAGAATCTGCCAGAGAGAATGAACCATATTTTGACTGTCCCATAGCAAGAACATCAGACATAAACGCCATCATAATTTGCTTAGAGTATCTATCAATGATAGAACCTGTATCATAAGCTTTAGCACCCTGTCGAGAAACTAATGAGAACTCAAAGATATCTTCTTTAGTTTCTGGGTCGATAAATCTAGGCCAAATTAAACCTGCTCTGTCATTAGCAATTAAATCATTTACTACTTCTTGGCAGTATTTAACAAAAGCTTTCTTTTCAGGCTCTGCATCTTCACCTAAGTAATCAGGTGGAAGACCAATCTTTGGCATACCTACTAAGTCTCTGGAAACACCAACTGCTTCAAACTCTTCAATTTGAACTTTGTATTTCCAAGGAACATAAGCATTAAGTAATGGTGAACGTCCCTCTGGGTTACCGTATTCATCGTCATACTTGAACAATAAGAATTTACTTCTAGGAAGCTTTCTTGTCAATGGTTGTTCACCAAGATTAATTGCTCCTGCAATATGGGAAACATTACGCAGGTTCTGTCTAACACCAATAACTTTTCTATAGTCAGAGTCAAAGTACCATTTATCTAATGTAGTCTGATTACGGATTGGTAATTTAGCCCAACCAATTAAACCATCATTATATTTTGAAGGGTACTTACCTTTCTTGCCTTGACGTTTCTTATAAACTTTCTCGTTTACACAGAAACCGTAAGTACAGAATGACATTACAGAGTTAATAAAGTCAGCCCAATCGTGCTCCATGTCATTCATTAGTGAGTTAAAGAAATTAGCCCTTTCAATCATCTTGGCATCTTTCTCTTTTCCCTTCGGTGGTACGAATCTCCAGTTAACCTTTCTGACAAACATCTTAATAATATTTACAGAGGCTGCTACTGAAGGGTCTCTCATCATAAGTTGGAAAGTCTTAATACTTTCTGGGAATCTTAAAGCCTGTCTAGGTTCTTCATAGATTCTTCCTGAGCGAACTTTAAGGCCAAGACTCCCAACCTCACCCATTCTGAATGGAGGAAGGCTTTCTTGTGTTTCTGTGATATCTGCCATTCTTTCTACCTATTAGCGTCTTAGCCCCTGATATGGATTACTCTTCATAATATCTGTATGAGCACCCATTGAAGGTGGCTTGAATAGTTTAACTTCGTTTAGACTGTTGAAAGCATCACTGGTAGCATCCACTTGGTCATCCTTAGTACGACCATCGCCACAAAAACCTTCTAGTTCTTGGAAATATGCTTCATTCCAAGAGCCTCTAACAATTTTGACAAGTCCTGCCTCAGAAGCAGCAGAGAAACCCGCAAAACGGGTGACTTTATCTTTATTTGTTGGTTTAGCTCTTGCTCGGAAACCTTTCTCAGCAAGTTTTCTAATAAGGGAGGTTGCGTAGGATTTACCAGCAGCGCCGGGGTCTTGAGGGATAAAAATACCTGTGCGCTTACCATCACCTTCAGCAGTTTGGTTAATTTGTGTTTCAACTCCAGAAGGTCTATCTCTAAATCTTACTACGTTAATCACATAATAGCAACCATCTTTTTTAGATTTACCCATTTTAACACCTGCTGTCCAGTCAGGGTTAGGGTTAACCTCAGAAGGTAATGTTGCTGCTAAGTCCCATGCTCTTACGTCAAATACATCTGCTGGAACACTATCAACAATTTCACACCATTGTCTTTGCCAGTAGTTTGAACCTTCAGCACGAGCTTTCCAGTTACCAAAACGTAAACGTGCAACGTTAACTGGTGTGTTGTTTTCTAATTTACCACGATACTTAGGTTCAAGGAAATCTAGAATAGGGTTGTCATCAATTGTACCAGAAATAAAGGTATATGTTTGAGGAATCTCAAGAGGGAACATTTCAAGAATTTTATCTCTATCCCAATCAGAAACCATGACACCATCATTCATAACATACCAACGAATCCTACCGCACTTCTCTGGGTCTGGATATCCAGCATCATCTAGGAAAGGTTCTACCCAATCATAAATAAAGTGGTCTCTATCTGGGTTCATTGAGATTTTCATATATGAGTCACCTTCAGCACCAGAACGTAAACGTGTCTGAAGATATGAAATCTGTGAAGCCGAGAAGTGTGTACCTTCGTCGAAGTAAATAGCTGAGTATTCGATACCTTGGTGACCTTCTGAGTGTTTTTCAAGTTCCAAATAAGTAAACTTAATAGTCGCCCCTGAAGGGAACGTAATAGTCATTTTCTGTTCGTGTGGGATTCCACCAAACTTACCAAATAGCTTTTTAGCTGCTGGCCATAAACCACCTTGTAACTGTGTAGTATTTCGACGGAAATATACAGCGTTATAGTTAGGGTCATCAATGAATCTCAAAGAGTCCATTAAAAGGGCAGCAGTCTTACCAGCACCAGCAGCACCACCATATAGTACCAAGTCAGCATTGGTATTCAAGAATACCTCTTGAGAGCCAGGCTGTGGAGCTACATAGTTCTTGTCAGTCATCAATTTAAAGATGAGTCTTACTTGGTCTGGGGTATATCTTAATAAAGTCAGAATTTGAGTTGGAAGGAATTTAGAGGGGTCTTTACCAAAGGATTTGATAATATCTTTTACTTCTTCAGAAAGCCCCAACTCACCTGCTAGGACTTTCCTTACATCTTCCACTCGCTTCTGCTTAATAACATTTAAGTCCATTAAGCACCTCTGCAAATAGAATTATTCAGAAACTTCTTCAGATTCCTGTTTAGGTTCTACACCAAACTTTTCATCTACTAAATTAAGAAGTTTATCCATCGTTGCTTCCTGTGGGTTAATACCAGTTGCAACAATTAAACGTTCAGCCACAGCCATTACAGTTGCTTGAAGCATTTGAGCCTGTTTCTGAGTTTCATATAGTTCTTTGTAAACATTAGTCTCGTTCATTGTATTTCTCCAAAATTAAAGTTATAGTGATTCTCCTGAAAAAAGACGGTGCAGAGACCGTCAAGGAGAAACCACAATGTATGCCAGAGACATACTGTATAGGTCTTCCCATAAAGTATAACTCTATAAAAAAGCCCTGTCTAAAAATACTCTCCGGTAGCGAAAGGGAGAATACTCATAGCAGGGCATAATAACTTTGAGAGAGATATTAATATAAATTGGAGTATCGGAAGGGACTCGAACCCTCATAAACCTGTTTTGCAGACAGGGACATAACCATTTCTGACACCGACACATAATTTGGAGGAAGATACCAGACTTGAACTGGTACGCCGATTTCTCGGTTACTGGCAGTTTAGCAAACTGCTCCCTTACCTTTTAGGGTTAATCTTCCGTTATTTGTTCAGAGCTTCTTTCATCTCTGGAGTTGCGATAGTGTCAATCACACCAGTTTTACATGAATCATCAAACCAGCTTGGTAGAACATTCGCAAGGAAACCATTAATATTTGTTTTCAGGTATTCTGCAATCAGTGCTGCTTCATCTGCAATCATCTGAGTTACTTCATTAGCATATGCAGTAATCTTTGCAATACCCTCATTAATCGCTGTAACGGCCTGTGTAGCGAGTTCAGAGATTGTATCTAGTCCTTGGTCGATTGCATCTTGCAAATCGCTTAGAACGCTATTTACAGCGTCTATGGAGGTATTAATCAAATCCATCGCTTTATTACCGTACTCGGTAGCTACGCCCATGATACCACTAAACGGTGTACATCCAACCTGTTCACCTGCTGCTCCCATAACATTAGAGTAACCCTTAGCTACTTGCATACGTTGTGAAAACTCATCTACAGACTTTTGTCCATACTCAGTGAGTGTACTTGTCGTTGAAGTTGTCCTTCCAAGGCTTGTTGTGAAGCTTCCTAATAAGGCTGTTGTCAGTCCAGCAGCAACTAAAATCTGTTGTGTAGCTGGGTCTGTTACAGAACTAATTGAGTTAACTAATGATTGAGAGGCAGCTACAGTACCACCAAGAACTGCTGCACCAGTAATAAGAGGGTTAGAGAACCCGTTACCAGATTTAAGGAGACCAAAAATCTCTTTACCTTGTTCTGTCATCTCTTTCATTATGCACCTATAAAATTGGTAGCCCATCGGGATTTGAACCCTGTTCTCATGTTTTTCAGACACGCGCTTTAACCATATAAGCTAATTGAGCTATTGAATTGGGGGGTGACCTACGGGAATCGAACCCGTATAGACCATGTTCACAGCATGGGTCATTGTCCATTTATGATAAGGCCACATTTAAGGACTCTCGTAAGAACCCTTAGAAGTGGCAGCAGCGTAAGGATTTGAACCTTAATCATTCAGCTTCAGAGGCTGGAGCATTGCCAGTTATGCTACACTGCTAATATTTGGTACTCCATATCGGATTCGAACCGATACATAACACAGATTTTAAGTCTGGCCTCTCTGCCAATTGGAGTAATGGAGCATTGGCGGGGGATGTTGGAATTGAACCAACTTCTTCGATTTCAAAGACCGAGGTTTTAACCTTGTAAACTAATCCCCTAACTAACTCTTGTAAGAATATATGCGTTATTGCATGTATCTTTATTTTCTGGCAACATTGTTTCAAAGATGACTTGCTTTAATTCCAAACCAGCAAAGTTGTAGACAATCTTTCTAACTTCTAATGGGTCAGCTTTCCAGCCAACTCTGATAAAGAAAGTATCTCCAAATCTCCCTGTTTCAAGCTTGTCATCTTCTGGGTGTTTTTCAACTATGAGTTTAAACATAAGTTACCCTTTTAAATTTGGTGCAGAATAAGGGATTCGAACCCCTAACGAACTCTTGTCAGGACATATGCGTTATTACACGTATCCTGATTTTCTGGTAATAGCGTTTCAAATATGATTTGATTAAATTCAATTCCTGCAAAACCATGAACAACCTTCATAGCTGCTATTGGGTCACATTTCCAACCTACAAGAATGAAGTCAGTGTCCCCAACTTGTGTTGTTTCAATCTTGTCAGCATCTTTATGCCTTTCAATAATGAGTTTACGCATATAATTACCTTCTAAAATTGGTGCAGAATAAGGGATTCGAACCCCTAACAAACAACTTCGTAGATTGCTGTTCTATCCATTTGAACTAATTCTGCAATATTCTTTCGAGATTCCTGTCTAGCTTTCTTCTTATCTCTTCTGAGAAAGCGTTTACGATGGTCTGTACGCCACTTGTAGTAATCTTCTTCACCATCGTGAGAAGCACAGCAACCACAACTTGCAATTTCAACTTTACCATGTCTACCATAAGGCTTCATAGGAATCTCCTAATTTGGTGTTCCAAGACGGATTCGAACCGTCACTAATACAAGGTTTGAGCTTGCATCCTCTGCCAATTGGGATACTGGAACTTGGTACTCGCTGAAGGACTTGAACCTTCTTCACCAACTTGTAAGGATGGGGCTTTACCATATAAACTAAGCGAGCTTTGAAAAGAGGTCTGAAGCTGTGCCGCTAACTCAACTCCGTGGAATTTGTTACGGTCTTCAGTTGACTCAAGCGGTCTTTCACTTGACCTCAAAATTGGTGCTCCCACAAGGATTCGAACCCTGATAAGTTGCTTACAAGGCAACCGTAATAGCCAATTATACGATAAGAGCATTATTTGGAGCATCCAGAGGGAATCGAACCCTCAACCTCAGTTTGGAAGACTGTAATTTTCCCGTTTAAACTATGGATGCACTAATTGGTGGAGAAGCAGGGAATTGAACCCTGTACTTAAGTTTGCAAAACTTATGTTTTAACCATGTAAACTACATCCCCATTGTTTGGTACAGGTGGAGGGAATTGAACCCATCGTCTTACTGATTAAGAGTCAGCCGCATAACCATTTTGCTACACCTGCATTAATTTGGTACACCTAGAGAGATTCGAACTCACACTGAGCAGATTCTAAGTCTGCTGCCTCTTCCAGTTGGGCTATAGGTGCATTAAATCTTTGTAGAGAACTGCTAAGACACCAAAGCAACAATGGTATTAAACATCTTAACAATTCTCTAAAAAGACCTATTGGCCTTTGCATAGTCTTGTTTAATCCGGTGACTAGAACCTTTGGAGAGCTTGATACTATCTCTTCTCCGTGACACCTACTAGGTGTTTTACCAGTGCCGTGTACGCCAATACACGAAGAGGAAACCTGAAACACTTGCCCGAACAGCGAGTCTCAGCTTTAAATCTTATTAGGCGGTAGATAAAGGAGTCGAACCCTCACCGTATCTCTACAATGGCAACTGTTTTCAAGACAGTTTGGCTTCCATTAGCCGCTACCTACCCCTAATAAGACTTTGGCATGGGACGGAGGATTCGAACCCCTTTGAGTAAGTTTTGGAGGCTTACGCACATGCCTTAGTGTCTTAACATCGTCCCATACTATATTTCGAAGCTTACCCTGTTATCTCAACACTGTCAAGCTTCTTCTCAGATTATTTACATGTTCTGGAAAACATGAGATACAGACCACCTCCTTATGAGATTGACTCTTTCAAGTCAATGCGGAGACCCATAAAGGTCGTCGTAGTAATCTGCTAACTATTTGGCAGTCAAGGTAGGAGTCGAACCTACTTACTATCGAAGGGAGCTACCCTTCAGCAACTTTCCGACTTTCGTTTATCTCTTAACGCGTATCTAAGATAACTTACTCGTGTTGTCTTGACCATTAGAATTGGCACTCCGTATAGGACTCGAACCTATATATGAACTGTTTAGAAGACAGTTGCCTATCCTTTAGACTAACGGAGCATTAATATTTTAAAGAGCACTCATTGCATTTAAGCCAAGCCCCTTAAGGGATGCTCTTTAGAATATTGCCCACTTTATTAATCATACCGTGGGCTAGTACGCCAAATTCTTTAACAGGGAGTTGGAATACCCTGCTGGTGTTTAGCCTATTAAGCTACTGCCAGAAAAACATTATCGTTTGCATTTATTTTTAAGTTTTTAAAATAGACGCTACGCTAACGAAAACTAAGGTTATCTTAAAGTGGTCACATCTGAATGTCAACAACTTTATGAAATTGGTTGTAGGTGAGGGTATCGAACCCTCTTCTAACGGTTATCAGCCGTTTGCATTACCATTTATGCTAACCCACAATTGGAGGTTCAGGTGGGAATCGAACCCACATTCATAGGGCTTATGAAACCCTTGCATTACCTTATCTGCGACTGAACCATTATAAGTTGCCCCTTTGTAGAGAACTGATTGAGTGGGTGTTTCCAGCCGCGCATGTGTTCTTCAGTTAAGGGGCGAATTTGGTAGAAGTGGAGGGATTCGAACCCGTCGCCTGTCAGATTAAAAGTCTGCCGCATCACCATTCTGCTACACTTCCATTAAATCATCTTTGCAGTAACCTACGCAAACCTTGCTAAAGGGTTTGTAGAGTTGTCTCTTAGTAAGCTAATCTAGAATCATGCTCAAGAAACTCATCGGCACTCATGGGACGACATATTAGCTCCATAAGTCACTGCAAAGAGGATTACCAGACCGTATTTATCTTAAGTGCTTCCATTACACCAACACGCCGTAACGTGTGAAGGAATCGAACCTTCGCCTTTTCTTTACCAGAGAAATAGATTGTTTATTGTTTGCTGTAAACGGTCTTCTGTAAAATTGTTGGAACCAGACCAAGTTTTAAATTTTTCAAATTAAATTGGCTTGAAATATTAAAATTGCTTGCTGTATTTGGTCTTCTGCTCCTTTAAAGAATACTCGTAAGAACTCTTTAAGGGAGGGGCTAACAAGCCCTCTCAAATTTGGCGGTTACGAAGGGATTCGAACCCTCATCATCCTCCGTGACAGGGAGGTATTTTGACCAGTTAAACTACATAACCTTTATTTGGTGCGCCGTGAAGGAGTCGAACCTACCGAGTCATAATGACAAGTGATTTACAGTCACCACCGCTTCCATCTACGGGATAACGACGCATTTTATTCTATTCAGGCTAAGGACTTGCACCTTACAAATCGGTGAGCAATCACTTCTCTCCCAAATCTTGGCGGTTAGTCAGGGATTCGAACCCTGTACCATTCGGTTAACAGCCGACCGCACATGCCTTATGTGCTTCCTAACCATATTAGTATTACCAGACCGTATCTTTTCATTTTTTCCTATAAAAAATTTTAAGTGTTTGCTGTAAACGGTCTTCTGTAAATTTGGAGGCGGGTGTAGGAGTCGAACCTACCGATAACATGCTAATGAGACATGTGAGACACCCTTTCTCTATACCCGCAATTCTTAATGACCAGACCAAATCTTTTTTGGATTTCTATGCGCGAAATTGAAAAGTTTGTTTGCTGTAATTGGTCTTCTGTCAAAACTGGCATTCCCGAAGGGACTTGAACCCTCAAACCACACCTTGAAAGGGTGTTGACTTTACCTAATTTGTCTACGGGAATATAATTTGGTCTCCGTTGAAGGATTTGAACCCTCGACCCCTTGCTCCCAAAGCAAGTGCTGCTAAACCAAACTGAGCTAAACGGAGATAATCTTTTTAACAACCTATGTAACAACTATAACACTATTTTTTAGTGTCTGTCAAGAGGTTTTTTAAAATAATTTGATTTATTTCAGAAAACTTCTTTTTCGTTTCTATGTAGAACATATTAAAGGGTATTAAACACTTTGTCAATACCCTTTTTAAAACTTTTTACCAATCGTAGCGTTCAATCATTACTGCTTTGAGCATTACGCTGATAGGGTCAAACTTCTCACCACCAAGCAAAGCTTTTAAAGTGGCTGGAGAGAAACCAGATACCATTGCTACACCGTTATCCTTTACAGACACTTCGCAAGTACCATTACGGTTTGCTAAGTACCAGAATACCAGTTGTGGCATCTCATATCCAGCTTTCTTGTACTTTTCTTGAATTGCTTCAAAGTTAGTACGACCATCTGCTCCATCAACCTGATTGAACTGCATATCAGAGAAGATGATAAGCTTACTAGGCATCTCTTTCTGAGTCAAGTTGTTTTTAACACCAATCTCAAGGATTCTTGCAAAAGCAGCTTGTAGGTCAGTTGAACCATATTCTACATGACTCTTTACTTGTCGTAAGCGAGTCTGCAAATCACCACTCAATGTGATGAAGTGAGGTCGGCTAGAGTAAACCATCAATTCATCTTTAAAGCAACCTGTATTACGTTCTGAAACGTACAGGGCTAAAGATACACCAATATCTAGCGCTGTAACAGAACCATGTCGCTCCCAAGTCATAGATGAAGATACATCTGCCATGCACAGAATGTTTTCACCCTCTTTCATCCAGTTTGGTAAAGCTTTCCACTGCTCATTTGCAACGGTTGCATTACCGTAACCGACTGACTTTGTAATGTCATAAGGGTAGACTGCACCAGCATTAATCTTTGTCTCACCTTTAGTCAGTGCTGTAACGTATGCTGCATAACGCTCACCATCTTTACGACTGAAGAGTTTTTGATAACGTGCAGCAGCCAGTGAAGGAAGCTTGCTGTAATCAATCTCTCCAAACTCGTTTGCTGAAATCTTTTGTTCAACAGTATCAGACAGTGCTGACAGAAGAACTCGATACTGCTTCTCTGAAAGATTTGCAAACTTACAGAAACGACGAACAAAACGCATGTGTCGTGATTTTACTCGTGGTAACCATTTTGCTGCCAGAGCCGATGTTGCAGGGTCTAACAGTGCCGATTCTAAATGCTTGAAAGCATCTGTTTCGTAACGTGTACCAACAAAGATTTTAAAGTCGTCATAACGACCTAAATCAGAAATCTTGTCCATGATACGTAATACTTGAAACTCATCAAGAATCCCGTCAGAGATTGCTTTAGTAAGAGTATAACGGAACGCTTTACGCTCACCCATACCTTCTCGTGCATCTCGCATATGTAACAGGATTCGAACTGCTACATCAATATCTTCTCGCATTGCCTTGTAAAACAAGTTTGGAAGAACTTCTACATTTGTTCTGCTTGAACCAGCAGCTTTGTAGAAATCTACCAGTGCAGACATTGAAGATGTGTGGTTAACAGCACCGTTTTCAGTTAAACCTGCATGTAGATGCGAGTGTTTAAATAATTCGCTCATATTAATTCTCTCTCTCGTTAGAATGTTTTGGTGAGACAGACTCTAACGTTTGATTTAGAACCTGTCAACACCTTTTTATTATTTTTTCAGAGTTGCTACAGCAGAGAACGTTGGTTTGTTCTCCTGTGCTCCCTGACCTCCATTTTCAGAAGGTTTCTTACTATCTGCTGCAATTGCTTTCATCTCACCTGCTGAGTGAGTCATGATGGTTTTACCAGCTTCCATCATGGACTTTAAGTTTACATCTTCAGCCTTTAATCCGAACTCTGCAAGCTTGTCAGCATTACGTGTGACAATGGCCTCAAACAGCTTTGCAGCATACTCTGCTGAGTTATCAATAGTCAACTGTGCCTTGACCAGTGAACTCTTGTTACGTGAGCCTTTGGGTCTACCTGATGGGTTACCAGATTGACCTTTCTTGAATTGGCCTTTGTTTGTTCGTTTCGTCATTCTTCACCTCTTTTAAGACCTCTTAAAAGGCTTTTAAGATAAGAGATAGATATCCAGAAAGATATCTGTTTAAATAGCCTTTTTAGAAGAGTCTTTTAAGTAATCTTCTAAGTATTTATTAGGCTACACGTTGTCAAGAGGAATGTCAAGTAAATTTTTTAGTTGCAATACTTCTTGACTTGTTGTATGGATTACTGTACCATCTTACTAAAGCTGTAGGTCTGCCTTTATCTACAAAGGAGACTTAATGAGAAACAATTCAAAATTGAAGACAGGTAATAATACCAATCACTGTAAGGAATCAAAGCGGGTAGAATTACTCTATTACAAATCCTCTGAAATTGGTTTGTACCTATACTTTCAAAATTATAGACGACAAGAGGATTATTTATGTGTAGCTCCCAACTAGAAATCACAGATATTATTGATTTATACCAAACTGCAAAGAGTCATGGGTATATCACTTCAATTGGAAAGAATAAGCACTATGATGCACTAACTGGTATGTATTTCAGAGCAATAGCTCAATCTAGTGAACAGATTCTAATGGTTTCTTCCAGTGAATTTGCTTCATTTCTCTATTGCAGCAAGATTATCAATCGTAGGAGAACTGATAAATGTTAAACGTGAGTTTTAATTATAATGGTGACGGGTCTGTATCAATCACTTCACCATATTCTGATGACCTTCTTAAAGAGTTGGTTAATCAATGTGAAAGAGGTATGCACTACGTGCCTGATTCATTTAAACAGAAAACAATTGCAAATAACTTGATGCGTGTTACTGTTCAGGCAATGAACCCAGATTATAATATTAATGGTGAAAGCCCATATTCACTCATGGCTCTAGGTGCTAATAGTGAATTTAAACTGGTATGTCATGATTCAGAAACATTCTTCAAAGTATTCTCAAATCTTATCCACAACGCTAAATACAGTTATGTAGCTGGTTCAACATCATTCTCTCCAGCAAACTACACATGTGTTGTGATTGATAACCTCAGAGAGTCTGAAGAGACTTCCACAGAGATTTCTTTCGATGTGAACACCTCTCCAGAGTCCACTCCAAGTAATGACTTCGACATGAACTATGCGTTATCTCTGAGTAAGAAATCTGATTTCATTGAGTACGTCAATGGATTTGGATTTAAGTTGGATGAGACAATGAATCTCAAAAAACTTAAAAACATGCTTAAGACTATGGCTTAAGTTTTATGGGGCGAAAGCCCCTTTTATTTGTTAAGGATAGATAATGAAGGCAAAGAGTGGAAAAGACTTTTATTGCTTCCTACAATCTTATGTCCAAAGTGTTCAAGAAGGTGACAGGTATAATCTTGATGATGTACTTCCGACACCCTTAACATGGCGTGATAGCAAATGGCCTGAGAAGGATATCAACCCTACCGAAACATATTCCGAATACACACCTAAAATTCCTCTACCAGATACTGAAGAACTTCTTTACCCAATGTTTCATATCGTTGGTCTTGGTACATTTTTGATGGATATTCAATATGTGATGGGTAAAGGCTATAAGATTGACGGAGTTGTTGTAGGTGATGTTTCACCGCAGCACAAAGGTTATTTTAGACTAAATGCAAGATTAGAGGCTAAGAAATGATTAAAGCAAAGACATATCCAGATTTTAAAGAGTTCGTTAAAGACTTTGTAGCGAATGTTAAAGCTGGCAAAAGATACGACTTCAGAAAGTATCAAGAGGCCGTTCTGCCTCTGACATATAGCTCACCGTGGCCTGAGTCTGATATTCCAGAAGTTACTGACTTCAATTACACACCAGACTACACAGTTCCATTTAGTGAAGAACTTTTATATTCAGTTGGTGCTCAGATGAGGACTGCTGACTTCTTCATGGACTTGCAGTATGCAATCATCAATGGGAAGGATGTTGACACAGTTTATTGTGAATGGTTGGCAAGGGTTAAACCTTTCTCCATGCTTAATGCAAAGTTGAAGGATGCAATCACACCTCCAGTTATTACACAGCAGCCAACTGACCAAACTGTTAACGAGGGTGGAACACTTACACTTTCAGTTGTTGCTACTGGTGCAACTGGTTATCAGTGGAAGAAAGGTGCATCAAACATCTCTGGAGCAACCTCTGCAACATATACTAAGAATGGCGTAGTCCCTACTGATGCTGGCGCATACACCTGTGTAGTTTCTGGTGAAGGTGGCTCAAGTGTTAATTCCAACGCTGCCACAGTAACTGTGAATGCACTGCCTGTGATTACACAGCAACCTACTAACCAAGAGATTACAGAGGGAGATACACTCACCCTTGGCATCGTAGCCACTGGTGCAACTGGTTATCAGTGGAAGAAAGATGATGTAGATATCCCTTCAGCAACATCTGCAACATATGAAAAGACACCGACTTCTAAAGCTGATGATGAAGGTACTTACTCTTGTGTTGTAACTGGTGTAGGTGGCTCAATCACATCCCAATCTGCCAAGGTGGTTATTAACGCAGTAGGAGGTTGATAATGCAACTCTCAAGTAAAGGCTTAGAAGCCATTAAGTTCTTTGAAGGGCTTCGCTTAGAAGCCTATAAAGACTCTGCTGGAATCCCTACAATTGGTTATGGAACAATCCGTATCAACGGAAGACCTGTAACAATGGGGATGAAGATTACTGCTGAACAAGCTGTTCAATATCTCCTTGCAGATGTTGAAAGTTATGTAGGTGCAGTAAACAGCGCAATTAAGGTTCCGACTACGCAGAACGAATTTGACGCACTTGTTGTAGAGACTTACAACATTGGTATCGGTGCTATGCAGGATTCAACTTTTATCAAGCGTCACAATGCTGGTAACAAAGCTGGTTGTGCAGAAGCTATGCAGTGGTGGAACAAGATTACAGTGAATGGTCAAAAAGTAACTTCCAAGGGTCTACAAAATAGACGTAGTTTGGAAGCCAAGATTTACCTTGACGCTGTTTATCCAAAATAGTAGATTAAGAGGCTCCTTCGGGAGCCTTTTTTATTTCTATGGAGAAAACTATGAAGCTTTGGGCAAATGATAATGGTACTTTCAAGTACACAAGAAGTGGTATGAAGGTTCGTATTGCAGGAACCAAGTTGATTACGATGGGCGATAAGGTGTTCACAAAGTTTGTTGTTGAGGTCATTGAACGTTCACCTATCACAATGGCTAACAAAGGTTTCTTTGCTGGTGAACTGTACAACGTGGATGACAATGGTATGTTCTCACCTTTAGGTGAAAGTTCTCTTGATATTATTTCAGAGCACCCCTTGACAAGAGGGCAGTTATCAGGTTACTATAAATTTCTACTTGAGCAGAAGAAGAAGTTACACCAGAGTGAGGCTACATACCATAACAATGAGTGTATCAAACTTCTGAATAAAATTGAGAAAGCTGAGAGAGGTTATTATGAATAAAGAGATTCAAGTCAAAGTTGACACTTCGCGTCATGGTGTGCAAGATTTGGAATTAGTTGACGCTTCCATCTATGAACGTGATGGGGAGCTTTTCCTTCATTTTACAAAGGCTGATAATGAGCTTCGCCGTGTTCGTGATGATGAAGATGGCTGTCCTGTTTTCGGTTGGTATGGTGTTGATTTCCCGTTATACGCTTACCACTACCCAGATGGTCAGGAAGATTGGACTACACAGGCTATCTTTGATGAACTGAATGGTGTACCTCTGGAAGATGAGGTTTCAGAACCAACTCTTCTAACTTTCACCTTCATCAAAGAAGAAAAAGTAGGTGATATCTCCGTAACAGAAGCGTTGCAAGTTACACAGGTACTTTGATATGAGTAAAGTACAGGTTATCTTTCCAATTAATGACTTCAGCTATGAAGCTGAGTTTGACCTGTACGAAGAACTCACTGATGATGTTATCTGGAGTGTGGTGACAAAGGCCATTAAGAAACTTTATGGTGGCCTTTTAAACCCTAATAACCCAAAAGTGTCAACAAAGCAAGTTTCTGAGCCATACACTAGCTATGATGCTGAAAAGAGTAAGTTCGAGATTACTTGCTATGACCTTATGGTATCTGATAACAAAATCAACTACTTCTTCGTCAGAGAATACACAGATGCTTAAGCTCCACATCGTTGTTTATAAGAATTTTGCAGATATACAAGAAGCCCTGTCATCAAGGCTGGACAAATGTCAGCAAAGACTATTTCTGATGTTTGATATGCTTGACTATAAACAACCTGATAAGCTTGTGTATAAAGATGGTACAGTAATCTTTAAAAGTGAAGATTCAGTGACCATCTTTGTTAAGCATGATATGCCAGCTAAAAATATAGGGATGCTTGAGTTCTACATCTACCAATCCACAGGTATGCGTGGTGAGGGTATTAAAATAGATTCTATTGAGGTCTTTGAAAAACCGAAGACACCACTTAAAAAGTATTTAGTGAGGAAGTTATAGTATGAGTGTAAACATTAAAGAAAATGGTGGAGTTGATTCTCCACAAGTTGCATTAGTTCAACACTACGGTAATGTTCAGGGTGTGCTTGCTGCGTTCCAGCCAAACATTAACTCACCAGCAAAAGTTGTCAAATTGACTATGGATGTGAACAACATCTCTGCATGTATCATTGAAGATGTGCAGTACTTTAAGTTCTCATCTAAAGAAGTTGATGAAGCACTTCTGAAGTACCGTTTAGACCTTGAGAAAGACATTAACCACCAAGAGGTTGTGAAACTGTTTGGTGACCTGCATGATATGCTTGATAAAGTTCACAAGCGTACATATTATATGAATGGTGGTTCTATTATCACTACGTACACTTCTCCATTCACTAAAGAGGTCATCTTAACAGATGATGAGCAGTTCTTTGTTATGACTGCTTCAAGCTCAGATTGGTGGATGAAGAACACAGGTATGAAGACGATTATTGAAGCTATTCGTCAGCATATCCCAAACTTCAGCCCTTGGAAGGGTGCTTCTGATGACTTCATAGCTATCCTTGAAGATGTTCGAAGCAGAAAAAGTAAGTTACTGCCTAGAAAATATACTTGACAGTAATATCTAGAATTTTGTATGATGGGAGCTATCGAAAGGTGGTTCCCTTTTTTATTGGAGAGATAAAATGAACAAAGTTAATGAATCAGATACAATTTTTATATATGTCAAGGAAAACCCATTGCGTAGAGTTGCAGCTACTGTCACACATGTCTCTGATAGTGGTGTGGTGTACTTCAGACCTTTGAAAAATATACACTTCAAGTTGTACCCAGATTCTCAAAACCTTGCAGAAGGGCATTTGTGGGCTGGTAAGGTTTATTCGACTGCTGATATAGAAAATCTGGTATTCACAGGAAGCTTTAAAGACCTTCTTGGTATTGCTTTGGCAGATACTGGAATTATTAAAGATGAAGAGTCTGAAAAGGCAACTTTTGAGGCAACTCCGACTCTGAAGAAAGAGGTAACTCCAAAGGTTAGAACGATTGATGTTACTATTGAGGCTCCTACACACAGACTCACAGATGTACCTGAGCAAGAGTCTAGATATCAAACTAAAGAAAACGGTCATCAAACTCTGGTCGTAGATAATGTCAGAGATTACTTCAAGTATTTCTGTGATGCGAATCCACATAGCCATGCTTGGACTACACCACAAAAGAAATTTGACTCCATGTTGACCAATGCTTGTGAAGATGCTAAAAAGAAAGCTGAAGAGTTAAAAGAAGCAATCAGTGTCACAGACCATGTGGTTAATAAGAATGACATTGAGTACACAGTAAGGATGATGTTAAAAGCTGGTTTAACACCTTATCAGATTGCTGAAGAGATTCAAAGGCAATTCTACAATGCAATGGTGAAAGAATGAAAAAGTTTACAACTCTAGGTGAATACTGGAAGCTCTCTGTTTCTGAGCAGTACAGACGAGCTAAGAAGACTAAACAGTGCTATGGCAAGTTTGCCAGAGGTGATATTCTGGTATGTACTGAAGAGTCACTTAAGAATGTTACTCCAAGAGGTAAGACATTCCAGAGAATGATTGACAGAGAGTGGAATGCACGATTAAAGAGGATTGAACAATGATTTATGAAGATTCAAGAGACCAGATTTCTTATGAGAAGTCAAGACACCATGTATCTTTCAAGATTGTGAAAGCAAACGGTGAAGAAGGAACTATTTCACACTTTGGAGGTGAAAATTGGTTTGGTACAGGATGTTTTGAAGGTTACAGCAGAGAGTACTTGAAAGCTTTCTACAGAGACTTCTCAGCAGACTACAACGAGCTTATCAATCTTGAAAATAAGCGTAGAAATGCTGAACATAATACCAGAGGGTGGGCAGGAATAGCAATCATGTTATCTGTATTCCTTGCTATGATTTGTGTAATCTCCTTCGGTGGCATGTACATGCAGGATTTAACGTTTAACCAAGCTGAGAAGAAAATTTCTGAGATTTGGTTCTTGTATGTGATTCCAATAGTTGGTATCATCCTCTCATGTTTGAGAATGACAACTTACAAGAAGAAGATTGTAGAGTTTGAGAGTAAGTTTGAAGAGGTAAGTAAAGAATGCAACCTAAAATTTTAGTAGTTTGTATCCGCTATGCTATTGCGGAAATGATTAACCAGAAAATCTTAAAAGATATCTCGGAGGGTAAATGATTAGAACACCTGTCAATCCTTTTGGCTTTAACACTCTGGAAGAGTTCAAAGAGTACCTTGAGAAAGGTTTCTACAACGAACAACCAGTAACAGTGATTAAATCTGACTTAGCACAGCTTGTTGACATTGCTATTGCAGCAACTGAGACTAAGAAGAAAGATAAAAAGACTTCTTCAAAGAAAGATAAAGAATCTGCTGAAGAGTAATCTGTCAAGGGGTGTAAAAGCCCCTGTTTAGAGGAAAAGCTATGACTCCACAATCCAGAGGCGTTAAAGGTATCCATCCTCCAAAGGGTGGCTGGAAAGATAACACTTTCTATATCGTTGAAGTTGCTTACAAGCCACTTAACATGATTCATAAAGCGATGTTCTACACAGGGTTCTGCGATGATAATGGTGTACCTGCTGGTTACAACTGGCTTATGAATGGTGGTTATGAAGACCTTTGCAGCATCCAAGAGGCTTATTACTTGAAAGCAGTTGCAGAGTTACCTGAAGAGTTTCAAATTGAGAGAGATGAGGATTGGAACGATGAAGAGTGTTAAAGAGGTAGTACGTAAAGCTCTACTTAACAATGGAACTAAAGATGATATGTACAAAGATATCGTTGCAGAATTTGGTTGTTCAAGACATGCTGCAAAGGTTCTTCTACATAGCTTTATCTGGGAGTGTTCAGAAGCTTACATGGTTCATGCAGCTTTTTCAGAGTCCAACTTACAAGCCGATAAAGACTTGTTAGCACCACATGATTTACGTGAACAAGAACACGAAAGCATCATTAAAACAAACACAATGTACCTTGTTAAAGATGTTAAGACGGGGTTCGTCGTAGCAACTATCAGGGTAGACAGGGAAGTACCAAACTGTGGGTTTGAAGGTGCTATGGTTGAAGCTGAAGTGAACTCTGTCTTCTCATGTCTAGGTAATTGGTTGATTACGTATGAAGGCTTCATTGTGGGCTATGGTAAAACGATGGATTATAAACTTGAAATGTGATTATGGGACACCTACTGAAGAAGAGTTGGAAGAACTTAACAGATATGGTTCCCCATCTGAAGAGGAAGAGAAAGAACTCCGAAGAATGGGAAGCAATTACTAAGAAATGCTTTAAGGATTTGATAGAGATGAAAAAGTTTGAACTTGAAAGAAGGTATCTGGTACTGAGTCTAGATGATATCAATACATATCTTGATGAAAGTGAGAAGTGGTCTTTAGAATTACTTGTTAATCGACTTAAGATGGAACGAGAAGACTCAGGTAAAGAGCCACTTGAAGGTGTCTTTGTCAAGAAGTCTTATCCGTTCTATGAAGATACTTTGAAGAAACTTGAGATGTATGTTAAGCAGCAGAACCGTAAAGAGTTCTCTATGATTTCTCTTGGTGGACAACAAATGCTGGTTATGGAAGATATAAACCCTAAGAGAACCAACAAAGGTGTTTGTATCAAGGTCACAGGTAAAGAAGAATTTGTTGAATATGACATACTCAGACACATTATAGATGGTTTGGGTGCTGTACTGAACATGAATGAATACCATATTAGTTCACACCCAATTAAGGGTGACCAGATAATGATTCAGGTAAGAGAACGTCATAATGGGTTCACACACTTCTTCCAGACTTCTAAAACTTCATTGCAAACTATGCTTAGTGAAGTGATGTAAAACTATACAGCCCCTTAAAATGGATTCGATAGAATCTATCTCATAGGGGCTTTTTATTGAGTAAAATTTACGAAATTTATATTTTTATAAAATTTGGGATTCACTCCGTTCATCTTGGGTCACCATGATATGTGATAAAATATCTATACCCTTCTAAACACCCTCTCTAAGCATCATCTCTATATAGTATTATATAGTATCTATATAGCCTCTTAGTCTCTAAATAGTGCTCTCTATATAGCCCTCTATAAAGCCTTCTAAGCCTACCATTAATCAACCCTATACAATCACCTTCCTAACCTCTTTCTAGCCCCTTAGAAGCCCCTATACCCATCTTAATCTCTATGTCCAAGATAGTACCCTATATAGCAGAATCACTAGGTATTACTAAGCCTCTATATAGACTGTTATATAACACTAAACAGGTATTCCCTGTAAAGGCTTATCCTACAAGGTCTAACACGGTACTAACAAGGTCTCTTATAAGCCTGTTAATTCCTGTTTTATATAAGATAGTGTATAGATAGTTATTCAGTTCTATAAAATTTTTATAAAATAGACTAGGTAGGTTACTTTTAGGGTCTTTGGAGAGTCTGAAAAATATCTACTAGTGGATTCGGTAGAATCTACCTCATGGGTGTATATCTGCTTGGTAGCCCTTAACAGCCCTGTAACATCCCCTTTGCAAAATCTTAAAATATCATTAACAATCTCTTAACAACTCTCCCAAGCTCTTAACATCTCTTCAAAGGTCTTAACAGTTTCTTAACAGAACTAACAAGGGTGTAACAAGAGTTTAACAGTACTTACAAGAATCTAACAAGTTGCTTATAAGTTGCTAAATAGTTAAATCTTAAGAGTTATTTTGTTAAGATAATTAACAAGGCTCTAACAAGTGTTTAACCTTTTTAACAAGCTATTAACATGGTCACTATCTCTTCTCTTATCGTTCCCTATGCTTCTTAGTGATTCTCTATAAAGCCCTCTTAAAAGCTCTATATAGCTCTGTATAGCCTCTTCTAAGGTTCTCCCTAGTAACTACACACCAACTACCTGTATAGCTCTTTATAGGGCTTTCTAGGGGCTTATACAGGGACTTCAAAGTGTCTAACAAGCTTTTAACATACATCTAACAAGGATTTAACAAGGGGCTAACAAGTCTCTAATAAGCATAACTATGTTGCATTTGTTAAGATTTTGTTAAGAGAATGTAAAGGGGGCTAACTTTTACGTTACTTTTAAGCTCTTTTTAGTCTCCATAACACATTATTAAGTAACTTTCAAGCCCCTGTTTAACTATTCACAAGATACTAACGAGATAATAAAGCTTATACCCTTATAAGATTCTTTTAAGGCTCTAGAAAGCTCTATAAAGGGCTTTTAAGAAGTGGTTAATATGATTGCTTAAGATGAGATGATAAGCCCGTATAGAGCGTTATAGAGCGTTTTAGGGATTGCCCTTCCCTTTCGGGTTATGGGCTTATATTTAAGTTGATTTGATAAGAGGATATAGAGTAAGCTATAGAGTTATTGTTCTAAATGTCTGGTAAGATTCTAGGAAGACGTAAAAAGCCCCATCTAAGGGGCTGTAAAGGTGTCTGGGGCTATTTGCCCCGTTGCGGCGACTTGTTAGTTATTGAAGCCATCAACTTCATAGTAAAGCGTGATAAGAGAATCACCCCAATAATAAGAGGATATGCCATCCTTTAAGACTTCTTGTTTAACTTCTTTCCAGAACCACTCAGACTGATTATAATCCTGAATAGTTGCTTTCAGACACATATCAACCATATCAAAAACATCACCAGTTCCAACCATATCGAATTTAACATCTAATACGTGGAAGCCAAAATTGTTAACAGTTGCGTGGATAGTAGCCATTTTCAGATTCTCCAGTTTAGGAATTTTAGGTTAGTGGGGAAGTCTCCCTCCCCGTTGAAAGTAATATTAATTCATTGCTGCATAAGTTGCAAGTCTTTTTTCATTGTATTTTGTAAGAATCTCACAAGATAAAACGTCATACTTTGCAACGGCTTCAGATTTAGTTAAACCGAAATGGCTTACAACTTCACCATTCATGAATCCAACTACTTCATAAGATTCTGCGATGATTTCACCGTTGAACCAATCACTCTCAATACGTTTGCAAAGTTGGATATCTTCTTTGTCAGTGCCAATTTGTAACAGGATAGTGATTTCTTGATTATTCATTTTCTAGTCTCCAGTTTAGGATTGTTGGGGAAGGTCATTCCCTCCCCGTTGATAAGTACTTTATAGATTTACGATGATTTCGTCAAGCTCTTTTTGCATATCTTTTACGGATTTTTCGTGTAATTTAATCATATCGTTTAATGCTTGTCCCAACTGTAAACTAAAATCAATATCTTTTGTCTCACTAAGGTAAATGCTTTCTACATCGTAAAGGTGGCAAGGATGACAACCTGTTCCCATTGCCTGAGTACCAAAAGCCAATGGCATGATATACATGTTATGAGACTTGATAGAACGCTCATAAGCCATTTTAAAGCGGTTTAATTCTGCCTTTGATGACTTGATGCAGTGTTCACAAAGTTCGGCTACCAGTTCCATAAAATCCGGTAGGATTGTTGCAACAGCTTCCATAAAGCTGTCTGCTGTTACTGCCTTAACGTTTTGGCGATGTACATAATACTTTTTATCTTCCCCTTTCGTAATGACTGCAAACAACTTGTCATTACAGCGAAATTCGAAGGTGTCTTTTACTGGCTTGCTCATTACTGCATTGGAACGGATATGATTAATTGCTTGGAACTTATTCATTCTAGATTCTCCAGTTTAGGAATTTTGTTTTAGTGGGGAAGTCTCCCTCCCCGTTGATAAATACTTTACTTGTTTTGATTCTGTATTGCAAGTAGTTTTTTATCAAAAAGTTTATCTGAGATTTCACCAATGATGAGTATTGCTAATGGCAACACAACAGAAACAATCATACCGCAAAGGATAGGGTTTTTAATGATATCTAACATTTAGTGATTCTCCAGTTTAGGAAGTTGCCTTTTGAAGATACTATATAGATATGATTAGACCTTTGCAAGTACTTTTTACGCTTATCTATAAAGAATCTATTAAGTTAATCCCTTTTAGATAAACCCCCCTCGAACAAAGTTACACTTGTCAAGGGGCATTGTCAATAGTTTTTCAAAAGATTTTTATAAGTTGTTGATTAGCTTATAAAGATTTTTTCTGGTTTAACATAGGTTAATGACTGTTTTTTAAGCAAATCAGACCAAATGAGCGCGGCAATGTGACTATATCCCTTTTCTCTTAACTCCTGCATAGCTGATTTGCGAGTTTCGAAACGTGTAGCATAGTATTCAGTGTTAAGGGTAGTTTTATTCCCTTCATTGTCAACATGTACAATCTGCATCACTTGAAAGGGGCTTACATCTTCTCCCCTGTTCCACTGCTCAAAGTACTTGAGACACTGCATAGGCGTCATTTTGTCGTTAACTTGGGTAGACCATGACGAATTTTCTTTATCGGTGATAATTGTTACATAGGCCATTTTCAGATTCTCCAATTTAGGATTGTTGGTAAAGCTCTTTATCTGGGGCTTATCTTATCTAACTATAAACCCCAT
>OIWQ01001077.1_pt1 | contig 33997 bp, 34 predicted proteins | sample 1587571 | NCBI WGS metagenome assembly OIWQ01 (sample SAMEA3888910, study PRJEB22519) | human gut metagenome | biome: human gut; feature: human-associated habitat; material: faeces | place: Denmark | collected 2010 | reverse complement strand
CTTGCATGTGTTAGGCGCGCCGCCAGCGTTCGTCCTGAGCCAGGATCAAACTCTTTATAAATGGTATTTAATCGCCATTTAAAAGCGTTAAATCTCTGTAATCACTCAGACACAATCGCTTGCGTCCTGTATGAATTACTTGTAAATTTGGAATTGATTAACGTGGGTTTCCAAACCCACGATCAAGGTTCCACAAGTTTCAGTTTTGTTCAATTTTCAAGGTCCTGCTGCGCTGTCGCGTTTCCGTGACAGCTTGTATATTATATATCAGATTCTCTCGTTTGTCAAGAGGTTTTCTGAAAGTTTTTTGAAGAAGTTTTCTTCAAAAAACGGCGTACAAGCTGTAGGTAAAGGCTCCAGCGGCTGCCGCCGCGGGCTGGGCTCGCGAGACAGCTTGATTATTATAGCAAGTAGTATGACCTTTGTCAACAGGTTTTTGCAAGTTTTTTTGATTTTTTCGACAAAGTTTGAGGGAGAAGTTTGGGCAAGGTGTATATTGGGGTGACGGCGGTTGGCGGGCACAAATTATGGGGTGGTGGAAAGATGAGCGGGTGCTTGTGGAGGGGTATCATTGGGCCTCTAACAGCTGTTCGCGCATCCATTTCAGGATGCGGCGCTCGCGGCGGGAGATCTGGACCTGGGTCGTACCGAGGACGCGGGCGGTCTCGCTCTGGGTGCGGCCCGCGAAAAAGCGCAAACGGATGAGCTGGCGGTCACCGCTGTCCAGCCTGTCCATCACCTCGGCCAGACCGATGCGGTCCGAGAGTGCTTCCTCCGGAGACTCCACCGGCACGTCAAACTCCCGCAGGCCGTCCTCGTCGTCCACGGGCGTCAGGCTCAGAGTCGGCAGGGCCGCGCGGATGGCCAGCGCAATCTGCTCCGGGGTCGTGCCCAGCGTCTCGGCCAGCTCGGTCACGCCGGGCTCCTGGCCGGTGCGTTTGAGGCAGCGCTCACGCTCGGCATTGATTTTAAGGCTCAGCTCCTTTAACGAACGGCTGACCTTGACCGTGCCGCCATCTCGGAACAGCTTTTTGATCTCGCCCAGGATGACCGGCACGGCATAGGTGGAAAAGCAGACGCCGCGCCCGGTATCGAACCCGTCGCAGGCCTTCACAAGACCCAGGCAGCCCGCAGCGTAGAGTTCCTCATACTCGATGCCCCGCCCCTTGAACCGCCCGGCGCAGGCGTGGACAAGGCCGAGGTTTTTCTCAATAAATTCTTCGCGCGGCAGCTGGTGCATATCCGTGGGCATGACTGTCCCCTCCTTCTATATATGTAGGGGATCACGCGCGGGCATCCAGCCGCTTGGTCAGGGTCACGCGGGTGCCGCGGCCCGGCGTGGAGGAGACCTTGACCTTGTCCATGAAGCTCTGCATGACGGCAAAGCCCAGACCCGCGCGCTCCTCGGCGTCGCCGGTGGTGAACATTGGCTCCATCGCCTTCGCAATATCCGGGATGCCGACGCCGCGGTCCGTGATGGTAATGCGCACAATGCCGCCCTCATAGATGGCCGCCGTCATTGTGATGGGGCCGATCTTGTCCGGGTAGGCGTGGACGATGCAGTTGGTCACGGCCTCGGAGACAGCGGTTTTCATATCGGCGAGCTGGGGCACTGTGGGATCAAGCTGCACAAGAAACGCGGCCAGCGCCGCGCGGGCGAAGCCCTCGTTGACGGAGCGGCCCGCAAACGTAATTTTTACCTGATTGAGCATCTTCATCGGTGTTCACCTCCGTTCAGGCGTAGGTTATGTGGGCCAGGTCGAGCATCCGCCGCACTGCGCGCGGCGGGTTCTGGACGGTCAGCCGCCCGCCCAGTGCGCTTACGTGGCGTCCGCGGCCCAAAATCAGGCCGACGCCCGAGGAATCCATGAAGGTGACGCCCGAGAAGTCGAGCGTCAGCAGCTCAGGCAGGCGGTCATCGACCTGGGCATCGATCTCCCGCCGCAGTGTCTGGGCGGCGTGGTGGTCGATCTCGCCGCTCAAATAGGCGGCCAGTGTGCCGCTGCCGGGCACGAAGGTTACTTTGGCCATAGGGTTGTCCTCTTTTTTCTTTTATAAGGGTATACAGGGTAGTGTTGGGAAGGTTGCGGGCCGGGCATGCCCGGCCCCTACGGGGAGAGTTAAAATCAACGGGTAATTTCCGGGAGGTTGCGGAGGGGTCAAGACCCCTGCGATGTCGCCCGTTAAGGTTGGCAATAACCGGGAGCGACCTGACAGGGGGTGTTGAGACAAAATAAAAAGCCCGTATCGTTATGATACAGGCTTACGGGTGCGTATTTTGTTGAAATGGCGATGGCCGGTTATTTTTCTGCTTCTTTAAGAAGCAGCGGGCGGGCCTCTGCGGCAAGGTAGAGCGAACCGCAGACAACAACGCCCGCGAGGTTGTTCTCGTCCGCGTAGTCCACAGCCTTACGGATGGCATCTGCCACACTGTCGGCGACCTCGGCGTCGGTGTGGAAGCGTGCCTCCTTCTGCAATTCCTCGGCGCTCAATGCGCGGGGGCAGTTGGGCGTGACGGTGTAGACCTTGGCAAAGCAGGGGGCCAGATCGGACAGCATATCCTTATAGTCCTTGTCGGCCAGCACGCCCAGCACACCGACGAGGTTTTCCTCAAAGTCGGCGCGGGTCAGGGTCGCGGCCAGCATTTTAGCGCCGTCCGGGTTGTGGCAGCCGTCGAGCAGCAGCAGCGGATGGCGGCGCAGCACCTCGATGCGGGCGGGCATCCGGGCATCGGCAAGGCCCTGCAGAATGGCATCGTCCGAAATATCATAGCCGAACTCACGCCAGAGAGCCAGCGCGATCTCGACAGCCATGGCGGCGTGGTTAGCCTGGTGCGTGCCGGGCAGGCCCAGTGCGGCGCGATAGCCGCCGTAGTCGATGCGGTTTTCCAGCCGCTTGCCGCGCAGCAGCGTCAAATCGTCCTTATCGGGCGTGATGATGCTCGTGTGCGCCTCGGCAGCGGCGGTCAGGATCGGCCCCATAGCCTCCGCAGGCTGGTCGGGATAGTTGACGACGACGGTTCCTTCTTTTATAATACCGGCCTTCTCGGCAGCAATTTTATCAAGGGTATCTCCCAGAACTTCCATGTGGTCATAGCCGATCTTTGTGATGGCTGCCACGAGCTTGTGGGGCACGACGTTCGTTGCGTCGCAGCGCCCGCCAAGACCAGTCTCCAGCACGACCAGATCACACTTTTCGCGGGCAAACCAGAGGAACGCCAGCGCAGTGACGGCCTCAAACTCCACAGGCTTCTCGCCGCCCTCGGCCTCGATGGCGTCAATCGCGTCGAGCACCTTCTCCGTCAGGTTTGCCAGCGTGCGGGGCGGGATCATTTCACCGTCGATCTGAAACCGCTCACGGAAGTCCACCACATACGGGCTGATGGTCAGACCGGTCTTGTAGCCCGCTGCCGTCAGGATGGAGGACGTCATGGCCGCAAGGCTGCCCTTGCCGTTCGTGCCCGCAATGTGGATGCACTGCAGCTCCTTTTCAGGGTTTCCCAGATGGTCGCACAGGTTCTGCATCCGGGCCAGACCGGGTGCGCCCTGCCCCATGCGCGGCAGGGCGTGCAGGGCTTCAATTGCCTGTTGGGTCGTCATTCTTCGTCCTCCTCATAGTTATCCTCGTCGGGTTCGGGGCGGTTCAGCTGTGCCTCGTGGGCACGGTGGGCGGCGCGGCGGGCCAGCCGCTCATGCTCGCGGCGGCGCAGCTCCGCGCTCTCGGCGCGCAGTGCGCGGTTCTCCTGCTTGACGCGGATGAATGCGGTAACGCCGCGCACGATCAGCAGGATGATGAGTGCAAACAGCAGTCCCGCCACAACGCCGGACATATCGATCCAGACATCCACCACCGACGAGGTGCGGTTGAGGCTGTGCAGCTGGATGGTCTCATCCATCAGCGCCGTTGTCATGCCGCCCAGCAGTGGCCAGCTCATGTGGCGCACAAAATGCTTTGTGTACACGCGGATGCAGAGCATCAGCAGAAAGCCCTCCAGCGCAAACTCCGAAAAGTGCGCGAGCTTACGGATCAGATGCTCCGACACTGGGCCGAGATGCACCTTGGCCAGCGCACTGTTGACCAGTTGCATGACGGCTTGGCTGCGTGCGGACGACTGGGCACCGTTTTCCAGTGAGTTGCGAAAGATAAACATAATGCAGGCGATCAGCGCCGCCGTAAATACCACGCGGAACAAGATCAGCCACGGACTGGTTCTTTCTTTTTCCATAATACTCCTTTATAGATACTCCTCTATAAACCTGTATTATAGCACGCAGCCCGCATAAGAGCAAGCGCCCTGCCGCAGTTTTCCTCATACTATAGGCCCGGCCTTGTAAGTTGTCAAGGTGCGGTTTTTGTGGTATTCTAATGAAAAGAATGTATTTTGCGGGGGAATGGCCATGAACATCCAGATTTTCGGCACGAACAAGAGCTTTGACACCAAAAAGGCACAGCGGTGGTTCAAGGAGCGCGGCATCAGATTCCAGATGATCGACATGAAGGAAAAAGGCATGAGCCGCGGCGAGTTTGACAACGTCTGCCGCGCCGTGGGCGGCTGGGCAAAGCTCGTCGACGAAAGCGCAAAGGACAAGGACACGCTGGCGCTTTTGAAATGGCTCGACGAGAGCCAGCAGGCCGACAAGCTGTTCGAGAACCAGCAGCTCTTCCGCCAGCCCATTGTGCGCAACGGCAGACAGGCCACCGTAGGCTACTGCCCCGAAGTGTGGGAGAAGTGGGAGTAAGACAGCGCAGGCCTGACAGATTTGGCTACTGTCAAGAGTTTCTGACAAAATTAGACAATTTACACAAAGGTGTCAATAGATAATTGTTGCTTTTGTAATGAAAAATCCCGGTGCGGAATTTGCTTGTGCGAATCTGCACCGGGATTTTCTGCTTTTTGCAACACCTTTAGCCCGTCGCATTGCGGCGGGCTGGTGAGGCATATTGTGGCCCGCTGCTAGAGCAGGTCAAAGAAGCGGTATACCTTTTCGCGGTTGTATAGGGGCAGTTTGTCTAATTCCTCTTTTAGCATATCGGCGGCAGATTTACCGCCGAACATGGGCCGGGTATAGTGGTTCACCCAATGCTGCACCTCGGTAGCCTGTTTCTGCGTTACTTTTGCCATGCTTTTACCTTTAGGCAGTTTGCGGCGCACCAATTTGTTTGTGACCTCATTTGTACCGCGCTCGTGGGGGCTTTGCGGATGGCAATAGAATGTTGTCACGCCCAGCGCGTCTATACCGTCTTGGTCGGCAAACTCGGAGCCGTTGTCGTTCGTGATGGTGTGGAATATCAACTTCCAATCGCGGCCAATCTGACATTTAAGCCATTGCAGGGCATGGACTGTATCGGCGGAAGTTTTACTCCGGGCCTTGATGATGATTTCACCTCTGGTTTTACGGTCAGTCATTACAAGGCAACTCTCGCCGGTTCCTTCGGCCTTGCCTATGACACTATCCAGTTCCCAATGTCCGACTTCTTCACGGTTTCGAATACTATTTGCGCGGTGTTCAATACTGCGGTGTTTTGGGTGGGACACGTTGGCATGGGATACGGTGCCCTTGCCTTTCTTTGGGTGACCCTGTGGCAGGTGCTTATAGCGCAGGCTGGGAAACAGCTTCATTTTTATGTATCGGTAGCATGTGGTCTTGCTAATGGTCACGCCGTAGTCATCGCCGACCTTCGCTATTGCATCCTGCGGACTGGAGCCGGTCAAGATGTGCGCTTCCAGCGCGGCCAGATAGTCCGCACGATTACCGATTTTCAGGTCAGGGCCGTGGGCACTTTTCATATAGTCAGCGCGGCTCTGTGCCTTTTGCGGGGAGTAGATGCGAAAATATTCCCATGTGTCGCCGTTCAACTGGTCCACCATGCCGCGACGGAGCTCGCGGCAGATGGTGGACGGCCAGACGCCGACCTCTTTTGCAATCGCGGTCTGCGTGAAACCGAGCTTGTACAGGTGTTCTATCAAGCTGCGTTCTGTGCCGGTCAATGGTCGGCCTTTTTTGCGTTGCTGTTCGTACATGGTCACACCTCGCGCAAAAACTGCCGCCGCGTCCCTTGGGGGCCGCAACGGCAGTTTTTATTTTTTACTTTGTTGTCTCGTCCGCTTCTGCCGCGTTCCGCAGACGCTACGCGCCAGCTGCACACGGCCTACGCTGGCTTGCAAATAAGAAGGTGCCTGCGGCGCTTGTGCCGCTCAGACGCCGAACCTTTATAAATTGGGGCTCGGCTTTTCAAAAATGCACAGTGCCCGCGTGCGCGGGCTTGCGCGTCTAAGGAATCTTTTAATGTCCCAGGGCGGGGCCTGGGACTTCGTACCGGTCAGGCTCTGCGCGTCCCGTCAGGGTGCGGCAGTTGGACAAACTGACGCAGAGAAAAGCTCTCGCACTCTTGCGCCGTTTCACGTTGCTGGCCCGGCAAGACTAGCAGTCTGGCGCTGGGGCCAATAAGAGGAAAATTCCAGACTCCGGGAAGTTCCTACTCTTGCCTTTGCGCGATTTCAGTTGCAGGCGTGGGAAGGTGAGCGCCGCGCAGGCGCTGCCAATATGGGGCTAGGCGCCCCATACCCGCCAATCCGGCCCACTTTAAGAAATTGGGTGGGCCGAACACCCGGAAGATTGCAGATGACTTTTCAAGTATAGCACCGTTCTGTGTGCGCGTCCATACGTGGGCCGCGTACTTGGCTAATCGTGCGGAATGTTGTTTCGGTCTCGACAATAGGCACATTCTGCATACTGGCCGCAGTTGACGTGCTCGCCCGGGTCGGCATCCTGCGGGCAGGTGTAGAAGGAGTAATAGTCCTTCACGGCCACCACAGGCCCGGAGCAACTACCATCCAGCCGGTACGAGCACGGCTTGCGCAGGCAGTAGGGCCGCTTATTCGTTTTGTCCATCCGGCATACTTGCTTCATGTTCTTCACCTCTTGATTTGCCCCGACATCCGGCGCTGGGCCTTTTTCGTGGGCTTGCTTGCCACTTCCAGACCCAGCGGCCCGGACGGTGCCTGATTGCTGATAATTTCCGCTTCGGGGAGAATGTCGCCTTCCTCGAACTTCTTTTGCAGGTTGTCCACCACGGCCAGTGTGTCGTAGGCGTTATAATCGCGGTCTCGCACGAACCACAGGCCGCGGCGAAGCGGGCGTATCATCTCGGCGTTTGTGGCGTTCTCCATCTCCCATGCGTCGTAGCTGGCCCACAGCTGGAAACGCCAAACCTTATTACACTGAATGACGGTATGGGTAACATCCCGGAGCAGCTTGTCAACATGCTGGAAACGCTGTGCAGAGCCGTAAAAGCTGATGTGATAGTGCCGGCAGCACAGCAGCGTATTGAGGAAGTAGGCATTGAAGTTATCCTTAAAGCTGCGCGAGTTCATCTGAACGGAAAGCTCATCCATGGCCACAATAGTTACTGTCAGCGTTTCTTCCTCGTCGTCTATGGCTTGCGTGGTTTTGCTTGCCTTGACGACCTGCGCAAGACTTTCTAATTTTGTGTACGGTACGCAGAGGTCAACATTGGACAGGATATTGATTTTCTGCACCACAAACTTTTTACGCCGCGGGCACCACACGACTTTATCATTGTAGCGGTTGTACAGGCCCACTACTTTATGTACCAGGGACAGCGTTTTACCGGAGCCGAAGTAACCGCAGTAGATGTCCAGCGCGCCCACAGGGCAGTTATGCCAGCCGCGGTGCAGTTGGTAATAGTACAGGTCTTTGACGGCATTGAAGCCGGTCTGGAAAGGATGAAACATAATCTGCCGTGCAATGCGGGAGACTCCCAGCGTAATGAGCACGGCGACCAGAAGGAGCACCATATATCCGTTCATCAGAAGCGACCCCCGCGGGCAAATGTGTGGGTGAAATCCTTGATAATGCCGAACACGAACAGGAACAGGGCCACCGCTACGAGGATAGCCAGAAACCACGGGAAGAACTCGGAAAGGTTTTGCGGCGCATCGGCAGAGATACCGAAGAACGCCAGCAGGTCATAGAACAGAGATACCATTTTTACACCTCACTTTTGCGGCGACGCGCGCGCGGGGCGGGGGCAATAGCCCCCGCGCCCCGGACGCGCTTGCCGCTTTTGCTTAAAAGCCACGAACCAAGCCAATAACGATTGCACCCACAACCACGGCGGCCAGCACCAACAGCAGCACTTCGGATACACTATAATCCGCAAAGGGCTTTTCAAACGCTGCGGGCTGGGCCGTCTCAGCAGTAGCCATTTCTGCAACCGTCCGCAGGTCTACAAGCTGGCCGGAGATCGTCTCCAGCTGGGCCGTGTAATCCTGCACCAGTTCACCAGACTGTGCATCTTCCGTGCCGGTCTCGGCAGGGGTCATTATATCAATCAATGTATTGATGGATTCTTGCAGGTTGTCCAGCTTTTCATACAAAGTCGGGTCGTAGGTTTGCACGCCCTGAACTTGCACAACCTCGTGCGTTTCCTCGGAATCGGTCACGGTCTGGGTGCTGTCCTCGGCGGACGTGGTGTATTCCTCGGCGCTGGCCCGGAGCGTGAAGAGCGTGGAAAGACCGAACAACAGCAAAATGAGAACTCCGCAGATTTTATTGAAATTATCACTCATGACAGCATCCTCCCGATAAACGCGGCGGCGATTGCGCCGACGATAGACCACAACCAAATGTCATACCAAGAAAGCGTAAAGCCGTACACAGTGAACTGCAGGTTGAAGCCGTTCAGGATGACATTCATAACTTCAAGAAATGATTCCATGCTTGCACCTCCTACGACATGCGCCGGTACAGCGCATTGACGAAACCAAGAACAATTGCGAACTCAAACGCCCACCAGTACGGCAAAGGAACCCATTCGATAGACTGTTTAATGAATTTGGGGAACTGGTCTTTCACGTTATAGTGCAATTCGCCGGGCGTGCTTTTCAGCGTATCGGCAAGACTGTCAACACCGTCCGAAAAATTGTCCGAGACAGAACCCTGCAATTCTGCGGCATCTCCCAGAAGTGAGGATTCTTCCGAGCTTGCGGAAGAATCGGCGGAGCTGTCGTCTGCAAAGGCGCAGGGCACGACGACGAACGCGGCGCAGAATACGGCGCAGACCGTAATACAAATTTTTTTCCACATTACTTTGACCTCATAATAAATTTGATGATAGTGAACAGGAAGATGACAATCAGGCAGGTGTTAATCGTCATGACCACACCATCCGGGAGGAACGGGAACAGGTAGCCGACACCCACGGCCAAATTTGCAAAGAACGCGATAAGTGCAAGAATCAGTGAGACCAGCGCCCAGAAGATACCTTTTTTACCGTCCTCGGAGCCGCCGCCATTGGGGAAGATGATAGTCCAAAAGTTGTTGGTTTTATCTCCACTGTCAGGCTTGCCGGGGTCAGGTGCAGGACTAGGCGAGGGCGGGTCAGTAGGTGCAGGAGAGGGCGAAGGTGTGGGACTGGGTAACGCCGTCTCTGGTGTACTCTGGTCAGGAAATTTTTTATTGAAAACGTTTTGAATGTTCACATTCAAATTTTCAATAGCGAGGGTGAAGTTTGCGGAGAGTTCGGCAAAGCCAGCAACAAAAGCTGCTTTAATATCCAAGAAGCCTTGAATCATATTGTCACGGATTTCAACCAGCACGGCCAGAATACCCGTTGTGTCACCGCCCGGCTTGCCGGGGTCAGGTGCAGGACTGGGCGAGGGTGTAGGCGTCACAACATCTTTGGCATTATAACCATATAAATTTGCAGTACCTAAACCGGGAAACTGAACAGGGGCTTTAGTAAAATACCAACGATAATATTTATGTGCTTTATGGGCAGTAACATTAAAGTCATGTTCCTTTTGGTCTTTCAATCCACCATCTGAAACAGAATCTAAATCAATCCATGCCGAGCCATCATCACTATACTGAAAATGCCAATCATCATAATAAATGCCATAACCAGCACCCTTTAAAACATATCCATCAATATAGTAATTTTCGGGGTCGGGAATCTCAATAGCCAGCCAACAAGGCATTTCACGGTCATAAGAACCAGATTTTTTTGATTGAGAAGATGTCCACCAATACGATGAATCAACAGTAAAAGCACGGAAATATGTATAAAGACTACTGTATTCCGAACTACCAAACGCAGACCAAGTACCATGCGAATCAGTAAAATTATTGCCCGTCATATTGGGAATAATGCGAAATCGATTAGCGGGTAATATCGGTTCTACAGGTGCAGGACTAGGCGACGGCGAGGGCGTTTCAGTCGGTGCAGGGCTGGGAGAAGGAGTCGCAGTAGGCGGCGGAGTCGGCTGATTTGGATAAGTAATATAGTAGTAATTCTTCGTAGTCTGGTCGTAGGTATAATATTGATATGTTTCGTTATTATAGATGATGGGCGTATTGGAAATGTTGGTTACGGTTTCATTCTTCTCGTTGATGGTGGTGTACTGGGGGTAGATATAGGTGAGGTTATTGGAGTTGTCTACATAAATGTTACCATTCCAAGTATTATTATAAATATTAACATTTGATTGTTTATGAACAGTAACAGTAGATGGAATAACATCAAAAATAATAGGATAATAAGAAGTAGTAAAAGGACATAAATTGTTGATTGCGGCAATATGATTAACTAAATCAAAAGAAATAGCTTCACCCGCAGAGAGAGTAAATGTTTTATAATTAGCATCAACATAAGCATTGGCAAAATTATAATATGTATCCATAAGGTTTTTACCATACATCTGTTTAGTAGATATATTGTAAATACCGGAGACAGGAGCAGTTAATAAATAAGTGGCTTTAATACGTAAATCATAACTAGAATCGGCTTTAGCAGTATTAGCAGTAATATTGTACCCATTAACATCAAAAAATACTCCATCGCCAACAAGCCTAGTATTAACCGGACAATCAAAAGTACCAAAGTTCTTCGCATAAGCATAATGAACATCATCATGGTAAAAATCTAACTGATAGGGATAAACAGCCACTTGAAGATTACCATTACTACTATAATTCGGTGTACCATTGTCATCGGCGTAACCTTTGGGACGGCCTACGCCGCCGCCAGAAGTGGAGCCGCCGCCCGGGGTGAATTTTGTGGCGGTAGCGTTTTTGCCGAAGGTGTTATACCAAACGTTTAACCAATAAGTAGTAAGTTCTGTTGGAATCAGCCCATTTACATCAACATTAAGCGGAGAATAATAGGTGAACTCTGCAAAAATAAGTGTTGCAATATGCTTATACCATTTACATTTTGAACACTGCTCTGTCTTGACACTGATTGAGTAATCTGTTCCCGGAATAGATACCGAATAGCCACTTCTGATAGGTGTAACCCAATCATGCGAACAGGCATCAAAGGATTTCGTTTCATCGTCCGCATACGCCGAAGGGCATAACATACTAAAAAGCATAACCACTGCAACCATTAAAGAAATCAGTCTTTTTTTCATATTATCCCCTTGAAAAATCCTACGATATATAGTAATCTATAATAAAAGGCGGTGAAATTATGAAAGAATTGTTCGAGGCCTATCAAACAATCTGCGCAAACATCAATTCAATAATTGTGAGTATAGGCTTATTACTTCTTTTACTCTGGCCTATTAAGTGTGTTATCGACAAAATTGCGCACATGCTATTTTTCCGCAACCAATAACGGAAGGAATTGTTAAAAAATGAAGTTTATCATCAGTGAAACAGGCTGGGACTATCTGGAGAGACTTATGTATCGCGGATGCATCGGCCTGTTCTATGAAACCACTTTGCAGGGAATGCTTGCCTATATCATCTTTGGTCTGCTTCTTCTATTTGCCGTGATTGGTATTATTACCACTATCAAATTCTTCTTTGGGAAAATTTTCTACTGGGCCAAATACCGCAATACATTTAGCTATAAGCACGCGCACCATAAATACTGAATCTTTGCCGCCAATAATGGCGGCTTTTTTGTTGCCCATAAAACAAAAATTGCGGGGCGGGTTTTACCCGCCCCGCAGGGGCTTGTCTGAATCAGCCGCGGGCGGCGTTCTTCAGGCGGGCGAAGATGCCGATACCCACAGGAACCAGACCAGCGGCGAGACAGAACAGCAGGATGGGCTGCTTAGTGATCTCGGTAACAACGGTGCCGGACAGGGTGAACACATCGGCCATAGCGGCGATAACGGTATCCATAGCGCTCTTTGCAACCTCTGCACCAGCCTCCGCACCAGCGGCAAGCATAACAGTGTTCATGGTTGCGTCTCCTTTCCTAGAATTTTTATGTAATCGCTTGCTTTTGGGGGCTTGCGTTACAACTGGTAATCGTGCGGAACGATTTTGTAATCGTCCGGTTCATCTTCAAAGCAGGTAACCAGCACGGAATAGTTGTTGCACTGACTGGTGTATGCTTGTTCAATATCTGTTTTCGCGGCAATCAGCAGAAGAAGAAATTCAAGATTTTCGTCCTTAGATGCCTGGCAAATCTCCGGCAGAAGTTCGCCGTAATCGTACAGAGTTTTTTGTGTGATTCTCATTAGAAGTTTCCCTTCAAGTCGTCGGGCATAATGCCGAAACCATCCGAATCAATGACTTTCTGATTGTTGCCCAGCTCGGCCAGGCGGGCGTTGACCGCTTGACGTTCGTCGGCGGACTGGGCCATGTCGCGCAGGCGGAGACGCTCTAAAAACTGGTCTCTCCACATGGCGTAATTGCTTTTGAACGTCGCCCAGCATCCCTGTTCATAAGCCCACCGGCACAGTTCGTTGAAGGTGTCGAACGTGGGCATATCCAGCAGAATTTGAACTTGGTCATCTTCCATCTGTGACATACCGGCGTGTTCGCTGGGTTCTTCAAATTCGTGGGTGCCGACAATATCTTTACTGTACTGGTATTTGTCGGGGTCGAGCAAATGCCACAGATAAACGTATGCCTTATACAGGTTGTTCACCTTGCGGATGACGTTGACCTCAACGCCAATTTCTTTTGCAATGCCGGAGAAATACCGGGCGTTGGGAAAGCTGCACACAAAGTGAACGTGCGGTTTCTTGAGGTCGCCCGGCATCCAGTCGGGCGGTTCGCCTTTATGCTTTTTCACATAGGCATCAAAGGACGCTTGAGAGTGAACATCCTTATCATGCAGGGCCCATGCGCAGGGTAGGTTTTGTTTGCAATAGTCAATTGCCGCTTGCTGGCTCTCTGGGTATAGTACAAACATGCACTGCCTACTGCGCAAACGTGGTGGAGCTTTTGTGTCACCCATGTTCTACCATCCTATTTACTGTCATTTTTGTCTTGTGTCTTGGCACTGACACTGACACTCCAAAGGACGTAGCGCCTTTGGAGTGTCAGCCGCGCGGCTGACGTGATATGTGGGGCGGTCTTTGATATGCACTTACCTTGATTACTGGCCTTTTGACAGTTGGAGGAATCATCAGGACAGGCAAACACATATCAAACACCGCCCCACGGCAGTTACTTACATGGTGGCGGCTGGGCGTTCTCTGGTGGAGCGGGGAGCATTACTTCACCAACTCCCACGCGCGGATTTTGTTTCCGTAGCGGGTTTCGAAATCGAACTGACGGCCAACGGCCTGTTCAATCTTACCGCCGACGGCCTCGACGATCTCGCCAGCGTCCACGGTCTTGATGGACAGCTGCTCCGCAATCTGGCCGGTCACACCGATGGTCTTTTTCAGGCCGACAACGTGGAACACGATGTTGTCATAGTGAATTTTCTGGTTCGGCTTATCCTGCGGGGTAAACTCGCCCTCTTTACGCTCAACGCCAATAACCTGATACAGCATTTTCTTTCTCTCTTTCCGCTGGGCTTATTTTCTTTGTTGCCAGCACTCTTATTTTTGTACTTTTCAGTCAGGTTCAAGGTCTTGCGGCCTTTGTCACGATTATAAAACTCTAGGGGCCTGACAGATTTGCGAACCCGCCCTTGACAAATCCGCCGCATTGCGGTACATTATAAGGTACAAATGCAGTGCGAAAGAGTGTGCCCGCGTCGTACCTTTGCAGCAAGCCGGGGAGGATGCAAGCCCGGTACGGTGCGGCGGGTGCTGTCACTTTCAAGCAGGCGCGGTGAGAGGGGCTTCTCCCCTGCCAGCCGCGCACGGGGTTGCCGCCGTTATCAGGGCAGGCGGGCTTGTCGGCCTGCCGCAAAGCGGCCCGATCGGGCAACTTGGGTGGTACCGCGACTTGAGCTTTTCAGGCCGTCCCATGATAAACTCATGGGGCGGCCTTTTTTATTTTGTCCAAATGTAAAAATCACGCCCCGCACATTCACGAGGAGGTTTACACTATGCCGAAGGAACTCGCCAAACAGTATGCCCCGCAGGGCACCGAGGATCGCATCTATCAGAACTGGTGCGACAAGGGGTATTTCCATACCCAGATCGACCGCAGCAAAAAGCCGTTTACCATCGTCATGCCGCCGCCGAACGTCACCGGCCAGCTGCACATGGGCCACGCCATGGATGAGACCTGGCAGGACATCCTGACCCGCTACAAGCGGATGCAGGGCTATGCCGCGCTATGGGTGCCCGGCACCGACCATGCGTCCATTGCCACCGAGGCCAAGGTCGTCGCTAAGATGCGCGAGGAGGGCCTGACCAAGGAGATGGTGGGCCGCGACGGCTTTCTGGAGCGTGCCTGGGAATGGAAGAACACCTATGGCAACCGCATCGTCAGCCAGCTGAAGAAGCTGGGCTGCTCCTGCGACTGGCAGCGTGAGCGCTTCACGATGGACGAGGGCTGCTCCGACGCCGTCAAGGAGGTCTTTGTCCGTCTGTACAACGAGGGGCTGATCTACCGCGGCAACCGCATGGTCAACTGGTGCCCCCACTGCAACACCTCGATTTCCGACGCCGAGGTCGAGTATGAGGCCAAGGAGGGCAGCTTCTGGCATCTGCTCTACCCCGTCAAGGAGACCGGCGAAATGCTGGAGCTGGCCACGACCCGCCCCGAGACGATGCTGGGTGATACCGCTGTTGCCATCAACGCCGAGGACCCGCGCTACAAGCACCTGCACGGCTGCCATGTCGTACTGCCGCTGCTGGGCCGCGAAATCCCCATCGTCTGCGACGAGCACGCCGACATGGAGAAGGGCACCGGCGTTGTGAAGATCACCCCCGCCCACGACCCCAACGACTTTGAGGTCGGCAAGCGCCACGACCTGCCGATGATCCGTGTGCTGACCTATGACGGCCACATGACCGGCGCTGCTGACAAGGCCGCCGTCGATGCCGAGAAGGCCGCGGGCCGCGCTGCTGCCGACGAGCCGGACGTGCTGGACTGCGGCAAGTATGCCGGCATGACCGCGCTGGAGGCCCGCAAGGCTATTCTGGCCGATTTGGAGGCCTGCGGTGCGCTGAAGGAGACCGAGCCGCTGACCCACGACGTGGGCACCTGCTACCGCTGCCACTCGGTCATTGAGCCGATGGTCTCCAAGCAGTGGTTCGTCAAGATGGAGCCGCTGGCCAAGCCCGCCATCGAGAGCGTCGAGAAGGGCGAGATCAAGTTCGTGCCCGAGCGCTTCACCAAGAACTATATTAACTGGATGAAGGGCGGCCGTGACTGGTGCATCAGCCGCCAACTGTGGTGGGGCCACCAGATCCCCGCCTGGTACTGCGACGACTGCGGCGAGACCGTCGTGGCCAAGGAAGCCCCCTGCACCTGCCCCAAGTGCGGCAGCTCCAACATGACCCAGGACCCCGACACGCTGGACACCTGGTTCAGCTCTGCCCTGTGGCCGTTCTCCACGCTGGGCTGGCCCAACGAGAACGCCGAGGATTACAACTACTTCTACCCCACGAACACGCTGGTCACCGGCTATGACATCATCGGCTTCTGGGTGTCCCGCATGATCTTCTCGGGTCTGGCCTACACCGGCAAGGCACCGTTTGACACGGTACTGATCCACGGCATTGTCCGCGACAGCCAGGGCCGCAAAATGTCCAAATCCCTGGGCAACGGCATTGACCCGCTGGAGGTCATTGAGCAGTACGGCGCGGACGCGCTGCGCATGATGCTGATCATCGGCTCCACCGCAGGCAACGATATGCGCTACAGCGATGAAAAAGTCCTTGCCTGCCGCAACTTTGCCAACAAGCTGTGGAACGCCTCCCGCTTTGTGCAGATGAACCTGCCCGAGGACTTTGAGCCGGGTCTGCCCGAGGAAAGCCTGCTAGACATGAGCGACAAGTGGATTTTGTCCGAGCTTGCCAAGGTCGCCGCCGAGGCTACCGCCAACCTCGACAAGTACGAGCTGGGTCTGGCCGCCGAGAAGGTCGAGAACTTCATCTGGGAAGTCTACTGCGACTGGTATATCGAGATCTGCAAGACCCGCCTGAACGGCGAGGACGCGGCAGCCGCCGACGCAGCCCGCAAGGTGCTGGTCTACGTGCTGGACAAGGCGCTCAAGCTGCTGCACCCCTTCATGCCGTTCATCACCGAGGAGATCTATCAGGCTCTGCCCGGCAGTGCCGAGACCATCATGAACGAGAAGTGGCCCGGCGACGAAAACATGAAGGTCTGGGCCGAGGACTGCGCCGACTTTGAGAAGCTGATGGACTACATCAAGGCTGTCCGCGCTATGCGCGCCGAGATGAACGTCCACCCGGCCAAAAAGACGAGCATGGTCATTGAGACTGCCTCCCCCGCCGCGTTTGAGAAGGGCGGCGCGTATCTGGCCCGCTTTGCCTTTGCCACCGACGTGACGGTCACGGCAAAGTACGAGGGCAGCACCGACGGCATGGTCAACGTGGCGACCCCCGACGCGAAGGGCTTTATCCCGATGATGGAGCTGATCGACCGCGACAAGGAGCTGGCCCGCCTGAACAAGGAGCTGGCCAAGGCCGAGAAGGAGCTGGGCATGTTCACGAACCAGCTGAACAATCCGAAGTTCGTCGAGAAGGCCCCGGCAAAGCTCGTCGAGGAGACCCGCGCCAAGTTGGCTGCCGCCCAGGACAAGGCCGCCAAGATCAAGGAGAGCATTGCGGCGCTGGGGTAAGTCTGAAGGCTTCCCCCGTGGGGGAAGCTGTCACCGCAGGTGACTGATGAGGGCAGCGTTTCCGCCGCAGCTCGTTCACGGGCAATACTGGCACACTCGCCCCTCATCCGGCCCTTCGGGCCACCTTCCCCCGTAGGGGAAGGCTTTTCAGCCACAAACAAAAAATAACCCCGCCCCGTCAGGAACTGCATCCTGACGGAGCGGGGTTTTCTCGTTACAGCACAAAAATTGCAGGGAAAAAGTTCAAAGCAAATTACTTGCGGCGCTTGCCCTTGCCGCCCTTGCGGGTGTTGGTCTTGGCAGCGGCAGTCTTGACGGCCTCGACGGCCTTCTCGGCTGCGGGCTTGGCAGCCTCAACAGCCTTCTCAACGACAGGCTCGGCAGCCTTGACGGCCTTCTCGACGACGGGCTTCGCAGCCTCGACGGTTTTCTCAACGACGGGCTCGGCAGCCTTGACGGCCTTCTCGACGACGGGCTTCGCAGCCTTAACAGCCTTCTCAGCAGCAGGCTTGGCAACCTTGACGGCCTTCTCAGCAGCAGGCTTGGCAACCTTGACGGCCTTCTCGACGACAGGCTCAGCAGCCTTGACGACCTCGGTGGCGGCCTTCTCGGCAGCGGCCTTGGCCTTAACGGTGGTGGCCTTCACGCTGGTCTTGGGCTTGCGGGTGACCTCGTTGATGGTCCAGAACTGGTTGTCACCGTTGACGTCAGCCCAGATCTGCAGCACGGTGCCGTTCTCGGTAGCCATGCCGGGGTCCAGCAGCTTGCCGGCCAGGTTGGACTTGATCTTGACGCGACCATCGTTGGTAGGCTCCACGACCCACAGCTGGCTGGATGCCTGGGCACCCTCCCACTGGTGGACGCGGGTGCCATCGCTGACGCCGCCCATGTCCAGATCCATCATCTTGCCGGTGAAGCGGTTCTGGATGCGGTAAACGCCGTCGCCTGCTGCGACGAAGTTCCACTGCTGCCACTCAAAGTTGGCGTTGTCCATCAGCTGGATCTTCGCGCCATTGTCAATGTTATAGTCAGCGACCTCAACGACCTTGCCGTTGGCGGCGCTGATGGTATAGAACTTACCCTCGGTAAGTACGGTCTGTGCAATCTTCTTCGGTGCCATATTTGTTCCTCCTATAGGTATATCATGTATATTATGCGGCAAATCTTGTTTGTAGTTTCCCTCATGCCGCGTGGTCAAACACCGCTTTTTGCGTGTCTACGTATCCTATTATAACCACTTTTTACCTTCCCGTCAACTTTTTGGCGCTGTTGCGGCATTTTGCACAAAAACCGCCGGGACGGCAGATGCTATCCCGGCAGTTTTGATTGATTTTATGCCGTTTTGCGGCTTTTTTCGACCTCTCTGCGCTTAAGAGTTCTCGGCAAAGTTGCCGGTGTACAGGCGGTAATAGCGGCCCTTCTGGGCGATCAGCTCGTCGTGGGTGCCGCGCTCAATGATACGACCCTGCTCCAGCACCATGATGCAGTCCGAGTTGCGCACGGTGGACAAGCGATGGGCAATGACGAAGGTCGTGCGGCCATACATCAGGCCGTCCATGCCGTCCTGCACAAGCTTCTCGGTGCGGGTGTCGATGGAGGACGTTGCCTCGTCCAGGATCAGCACCGGCGGGTCTGCGACAGCCGCGCGGGCAATCGCCAGCAGCTGGCGCTGGCCCTGGCTCAGGTTCGTGCCGTCGCCGGTCAGCATCGTGTTGTAGCCGTCTGGCAGATGTTTGATGAAGGTATCCGCATTTGCGAGCTTCGCGGCGGCCATGCACTCCTCATCGGTGGCGGTCAGGCGGCCATAACGGATGTTCTCCATGACCGTGCCGGTGAACAGGTGGGTATCCTGCAGGACGATGCCCAGAGAGGAGCGCAGCGCGTCCTTCTCAATGGACTTGATGTCGTGGCCGTCGTACAGGATCCGGCCCTTCTGGATGTCGTAGAAGCGGTTGATCAGGTTCGTGATCGTCGTCTTGCCCGCGCCGGTGGAGCCGACAAAGGCGATCTTCTGCCCCGGACGGCCATACAGGTTGATGTCATGCAGGACGATCTTCTTCTCGTCGTAGCCGAAGTCCACATCCTTAAAGACGATGTCGCCCTCCAGCTTGGTGTACCGGGGCTTGCCGTCGGCATCCATGCGTTTCCACGCCCACATGCCGGTGGACTCGTTCGCCTCGGTGACAGTATCGTCCGCTTCGTACTTGGCGTGGACCAGGGTGATGTCGCCCTCGTTGACCTCGGGCTTTTCATCCAGCAGCGCAAAGATACGCGCACCGCCGGCCAGCGCCATAACGACGGAGTTCAGCTGCATGGAGATCTGGCTGATGGGCTGGTTGAACTGGCGGGTCAGCACAAGGAAGCTGGCGAGGCCGCCCAGCGTAAAGCCGCCGAAGCCGTTGATAGCCAGCGCACCGCCGAGGATGGCGCAGAACACGTAGGACAGGTTGCCAAGCTGGCCGTTGACGGGCATTGCTACCAGCGAATAGGAGTTTGCCTTGTCGGCGCTGTGGAACAGCTCATCGTTGAGCCTGTCGAACTCCTCAATGGCAATTTCCTCATGGCAAAAGACCTTGATGACCTTCTGGCCGTTCATCATTTCCTCAATGTAGCCATTGACCTTGCCCAGCTCCTGCTGCTGCTTGATGAAGTATTTGCCGGAGTTGCCGGTCAGGTACTTCGTCGCCAGCAGCATGACGCCGACCATCGCGAGGGCCAGCACCGTCAGTGGGATGCTCAGATAGAGCATCGAGGCCAGCACGCCGACGAGGGTCACAACCGTGTTGACGAGCTGCGGCAGGCTCTGGCTGATCATCTGGCGCAGCGTGTCAATGTCGTTCGTGTAGACCGACATAATGTCGCCGTGGGCGTGGGTGTCAAAGTATTTGATGGGCAGCGTCTGCATGTGGGTGAACATCTCGTCACGCAGGTCCTTCAGCGTGCCCTGGGTGATCCTTGCCATCAGGCGGTTCTGCACAAAGACAGCAGCGATGCCGACGCAGTAGATGACTGCCACGCGCAGGATAGCCGCGGCCAGGCCGCTGAAGTCCGTGCTGCCCGCCTTGAGCAGCGGCAGAATGTAGCTGTCGATCAGCGTCTGGGAGAACATGACGCCCTGCAGCTGGGCGAACACGGCCAGCAGAATGCAGCAGAGCACCACAATGACCTGTGCCTTATAGCGGCTCATGACATAGGCGAGGATGCGCTTGAACACCTTGCCGGGGTTTTCGACCTTGGGGCGGGGGCCATTGCTGCGCCCGCCGGGGCCGACCTTTACGACTTTAGGCTGCTGTGCCATTATGCCTCCCCTCCCTTCTCATCAAAGTCGCCGGAACCTTTGGTCTGGCTGTTGTAGACATCCTGGTAGATGGCATTTGTTTTCAGCAGATTGGCCGGGGTGTCAAAGCCGCTGACCCTGCCGTTGTCGAGCACGAGGACCTTGTCCGCATTTTCCACGGAGGAAATGCGCTGGGCGATGATGAACACCGTCGTGCCGGGGATTTTTTCCGCAAACGAATGGCGGATCTTTGCGTCCGTCGCGGTATCGACGGCGGAGGTGGAGTCGTCCAGGATCAGGATGCGGGGCTTTTTCAGCAGTGCGCGGGCAATGCAGAGGCGCTGCTTCTGGCCGCCGGAGACGTTGTTGCCGCCCTGCTCGATGTGGGTCTGGTACTTGTCGGGGAAGCGCTCGATAAATTCATCGGCGCAGGCCTGCTTGCAGGCGTCCTCGATCTCGGCGTCGGTGGCGTCGGGGTTGCCCCAGCGCAGGTTCTCGGCAATCGTGCCGCTGAACAGCTCGTTCTTCTGCAGCACCATGGCGACGTTGTTGCGCAGCGTCTCCAGATCGTAGCGGCGCACATCGACGCCGCCGATGGTCACGCTGCCCTCGGTCACATCGTACAGACGGGGCAGCAGCTGCACAAGGCTGGACTTGGCCGATCCGGTACCGCCGATGATGCCGATGGTCTGGCCGGACTGGATATCGAGGTTGATATCCTCCAGCGCCTTCTTTCCATCCTTTTTATAGGCAAAGCTGACGTGGTCGAACTTGACGGAGCCGTCCTTAACTTCCATGATGGGGTCCTCGCCGTTGGTCAGATCGGACTGCTCGTCCAGGACCTCGGCCACGCGCCTGGCGGAGGCCATAGACATCGTGATCATAACAAAGACCGTCGAGAGCATCATCAGGCTCATGAGGATGTTCATGCAGTAGCTCAGCATACTCATCAGGTCGCCGGTGGTAAAGGTCGTTGCGCCGGAGCTGACGATGAGCTGTGCGCCGATCCAGGAGATGATCAGGATGCAGCTGTACACGGTCAGCTGCATGAGCGGGGCGTTCCAGGCCAGAATCATTTCCGCACGCATCAGCAGGCGGCGGACGTTCTCGCTGGCTTTCTGGAACTTCTCGCCCTCGAACTTCTCACGCACATAGGCCTTGACCACGCGGATGGCGGAGACGTTCTCCTGCACGCTCTCGTTCAGGTCATCGTACTTGCGGAAAGCCTCGCCAAAATACTTGGTGGCACGGGTCATGATGAACACCAGTGCGCATCCCAGCAGAATGACGGCGATCAAGTAAATGTTGGCCAGCTGGCGGTTGATGGTGTAGGACATGATGAGCGCTACGATCATGCTGGCGGGTGCGCGGATGGACATACGCAGCAGCATCTGGTAGGCATTCTGAATGTTCGTCACATCAGTGGTCATACGGGTGACAAGGCCCGCAGTGGAGTATTTGTCAATGTTGGCAAAGCTGAAAGTCTGGATGTTTTCAAACATCGCACGACGCAGGTTGCGGGCAAAGCCGGTGGCTGCATGGGAACCGCTGACCGCACCCAGGATGCCGAACAACAGGCCGAACAGCGCAGCCACGATCATCTGAGCGCCGACGGTGTAGATGACCTGCATATTGCCCGGCGTGACGCCGTTGTCAATGATGGAGGCCATGAGCTTCGGGATGATCATTTCCATGATGACTTCCGCAATCATAAACAGCGGCGTCAACACAGAGACGAGCCGAATGCCCTTGGTTTCACGTCCGAGTGTTTTTAACAAGTGATATTTCCCCTCTCTTAGTTGGTATTTCCCTCTTCCAGGATATGCTGCGCGTTGCGCAGGGTTTGTTCCAGCACAGCGCGGGCGACGGCGGCCTGCTGCGGGTCAATGCCCTTCTGCAGGTCACTTTCAAACTGTGCGATGCTGGCTTCAATTTCCGCATGACAGGCGCGGCCCTTGTCGGTGGCGACAAGCCGTTTCAAGCGGGCGTCCTTCTCGACGGCGCAGCGGGTGATGAAACCGTCCTGCTCCATGCCCTGCAAAAGGGCGGTGACGCTGGAACGGCGAATGTTGAACCACTGTTCAATATCGCGCTGGTAGACATCCCGCCCGTTGCGGTTGGCGCGGACGATGTCGCCAAGCACCATGCCCCGCACACCGGAAAGATCCGGGTTGACGCCGGAAATGCGGGCATCGAGCGCCCTGCGTATGACCCGCGCACTCTGGTTCAGCAGTGCGCCGAAGTGAACATCGGCACAGCAGCCGCAGTCATTTGGCGATGGTTCGTGCATGATTTCCTCCCTTCCCTGTTGATTTTGCGATAATCAGTTAGATTGTGGATTGTTCGCCTTCTAACTGTTCGTTTGCGCACTTTACTAGTATATCACAGGTTTGGGGAATGTCAAGAGGTTTTTTAGGTTGTGTCTGCGGGGCTTTGCGTGCGCGTTTGCCATCAGCCGCCGCTTTCCGGCTCCACCCCCAAATACGGCAGCGCCTTTCTTAGTACCTCAGCGCACACCGGGCCGGAGAGCGCCCCACCGCTGGTGGTCCAGCTGTGGGGTTCATCCAAGCAGATCAGCACCGCAATTTTCGGGTCGTCTATGGGCGCGACCGACACAAAGCTTGCAATGCGCGCCCCCTCGTTGGCGCTGTCCAGCTTCTGGCTCGTACCGCTCTTGCCGCCGACACGGTAGCCTTCCAGCGCGGCCTGTTTGCCGGTGCCGCCGGTCACGACGCCCTCCATCAAGCGGCGCATCGTGGCCGAGGTTTCCTCGCTGATGACCCGCCGCTTCACGGTCGGCGCCATTTCCTTTATAATAGTCCCGTCCGGGGCCGTGATTTTCGCCACCACATAGGGCTGCATCAGCTCGCCGCCGTTCACCACCGCACAAACCGCTGTGAGCATCTGTAAATAGCTGACCTTGCTGCTCTGCCCAAAGGAACAACTCGCCAGCTCCACCGGGCCCATTTTATCCGCCGTGTAATACTCGCTGCGGCGTATCTCGCCCGGCAGGTCGATACCCGTTGCCTCCCGCAGGCCGAAGGCCGCAAAATAATCGCAGAAACGTTCTTTCCCGAGACGTGCGCCGATTTGGATAAAGCAGGGGTTGCAGCTGACCGCCAGCCCCCGGGCAAATGTCTCGGTGCCGTGGATGTGCCCATTGGCGCAGCGGAACCGCGTACCTGCGACAGAAATTTTACCTGCGCAGGTAAAATAATCTGTGGCCCTGCACGCGCCGGAGTCCAGCGCCGCCGACGCCGTGATGAGCTTGAACACGCTGCCCGGCTCGTACAGATCGCTGATGGCCTTGTTGCGCCACTGGGCCTGCTGAGCTTTTTGCAGTGCGGTGCTGCGTTCCTCGCCGCTCAAGGCGTTCACGGTGTCGCGGACTTCCTTATTTATAAGAGTGCGCGGCGCATTGGGGTCGTAGTCCGGTTGGCAGGACATGGCCAGCACCGCACCGGTGTGGACGTCCATCACGATGCCGACGCCCCGCTCGGCGACATGGTGCTCCTCCACGGCGGCGGCCAGGGCACTTTCGAGCCAATGCTGGATGTTCGCGTCGATGGTCAGCGTCAGTGTGTTGCCGGGTACGGCGTCCACCAGCGTTTGGTAGTGGGTGGGCAGGTCGTACCCCCAGGCGTTCTTGGCGGTCAGGATGCGCCCATTCTGCCCGGTCAATTCATCGTTGTAGCGCAGTTCCAGCCCCCACAGGCCCGCGTTGTCCACATCGGTAAAGCCCAGGATGCCGCCCATAAAGTTTCCTTCCGGGTAGACGCGCTTGGTGTCCTGGCGTATCTGCACGCCATCCACGCCGTTGGCCGTGCACCAGTCCCGCACGGCATCGGCCATATCTTTATCCACACGGCGGCGCAAAAGGCAGTCGTTGGAGCTGCGCTGGCTGAATTTTGCCAATGTATCGTCATAATCCAGTTCCAAGATCTCGCTCAGCGCCCAGGCAGCGGGTTCAACTTTGTCGTCGGCCATTTCCCGCGGGGCGGCGCGGATGGTCCAGCAGGTCTTGCTGGCAGCCAGCAGCGTGCCGTCGGCGGAGTAAATCTCCCCGCGGGCAGCGTGGCCCCGCGCAGCTGTTGGTCGGCGGCACGGGCCGCGTAGCCGCCGGGGTCACGCAGCATCAGGATGAACAGCCGCACGACCAGCCCGCCCAGGCACCCCACCGCCAGCACCGCCGCCAAAAGCCGCGTGCGCAGGCGCATTTTTGCGTTTTGCTGCGGCGTAATATGACGCATACGCTCTGCCCCCTTCCCCATACAATAAGCGTATGAGGCCGCAATGGGCAAAATGACGAATTATCGGCAGTAAATTCTCCGTATTGTCGATTGACCATTTAGACATAAAGGGTGTATACTGTATATAATAGATTTTGACATTTAATTATCAAAGTCAAAAAAGAGCATTTTATTTATATAAGGAGGCATAACCCTATGGCTAGATTTACTTTACCTCGTGACCTGTACCACGGCCCCAACGCGCTGGAAGCACTGAAAACGCTGCCCGGCAAACGCGCGATGATTTGCGTCGGCGGCGGCTCGATGAAGCGTTTCGGCTTCCTGGACCGTGCGGAGGCGTACTTAAAAGAGGCCGGCATGGAGGTAGAGCTGTTTGAAGGCATCGAGCCTGACCCGTCGGTCGAGACAGTCATGAAGGGCGCTGCCGCTATGGAAAAATTCCAGCCCGACTGGATCGTCGCAATCGGCGGCGGCTCCCCCATCGATGCCGCCAAGGCCATGTGGATCAAGTACGAGTACCCCGATATCACCTTTGAGGATATGTGCAAGGTGTTCGGCATCCCGCCGCTGCGCCGCAAGGCCCATTTCTGCGCCATTTCTTCCACCTCCGGCACCGCGACCGAGGTCACGGCGTTCTCCATCATCACCGACTACGAGAAGGGTATCAAGTACCCCATCGCCGACTTTGAGATCACCCCCGATGTCGCCATCGTTGACCCAGAGCTGGCCCACACCATGCCTAAGAAACTCGTCGCACACACCGGTATGGACGCCATGACCCACGCCATCGAGGCTTATGTTTCCACCGCCAACTGCGACTTCACCGACCCGCTGGCCCTGCACGCCATCGAGATGATCCAGGCGGATCTCGTCGGCAGCTACAACGGCGATATGGAAAAGCGCGATGCAATGCACAACGCCCAGTGCCTGGCCGGTATGGCGTTCTCGAACGCTTTGCTGGGCATCGTCCACAGCATGGCCCACAAGACCGGTGCGGCCTTTGCTGATTACGGCGCCCACATCATCCACGGCGCAGCCAACGCCATGTACCTGCCCAAGGTCATTGCCTTCAATGCGAAGGATCCGACCGCCAAGGCACGCTACGGCGTTATCGCTGACAAGATGCACCTGGGCGGCGCGAACGACGACGAGAAGGTCGATCTGCTCATCAAATACCTGCGCGGCATGAACGACGATTTGAACATCCCGCACTGCATCGGCCACTACGGCCCCGACTCCTACCCCGCAGAGCAGGGCTTCGTGCCGGAGAATGTCTTCCTTGAGAGACTGCCTGAAATCGCCAAGAACGCGATTGCCGACGCCTGCACCGGTTCCAACCCGCGCCAGCCCAGCCAGGAAGAGATGGAGAAGCTGCTGAAGTGCTGCTACTACGACACCGAGGTCGACTTCTAAACCAGATTTATTCCTAACTTTAACAAGTCCGCAGTAACCTCCAAGCTGCTGTGTTCCCCTGCCCCGGCCGCGTCCCTCTGCGGCCGGGGCCTTGTTTTTTGTAAAGTGGGCAATATCCTTTCGATTTGATTTTTTGCCATTTTGGATGCAAACGCTGCCGTTACAAGGTTTTACGTTATATTTTGTACAAGTGTCAAAACGTTGATTTCGTATAAATTTTGCGGTATAATAACGGTAAAATCCAAGAAAAAAAGGAGTAATTTCATGGCAGCCGCTGCAAAGCCGCAAGCGCCGCTCTTCACTAAACGGGCGCTTTTTACCCTGATCTGGCCCCTGCTGCTGGAGCAGACCCTCAGCGTGACCATGGGCATGGCCGATACACTGATGGTCTCCGGCGTGGGCGAAGCCGCTGTTTCCAGCGTTTCACTGGTGGACAGCCTAAATATTTTGATTATTCAAATTCTGTCTGCCCTGGCCACCGGCGGCGCGGTCATTGCCAGCCAATACCTGGGCCGCAAGGACGAGGAAAATGCCAGCCATAGCGCCGCCCAGCTGTACAGCATTTCCACCATCACGGTGGGCGTTGTTTGTATGCTGCTCTCCCGCCCGATTCTGCGCGGCGTGTTTGGCAGCATCGACGACGACGTCATGCGGTTTGCCCAGCAGTATTTCCTCATCAGTGCGGTGTCGTATCCCTTCATCGGGCTGTACAACGGCGGCGCGGCGCTGTTCCGGGCGCAGGGCAACAGCCGTATCAGTATGCTGGCAAGCCTGGTCATGAACATCATCAACATCGCAGGCAACGCACTGCTGATCTACGGCTTCGGCATGGGGGTCATCGGCGCAGCACTGGCCACCCTGATCGGCCGTGTCTTTGCCGCCGTGTTCATCCTGTGGCAGAACCAGAATATGCACAACCCGCTGCGGGTCCAGCACTTCGCCGACCTGCGCCCCCGGCGCGAGCCGATCATGAAGGTGCTGTCCATCGGTATCCCCTCGGGGCTTGAAAATGGTATGTTCCAGATCGGCAAGCTCTGCGTCAGCAGCCTGACGTCCACCCTGGGCACCTCGGCCATTGCGGCCAACGCAGTGGCGAACTCCGTTTCGACGCTGGCGAACATTCCCGGCGCGACGATGAGCCTGGCGACGATTCCCGTCATCGGCCAATGTCTGGGCGCGGGCGAGAAAAAGCAGGCCCAGCGCTATACCATGACCCTGATGGGCGTTGCCATAACCGGCCTGGCACTGGCCAACCTGGCGCTGTTCATCCTGATGCCCGAGGTCGTGACCTGGTTCAGCCTCTCGGCTGAGGCCTCGACGATGTGTACCCATGTGGTCCACTGGTTCAATCTGTTCAGCGTGTTCTTCTGGGCGACGAGCTTTACCCTGCCCAACGCCCTGCGCGCGGGCGGCGATGCCAAGTACACGATGACGGTCAGCATCATCAGTATGTGGCTGTTCCGCGTGATTTTGAGCTATGTTTTCGTCTTGCAGTTCCACATGGGCCTGACCGGCGTCTGGTTCGGTATGTTCATCGACTGGATCTGCCGCAGCCTGTGCTTCGGCGTGCGGTTCTTCCGTGGGAAGTGGATGGAACATAAAGTGATATAAGCCACAAAAAATCTCCCTGCCCGGCGTGGACAGGGAGATTTTTATTTCATAAGGGTGAAACCTTACTCCACCATATACTCAAAGTCGATACGGCCCAGCGCCACATCGGCGGCGGCCACCTGAATCTTCATGGAGGAACCCAGCATCCAGCTTTTGCCGGTCAGGGGGTCCAGCATACTCACGCCGTCGATGACCTGCGGCTCGCCCTTGCAGAGCTGGGCGGCGGGCACAAAGCCCTCGACCGTATTGTCCAACTCGACAAAAACCCCACGCGGGGTGATGCCCGCCACCGTGCCGGTGTAGACCTCGCCCAAATGGCTGTGCATATACTCGGCCTTGTACAGATCCTCAACGTCGCGCTCGATGCGCACGGCAGCGACTTCCTGCTTGCTGGACTTCTCGCTGGCCTGCTGGGCAAATTCATTAAAATCCTTCTGCAGCTGGCTGGCCGATGCGCCGGTGAGCATTTCGCTCAGAATGCGATGGATGGCCAAATCCGGGTAACGGCGGATGGGGCTGGTAAAGTGGGCGTAGTCCGCCAGCACCAGGCCGTAGTGGCCCAGGGGCTGCGGGGCGTAGCGGGCCTTCTGCATACTGCGCAGGATACCGGTGTGCACAGGGATTTGAATGGGCTGGTCGCGGGTCTCGTCCAGCAGGGCGGCCAGTTCCAGCTGCGTCGGGATGGGGTTCTTGAACTTAGCGTTCAGGCCGCAGGCCAGCAGTGTGGCGGACAGCTTTTCCATCTTCTCGGCATCGGGAGCCTCGTGTACACGGTAGACAAAGGGCACCTTGTTGGTGCGGCCCGCGTTGGCGGCGCACTGGTTGGCCAGCAGCATGAACTCCTCGATCATACACTCGGAGGTGCCGCGGTCGCGCTTGACGATGTCCACACAGCGGCCGTTCTCGTCCATGACAAGCTTTGCCTCGTTGGACTCGATGTCCATGCCGCCGCGGGCCTTGCGCAGCACAAGGCGCTTGCGGTACAGCTCATCCATGGTGGGCAGCTGGTCCAGCACGGCGGCGTACTTGGTCTGCAAGTCGGTCAGGTCTGCACCCTCTTCCGGCTCAAGCAGGGCGTTGATTTCTTTATACACACCCTTGACGCGGCTGCAAATCACACTCTTGACGAACTTGTAGCTGCGGATTTCGCCGTTCTCGTCCAGACGCATCAGGCAGGAGAACGCCAGACGGTCCTCGCCCTCGTTCAGCGAGCAGATACCGTTGGACAGCTGGGTCGGCAGCATCGGGATGACCTTGTCGGCGTAGTAAATGCTCGTCGCGCGCTCAAAGGCTTCCTCGTCCAGAGCGGAACCGGGGCGCACATAATGGCTGACGTCGGCAATGTGGACGCCCAACTCGTAGCCGTCGTCCAGCTTTTGCAGGCTGATGGCATCGTCGATATCCTTCGTCTCAGCGGAGTCGATGGTGAAGATGGGGATGCCGCGCAGGTCCAGCCGCTTCGCAGCCTCGGTCGGGTCAATCGTGGCGTCGTCATAGGCGTGGGCCTCTTCCAGCACCTCGGGCGGGAACTCGAGCCGGACGTTGCGGCCGTACAGAATGGCCTTGGCGCACTCGGAGGCGTAGTCGGAGGAGCCGAACTTCTCGACGACGGCGGCGCGGTGGTCGCTGTGGCGGTTGCCGCGGTGGGTAATGAGGAAACCGACCTTGTCGCCCAGGTGGACGCCCTCGCTCCCCTGTTTCGCCAGCAGGAACTTCACATCGCGGCAGCCGTCCGGCTCAACGGCCAGGCGGCCATCCTCAGACAGGCAGACCGTACCGGCAAAGCGGTTGTTGGGCACGGTGACTTCGACGACCTCACCCTCAGAGGAACCCTCCACGCGGGGATGGTCGAACAGCTTGACGTTGATCTTGTCCTGGGGCATCGCGCCGTGCAGCGCGCGGCCCGGGATGAAGATATCGCCTTCGCCGTCGTCGCGGCTGGCAAAGCCGAAGCGGGCCGCCAGCTTGACCAGCGTGCAGGGGATGGTCTCGGGGGCATTGGCATTCACATAGGTGGCAAAGCCCGGGGCATAGGTGCCGTTGCGCATCGACAGTTCGCCGGTGGCGACCATGGCAGACACACTGGTGCGCAGGCGGGAATTATCCACCTGCAAATTGTTCTGCAGTTCGCGCAGCGTCATGGGGCGGCGCTTGACGGCGTTTAAAATGTTTTTCTGTAACGGTGTCATGTGTACTCCTTTAATTTACGTCGCACCGCCGTCCGGCGGTGCCCTACCAGTTTGACTTCTTTATATACTTTCACAAAAAACGGCCCGCCGGGGCGCTGCCTGCAAAGGCCTAAAGCGCTTGGCGGACCCTTTTGTTTTGTGCTTACCCTGCCAAAATCACAGGCGTGCGCTGAGGACGCAGACGACCAGCGTGACGACAAAGAAAACAATGCCGCAGACCTTGGTCAGCTTGGCCAGCTTGGCGTCCACGCCGCGCTCACGGCCAGCAGCCATCGTGGCGGAGCTTTCGCCCATGATCGCGCCAGACAGACCCTGGCCCTTCTGCTCCTGAGCGAGGGTAAAGACGATGATCAAAACGGACACGACGACGAGGACGACGCCGAGAGCGATCTCATACCAGTTCATTGATTAGCACTCCTTCTATTTCTATCCACGCCGCCATGACGTGAAAAGTCTCATGCACCGTACAGTATAGCATAGATTCCTGTACGATGCAAGCGCTTTTTTCACGTTTTGTGCGTAAAATCAGTTTTGCAGCGCAATTTGTTCGCCCTGCACCAGCGGGTAGCGGGTCAGCTTGGTGCCGTCCAGGTTTTCCCGGTGCATATCCACAGCGGTGATCTGGTGGTTGCCGTAGGTCGTGTAGTAATAAATGCCTTTGTCGGCGTTGCAACAGCTGGTGTAGAGGGTGATCTCATACTTGCCGCCGTCCAGCTCACAGCAGCCGCGCTGCTGTTCGACCGAGTGCAGGATGTGGAAGAACTGGTTGACACTCTCGGCCTCGCCGCTGCCGGATTTGGCGTTCATACGCACAAAGGCCGCACGGACAAAGCGGGACTGGCTGGACAGGTCGCCCGGCAGGCCCAGCCCGCCCAGGCCGCGGCTGTACGCGGTCAGATCCAGCCCCTCGGCAAAGGTACTGGCGGGTGTGCGGGGCGACAGGGCACGGTAGTTGTTCAGCGCAAAAAGCTGCTGCGGGAACGGCGGGTTGTTTGTCAGCACGCCCACCGGGTCATCATAAATGTGCAGGCCGTCGGCGGTGGATTCCACCACGATGCTGCCGGTCTTGTCGGCAATCAGCCAATGCAGCTGGGCCAGGGGCAGCTGGTCACTGAATGGAATATTGACGATGTTTGTCTTTTCCAGCAGCGTGCGGGCCTCGGCCAGGGTGGCGCAGCTGCCCAGCAGCCAGGGGATCAGTTCAAACTGTGTGACGTTGTTTTTACCCTCAGCCGCCGGATGGTAGACCGCGTTGCCCACAAAGTTCAGCCCCGCAATGCCGAGGCCCTTCTCATTGACAGCGTCGTAATACAGCGGGTACTCCCCCGCCACGTAGGCCATGCCGATCATGGCGTATTTCGTGCGGAAATTCCCCATGCAGCGCAGGGCAAACGGATAGGCACGCGGCGTGACCGTGACCTCGTCGCCGTAGGAAAATTCATAGTCCAGATTGCGGCCAAAGTAGAAATCTTCGGTTTTATACGTTGCAGCGGTACACATGGCAAGCTCCCCTTTTTATAAAAAATGTAGTATGTTTCTTATGTTGAGATGTAGGGGCGAACATTGTTCGCCCGCAGCACACGACGGCAGCCGCAAAGTCCCGCGGTCGCACGCTGTGCGCCCCTACACATTTGGCGAGTCAATGCAACTAGTGTACCACGCCGGCAAGGAATAATCCACCGGGAAATTGTAAACAAATGGCGGCAGGGGTGTTTCCTGCCGCCATTTGGCTGTATATTACTGTTTTTCTTTTTTGGATGCCGCCATACCCAGGTATGCGCCGCCACTCAACAGGAGCAGCGCGAACAGCAGCGTGACACTGCTGTTATCCCCAGTCTGGGGAATCGTGGACACTGCCTTGCCGTCAGAAATTTTTCCTCATTTCCGCAGTATTTTAAGTACTTTTAACTGTGCGCCCCTATCCAAAATTTGTCAAGAAACGCACAGAAATTAAACATCCGCGCAAAAATCGTACAAAAAAGCGCACCGGCTTACTGCCGATGCGCTTGCAGACTATGCTATAAAATCAGTTTTTCTTTTCTTCTTCCTGCTTGGCGGCCTCGTGTGCCTTGTAGGCAATGCCCAGTTCACGCACGGCGACAATCAGAATCGCAACGACCAGGAAGATGGCGGCCATCGTGAGGGCAGAAGCTGCCGCACCTGCGGCCTCGCTCTTCTCCTTTTTGCCCTCGCTGGCCGGGGAAACGATGCTGATGGTGGCGTAGTTGGTAGCGCTGTCCATCGCCTTGATGCCGGTATCCACGATGGTCTCGCAGATGCTCTGGCAGCGCTCTGCATCGTCATCGGTCACCGAAACATTGATGGTCTGCGTGTCGCTGGGAACCGTCACGGTAATATTCTCGCGCAGATTGTCCACCTTGGTATTGACGGCGTCCTCGTTCTCCACATCGATATCCTCGCTGTCCAGCGCGTACTGCTTGGCGATGGGCGCAATGACGGAGTCACTGGAAACGATCTGCGAGAAGGAGTTTGCCAGCATACTGATCTTGGAGGACTCGTTCATATCGTTGCTGGTGTCGATCACATCACGGTTCAGGTCAACAAACAGCAACGCCGTGGAGGTATATTTCTCTTCCTTAAATACCTTGGCCTTGACAAAGCCGACCACACCGCCGAGCACAAAGAACACCAGCAGCAGCGCAATGTAGCGCTTTGCAATCAGCAGGCCTTTTTTGCAAAGGGTGATGATGTCATAAATGTCCATTTCATCGTCATCGTCGTTCTCATAGCGGACGTAGACGTAGTTGCGGTCGGTCAGCTTCTCCTGGGCGGCGTCCTTGCGGTTCATTTCCTCTGCCATAAACTCTATATCCTTTCCGTGTTGTGTGCATACGAATATAGTTTATAATAACACATTTCCCGTCAAAAATCAACCGCGTTTGGCCAATCACTACTTGATTTTTGGCAGAGAAATCGATATAATAATAAAGTATCCGTATATTTCCGGGGAAAATGTCTCAGTAGCGCAGCCGGATAGGGCACACGTACCCTAAGCGGTTGTTCAATCCTCACTATTTACAATTTCATTTGATATACGCGCCAATAGCTCAGTTGGATAGAGCGTCCCCCTCCTAAGGGGAAGGCCGGGGGTTCGAATCCCTTTTGGCGCGCCAGATAATAACGCCGAAAACCTTTGTTTTCAAGGGTTTTCGGCGTTTTTATTGAGCAGTAAAAGAAAAAATAATCAAGCTTCGCTTGGAGAGGTTTTTCTCTTTTATTGCTGCAAGGTGTTCTTCTCGTACAGGGCGATAGCAAACTCAAGCATCCATTTTCCGGCTGAATCAGAAGCCACTTCCTCAAGCTTTTTTGCAAAATCTTCATCTGCCAGAGAGATTGTCACTTTAGATTCAGAATCCGATTTGCCAGAGCGACTAAGGAATTTTCCAATCGCTTTTGCTGTGTCAATTCTTACGCTGTCCTCCGGCGTTTCGTAATAGTCCTGTATCGTACTCAACTGACGATGGGCGGTATCCTTAGCCAAGCTCACATAGTCATGCCTGTTATAATCAAGTTTTTTTGTGATTGAGAAATGCCTTAGGCTATACAGGTCTACTTTTGGAAGTCCTAAAGGCTCATAGAGTGAACGGAACATATCATCGGCGTATTGTGAACTGATATGCGTACCATCCTCATGATCAAATATCAAATCATCATCAATGTAGCTGTTTCCTGCAAGCTGTTTATGCTGATTTTGAACAAGCTTGTAATCACGGAGCATGAAAATGACTTCCGGCGCTACATAGATTCTGTCCGTCTTTGCTTCGATTTCTTTTTCCGTCTTGGTAACATGGAAAACCGCTCGTCTCTTTGCATCCGGTCGGGTGCTGCGAACTTGGTCGAATACTTTGAGAATCCCTCGACCGTTTGAAAACTATGAGCAGTACCATGATGGTCTTAGAATACTCTTAGAAAGCGATAAGGGGCTTTACAAGGCGTTTGGACAGTCTCCCCGTACAAAGTACCTAAAGACGGAGAACTTCTACCTAACGTCAAAAGAACGCCTTACATACATGATGGGATTCATTGATGCCTTTTATTGCTTATCTGGTAAGCTATGTTTCGAGAAAAATCTACACCTACTTTGAAGAAAATGCGTACTAATACCAAGGTATGCCCGACAAAAGCTCTGCATTAGCTTTTCGAATATGATAAATAACAAGAGCACCTCTGCACTCAATTGAGTATAGAGGTGCTCTTTGCGTTTGCGTCAGCCGTTAAAGTGAAATCAATACGTTGACGGTTTATCGCTGGTAAGC
>OIWQ01001075.1_pt1 | contig 34038 bp, 26 predicted proteins | sample 1587571 | NCBI WGS metagenome assembly OIWQ01 (sample SAMEA3888910, study PRJEB22519) | human gut metagenome | biome: human gut; feature: human-associated habitat; material: faeces | place: Denmark | collected 2010 | reverse complement strand
GAATTTGGCGAGATCGGTATTGACGGCGGATTTTTAAAAGACTCCGGTATCGAGATCCGTGAGATGAACTCCGGCTGTATCTGCTGCTCTCTGGTCGGCGATTTTGGACGTTCCCTCGAGGAAGTTCTGACCAAATATCAGCCGGATCGTGTTATCATCGAGCCGTCAGGCGTCGGCAAGCTGTCTGATGTTATGAATGCAGTAAAAAATGTAGCTTCTGAGATTGAGGTTATGTTAAACAGTGCGGTTACCGTGGTAGATGTCAACAAATGCCGTATGTATATGAAGAATTTCGGTGAGTTTTTCAACAACCAGATCGAAAATGCAGGCACGATCGTGTTAAGCCGTACCGATGTAGCGGATCCGAAGAAGGTACAGGGCGCGGTTGAGATGCTTCGCCAGCACAATGCAAAGGCAACCATCGTGACCACTCCATGCAGCGAGCTGACCGGCGCACAGCTTCTTGAGATGATCGAGCAGGAAGATGATATGGCAGAGGGGCTGATGAAAGAGGCACGAGAGCATATGCATGAGCATCATCACCATCACCACGGCGACGGCGAGTGCGACGACCCGGAGTGCTCCTGCCACCACCATCACCACCACGCCGACGAGGTGTTCACCAGCTGGGGCGCGGAGACCCCCAAGCAGTTCACCCAGGCGGATATCGACCGCATTCTGACGGCCCTGGATTCCGGCGAATACGGCGCCATCCTGCGGGCCAAGGGCATCGTGCCCGCCGCCGACGGCCAGTGGCTGCACTTTGACTATGTGCCCCAGGAGCACGAGGTGCGCTATGGCGCCGCCGACTACACCGGCCGCCTGTGCGTCATCGGCTCCCAGCTGAAGGAGGACGGCCTGAAGACCCTGTTCGGCCTGTAAGGAGACGCCTATGGACATTCCTGTATATCTCATCACCGGTTTTCTGGACGCCGGAAAAACCGATTTCATCAACGGCATCCTGAAAGACGGCTTCGCCGCCGAGGACCGAACGCTGCTGCTGTGCTGCGAGGAGGGGGAGACGGAGTATGACCCCAAGGCCCTGTTCAACGTCTTCACCTACACCGTGGACGACCCCGCCCAACTGACGCCGGAGTTCTTCAAGAAGCTGGAAAAGCAGTACCGCCCTAAGCAGGTAATTATTGAGTTCAACGGTATGTGGAGCTTTGAGCCCCTGTACCGGGAGGGTCTGCCCGCCAACTGGATCCTGTATCAGATCATGTGCCTGGTGGACGCCACCACCTTTGAGCCGTATCTGCGGAACATGGGCCAGCTGATGATGGAAAAAATTCTCAACGCGGACATGATCATCTTCAACCGCTGCAATGAGGAGCTGCGCAAGGCCCTGCGGGGCCGGAACCTGCGGATGGTGAACCGGCGGGCCGACATCTATCTGGAGAACACCGACGGCACCAGCGAGGACTACGTCACCGAGGACATGGCCCCCTTCGACCTGTCCAGCGGCCACCTGGACGTGCCGGACAACGACTACGGCATCTGGTACGTGGACATGATGGACAACCCCCAGCACTACGACGGCATCACCGTGCGGTATAAGGCGCTGATGTGCCACTCCAAGAAGTTCCCGGGGATTCACTGCCCCGGCCGCTTCGCCATGGTGTGCTGCAACAACGATATGCAGTTCCTGGCCCTGGTGTGCAAGGGGGAGGGACTGGAGAAGTTCAAGAACCGCCAGTGGGTGGAGATCGAGGCCACCGTGAAGAAGGAGCAGTGCCAGGCCTACGACGGCGAGGGCCCGGTGCTGTACGTCACCGGCGTGAAGCCCTGCCAGAAGCCGGCCCCGGAGAACGTCAGCTTCTGATACAGAGCGTAATATCTGTGCTGAATAATACGAACGGTAAAAGAGGAACGGCTGCGCCGTTCCTCTTTTGCTTGCCGAAAAGGGCAAAGCTTTTTCAGGATTCATACAGGTCGATGATTTCGCGGCAGGCGGCCTGCAGCAGGCCGTCGAAATAGTCGGTCACATCCTGGGACGCATCCTCCGGGAGGTACACCCGCGCGGAGTATTCATTGCCCCGGATATTGAATATGTACAGCATCGCCTGCTCTCCCGTGGACCGGCAAATGGGTACCGTCCGGTAATTTTCCAGCAGCGGTATTTCCCCGGAAACAGAGGAGTGGTCCTCCAGGCCCACCAGCTCCACAAAGCAGGACGCATCGCCCCGGGACACATGGCCGCTGATCAGGAAGCCTCGGGCCTTGCTGGTTCTGCTGCGTCCGTCCAGCTCCTCCCCATAGGTCACATCGTGCCAGGGCAGAATATCCTCCGGCGGCGCCAGCAGCTCGGTCTGCGCCAGGTCCTCCCGCAGCTGCGCGTAGCTATCCACGTTTTTCTGGGGTTGGGGATATATCGGCCAGGTCAGCACGGCGTACACGATGCCGCCCACAAGAGCCAGCAGCACCGCCAGCAGGACGATTTTTGCAGCTTTTTTCATGGCAGGACTCCTTTCCCGTCAGGAATACAGGTCAATGATGTCATGGCAGGCGGCCTGCAGCGTGTTCTCTATATACGCCGCGTCCTCCTCCGGCAGGGTCACATTCTCCGGATAGTGCAGTTGGATGATGTACTCGCTGCCGTCGATATACAGCTGCGTCATATAGAACCCCTGGTTCTGGAACAGGTACACCGGCACATAGTGGTACACGTCCCACGGGGACGGCAGATCCCCCACAACGCCGGTGACTCCCACGGAGACCTCTGCGCTGAAGGCAACGCCGCCGTGCTCCATGGTGCCGGACAGGGCAAAGCCGCTGACCTTGGCCAGCCGGGAGGGGCCGTCCATCCGGAGCTGACGCTCCGTCACCGTCCACGGCAGCAGATCCTCTCCGGGGACCCGGATGTCCGTTTTCTTTTCCACCGTGTCCCGCAGCTGTTCATAGCTTTCCGCCGGTTTCATCCGGGTGGGATTCACCGGCCAGACCATGACGGCGTACACGATGCCGCCCACAAGAGCCAGCAGCACCACCAGCAGGATGATTTTTGCAGCTTTTTTCATGGCAGGACTCCTTTCCCGTTACGAATACAGGTCGATGATTTCGCGACAGGCGGCCTGCAGCAGGCCGTCGAAATAGTCGGTCACGTCCTGGGTCAGGGCGCTTTCCGGCGGGGCCATCATGCCCACCTGATAGAGGTGCCCCTCCACTATAAATTGCATCTTCACGCCCCCATCGCCTGACTGGACATAAATGGGGACGGTTTTGTAGTTCTCCCGCAGCGTCGGATAGTCGTCCGACGCGCCGGTTTCCCGGAAGGCGACGATATACGCCGAGTATACGGTTCCCTCATAGGAGATGTCTCCGGCCATGGTATAGCCGCAGGGCCTGGCAAACCGCCAGGTGTTGTCCAGCCAGAAATCATACTCCGGCTGGGTCCAGGGAAGCACATCCTCCGGCGGTGCCAGCACGCCCAGGTCCTCCGCCGTCTGCTTCATCTGCTGATAACTCTCCGCCGGTTTCTGACGGTCGGGGTACACCGGCCAGGTCAGGGCGGTGTAGACAATCACGCCCACCACAGCCGCAAGGATCACCAGCAGGACGATTTTTCCGATCTTCTTTCCGGTTTTCTGTTTCATGACAGTACCTCCTTTTCGGTATTTTACCACATCCCCGCTTATATTGCAAGGAGTATTCGCAATTCGCCGACACTGTGTCAGTTATCCGGCCATTCTGCCGTTTAAGTCCTGTCAGATTCGCCCAATCTGACGCTTGGTTTGACTTCCCCCGCGGACGATGATATAATAAAGTGTTAAGTTCTTTGGCGGGAGGTGGACATATGCAGGAGGAACGGCAGCCCATGGGTTCGGAGTCCCTGGGTACGCTGCTGCGCAGCTGGCGGGACGGCACGTTTTCTGAGATATGGGCCGACTGGAAGTGGATCTGGGGCTATACAAAGCGTTATCGACGGGCGGTGTGGTTTTACACCATCCTGGGGGTAGCCAGCTCCACGCTGGGCCTGGTGTCCGCCGTGGCCAGCAAATACTCCATCGACATCATCACCGGCTACGACAGCGACCGGCTGTGGTTCGTCATCACGGTGATGGTGGCCTCGGCCCTGGTGGGGCTGCTGCTGCGCAGCGTCACCTCCCGCATATCCACGAAGATATCCCTGCGGGTGAACAACGACATCCAGGCGGAGGTGTTTGACCGGCTGCTGGGGGCCGACTGGAAGTCCCTGAACGATTTCGCCAGCGGCGACCTGCTCAGCCGCCTGTCCACCGACGCCGGGGCCGTGTCCTCCAGCGCCATCCGGTGGCTGCCGGACCTGGTGGTAAGCGTTTATACCTTCATCGCCACCCTGGCGGTGATCCTGCACTATGACTGGATCATGGCCCTGCTGGCCCTGGCCAGCGCCCCCTTCCTGCTGCTGACCTCCCGCCGCCTGATCCGGGGCATGCGCACCCACCAGCAGGAGGTGCGCCAGGTGGGCAGCCGCCTGATGTCCTATGAGACGGAGACGCTGCACAACCTGGACGCCATCAAGGGCTTCGGCATCACCGGCCGCTACGGCGCCGGACTGCGGCAGCGGCAGGAGGAATTCTGCCGGGCCAGCCTGGATTACAACCTGTTCAGCATCCGCACGGAAATTCTCATGTCCGTGCTGGGCTCCGCCGTGCAGATGGCGGCCTTCGGCTACTGCCTGTATCTGCTGTGGTCGGGGAAGATCCTGTACGGCACCATGACCCTGTTCCTGTCCCAGGGGACCAAGCTCAGCTCCGCCTTCAACGCCCTGGTGCGGACGGTGCCGTCCTTCCTCAGCGCGTCGGTGTCCGCCCGGCGCATCCGGGACCTGTTCGCCCTGGAGCCGGAGCCGGTGCTGCCGGACGACGGCCTGGACCGGCAGGCATCCCGGGGCTTTACCGTGGCGGCGGAGGGCGTCAGCTATGGCTATGTGCCCCGGCAGCCGGTGCTGACCCGGGCGGACTTCCGGGCCGCGCCCGGCGAGATCGTGGCCCTGGTGGGTCCCTCCGGCGGCGGCAAAACCACCACGATCCGCCTGCTGCTGGGCCTGGTCCGGCCCCAGGAGGGCCGGGCATATCTGCAGGCCGCCGACGGGCGGCAGGTGGAGATGAACGCCGGACTGCGGCGGTATTTCTCCTATGTGCCCCAGGGGAACACCCTGCTCTCCGGCACCATTGCCGACAATCTGCGGATGGTGAAGCCCGACGCCGACGACCGGCAGCTGCAGGAGGCCCTGGAGGCCGCCTGCGCCTGGGATTTCGTCTCCGCCATGGACGGAGGGCTGAACGCCTCCGTGGGGGAGCATGGCCACGGCCTGTCCGAGGGGCAGGCCCAGCGCATCGCCATTGCCCGGGCCCTGCTGCGGGACGCGCCGGTGCTGCTGCTGGACGAGGCCACCAGCGCCCTGGACGTGACCACCGAGCGGACCATCCTACGGAACCTGGCCGCCCGCTACCCCCACAAGACCTGCATCGTCACCACCCACCGGCCCACGGTGATCTCCCTGTGCCGCCGGGTGTACCAGGTGTCCGGCGGCCGGATGGAGCTGCTGGACAACGACCGGGCCCAGCGCCTGGCCATGGACTTCTGAAAAAATATTCCGGAACCGGTCAGGTTCCGGAATATTTTTTGACAAAAGGCTTGCCGCCTGCGGGCGGCAAACTCTGCGAGGCTTTTAATATTTTTTTCGTTAGGCTAAGGAAAAGACGGGATTTTGTAACAGTTTCGTTAATAATTGCCCGCCCCTCTTGCGCGCGGCGCTTTAGAATGTTAAAATTCTTTAAAATGCTTTTTACAATTGTGTAACAACTGACTTATAATGCGCAAGGAGCGATACGATTATGCCCAAATTCAGCGTAAAGAAGCCGCTGACGGTGTTCGTGGCGGTGCTGGCCATTGTGGTGCTGGGTGTGGTGGCCTATCTGAAGATGACCCCCGACCTGATGCCCAACATGGACTTCCCCTATGTGATCCTGGTGACCACCGACCCCGGGGCCAGCCCCGAAACTGTGGAGGCCGACATCACCAAGCCCCTGGAGCAGTCCATGGCCACCCTGGACCGCATCAAGAACGTCACCTCCAGCTCCATGGACAGCGTGTCCATGGTGGTGCTGGAGTTTGAGGACGGGGTGAATATGGACACCGTCAGCGTGGATATCCAGCAGAAGATCAACCAACTGAAGGGCTCCTGGGGCGACACCGTGGGCGACCCCTATGTGCTGAAAATGAACCCCTCCATGCTGCCGGTGCAGGTGGCGGCCCTGTCCTATGACGGCAAGGACATCACCCAGCTGTCGGACTTCGTCAACGACACCCTGTCCCCCAAGCTGGAGGGCATCACCGGCGTGGCCAGCGTCACCGTCAGCGGCACGGTGGAGCGTCAGCTCCATGTGATCCTCAGCCAGAAGAAGCTGGATGCTCTGTCCCAGCGGCTGTCCGATGCCATTGCGAAGCAGCTGGACGACGCGGCAGGGCAGCTGGCCTCCGCCCGGGGCCAGGTCAACAGCGCCAAGGCTGCTATCCGCAGCGCCGAGGAATCCGCCGTCCGGGACGCCGTGACCCAGGCCCTTACCACCATTCAGGACAGTCTGAAAACCATGCGGGACAGCCGGGACCAGCTCCAGGACAACCTCCGGGAGCTGGCGGATATTCAGCGGGAGAAGGCCCGGCTGGAGGCGGAAAACGCCCCGTATCAGGCGAAGATCGAGGCCATCCGCCAGAACCCCTCCATGACGGAGGAGGAAAAGCAGGCGGCCATCGCCGAAATCGAAAGTGACCCCGAATACGTCCGCATCCAGGCGGAGCTGGCGGCGCTGGATCTGCGCATGGCGGCCCTGGGTGTCAAGTGGGACGAGGCCGTCCAGCGGGCCAAGGAGTGGCAGAAGCAGCTGGAGGAGCTGGAAAAGCAGCTGCGCGACCTGGAGACCGACGAGGGTGTGGCCAAGCTGGCGGACCAGGTATCCGCCGGGGTCCTGACCATGACCGACGCCGTGAACCAGATCATCTCCGCCAACATCCAACTGGACAGCGCCCTGAGCCAGATCGACCAGGGACTCCAGACCCTGGAGGAATCCCGCTCCGCCGCCCTGAGCCAGGCGGACCTGTCCTCCAGCCTGAGCCTACCCACCATCACCGCCCTGCTGACGGCCCAGAACTTCTCCATGCCCGCCGGATATCTGAAGGAGGACGGCGTGAACTACATGGTCTCCGTGGGCGATTCCATCGACACCCGGCAGGACCTGGAGGACCTGGTACTCTTTGACCTGGGAATGGACGGCATCGACCCCATCCGCATGAAGGACGTGGCCGACGTGGCCATCACCGACAACTCCTCGGAGATCTACGACAAGCTCAACGGCAAGGACGGCGTCATCGTCTCCCTCAACAAGCAGTCCACCTACGCCACGGCGGAGGTGTCCGACAACATCAACAGCCGCTTCCGGGAGCTGGAGGCGGAGTACGAGGGGCTTTCCTTCGTACCCCTGATGGACCAGGGGGACTACATATACCTTATCATCAACTCCATTCTGTCCTCTCTGGGCTGGGGCGCACTGTTCGCGGTGCTGATCCTGTATCTGTTCCTGCGGGACCTGCGGCCCACGGTGATCACCCTGTGCTCCATCCCCATCAGCGTGATCTTTGCCGTGGTGCTGATGTACTTCTCCGGCGTTACCATCAACATGATCTCCCTGTCGGGCCTGGCCGTGGCGGTGGGCATGCTGGTGGATAACTCCGTGGTGGTCATCGAGAATATCTATCGCCTGCGCTCCAAGGGGGCCACCGTCATCCAGGCGGCGGTATCCGGGGCCCGGCAGGTGCTGGGCGCCATCGTGGCCTCCACCCTGACCACCGTGTGCGTGTTCCTGCCCATCGTATTCGTGGAGGGCATCACCAAGCAGCTGTTCACGGATCTGGCCCTGACCATGACCTATTCCCTGCTGGCCAGCCTCATTGTGGCCCTGACCCTGGTACCTGCCATGGCCGCCGGTATGCTTCGCAAGGAGAAGCCCCAGAAGCCGGGACTGCTGGATAAGGTCTACCCCGCCTATCGCAAGGCGGTGTCCTGGTCCATCCACCACAAGCTGGTGGTGCTGGGGGTGTCCCTGCTGCTGCTGGTGGGCTCCGCCGGAGCCGCCCTGGCCCGGGGCTTCGCCTTTATGCCCAATATCGACATGAACACCGTGAACCTGACCATCTCCATGCCCGAGGGCTGCACCCGGGAGCAGGCGGTGGCCCTGGCGGACGAGGCCCTGCAGCGCATCGCCGCCGTGGACAACGTGGAAACCGTGGGCGCGATGATGTCCTCCGCCTCCGGCGCCGGGAGCATGGACATGACCAGTATGATGACCGCCGGCGGCGGGGAATACGACGTCACCGCCTATATCACCCTGCCGGAGGGGGCCTCCGGCGCGGAGACCGGCAAGCAGATGGAGGCCGCCTGCGCCGGTATGGACTGCACCGTCACCGCCTCCGGCGCCATGGACACCTATATGTCCTACCTCACCGGCAGCGGCATCACCCTGAACGTCTACGGCGACGATATGGAGCAGATGCAGTCCGCCGCCCGTGACCTGGCGGCAAAGCTGGCCACCGTCCCCGGCACGGAGAACGTGTCCGACGGCCTGGAGCAGGCGGCCGCCGCCCTGCACCTGTCCGTGGACCGCAACGCCGCCATGGAGAAGGGCCTCACCGTGGCCCAGGTGTACATGGCCGTGGCCTCCGCCCTGACGGACACCGACAGCTCCCTGTCTCTGACCCTGGACGGGCTGGACGTCAGCGTGTCCATCCAGTCCCCGGAGGAGAGCCGCATGACCCGGGAGAAACTCCTGGATCTGGAAATTGACCCCGCCTCCGCCATGAGCAGCATGATGAGCAGCGCTTCTGCAAACAGCTCCATGGGAAGTATGAGCGGCATGTCCAGTATGAGCGGCATGAGCAGCGCAAGCGCCTCCGGCAGCACCCGGAGCGGCGAGTCCGTCCGCCTGGGGGACATCGCCCAGCTGGAGGAGACCGTCAGCCTGAACACCATCAACCGGGACCAGCAGCGGCGGTATATCACCGTGTCCGCCGACGTGGCCGACGGCTATAACGTCACCAAGGTCACCTCCGCCGCCGAAAAGATCATCGGCCAGGCGGAGCTGCCCCAGGGCGTCACCGCCGCCTTCCAGGGGGAGAACGAGGCCATCATGGACGCCATCCGGCAGCTGCTGCTGATGCTGCTGCTGGGCATCGTGCTGGTGTATCTGGTGATGGTGGCCCAGTTCCAGTCCCTGCGCTCGCCGCTGATCGTCATGTTCACCATTCCCCTGGCCTTCACCGGCGGCTTCCTGGCCCTGCTGCTGGCAGGGGTGGAGGTCAGCGTCATCTCCCTGATCGGCTTTGTGATGCTGGTGGGCGTCATCGTCAACAACGGCATTGTCCTGGTGGACTACATCAACCAGCTGCGGCTGGAGGGTATGGGCCGCCGGGAGGCCATCATCGAGGCCGGCGTCACCCGCCTGCGGCCCATTCTCATGACGTCCCTGACCACCATTCTGGGTTTGATCGTCATGGCCTTCGGCAACAACGTGGGCACGGCGCTGATGCAGCCGGTGGCCCTGGTGTGCATCGGCGGCCTGCTGTATGCCACGCTGATGACCCTGCTGGTGGTGCCGTGTATGTACGACATCCTCAGCCGCCGGGACCTGCGGAAGGTGGACGAGGAGGAGCTGAAGCTCCTGGATATGTGAAAAATAAGCGCAAGAAACAGATCGCCCCTGCCGCAGCGGCAGGGGCGATCTGGCGTCTATTAGTAATATTTCACAAATCCCGACAGCAGCAGGGTGGGGAGCAGCAGCAGAACCAGGAAGGCCAGCATGTACAGCGGCGACAGGGCGGCGAAATCGCCGGCGGTGGTCAGATAGTACGACAGCACCAGGCCGCACAGGCCGCCGATCCAACTGAGGACGGTGGACCAGCGCACCGCCTGACACATCCGCTGGCTGCCGATGACGGTTTCCGCCATAGGCAGCAGGCCGTCCCGATAGATCAGGGCGTTGGGGGTCTCCCCGGGCTGGGCGGTCAGGTCCGCCAGGGCCAGACGGGTGGCCACGCCCGGGTAAATGGGCCGGGCGTTCAGGCGGAATTTCCGCTTCAGCAGATTGGGGGTGATGTTGACGCCCCGGGTGGCCAGCACCGGGGTCACCCGGTTCCGGCGCAGAGCCCGCAGGGCCCACTCCACGTTCCGGGAGGGCAGGTACTTCACCGCGAAGATGGCCGCCAGGCGACCGTCTACCGTCATGAAAACGCCGGTTTCCATTTTCAGATCCCGGGGCAGGGCGATGCGGCGCTTTTTCATGAAATAGGCGCTGCCCATGGCCACCGTGGCCCCCCGTACGGTGCAGTCGATGCCGCCGTCCTCGTAATAGTGCAGGTCATGGGCGTCGTAGCGGAAGCTGACCTGGCCGTCCATCAGCTGCAGCAGCAGGGGCGTCAGCTGGCTTCCGGCGGCCCGGCACAGGGCCTCGGCATAGGCCAGGGCCTCGCCGATCTCCTGATCGTATACCTTCAGGCCGTTAAGCTCCACCGTGCCAACTGCGGCGGAGGGTTCGTTCTTCTCCTTGCCGCGCAGGGACAGGACACCGACCGGGAACAGGTCCTCGTCCGTGACCACCACCCGGCGGGCGGCAGTAATGACCCGGGCACCCTTCCAGCCCGCCACGGCGCAGCCGCTTTTATGCAGGCGACGGCACAGCAGGGACAGAGGCAGCGTTCCGGACAGGGGCAGGGACAGGGGCACCGTGGCCGACAGCAGCGCCGACCACAGCCAGAGGAAGCGGTTCATCTGGTGCCCGCTGAGGGCTGCCACCAGGGCCAGCACCGTGGCCAGGGCCAGGTACAGCGGCGTCAGAATGGGCTGCCACCGGGCGGCGGGGTCCGGGGACTGCCACATGCGGTAAAAGCCCTCCAGACGCCCCTGCTGCTTGCAGGCTCCGGCGGCGGTGACGGAGGCCACATACGGCGGCGTGCCACCCAGCTGGGCCAGGCGGAAGCTGTCATACCGGGCCCGGGCGGCGCGATATTGGCCGCAGGCGCACAGATACAGCAACGCCGCCGCCGGGGCGGCAAAGGGCAGGTTCGGGCATTGGCCCAGAAACAGGCACTGGGCGCTGTCCGCCAGGGCTGCCAGGCCGCACAGCAGGGCCGCCGCCGGGGCGGTGACGCGCCCATGGCCCAGGCTCTCCCCTGCCTCGTGCCACAGCCGGGTGCTCAGCAGCAGGCACAGGGCCAGCAGCCCCGCCGGTATGCCGCAGCGCAGCCAGACGTGGCCATACCACCCCTGGGACAGCAGGTCCAGCCCGTCGATAACGGCCACGGCTATGGCCAGCAGGGTGGGCGCCGTCAGCAGCAGACGCTGCCGGTGCAGCCGGGCGCACTGCCACTTCTGCTCCCGGGCGGCGTCGTCCATGGTGGGCTCCGGCTCCGGCGGCTCCTCCGGGGCGTCGTCCGGGTTTTCCAGGTCCCGGGCGGGGATACGGTCCCGGACCCACTGGGCGGCGGCGGACAGGCGCTCCCTCAAAGGCACCCGCTCCGGCAGGACGCCGTCCTCGTCGTCCTCCTCCGGAACGGCCCGGGGCTCGTCCGGGTCCTCCTGCCGCTGCCGGAAGCGGCGGCGCAGCCGGTCCAGGGGGTTCTCCCGGGGCGGTTCGTCGTCCGGGCGATACTCCGGCTCCGGAACAGGCTCCGGTTCAGGTTCTGGTTGTGGTTCTTGTTCCGGCTCTTGTTCCGGTTCGGGGGCCGGCTCCGGCTCAGGCTCCGGTTCGGAGACCGGTTCGGGTTCGGGGATGGGCTCCGGTTCCGGGGCAGGCTCCGGCTCCCTTCGGGACCCACCCGAGCCGAATTCGTCCAGAATGTCGTCTATGGTGAAGTCCATCTCCGGCGGCGTGGGCCGCATGTCTTCGTTACGCATGGTGATCCCTCGTTGTTATCCCCGGCGCTGGCGCACGGCCTCATACAGCAGGATGGCGGCGGCCGCCGACGCGTTCAGGGAGGAAATATGCCCCTTCATGGGGATGCTGACCAGGAAATCGCAGTTTTCCGCCACCAGGCGGCTCATGCCGTCCCCCTCGGAGCCGATGACAATGGCCGCCGGGCCCTTGAGATCGGCGCTGTACAGGTTGGTGGAGGCTCCGGCGGCGGTGCCGAAGATCCAGACCCCCTGCTTTTTCAGGTCCTTCAGGACGGAGGTCAGGTTGGCCACCCGGGCCACCGGCAGATAGCTGACGGCCCCGGCGGAGGTTTTCCCCACGATGGCGGTGAGCCCGGCGGAGCGGCGCTTGGGGATGATGAGCCCGTGGGCCCCGGCGCACTCGGCAGTGCGGAGGATGGCCCCCAGGTTGTGGGGGTCGGATATCTCGTCGCACACCACCAGCAGAGGCGGCTCCCCCTTGGCGGCGGCGGCATCCAGGATGCTCTGGACGCTGACGTATTCCCGGACGGCGGCCAGGGCGATGACCCCCTGGTGGGAGTGGGTGCGGCTCATGGCGTCCAGCTTCCGCCGATCCGCCTCCACCACCACCACACCGGCCGCCCGGGCCCGGGAGGCGATATGGCCCAGGGTCTTGTCCGTTTCGCCCTTGGCCAGATAGATCTTGTCAATGGCCGTTCCGGCCCGCAGGGCCTCGATCACGGCGTTGCGGCCCTCGATGAGGCCGTCGGCCTCCGCCTGGGGGGCGGGCCGTCTGGTTTCGTTGTCTCTCATGGTGCGATGTCCTCGTTTTTTCGATATTTTATCCAGTATACCATATTCCATGGACAAGATAAAGCGCCCGGGACACAAATTTTTCGCCATTTTTCCCGGCGGGCTTTCTTGTATCAGGCCGGAAAATGTGGTATGATGAATTATTAAATTCGGGAAGTGCCGCCTTTTTCACGACACGGGGCGGCTGGGAGGTTTCCATTGGACAGAAAGCAAGTGCTTCTCGACGACGGGCAGATGGCCCGCCAGCGGGAATTTACCGAAAAAATCCACGCCATGCACCAGGCCCGGGGCCGGACGCCTCTGGCGATGGTGGACACCTTCGGGTGCCAGCAGAACGTGGCCGACAGCCAGCACATCCTGGGGATGCTGCGGGACATGGGGTGCGAGTTCACCGACGATGCCGCCCGGGCGGACATTGTGGTGATGAACACCTGCGCCATCCGGGACCATGCGGAAAAGCGGGTATACGGCACCCTGGGCGCCCTGACCCACACCAAGAAGCAGAACCCGGAGCAGATCATCTGCCTGTGCGGCTGCATGGCCCAGCGGCCGGAGGTGGCCCAGAGGGTCCGGGAGAGCTATCGCCATGTGGACCTGGTGTTCGGGCCCCAGGCCCTGTGGAAGTTCCCGGAGCTTCTGTATCAGGTGTATATCCGGCGGGGCCGGGTGTTCTCCGTGGAGAACGAGCACGGCTCCATTGCCGAGGGGATGCCCGTGGTCCGGGAGGGCCGGGTCCGGGCGTGGGTCTCCATCATGTACGGGTGCAACAACTTCTGCTCCTACTGCATCGTCCCCTATGTCCGGGGCCGGGAGCGCAGCCGCGCCCCGGAGAAGATCGTGGAGGAGGTCCGCCAGCTGGCGGCGGAGGGCTTCAAGGAGATCACCCTGCTGGGCCAGAACGTGAACTCCTACGGAAAGGACCTGCCGGAGCCCTGGGACTTTGCGGACCTTCTGCGGGAGCTGGACAAGATCGACGGCGACTACCTGATCCGCTTCATGTCGTCCCAGCCCAAGGATGCCAGCTATAAGCTGTTTGACACCATGGCCCAAAGCCGCCACGTGGCCCACCAGCTGCACCTGCCGGTGCAGTCCGGCAGCGACCGGGTGCTGCGGGCCATGAACCGCCCCTATGACCGGGCGAAATACCTGGACCTGATCGGCTATGCCCGGAAGGTCATGCCGGACCTGGTGCTGACCTCCGATGTGATCATCGGCTTCCCCGGTGAGACGGAGGCCGAGGCCATGGAGACCGTGGACCTGGTGCGGCAGGTGGAGTTCGACGCCCTGTTCACCTTCATCTTCTCCCCCCGCCCCGGCACCCCGGCGGCCAGAATGGACGATCCGGTGCCCCGAGCGGAGAAGCAGAAGTGGTTCGACACCCTGTGCAGCACCCAGAACGAGATTTCCGCCCGGCTCCACGCCGGGTATGTGGGCCGGACCCTGCGGGTGCTGGTGGACGGCGAAACCGACGACGCCCGGTGGCCCCTGTCCGCCCGGACGGCGGGAGGACGGCTGGTGCACCTGGTGGGAGACAAGTCCGCCCTGGGCCAGTACCGGGACGTGAAGATCACCGACAGCAACACCTGGGCCCTGTTCGGGGAGATGCTTCCTGCATCAAAAGAACGTTGTTCTTTTGATGCATAAGATATCACGGCCAACGCCGCGAAGCGGGCATATGCCCCATAGAACAATAAGTTTTGCACTTTTCAACAATGTTTTCCACCACCATTCGACAGATCAGCCGCCTATGCGGCAGAAAGCGCGGGTGAAACCATGGCAGAGCTGACCCCCATGATGAAGCAGTATCTGCAGATCAAGGAACAGAATCAGGACGCCATCCTGTTTTTCCGGCTGGGAGATTTTTACGAGATGTTCGGCGACGACGCCCGGAAGGCGTCCAAGGAGCTGGACCTGACCCTGACCACCCGGGATAAGGACAAGAACAAGAGCTTCGAGGAGAAGATCCCCATGTGCGGGATCCCCTATCACGCCTCGGATGCGTATATCGCCCGGCTCATCGCCAAGGGCTATAAGGTAGCCATCTGCGAGCAGACCGAGGACCCTGCCACGGCCAAGGGCCTGGTGGACCGGGACATCATCCGGGTGGTGACCCCCGGCACGGTCATCGACGCGGCCTGCCTGGAGGAAGGACGCTCCAACTTCTGCGCGGGGCTGTATCTGGACGACACCTGCGCGGGCTTCAGCGTGTGCGACATCTCCACCGGCAAGACCCACGTTACCGCCTTTCAGGGGCCCGACCGGGCGGAGCACCTGCTCAACGAGCTGGGGCGGTTTTCCCCGGCGGAGGCGGTGGTGAACCAGACGGCCTACGACTGCGGGCCGCTGCTGAGTCTGATGCAGGATAAGCTCCACTGCCATGTGGAGCGGCTGCCTGCCGGGCGCTTCCAGCTGCAGGAGGCGGAAAAGGCCGTCCGCGCCCAGTTCGGCGATGAGGCCGCAGGACGGCTTCCCAAGGGGAACCCCGCCGCGGCTTTGTCGCTGGGGGCCCTGCTGGGCTATCTCCACGAGACGCAGAAAACCGACCTGCGCCATGTGGACGACCTGGACTATTATCAGCAGGGGCAGTTCATGGAGCTGGACCTGACGGCCCGGCGGAACCTGGAGCTGACGGAGACCCTGCGCAGCAAGGAGAAGAAGGGGAGCCTCCTCTGGGTGCTGGACAAGACCAAGACCCCCATGGGCGGGCGGATGCTCCGCAGCTGGCTGGAGCGGCCCCTGCTGTCCGTAACGGCCATCACCCGCCGCAGCGGCGCCGTGGGCCAGCTGGTGGACCACACCATGGTGCGGGAGGAGCTGGCCCTGGCCCTGACGGGCATCGGCGACATGGAGCGCCTGGTGGGCCGCATTGTATACGGCACCGCCGGGGGCCGGGACGTGGTATCCCTGAAAAACGCCATGGCCCGGCTTCCCCATGTGAAGGAGCTGCTGTCGGCCTTTGACCGGGGCCGCCTGGGGGAGCTGGCCCAGCTGGACCCCCTGGAGGACCTGACGGACCTCATCGGCCGCACCCTGTGCGACGATCCCCCCTTCTCCGTCCGGGAGGGGGAGTTCATCCGGGAGGGCTTCGACCCGGAGGTGGACCGCCTGCGGAGCATCCTCCACGGCGGCAAGGGCATCATCGCCTCCATGGAGGCCGCCGAAAAGGAGAAAACCGGCATCCGCACCCTGAAAATCGGGTACAACAAGGTGTTTGGATACTACATCGAGGTGTCCAACTCCTTCAAGGACCAGGTGCCGGACACCTATATCCGCAAGCAGACCCTGGTCAACGGCGAGCGCTATATTACCCAGGAGCTGAAGGACCTGGAGCACGACATCCTGTCCGCCTCGGACCGGGTGTCGGCCCTGGAGTATGAGCTGTTCACCCGCCTGCGGCAGGAGCTGAGCGGCCATGTGGCCCGGATCCAGGCCACCGCCGCCGCCGTGGCGGAGGCGGACTGCCTGTGCTCCCTGGCGGCGGTGGCAGTGAAGAACAACTACTGCTGCCCGGCGGTGGACGAGTCCGGGGTCATCGAAATCCACCAGGGACGCCACCCGGTGGTGGAGGCCATGCGGCCGGACGCCCTGTTTGTGCCCAACGACACCTATATGGGCCGCAGCGAGGACCGGGTGTCCATCATCACCGGCCCCAACATGGCGGGCAAATCCACCTATATGCGCCAGGTGGCGCTGATGGTGCTCATGGCCCAGATCGGGTCCTTTGTCCCGGCCAAGGCGGCCCGCCTGGGCATCGTGGACCGGATCTTCACCCGCATCGGGGCCTCCGACGACCTGTCGGCGGGACAGTCCACCTTTATGGTGGAGATGACGGAGGTCAGCGACATTCTGCGCACCGCCACCGCCGACAGCCTGCTGATCCTGGACGAGATCGGCCGGGGCACCTCCACCTTTGACGGCATGAGCATCGCCCGGGCGGTGCTGGAATACTGCGCCGACCCCAAGCGCCTGGGGGCCAAGACCCTGTTTGCCACCCACTATCACGAGCTGACCGCCATGGAGGGGACCCTTCCCGGCGTGAAGAACTATAACATCGCCGTCCGCACCCGGGGGGAGGAGATCGTGTTCCTGCGGAAGATCGTCCCCGGCGGCGCGGACCGCAGCTACGGCATCGAGGTAGCCAAGCTGGCGGGCCTGCCGGAGGCGGTGGTGTCCCGGGCCAGGAAGATCCTCCGCCAGCTGGAGGAGGAGTCCGGCCGTCCGGCGGCGGCCCCCGCCCCCCGGGAGGACCAGGTGTCCTTTGCCGCCGTGGCCGAGGGGGAGGTCATCGACCGGCTGCGCCGGGCCCAGGTGGACTCCCTGACGCCCCTGGAGGCCCTGCAGCTGCTGTATGAGCTGAAAAAGAAGCTGACGTAACACGAAAGGACAACGCTATGCCTGATATTCAATGCCTGCCTCGGCACGTGGCGGACCTGATCGCCGCCGGCGAGGTGGTGGAGCGGCCCGCCAGCGTGGCCAAGGAGCTGCTGGAAAACGCCCTGGACGCCGGGGCCACCGCCATCGTGGCGGAGGTGCAGCACGGGGGCCTCACCTATCTGCGCATTACGGACAACGGCTGCGGCATCGCGCCCCAGCAGCTGCCCACGGCGTTTCTGCGCCATGCCACCAGCAAGCTGCGCACTGCCGGGGACCTGGCCGCCATCGGCACCCTGGGCTTCCGGGGGGAGGCCCTGGCGGCCATCTCCGCCGTGTCCCGGGTGGATATCCTGACCCGCCAGACCGGGGCCCAGACCGGGGCTTCCCTGCATCTGGAGGGGGGCGTGCCGGGCCAGGTGGAGGAGATCGGGTGCCCGGAGGGCACCACCATCTGCGTGCGGGACCTGTTTTACAACACCCCCGCCCGGATGAAATTCATGAAAAAGGACAGCGCCGAGGGAGCCGCCGTGGCGGGCATCGTCCAGCACCTGGCCCTGAGCCACCCGGAGGTGTCCTTCAAGCTGCTGCGGGACGGGGCCGAGGTGCTCCACACCCCCGGCGACGGGCAGCTGCTGTCCGCCGTATACGCGGCCATGGGCCGGGACTTCGCCATGGGCCTGCAGGAGGTCCGGGGCTGCGGCGGCGACGTGCAGGTGTCGGGCTATGTGACCCGGCCCCTGAACGGCCACGGCACCCGGGCCCGCCAGCTGTTCTTCGTCAACGGCCGGTTCGTGAAAAGCCAGCTGCTGTCGGCAGCCCTGGAGGAGGCGTACCGCAACCGCCTGCTGAAGGGGAAGTTCCCCGGCTGCGTGCTGCATCTGACCCTGCCGGAGGACCGGGTGGACGTGAACGTGCATCCGGCCAAGACCGTGGTGAAATTCGTATCGGATAAGACCGCCTTTGACGCGGTGTACTATACCGTCATGGACGCCCTGAACCGGGCGGAACAGCCCGCCCGGCAGGAGGAAAAGCCCTTTTACCGGACCATGACCGCCCAGGAGTTCCGGCAGCAGCAGAAGCCCCAGCCGGAGAAGCCGCCGCTGGGCAGCTATACTGCCCGGCCGGTGCGCCCGGCGGAACAGCCGGACCTGACTGTGCGGGACGTGGCCCCGGAGCCGGGGAAGGCCTTCACGGCCCCCACGGCCCGGCCCGGCGTCAGCTATCACATCACCCCGCCGTTCCCGACCCCTGCGGCAGAGCCGCAGGAACCGGCGCCTGTGCGGGAAGAACTGCCTGTGCAGGAGACGGTATCCCTGCCGGAGCAGGTGACTCTGGAGCCGCCGCATGAGGCCCCCTGGCGCATCGCCGGGGAGGTGCTGCGGACCTATATCATCTGCGAGGACGAGGGGGAGAACGTGTGGCTCATCGACAAGCACGCCGCCCATGAGCGGGTGCGGTTCGACGCGCTGAAGGCCGCCGCGGAGCCGGTGATGACCCAGACCCTGCTGGAGCCGTTGGCGGTGGAGCTGCCGCCGGAGGACTGCGCGGCGGTGCTGGAGCAGCTGCCCCTGCTGGAGCGGTACGGCTTCCGGTGCGAGGATTTCGGCGGCGCGGTGCTGGTGCGGGAGGTACCCGGCGATATCGAAGACCCCGCCGGGGCCCTGGAGGAGCTGGCGGAGGACCTGCGGCTGAACCGGGCGGACCCGGACGCGGCCCGGGACAGCCTGCTGTCCACCATGGCCTGCAAATCCGCCATCAAGGCCGGGATGCACACCGACCCCGCCGAGCTGCGGCGTCTGGTGGACCGGGTCCAGTCCGGGGAGATCCAGTATTGCCCCCATGGCCGCCCGGTGGCGGTGAAGCTCAGCAAATACCAGGTGGAGAAGATGTTCAAGCGGGCGTGACAGCCCGGGAAAGGAGCCGCCTATGACCGTTCTGTGCGTGGTAGGACCCACCGCCAGCGGAAAAACGAAAATGGCCGTGGCCCTGGCCCGGCGCTTCAGCGGCGAGGTGGTGTCCGTGGACTCCATGCAGATCTACCGGGGCATGACCATCGGCACCGCCGCCCCCACGGCGGAGGAGATGGAGGGGGTCCCCCATCACATGATCGCCGTGGCGGACCCGGCGGAGCAGTGGTCTGCGGCCCGGTTCTGCCAGGCGGCGGACGCCTGCATTCAGGATATCCTCAGCCGGGGAAAGCTCCCGGTGCTGGCCGGAGGCACGGGCCTGTACCTGGACGCCCTGATCCGGGGAGACGACTTCGCCCCCGGCTGCCAGGGGGGGCAGACCCGCCTGCGGCTTCAGCAGGAGCTGCGGGAGCTGGGGCCTCAGGAGATGCTGCGGCGGCTGGAGGCCGTGGACCCGGAGACGGCGGCGCGGCTGCACCTGCGGGACGAAAAGCGCATTCTCCGGGCCTTAGAGGTATATGAGGAGACCGGGGAGCCCATGTCCCGGCGGGACAGGCGGGGCCGGGAAAAGCCGGACCGGTACCAGGCCCTCTATATCGGGCTGAACTTCCGGGACCGGGCGGACCTGCGGGAGCGCATCGACCGCCGGGTGGATGAGATGGTCCGCCGGGGGCTTTTGCAGGAGGTGCAGGCGCTTCTGGACGGGGGCCTTCCCCGGGACGCCACGGCCCTGCAGGCCATCGGATACAAGCAGTTCCTGGCGGTGGCCGACGGCACGGCCACGGCGGACCAGGCGGTGGAGGAGGTCAAGCTCCGCTCCCGCCAATATGCCAAGCGGCAGCTGACCTGGCTGCGGCGGAACCCGGCGATCCACTGGATCTACTGGGACAAGGAGCCGGATTTCCCGGCGGCTCTCCAGAATGCGACAGATTTTCTCACGGCCCATGGCTTAGGATAAGGGCAGGCGGACAGCCGTCCGCACAAAGAGAAAAGGAGCATTCGTTATGCAGAAAAACAACCTTCAGGACATCTTTTTGACCAAAGTCCGCAAGCAGAGCCTGCCCGTGACCGTGTTTCTGATGAACGGTTTCCAGATGCGAGGCAGCGTCACCGGCTTCGACAGCTTCACCGTGGTGCTGGACACCGACGGCAGGCAGCAGGTGATCTATAAGCACGCTATATCTACGATTGTCCCGCTGCACCCGGTGGCCCTGTACGACCCATGCCTGCCGTCGGAGGCGCAATAGCGCCCCGGCCGGAAGGCCGTCAAGCGTTTTGCCCCGGGCAAAACCTTGGGCACGGGCGGATTCACTTCGCCCGTGCGGAATAAAATCACGGGGCCCCGGATGCCGCCCTGCGGCATCTGGGCAACAGGCAGCAGGTGATCTACAAGCACGCTATATCTACCATTGTCCCGCTGCACCCGGTGGCCCTGTATGACCCATGCCTGCCGTCGGAGGCGCAGACCTGACCGGCGGGGCACATAGGCCCCGCCCTACGAAATGAATGGATTCCCGGGAATCGCCTGTAGGGGCAGGGTTCTACCCTGGCCGGGAGCACCGGCCCGATGGGCGGGGCAGAGCCCGCGCCCCTACGCAGACATAACCAACCCCAGACCGCGCAAAATCCTGTAGGGCAGGGCCCGTGTGCCCTGCCGCGATAAACACCCCGATACCACACCACAAAAGGAGGTTACGCCATGAAGTCCACCCGCGTATTCAAAATTCTGTCCATTGCCCTGGCGGCGGCGGTGGTGTTCTATTTCCTGGTCCAGGGGGTGCGGTATCTGACGAACCCCTACGCCACCACCCGGGTGTATACCAGCACCACGGAGGATGCCGTGGAGGCCTCCGGCTGGCTGGTGCGGGAGGAGGAGACCTTCCGCACCGACGCCGGGACCCTGAGTCCCACCCGGGAGGAGGGGGAGAAGGTGGGCCAGGGCCAGGTCATCGCCGCCACCTATGACAGCCCCGGGGCCCTGGAGGCCGTGGCCCAGATCCAGGCCAAGCGGCTCCAGCTGGAGCAGCTGGAATACGCCCTGTCCTCCTACCTGAACCCCGACGCCGCCCTGAAGCTGGACGGCTCCATCTCCGACGACATCATAGCCCTGCGGAAGAATCTCACCGGCGGGGACTATACCGCCGCCTCCGGCGACCTGTCCCAGCTGAAGGCCGCCATCGTCAAGCGCAGCCGGGCCTACACCTCCAGCCAGGAGATCAAGGCCGAGATCACCGCCGTGCAGGATGAGATCGACTCTTTGCAGGCGGGACTCACCGGGGCGGCCAACATCACCGCCCCCCGGGCGGGGACCTACTCCGCCGTGTGCGACGGATACGAGTCCGTGCTGACCCCGGCGGGGCTGGGGGACCTGACCCCCAGCGCCCTGGACAAGCTGGCCGCCGGGGAGAACACTGCCAACGTGGGCAAGCTCATCTACGGCAACACCTGGTACTATGCCGCCGCCGTCACCCAGGAGGAGGCCCAGCGCATCGCCGACTGCGGCAGCGTGTCCCTGCGGCTGACCAAAGGCATCACCGATGACATCGCCGCCACGGTCCACTCCGTCAGCCCGGCGGAAAACGGCCGGTGCGTGGTGGTGCTGGCCTGCCGGGAGTATCTGGCGGAGACCACCCAGCTGCGGCACCAGACGGCCCAGATCGTGCTCCACAGCTACACCGGGCTGCGCCTGCCCTCCGTGTGCCTGCGGCAGCAGGAGGACGGGACCCTGGGTGTTTACTGCGCCCAGGGCAGCTTCTCCCGGTTCAAGCCGGTGGACATGGTGTACCAGGGAGATGACTATGTGCTGGTGTCGGTGCCCCAGAACACCGACGGACTGGACACCCTGCGTCCCGGGGACGAGGTCATCATGACCGGCGTCACCCTGGACGGCTCACAGATATTGACAGGAGATTAATACGGGAAAGGAAGGCTTTCACTATGTCTATTGCGGAGAACATTGCCGCCGTCCGGCAGCAGATGGACCAGGCGGCCCGGGAGACCGGCCGCACCGGCGCCGACATCATCCTGGTGGGCGCCAGCAAAATGAACGACGCCGCCGCCTGCCGGGAGGCCATTGCCGCCGGTATTGACGCCCTGGGGGAAAACCGGGTCCAGGAGATGACCGCCAAGCTGGCGGAAAACGCCTATGAGGGCCGTCCCCTGCACTTTATCGGCCATTTGCAGCGCAACAAGGTCCGCCAGGTGGTGGGCAAGGCGACGCTGATCCAGTCTGTGGGCAGCACGGAGCTTTTGCAGGAGATCGAAAAGGCCGCCGCCCGGCTGGAGCTCTGCCAGGATATCCTGCTGGAGGTGAACATCGGCGGCGAGGCCGCCAAAAGCGGCTTTTCCCCGGATCAGATCCACGCTGCGGCGGAAATGGCCCGGGCCCTGCCCCATGTGCAGGTGCGGGGACTGATGACCATCCCCCCGGTGGCGGCGGAGCCCCACGGAAATTTGGCATATTTCGAGAAAATGCGTTGGCTTTATGTTGACATCAATGCAAAAATATACGATAATAAGATGGAATATCTCTCAATGGGCATGAGCGGCGACTTCGCCGACGCCATCCGGTGCGGCAGCAACATGATCCGGGTGGGCACGGCGATCTTCGGCGTGCGGGACTATACGAAATAAAGAGCAGGAGGGACGCATATGAGCCTGAAGGATGAGTTCAGAAAGTTTATCCACCCCTATGACGAGGAGGATGAACCGGAGGAGTATCAGGAGGAGGAGCGCCCGGAGCGTCCCCGCCGGGACGAGGAGCGCCGCAGCGACGACCGCCGCAGCAAGGTGGTGAACATCAACTCCGCCGGGCAGCTGAAGGTGGTGCTGATGAAGCCGGTGAAGTTTGACGAGGATGCCAACACCATCGCCGACCATCTGATGGAAAAGCGCACGGTGGTGATGAATATGGAGAACACCGACCCGGATATCGCCCGGCGTCTGCTGGACTTCGTGTCCGGTGTGGCCTACGCCACCGGCGGCAACGTCAAGCGCGTGGCGGCCAAGACCTATATCGTCACCCCCTATTCGGTGGACCTGATGGGGGACCTGATCGACGGACTGGAAAACAGCGGCCTGCATATGTGACGGACCGAGAGAGAATACGGAGGGATAGAGCATGTACACACCCCAGGAAGTTTCCGAAAAAACCTTTCCCAAGTCCACCGGCCTGACCAGCGGCTATAACATGACGGCTGTGGACGAGTTTCTGGACGGTCTGACAGAGGATTATACAGCCCTGTATAAGGACAACACCACCCTGAAGGCCAAGCTGAAGATACTGGCCGAGAAGGTGGAGGAATACCGCGCCACCGAGGACGCCATGCGCTCCACCCTGCTGGCGGCTCAAAAGATGGCGGCCCAGATGGTGGCCGACGCCCAGGCCGAGAAGGAAAAGACCATCGCCGATGCCCAGGCCCAGGCGGAACAGATCCTTGCCGACGCCCGGGGCGAGGCGGATATCCAGGCCCGGCAGCTCCAGCAGGAGATCCGGGATTCCTGGGAGAAGCTGGCAACGGCCCAGAGCGAGACGGCGGACTTCATCCAGCGCAGCCGGGACCTGTGCGCCCGGCAGCTGACGTTTCTGGATTCCCTGCCGGAGCGCAATGCCCCGGAGCAGGAGGACCAGGAGCCGGAGAACGAGGCGGTGACCCTGCCCGCCCCGGAGGAGAACGCCGTGCCCGTGGCGGACGCGGAGCCTGTTCCCCAGGAGGAGGCCCCCCAGCCGGAGTCTGCCGCCGAACCGGAGCCGCAGCCGGAGTTTCAGGAGAAGAAAGAGGAGGAGTCTCCCTTCCCCCTGGATTTCAAGCTGAATCTGGAGGACCTGCAGTTTGGCCGCAACTACAACGGCGGCGACCGGCACTGAATCCACAAACAAAAGCGGCCCGGCGGCCGCTTTTGCCTTATCTGCAAGGAGGTGGCAGTATGACGCCCATCGTGGCCCTGCTGTATGACTTTGACAAGACCCTGTGCACCACGGATATGGAGGACTACGCCTTTATCCCGGCCCTGGGCTATACCCCGGCGGAGTTCTGGAAAAAGGCCAACGACTTTGGCCGGGAGAACCGCATGGACGGCCTTCTGGCGTATATGTACACCATGATCGCCGAGTGCCGGGCCCAGAACATCCGGCTGGACCGGGAGTTTCTGGTGCGCTGCGGCCACAGCCTGGAGCTGTTCCCCGGGGTGGCGGAGTGGTTCGGCCGCATCAACGCCTTCGGCCGCAGCCAGGGGGTGCAGGTGGAGCACTATGTCATCTCCTCCGGCCTGCGGGAGATCATCGAGGGCAGCGGCATCGCCCGGGAGTTCCGGGAGATCTACGCCTGTGAGTTCTTCTATGACCGGGAGGGGCTGGCCTCCTGGCCCAAGCTGGACGTGAACTTCACCAACAAGACCCAGTTCGTCTATCGCATCAACAAGGGCGTTCTGGACGTGTCCGACGACAAGAGCCTGAACGACTCCATGCCCGACGACAGCAAGCGGGTGCCCTTTACCAACATGATCTACATCGGTGACGGACTGTCCGACGTGCCGTGCATGAAGATGATGCGGGCCTATGGCGGCCAGGCCATCGCCGTGTATCAGCAGGAGAACCGCCAGGGGGTGGAGGACCTGCTGGCCAAGGGGCGGGTGGACTTCATCTTCCCTGCCGACTATCGGGAGGGGACGGCCCTGGACGCCACCGTGCGGAACATCATCCGCAAAATGGCCATTACTGACGCGCTGACGGAGGAAAACGCCGCCCAGCGCCGGAATATCGGCCAGGCGGGCCTGCCCTACCAGGCCAGTCTCTTTGAGGAGTAAAATCACAAAAGTGCGGCAGTTCACGAGAACTGCCGCACTTTTTTCCCGGGGAAACGGCAGATTTTCCTTGCATCCCGGGGGCTTTTCCGATATAATATCATGTGCGGTGGTTTTGGAAGCGCCGCAAAAGGAAGAATTGGGGAAAACTCTTGCTCAAATCGCCGCCGGGCCCGGCCCGGGGCCTTAACGTAAGGAGAAAAGCAGCAAATGAAGGTAAAGATCACCTCGGACAGCACCTGCGACTTATCGCCGGAGCTGATCGAAAAGTACGACATTGCCATCACCCCCCTGTCGGTGCACTGCGGCGACAAGGTGGGCCGCGACGGCGTGGAGATCACGCCGGAAACCATCTATGACTATGTGGACGGCAGCGGGCAGCTGCCCCGGACCAGCGCCGTCAACGTGTTTGACTATGTCCGGGAGTTCCGCCACTGGCGCCAGCAGGGGTACAGCATCGTGCACTTCTGCATCAGCAGCGACTTTTCCAGCTCCTACCAGAACGCCTGCATCGCGGCGGCGGACATCGGCCAGGTGTATGTGGTGGATTCCCGGAACCTCTCCACCGGCCAGGGCCTGCTGGTGCTCCACGGGGCGGAGCTGGCCGCCGCCGGACAGACGGCGGAGGAGATCCAGAAGGCCTGCACGGACCTGGCTCCCCAGGTGGAGGCCAGCTTCGTCATCGACCGGCTGGACTATCTGTACAAGGGCGGTCGCTGTTCGGCCCTCAGCGCCTTCGGCGGAAATCTGCTGAAGCTGAAGCCCTGCATCGAAGTGAAGGACGGCAAAATGATCCCCGGCAAGAAGTATCGCGGCCCCATCGACAAGGTGATGCTGCAATATGCCGACGACCGGCTGCGTGGCCGGGACGACATCAACAAGCACCGGGTGTTCATCACCCACACCCGCTGCGCCCCGGAGGCAGTGGAGGCCGTGCGGCAGAAGATTCTGGAGCTGGCCCCGGATTTTGAGGAGATCATCGAAACCACCGCCGGTTCCACCGTGACCTCCCACTGCGGCCCCGGCACCCTGGGCGTGCTGTTCATCCGCACCAAGTAAAAAAACAGAAAACCAGAAAAGCACGGCGTGAGCCGTGCTTTTCTGCCTGTCAGGAATTATTTTTTTGGCCCCGGGCAAGCTATGAGCAGCTCACAGGAAAGGAGCGGTGAAATATGCAGGCTATGGTCCATGCGAAAACGTGCATCCAGTGCGGGCTGTGTCCGGCGGTGTGCCCGGATGTGTTCACCCTGGAGCCCGGGGAACCGGCCCGGGCCATCAGCGGCCCCGTGCCGGAGGCATGCCAGCTGGCGGCCCAGGAAGCGGCGGACAGCTGCCCGGTAGGGGCCATCGAAATTCGCTGAACAGCGGGTTCTACGGACTTGGCTCTCCCTCCGGGAGAGCCAAGGGGCGGACAAATCTGTCCGCCCCTCTTTTTATATCGTGTACACAAACGGGTCCCCGGGGTTTTTCAGCACCGGGGCCGGGGTGGCGGCGGCCACCCGGGTGCCGCTGCGGACGGACCGGGTCAAAAACACGTTGCCCCCCACCACGGAACCGTTGCCGATGTCCGTGTCGCCCCCCAAGATGGACGCGCCGGAATAGATGGTCACGTCGTCCCCCACAGTGGGGTGGCGCTTGCCGGGCAGGGAAGCGTGGCCGCCCCGGGGAGACATGGCCCCCAGGGTCACCCCCTGATACAGCTTCACGTTCCGGCCGATGACGGTGGTCTCGCCCACCACGATGCCGGTGCCGTGGTCGATGAAGAAGTGGGGGCCGATAGAGGCCCCGGGGTGGATATCGATGCCCGTGCGGCTGTGGGCATATTCGGACATGATCCGGGGGATCATGGGCACCCGCTGGCAGTACAGCAGGTGGGCAATGCGATAGACAAAGATGGCGAACAGCCCCGGATAGGCAAAGATGATCTCCTCCCGGGAGGCGGCGGCGGGGTCGGACTCAAAGGTGGCGTCCAGGTCCTCCAGCAGCAGCTTCTGCACCTGGGGCAGGCGGCGGGCAAACTCCCGGGTGATCTCCTCCGCCCGGCCCACCTGGTCCTCCGGCAGGGCCAGCTTCAGCTGCTCGGTGAGCTTTTCACAGATGCGCTCCAGCAGCAGGGCGGCGTAATTCTCCGGGGCCAGGGACATCAGCGCCGGGTCCCCGAAATAGGCAGGAAACAGCAGGCGGCGGACCTCCTTCACCAGCTCGATGACCGCCCGGCGGTCCGGCAGGCGCAGGCCGCTGCCATACAGGGGGGTGGCGCTTTCCGTCAGGGTGCGGCCTATGGCCGCGGCGGCTTCTTGGATGTGTTGGGGATACATAAGCAGGCTTCCTTTCCGTGTGTGGAAAAATCAAAGCGGCAGAGAATGCGTCATACATCCTCTGCCGCTGCTTTTACGCGCTTTTCCCGGGCGCGTCAGGCCCGGGCCTTCTGGGCAAACCATGCATAACCGTTTCGGGCATGACAACAACAGCCCATGGTACAAATGGCCCGGCAGCTGTTCATGGAAACGTTGCGGTTCATGGCATTTGCTCCTTTTGGAATCTGGCCCTATTATATGCTCCCCGCGCCCCCGCGTCCATTGTCATTTTGGACAAAATGCGAGTTTTATTCTCCCCGCACCCGGCGGTACAGAGTTCCGCAGGCAGGCTGCACCCCCTTGACGGCGAACAGCTCCTCCACGGTGACGAACCGCACCCCCCGGGGCTGCAGCCGGTCCACGATCTCCAGGGCCGCCGTGACGCTGGTGGGATAGCAGTCATGGAGCAGGAGGATATCCCCGTCCCCGGCCTGCCGCAGCACGATGTCCAGGATGCTGTCCACGTTCCGGCTTTTCCAGTCCTCCGTGTCCACGGACCAGCAGATGGCCGGGGTCCCCAGGGCCCGCAGCTCCTCCTGCGATATGAAGCCGTAAGGGGGCCGCAGCCAGTAGCTTCCCGGCCCCAGCACCCGTTCCAGGGCCCGGCTGCATTTGTCCAGGTCCGCCAGGGCCTGGGCGGCGGACAGGTCCGTCAGGTCCCCGTGGCCGAAGGAGTGATTGCCGATCTGGTGGCCCTCCTGCCGGATGCGCCGGACCAGGTCCTCCCGGCCTTCGATCCGACTGCCCACCAGAAAGAACGTGGCCCGGACGCCCCGCCGGGAAAGGCCCTCCAACAGCCGGGGGGTGTTGGACGGGGAGGGGCCGTCGTCAAAGGTCAGGGCCATGTACACCGGCTCCGCCGCCGGTTCCGCCGCCGGGCCTGCCGGTTTCGCCGGGGTGCAGCCCGTCAGCACCAGCAGCAGGGCCAAAACTATCCCCGCCCGCCGCCTCATACCGGACCCTCCAGGGCCACCGCCTGCATCCCCAGCTCCCGGTGCCGCTGCCACACCGTCTCCCGGGGCCAGGCCGCCATGCCCCGGTCCTTCCAGGGGTCGCAGCAGATATAGTGCTCCCGGTCGTACCCCGCCAGCACCACGCAGTGCTCGTTGGAGATCCACATGAAGGGCTCGCCTCCCGGCTCCAGACGGTACCAGGGTCCGTTGACGGTGGGGCGCAGGTCGATGCTGACCCACAGCAGCACCGGCAGGTCCCGGTCGATGTATCGGCGGCACAGATAGCCCAGCTCCGCGCCGGTCTCGTTTTTGACCCGGTATGTCCCGGCTCCGTCCCGGGACTTAGCCGCCAGGAACCGGGACAATCCGGTCTGTACCGCGCTGGCCCAGCAGCCCAGGGCCTCCGGGTCGTGGGGGTCCCCCACAAAGGCCCGGCGGGGGTCCGGCCCGTGGCGGACGCCGTTCTCGTCCCGGTAAAACCGGCCCCGGGGCAGCCACTCCCGGGCGAACTCCTCCGCCGTCACGGAGAAGCCCAGGTATTGCAGCACCATGGCGGCGCTGACGCTTTCGCAGCCGGTGGGCAGGTCCTGCCCCTGGCCGATAAAGGGCACCGGAAGCCGCTTCATACCGGTGCCTCCCCTGCCCGCCGCCGGGAAAGTCGGTTCAGCAGGAACACCTGCCCCGTTACCAGCGCAGCCCCGATGGCCAGGGGCACCCAGGGATTTCCCAGCGCCGGGGCCAGCAGATAGCACACCGTGCAGTCGGCGGCAACCGCCAGGCCGTACCACAGCTGGGTGTTCACATGGGCCATGTGGTCGCAGCCGGCTCCGGTGGAGCTCATGATGGAGGTGTCGGAGATGGGGGAGCAGTGGTCCCCCATGACGGCCCCGGCGCACACCGCCGCCACCGCCATGGGCAGCAGCGGACTTCCGGCAAACACCGGCACCGCCACGGGAATGAGAATGCCCATGGTGCCCCAGCTGGTGCCGGTGGCAAAGGCCAGCACCCCGCCCACCAGAAACAGGGCCAGGGGGAACAGGGCCGTCAGGGTCTCCCGGCCGTCAAACAGCTCCCGGACAAAGGCCGCCGTGTCCAGCCGGGCGGCAAAGGACTTCAGCCCCCAGGCGAAGGTCAGCACCAGCAGCGCCGGGGTGATGAGCTTGAATCCATCCAGAAAGCCCTCCACAAACCCGGAAAAGCTCATGACCCCCCGGGGGATATACAGCAGGGCCATCACCAGCAGGGTGACGGAGCAGCCGAAGCACAGGGCCATGGGGGCGTCGGTGTTGGCAAAGACGTTGGAGGCCGTCAGGGCCAGGCCCGCCTCCCGGCAGCTGCGGCGGCCCAGCACCGCCATGCCCCACACCACCGCGACGATCAGGCACGCCGTGGGCAGCAGCAGGTCCACCGCCCGGCCCCGGGGGCGGTCCCGGCCCTCCGGCGCAGTCTCGGGCCGGGGCGGCTCCTGCCGGAGGGCCAGCTGCTCCCGGCGGTACATGGGGCCAAAATCCCGGCCCGTCAGGGCCACCAGAAACACCAGCCACAGCATCAGCAGGGCATAAAAATTATACGGTATGGCCTGAATAAACAGGGCGAAGCCGTTGACATGGCTGTAATCCGCCGGGATGTACGACGACACGGCGGCGGCCCAGGAGCTGATGGGGGCCAGGATGCACACCGGGGCGGCGGTGGCGTCGATGATAAAGGACAGCTTCTCCCGGGAGACCCGGCAGCGGTCGGTGATGGGCTGCATGATGGCCCCCACCGTCAGGCAGTTGAAGTAGTCGTCCAGGAAGATCAGGCAGCCCAGGCCCGCCGTGGCCGTTACCGCCCCCCGGCGGGACCGCACCCGGCGGGAGGCCCACTCCCCGAAGGCCCGGGAGCCGCCGGACCGGGCAAACAGCACCACAATGGCCCCCAGCAGCACATCAAAGAAGAAGATCTTCAGGTCGATGCCCTCCATCAGAGTCAGGAACAGGGTCTCAAAGCTGCGCCAGGGGGCAAAGCCCTCCGTCAGCAGTGCTCCCACCACGCACCCGGCCAGCAGGGAGGAATACACCTCCTTGGTGGCAAAGGCCAGCACAATGGCCACCGCCGGAGGCAGCAGCGCCCAGCCGGTGGCCGCAAAAGAGGCCGGGCCGCCGCGATCGGCAAAGGAGACGGCGCACAGCAGCACCAGCGCCGCCGCCAGCACCGCCCCCCGCCTGCGGAAGGTTCGTTTCATGGTCAATATCCTCGCTTTCCCCATAAGTCGGTGCCCCGGCGGGGCAGGCCGCTTACTATGAGTGTATGCGGGAGTATGACAGGGATAGGCTTTTTTGACAGGCGCAAAAAATCAGGGCCCTGAAAAGGCCCTGATTTTCTTATGCTTATGTTCCGGGTTCTGCCGGGTCCGGGGCGGGATCGGGTTCGGGTTCGGGTTCAGGCTCCGGGTCCGGGGTAGGTTCAGGCTCCGGCGTGGGCGTGGGATCGGGCTTGGGCTCCGGCTGGGGCTTCTGCTTGCCCACCTCCACGATCTTGTCCCGGCTGTCATAATTGCTCTCCGCCTCAAAACTGCTGGAGATCAGATTTCCGTTGCCGTCGTACACATTCCGCCAGGTCTGCACGGTGAACCCAGTGATGGGATACTGAGTCACACGCTCCACGCCGGGGGCCAGGTTGTCCACCTCTTTATAGATGGTCTTCCAGGGGGTGGTGGACACGGTTTTGCTGGTGATCTTCACGAAACTGCTGTCGGTTTTGGTGCCGAAGATCTTCACCGTGACGTTGTTGTTGTACCAATAGGTGACGATCTTGATGGGATAGTCCGTGTTGTTCTGCAGCACAAAGTCCAGATACGGCCAGAACACCGTGGCGTCGCACCCGGAGGGGACATAGTCCTGAGCGTACATATGGCAGGCCCGGGACACGATCTTCAGGTTGGCCAGCAGGGCCGAATAGTACAGGGTGGACGACACCTGGCACACGCCGCCGCCATAGGAAGGCACGGCCTTGCCGCCCACATAGGCGGTGCCGATCTTGAATCCGGCCTCCTTGGTGGTGGGGCCCACGGCATTGTTATAGCTGAAGTTCTCGCCGCTGTTGACCACGGAGCCGCTGATGTTCCCGGCGGCCTTGCGGACGTTGAAAATCCGGTCGCTGGTGCCGGAGACATAGGAGGTGTACTGTCCCAGCACGTCCCGGAACAGCACCTTCTCCAGCTCCGCCTTGGTGACGGTGGGATAGGTGATCTGGGCGGGGATGACGATCTCCTGGCCGGGCTGGGCGTCCTCCACCAGCTTTTCGGCCCCGGCCACGTCGAAGGTGACGCCTATGCGCCCCTCCACCACCTGGCCGGTGGACCGGTCATAGGAGGCGTTCTTTCCCTGGCCGCCGATTTCCTGCTCCAGGGCCGCCAGGTCCAGGAGCTTGCCCTGGGTGGTGGTGCTGACGCAGGGGATGGGGTCCATGCACCGGGTGGTCACCGCCTGGTGCAGGGCCCGGGCCAGCTTATCCCCGTCGATGGTGCGGCCATCGGCGGCCTTGGTGACGTAGAAGCCGTCGCCCTTGCCCTCCTCCATGCGGTACGCACCGTCCACCGGGTCAAGGCTCAGCTCCCGGCTGAGGCTTTCTGCCCGCTGGGACAGCTGTCCGGCGTCCAGGTCCCACTGAACCTGCGCCTGGGTGTCCCCGAACCAGCTGCGGATCAGGTGATAGCCGTTGACGAAGAAATTGCCGCCGTGGGCCGCGTTCCAGGCGGCCTGGGCCGCCTCCTGGGGCGTTACGGACACCCCCAGCTCCGTCAGGTTCACCGTGCCGATGACCTGATCCTCCAGGGTCAGGTCGATGGTTTCCTTGCGGCAGGCGGCGTCGCCCTCCCGCTGCCATTTGTCCCGGACCTGCTGCGCCGTAAGGCCGCCTACGTCCACCCCCAGCACCTGGGTGCCCCGCAGGGTGGTCCCTCCGGCGGCGGCCGCCGCGCAGACGGCTATGTACGCCGCCGCCAGCACGCCCACGGCGATACCGGCGATCAGGCCCGCAGTGCGCCCTGCGGACCGGGGCTTCTTTTCCTTCTGTAAGGGCTTCTGGTTGGTCTGTTCCATGGATGCCCCTCCTTGTTTCTGTATAACCGCGCCAATGCGCGCCCTTACAGTATACTACAACCCCGGCGGAAAAAAGTTACAATCCGGTAACAATCAACAGCTTCCGGACACACTGTCGATTTTTCCTGAGGCGCGCTTGGGAATGCGGATGGTCAGCAGGATCTCCCGGTCCGTGTCCTGGCGGTCCCATCCGGCGTCCACCCCGGCCTGGCGCATCAGATGCAGCCCCCGGTCCACGCTGTTGAGAAACAGCCGCACGTCCTTGATGATGTAGGTGCTCCGGCCCCGGGGCGGAGTAACCTGGGCCGCTTGCAGGAGCTTTTCCACATAGGCCTCCGCCTGGGCCACGTTCATCCCCCGGCGCACCATGTCCCCGGCGGCACGGCGCTGGACCTCCGGGTCCTGGAGCCGCAGCAGCGCCCGGGCGTGGCGCTCCGTCAGGCCGTTTTCCCGCAGCAGGGCCCGCACGTCCTCCGGCAGACGCAGCAGGCGCAGCTTGTTGGCCACGGTGGGCTGGGCCCGGCCCAGCCGCCGGGCGGCCTCCTCCTGGCTCAGGCCATAGCGGGAGATCAGCCGGGCGATGGCCTGCGCCTCCTCCCAGCAGTCCAGGTCCCGGCGCTGGAGATTCTCCATCAGGGCCAGCAGGGCGGAGTCCTCCTCCCCCACCTGGGCCACCAGGCACGGCACCTCCCGCAGTCCGGCGATCCGGGCGGCCCGCAGCCGCCGCTCCCCGGCCACCAGCTCATAGCCCTCCCCGGCCCGGCGGACGGTCAGGGGCTGCAGAATGCCGCAGGAGCGGATGCTGGCCGCCAGCTCCGCCAGGCCCTCCTCATCGAAGCTGCGGCGGGGCTGCTGGGGGTTGGGCCGGATGCGGCCCAGGGGGATGTACTGGACCCGGGTGGATAGAAACTCACCTTTTCGCTGCAATTTCATGGCGTTCGACCTCCTTTCCCCCATTTTATCCGTCGGAGGGAGCAAAAAAGGCCGCACCCTGTCGGGAAATCAAAATTTCCCCGGCGGGGCCGCCATCAGCGGAAAAAATACTTGCCATCGGGACCCCTGGGGGGTAAAATAACACCAATTGAAAGACAGGAGGCGCATTCCTATGGAATTTAATCCCCAGAAGCAGCTGGCGGGCCTGTTGGAGTGGATGGACCAGCAGATGACCCAGTGCGGCGGCAAAACCGCCGTCATCGGCATTTCCGGCGGCAAGGACAGCAGCACCGTGGCGGCGCTGGCTGTGGCCGCCTATGGCCGGGAGAACGTATACGGCGTGCTGATGCCCAACGGCGTCCAGCCGGACATCGACTATTCCCAGGCCCTGGTGGAGCACTTGCAGATCCCCCACTGCACCATCAACATCCACGACGCTGTTCAGGGCGTTCTGCGGGAGATGGAGAAGGCGGGGCTGACTCCCAGCCGCCAGACCGCCGTGAACCTGCCCTCCCGCGTCCGCATGGCCACCCTGTATGCCGTGGCCCAGACGCTGCCCGGCGGCATTGTCATCAACACCAGCAACCTCTCCGAGGACTGGGTGGGCTACTGCACCATTTACGGCGACTCCGCCGGAGCCTTCTCCCCGCTGGGCATGTACACCACCGAGGAGGTCATCGCCCTGGGCCGTGTGCTGGGCCTGCCGGAAAAGTTCCTGGTGAAGGCCCCCTCCGACGGCCTCACCGGCCTCACCGACGAGGACAACCTGGGCTTCACCTATCACGCCGTCAACGAGTATGTCCGCCGGGGGGTGTGCGACCCCGCCATCCGGGAGCAGATCGACCGGAAGCACCGCACCAGCCGCTTCAAGTTCCAGACGCTGCCGGTGTATCACAACGGCCTGCCCATGGC
>OIWQ01001074.1_pt1 | contig 34040 bp, 44 predicted proteins | sample 1587571 | NCBI WGS metagenome assembly OIWQ01 (sample SAMEA3888910, study PRJEB22519) | human gut metagenome | biome: human gut; feature: human-associated habitat; material: faeces | place: Denmark | collected 2010 | reverse complement strand
TACATTCTCAAGAACCAGACCAATATGGTTCAGGTGCGTATGTGGAAATGCTGCCAGATGATTTTTGTAGTTGTTTTGAGCCAAGGGAAGAATAGTAGTGAGTGGTGGTGATCTTATGGAAAATAACTCCCCCATCGCCCGCATTATCGCAGCGTCGGATAAACTCTCCTGCGTGGCAAACCGGTATCTTTGCACCAAGGCCAGGGCATGGCTGGCCGCCGGAGGTGATCCGGCCGGAGCGTACATGGAGCATCTGGCCCAGCTGGCGGAAGAAAATCAGGAAGGGGGCAACGATTGTGGTACATAACCTGAAGGAAAGCAAGGAGATCTGTCGGAAGGCCATTGATAAGTACGGGGAAACCGCCCAGATTTACCTTGCGATGGTGGAAGCAAGGTATCTGGCACAGGCGCTCCAGCGGTATCTCGATTGCCAACGGGAAGGAGCCGAAGAGAGCAAGCTGGAGGAGTCGCTCGTCCTCCTGCGCTCAAAGCGGGCGAAGGTGAAGCTGATGCTTACCCAGCTTGACTTCATCTTTGGCACTAACCGGGAAGCGGAACTGGCGGAGCTGTCCAGGATGGAGGAGAACATAGAAGAATCAAAGGAGAAATAAAATGAAATATATTACGATATCCCCTATCAGAATGGGAGCAAGGGCAGAAGCATGTGGCAAGATAAATGGAGAAGAAAAAGACTGTTCATTGGAGGTGGATTATGGAAAATACCATTTTGTACTACACATGGAGGGAAATCAAATAGAACTCCCTCTTCTTACAGTGTTGGCTGTTTTTGACAGGGCCCATGAGGTACTTGCTGAGGAAATTGACCGATTGGAAGTGATTTTCAAAACGATGGAAACCATAAAAACCTCCAACTATGACAGTAAGAAAAAACATCATATTACATATTGTTCCTGCGAAAGCTGTCCATTTGACGAGTGCGAAAAGCACTGGAAAAATTTGCTCGGAAGGTCACCTGATGAAAAAGTGTGGATTGCCAACATCGGGGCGGTTTGCAGAAGGTATGTGGGATGGTTGATAGCAAAGGTGGATGAATCTTCCAAAATCCCAAACGTTTGCGATTTTGAATGTAAACTCGGAGATGACAAAATAAAATAAAAAAACCGCCTCTCCCCCGAAGGGCAAAAAAGCGGTTGATATGAGCAAAATCAATTATAGCAGGATTGTCCTATAAAAGTCAATGAATGGAGGAGAGGTTATGAAGAAGTCAAAGTATAAAGAATTGAGTCAGGAGATGGTGCGGGAAATTACGGAATACGTCATTGATTGTTACCACGAAGAACAAGAAAAATCAAAAAAAGCGCGGTATGATAAAAGACTGAGAAACACCAGAATGTTGCTCAGAAATTACCGAGAGTTGGTCTCCCATAGTGAGAAGGCTATCTATGAAGCATCTCAGGTGGATAATGAGGACCTCTTCGATATTTTAGACTTAATGAGCAATAATGCGGGCGATCAGTTTTATATCGAGAGCATAAAAACCAGTGCAGCAAGAACGAGGCTGATCATCGAGCACGTCAATGAAATGCTGGAACTCTACAAAGTATATTGTGAGAAATCTTTAAAGCCGGAAGACATGAGAAGATATCGTGCTATTTATGCTTTGTATATTCAACCAGAGCCTAAAACATGTGAACAGATTGCAGAGGAAGAAGGAGTGGAACCAAGAACGGTTTACCGAGATGTGTCTGCAGCCGTTGAAAAGCTTACTTTTCTCATTTTTGGTATAGATGGTATGAAGTAGTAGGTCTGATGTCAAAAAGATGTCATTGCCATGTCAACACGTCCTATGATAATATATAGCATGTAATGATAGATTGACTTGGCAACCAACTTTGCACCAAATGTTACACCATAAAAATGAGAACGAACTGTATCGTTCACAAAAAGAAAAGGCTGGAAAAATCCAGCCTGTGCGGATCCATTTCAAGGAAAATGAACGGGTTGATGAGGCCCTGATCCGCATAAAAATTATATCGTAAAAACCGCATAAAATCAAGAAAAAACCTTGAAATAAGCCGGTTTTATGGTAGAATGAAAGTGTAAACATAAACAAGTGTCGGAGAGTGATGACTTCGACAGAAAGTACAGCAAGGAGTGTGCTATATGTCAATCTATACCAGCAGATATTCAAATCCAGAATTGAGAAAAGGAATCTACACAGCAGTCAGAATCTCGCTCGGAACGCCAAAATGGAGCATCGGGTATCCATTAACTGGAGAATTGAAAGACCTTATGCCGTTTGGCCTCCTGAACAAGTATGAGCTCTATGAAGATTTCAAGCGTGAATATTTTATGCGCCTGGACCGAATTGGTGTATCAAGAATACGTTCTCAGCTCCAGCAGTTTGAGTCTCTTGGCAAAGATGTTGTTCTTCTATGCTATGAGGATATTCGCAAGGGACCAGAGAATTGGTGCCACAGAACAGCATTTGCAGAATGGTGGCTGCTCAAAACCGGTGAAGCCATCAAGGAACTGTATGACCCAACACCAGACCCTACCGCCCAAAAGCCTAAGGTGGCTACGAGTTCAAATATAGTCAAATCAGAGGAAGTATCACCCTTTATCCAAATGAGTCTCTTCTAAAGGCTCACAGGGGTTCCACGTGAACCCCTAATATGCGAGCTTAGTTCAGTGCAGAACCCCAGATTTCCAATCTGGAAACGCCAGCTCGGTACTGGCAGCTCGCTCCATTGCGGGGCCTGCTCCTCCCCTCCGACAGCCGGACGGAATAACACAGACCGATATACTGTGAAATGAATTACAAAAGAGACATCGTGAAAACGGTGTCTCTTTTTATTTTACCGAAGGGAGGAAAGATTTTGTTTCATGGTTCGTTGCCAAGCTCAGTACAACAAATTTTAGGAAGCCTTGTAAAAGACTGGAAGGTCGATGACATCTATATTGGATGTTCGGGAAATTTCACTATCGAAAGAATGCTGCAGGGCGTCACAAATGCTGCTTTGCATGGAAACGATGTCACAATCTACTCCTGCCTGCTGGGCAATTACGTTTCTGGGAATTCACTGCAGGCGAAGTTCAAAGACAGCTATGATGGTCCAATGGCCTTCGTGAAGGATTACATGAAGGACGATGCTAGTATTGTTTCGGTTTCTCTTATGCTCTCGAAGATGGCGACATACCTTGGCACAAAGCCGAATCCATATTACGTCAAAATGATCGACGCCTACAAAAAACAATGGGACCGGCTATTCGGAGACACCTACGAGAAAATATCAAAAATCAAGCCATTCCTCCAATCGTTCTTTGCTGGTGATGTGTGCCAATGGATAGACACAGTTCCAATGGAAGCAGGCTTTGTTTGTTATCCACCGTTCTATTCTGGCGATTATGAGAAAATGTTCCGTGTCATTGAGGATGTTATTGAGTGGCAGCCTCCGCAGTATGAGATGATCGACAAGGAAAAAATTTTTGAGATGTTTCGCAAGATGACACAGCGGCCTTATTTCATGTTTGGGACCAATGATGAGTTGCCTGAATTTAAGGATTACCTTATCGGTATGTCCCAGACTACAAACCGAGGAGTTCCGCTTTACATCTATTCAAGAGCGGAGAAGAGCAGAATAGTCATGCCATTTCAGAACGTCAGCAGCCTTATGGTAGAAAGGTTAGGCGAAGATGAGGACATGGGAAATACGATAAAGTTGTTGCCCTTAAAAAGTGAGAACTTCCGTGCTTTGCGTTCTCAGTACATGAATCCGTATATTAAGCCTGGTTCAGAAAGTGCATCATTTGGTGTCGTAGTCGACAACAAATTGATAGGTGTCTATGCCTTCTCATCGGCTCCCACGCTCTCTAATTGGTCGAAACATATTGAGACCCCCACTATCTACCTTTTGAGCGATTTCCCGATTACTCCCAGCAAGTATAAGCGTCTGGCAAAGTTGGTTTTGTATGCTGCTCTCAGCAAAGAAAGTAAGCTGTTGGCTGAAAGGCTTACCAACAGGCGATGTAGATCTCTTGTGACGACAGCCTTTTCCAAAAATCCGGTTTCGATGAAATATCGTGGTTTGTTTAAGCTCTTGAATAAAAAGCGACTTCCTGGTGTTGACGAAAACGAAACGGATATGTCCAAGCGGTATTACAACGAAGGTTACCAGCTCAATTATGGCGCCCCGATGGGACAATGGACTTTACAGGAAGGGTTGGAGATATGGAAAAAGAAACACAGTCAGACGGAAGGGAAGGTTGAGGTATGACGATCAAAACGATGGAGATTGACCCGAAAGAAATTGTGTTACTGGAAGAAAACGCCAGATACATGACGCATGAGGAATTCAACCGGCTAGTTGATAATGTCCGGCGCGATGGGCAACTTTCTTCTGCGCCGTTTTTGTGCCTTGAGCATGAGGGTCCGCACGCAGGCAAATACAAATGCCTGTCAGGAAATCACCGAACAAAAGCGGCTATTGAAGTTGGTCTACCTAAAATTCTTTGTCTTGCTACAGACGATGAGCTTACAGAAGAACAGAAGATCGCCATTCAACTTTCGCATAACTCAATCACCGGTCACGATGACCCTGCCACCTTAAAGGCTTTGTATGAAAAGATTCTGGATACGGAACTCAAGAAATATAGCGGACTTGACGACAAGACACTGGATTTACTTGACAAGTTCGGCACTCTCAGTATTTCAGAAGCAAACCTCCAGTTTCAGACATTGAGCGCGGTATTTTTACCGGATGAGCTGGAATCAGCTCAAAAAGTCATCAACGAAGCCATAGTGCAGGTGAAAAGTTCCAAAGCTGTTTGGCTTGTTCGTATGTCCGAATACGATCGCTGGCTTGATGCGCAAGAGATTGCCTCCTCGGCCTACAATGTCAAAAATGTAGCGACGGCGATAGACCTCATTCTCCGTGTTTTTGAGAGGAATATGGATCAACTTGCGGAAGCATGGGAAGACGCGCCAGATGGCAAGAGGTGGGTCCCAATTGAAAGTGTCATAGGCCGCTCAAAGATACCTGCTGAAAGTGCCAAAATTGTTCGTAAGGCAATTGACAAAATGATTGGAAGGCAAGAATTGGACAGCAAGAATATGTGGCAGGCATTGGAATATTGGGCGAATAGCTATCTTGATGGGGAGTAGGTGAAACATCATGCCGGCTCCGAAAAAATACAATCCGAAATATCACGATGCCTGGGCATGGTCCCTTGCAATCAAAGGGGCAACTGATGAGGAAATCGCAAGTGCCTTCGGGGTCTCACGGCAAACAATTATTCGATGGTCCAAGAAGAAAAATGAAAAGGGCGAAACGGTGCTCACCTCTTTTGGAGAAGCTCTCCAGGCTGGCAAAGAAGCAGCAGATGCTCATGTGGAAAGAAAACTCTATGAGCGTTGTCTTGGTTACGAGTACGAGGAAGCAAAGCAAATCATAGATCACGATTCGTCAGGACGCCCGTTTATCAAGAGGACAGAAGTGACGAAGAAAACCGTCCCGCCTGATACAATGGCAATTATGTATTGGCTCAATAACAGAAAACGTAGCACTGGCGAGTGGTCGCAGCGTCAGGATGTCAATCTGAACCTCGGCAATGATGGTGAAGATGTCGTAATCTATATCCCTGATAACGGACGGGATACAGGTGAGTAAAGTTGTAGAGTTACGCCCCCAGCCTGGGCCTCAGGAAATGTTCCTTGCGACCAAGGCTGACATTTGCATTTATGGAGGTGCTGCGGGTGGAGGAAAGACCTACGGACTGTTGCTTGATGCGTTGCGCCATAAGAACCGACCAGGTTTCGGTGAGGTAATATTCCGGAAAAACTCAATCCAAATCTACAATGAAGGCGGCCTTCTCGATGAAAGTTTGCGGATGTACAGTGGGATTAAAGGTGCAGAACTGAAGCGTTCTCCGCGCCCACAGTGGACATTCAACGGAAAGGGAAAGGTTAGTTTTGCACATATTGATGGGGATGATGATCTCAAAAAATTTCAAGGTTCCCAGATGGCAGCAATAGGTTTTGATGAGCTTACGCACTTTACCGAAAGCCAGTTTTTCTATATGCTTTCGCGAAACCGAACCACCTGTGGAATAAAGCCATATGTTCGAGCTACCTGTAACCCTGACGCTGACAGCTGGGTTGCAAAGTTTATCGAGTGGTGGATAGATCCGGATACTGGTTATCCCATTAAAGAACGTAGCGGTAAAATCCGATGGATGATACGTCGAAATGAGACCTTGTATTGGGCTGACACCATAGAAGAACTATGGGAACGCTTTGAACTAAAAACTCAGGAAGAGAAGCAAGAACCAAAATCTGTCACATTTATTATGAGCACACTGTATGACAATCAAATCCTGATGAAACAGGATCCGTCGTACATTTCCAACCTGAAAGCTTTGTCAGTGGTTGAGCGCGAACGCTTGCTTTATGGTAACTGGAAAATCAAACCTGCCGCTGGCCTCTATTTCAAGAGAAGCCAGATCGGTCAGATGTTGACCATGATACCAAACGACGTTGTGCGTTGGGTAAGGGCGTGGGATCTCGCTGCTACCGCAGAAGGGGAAGGAGGCGAACCTGCCTACACTGCTGGTGTCCTTATGGGTAAACGAAAGAATGGTCGGTATATTGTGGCTGATGTCATCAACGTAAGGCAAACAGCTGCAGATGTCAGAAAGACTATTAAGTTTACTGCTATGAGCGATATTGCAAAATATAAGCGAGTAAAGATTAGGTTGCCTCAAGACCCTGGACAGGCTGGCAAGGATCAAGCTCAGAGCTATATTAAGTACTTGGCCGGATTTGACGTTACCGCTATACCTGAATCTGGAAGCAAGGAAGTTCGTGCAGAACCTATGGCTGCGCAGTGGCAGGCTGGTAATTTTGATGTTCTGATAGCAGATTGGAACGAAGCTTATTTTAACCAGCTTGAGAGCTTTCCAATGAGTAAATTCAAAGATATGGTGGATGCAGGTAGTTCTGCTTTTTCCCAGTTGGAACTTAAAAAGACATTTGATATAACTAGCTTACTATAGTCGTTGAAAACAAGAGATTAAGAACAGGAGGAGTGAGATGTTCCGTGCAGATAGTCTTTCGGATGTAATTTGGCAGTATGGGGCACAATACGTTGATACTCCGAGTGGCCTTGTTGTCCCAGACTATGATCTGGCCGAAAAGTACCAGTATAACGGCCTTTTCAGCAAGATCATCGACCGGCCAGCCGAGGAAGCTCTCAAGCATGGGATGAAGTACAATGTGGGCGATCCCCAGCTGGAGGAATTTTTGGATGACGCTCTCGACCGTCTGGATTGGGAAGACAAGGCAACTACCGCTATCCGCTGGGCGAGGCTGTTCGGCGGCTCCATCATCGTTATGCTTCTGGACGATGGCGGCGGACTGGAAGAGCCGGTGAACTGGCAGGACGTCCGATCAGTGGAGGAGCTGCTGGTCTACGAGCGCGCAGTGGTACAGCCAGATCCTGATACATATCGGACAGGCAAGGCAACTTACTTCGACGTGTCCAGCACCTACGGCGGCTTTTTCCGCGTACACCGCAGCCGATGCCTGGTTTTCAAAAACGGTTCGCTGCCGGAGTTCGGCGCGCCGCAGCAGTATTTCTACTGGGGCTTGCCGGAGTACATCCGCATCAAACGGGATCTTTCCATTGTGCTGAAAACCCACCAGAATGCCGCCAACATGATTGAAAAAAGTGTGCAGCCAGTCTATAAAATGATGGGGCTTCAAGATACCCTCGCCGCCGAGGGCGGGGACACAGCGGTGCTCAAGCGGCTCAATGTGATCGACCAGGCGCGCGGGATGCTCAATTCCATCGCGGTGGATATGGACGGCGAGGATTATGCCTTCCAGACCTTCCAGCTTTCCGGTACGCAGGAGATTTTGGAAAGCACCTACAACCTGCTCTCCGCCGTCACCTGCATCCCGCAGACCATCCTGTTCGGCCGGTCGCCGTCGGGGGAAAACGCTACCGGCGAAAGCGATCTGGAAAACTACTATAATTTCGTCGAGGGTATCCAAAAGCGGATGCTCAAAAAAAATATCCGTACCCTGCTCAAAGCGGTGACGCAGGCGGGGGTGTACGACGGGAGCATCGAGGACCCAGGGACCATCAAGCCAACCTTTAAGCCGCTGTGGAGCCTGAGCGAAGCAGAGCAGGCGACCGTAGAGCTCACCAAGGCCCAGCGGGCGCAGGCCACCGCCCAGACCGCGCAGCTGTACATCGACATGCAGGTGCTGCAGCCTGATGAGGTACGGCGGGCGCTCTCCCAGGATGGCAGCCTCAATATCGAGGACATCTTGGACAACCAGCCAGAGGACGAGCAGGACGACGGCTGGGCAGCGCTGCTGGAAGGGCTGGAGGCGAATGATAATCCGATTTCCGATACCGCTGGACAGCCAGCACGGCAAAGTGGTATAATGAACCCAGAAACCGCCAAAGATGGTGGGGAAGGCAGCGGAAATTTTAACCATGAAGGCCGCCCAGGAAAGGTCGGCGGCTCGGGTGGGGGAGGAAGTTCTTCCAAATTATCGAGCAAGTCAATGCCTGCGAAAAAGTATGTCACATCGGACGGAAAGATGGATGTTGACACGCTTCGAAAAGACTATGACGAGTTTACGCAGGAAATGGACGAGGGATGCAGAACCTACCTGAAACAGTCAATGGATTCGGTGGAGTTTAAATCAGCGAAGCTGACAGAAGATTCACCGTTTGGGTATTCTCCATCGAGAGATGCAATCTACTATGACACGTCTCAAAAATCCATTCAGGATATTGATTTGTCGATTGTTACTACGCACGAGTTAGCACATCGAATTGACAATCAGTTTGTTAATGTGGCTGAGAATGAAGATTTCCGTCAGAAAGTCAGTAATTCCAAAAAGCAAATTGACGCTGATAGAAAGAAATTTCAACAATTCTGCAAAGAAGATAAAGAAGGATTTATTTCTGATATTTGTAGTGCTATTTCGGAGGGGAAGTATAGTTTTCGCTATGAACACCCTGAGGAATATTGGAAAAAAGAAGGAAATAAAGAAAAAGAAATTTTTGCTAACTATTATTCTTTAGTTGCTTTTCGAGATATTCCGAAGTTGGATTTTTTGAAGAAAAACCTTCCTGAGGTTTATGAGTCATGTGAAAAGATAAAAAGACAGTTACAAGGGGAAGATGATTAAGAATGTACGTGGCACGAGTTGATTCTGAAATTATATGTACAGATGAAATGGATGAATTGAAAGAAGAATATGAGCGGAGATTTGGTAAACGTTTTATTCCTTTCAATTATGCCGACTTTGACCGAATCGGAGATAAGTGTGCAGCGCAGGTATACAAGGAAGAACTGGAAAAATGTCTGAGAGAAGGCAAACCAACCTCCATTGTTTCCAAATGGTGCGGACCGAACAGCCTGTTTGGTCATTAAAACAGAATGACGTTTCCACAAGGACGACACAGTTTTGTGCCGTCCTTTTTTGTGCCCGAAAAGAGGTGAAACTTGTGAATGACCTTGCCTACCGCATGGTCCTGCAAAAGCAAATCAAGCGCAAATTCCACGGCCACGACAAACTCAAGTCAAAGCACGTCCCGCAGTATGCCGTCTCGGCCGAGCGGCAATATTCGCAAACGTTTGTGAATTTGACCCGCGAGATGGAAAAGGAGGTGCAGAAAAGTCTGCCCAAAATCGTCCGCCTCGTTGAGCAGGAACGAAACGAGCAGGCCCGCACCGACAGCTTTTCGGATTTTTCGGGCAAGCTCAAAGGGATTGTGCAGGAGATCTATCACACCATCACCGGCAAAATCCTGAGCATCCACCGCGTCACCGACCTGCTGCGAAAAACTGGCCTGCTTACCGAAAAGACGGTCAACCGTCAGTGGTTTCAGGCGGTGAAAAAAACACTCAGTGTCAATATCATGGAGGACTACTACAGCGGCGAGTTCTATGAGCAGATTCTGGAACAGTGGATCCGCGAGAACCTCGACCTGATTTCCACTATCCCAAAGGAGCTTACAGCCAAGCTGGAGAGCACCATCATGGACGGCTTTGCTGCTGGCGCCAGCGTGCGGGATATCGCCGAGGATGTGGAGCGCATCTGCAAGACCAACAAGAGCCGCGCGCGCTTTATCGCCCGCGACCAGATCGGCAAGCTTCAGTCCAGGATCTCCCAGCACCAGCAGGAGGATGCCGGAGTGGAGGAATATGTCTGGTCCACCTCCCAGGACAGCCGCGTGCGGGACAGCCACCGGCGGCTCAACCGGAAGAAATTCCGCTGGGACGACCCGCCGGTCGTAGACCCCAAAACCGGTCGCAGGTGTCATCCAGGGGAAGACTACGGCTGCCGCTGTGTGGCGCTGCCGGTGTTTAACTTAAACATCACCCTCCCTTGGGAGAAAAGGAGTGAAGAAAAATAGAACAGCGTTATGACAGTATCCCTCTGGGCGAAACTTATTTTACCTCAGAGGGATATTTGATTGATCATCCCATCCTGACAAGGGTGGGTATTTTTGAATATCGCCGACCGGACGGCTCCATCCGCAGGGAACTGCGCCTGCCGGAGGAAGTTTTTGCGCAGGAGAGCCTTGCAAGCTACAAGGGCAAGCCGGTGATCCTGACCCATGAGGCTGGCATGATCGACAGCGACAATGTGCAGCAGGAACAGATCGGAACCATCCTCTCAGAAGGAACGCAGGACGGCGATAACGTCCGTGCGCAGATCATCATCCACGATGCGCGCAAGCTGGATTACGGGCTGCGGGAGCTCTCGCTGGGGTACAGCCTCGATTTGGAGGAAGTCCCAGGGGAGTGGCAGGGGCAGCCCTATGACGCTATACAGCGCAACATCCGCGTTAACCACCTGGCTCTGGTCGAAAAGGCTCGGGCAGGGGATAGCGCCCGTCTGAACATTGACGGGGAAGATACACAAGAAGAAAAAGGAGGAAACACCATGTCCAAACGAAAAGACGGCCTGACACCTGAGGAGATCGCCCAGCTGGTGGAAGAGTATAAAAAACGCAAAGAGCAGCGCATGCTCAATAACCAGCCAGCATCTGATTCCGAAGGGGAGGAAAATACCCAGGAAAATCAGGATGAGGGCGAAGAAACCGCTGCTGATCCTGTGCAGGAGGTCAAGGAAAACCGCGACCGCCGTGACGCAGCCGGAGACTGTGAGACGATGGATGAGGCCAACGGGATGATTGCCCAGCAGGATGCCGACATCCAGAAGCTGCTGGACTTCATCGCGCAGCTGCAGGCAAAGATCGACTTCGACGAAGCGTCCGGAGAAAAGGAAACCAACTCTGACGAGGAGGGTGCTTCGCAACCGGAAGCTGCTCCAGCGGAGGAAAAGAAAGAGGAATCGGTCAACATGGACAGCATCGATGCCTACATCAGCCAGAAGATCGAGCTGATCCGTCTGGGCGACAAGCTCCACATGGACGGCATCGACACCATGAAGCCGATGGACGCAAAGAAAGCTATTATCAAAAAGGTGAACCCGAATATTCGCCTGGACGGCAAGGACAAGGCCTACATCGACGCCATGTACGACATCACTAAAGAGAGTATCGGCAAGCGCAAGGGCGTCGATTACCAGCGCCAGCAGATGCGCGGCGACGGTATGGAAAAGGGAGTCCGCAAAGCTCCAGACGCACAGAGCGCGGCGGCCAAACGTGCCGGAATGATCGCCAGAATGGATGGTACCGACAAAAAAGAAGGAGGCAACAAGTAAATGAATATGTGGACAAATTACAGCCAGGGAATGGCTGCCGGTACTGCCGGCGGCTTTTACGACCTGAGCGAGCACGCTGTTGTCAGCCGCCTGAATGGCCAGGCGGATACCGCTCTCAAGCCAGGTATGGGCGTTGTACAGGGAGATAAGCCAGGATCGAATGTCAAAATCCCTGCCACCGGCGCGACCCTTGAACAGTTTGAGGGCATCGTCATCAACGACGTCAACCGCGAAATGAATATGGACGGCGAGCTGCTGATCCAGCCCAAAACCACCGTTGGCGTCATGCAGTACGGCCGCATCTGGGTGCGCATCGCGGATGGCGTCGAACCAAAATACGGAGATCCCGTGCATCTGATTATCAATGGCACCGGTGTGGGCTGCTTTAAGGCAGCGGCGGACGGCGCCAACACGCTGGAGCTCAATGCCCGCTTCATCGGCGGCAAGGACAGCTCCAACATCGCGCCCATCATGCTCTACAACCAGATGCACAAGACAGCAGCGCCAGCAAAAAGCAAATAGGGAAAGGAGAAAACGAGATGAACAATACTCATACCGCATTTGACCAATCGGACAGAAGAACACTGGAACGCTCCGGCATTGCCGCTACCATCGCTGCCAGCCCTGATATGCGCTTTGACAGCGAGGAGGACGCGAGCCTGTATTTTGCCCGAGAGCTCGATTATGTCAAGGGCAAGACCTATGACCGCAACTATCCGGAGCTGACCGCCCTGAGCATGTTCCCCGTCACCCACGAGGTGCCGGAAGGCGCGGAAACTGTAACCTACTACGGCTACGAGAAACGCGGTCTTGCCAATATCATCGCAAACTATGCCGATGACCTGCCGCGCGCGGACGTTGCCGGTCAGCCCAAGACCGCGCACGTCAAAGGGCTGGGCGACAGCTACGGCTACAGCGTGCAGGATATGCGCGCGTCCAGATTGGCCGGCAAAGGTCTGGATGCCCGTCGCGGTGAGGCGGCCCGCTATGCCATCGACCGTCTGACCAACACCATCGCATGGAAAGGTGACCCAGATAACAATCTGGTCGGCGTACTCAGCGAGGACAATGACATCCCGCTGTACACCCTTGCCGCCGGAGCGCAGGGCTCCAAAACCACATGGAGCAGCAAGAATATCGACGAGATCATCGCGGACGTCTCTGGTATGCTGGCGCAGGTCAACCTCGCAACCCAGAACACCGAACACCCCGACACTTTGGCAATTCCTTCCGACGTCTATCTGGATCTGTCGCTCAAACGAATCCCGGACACCGGTATTTCCGCGCTAAAATATCTTCAGGACAATATGCCGGATATTACGATTGTATCTTGCGCGGAGTTAAACGCGACCGCAGTAGAGAGCAACCCCTATGCAAAATCGAGCGGCGGCAAGGGTGTTGCGCTGCTGTACACCAACAATGTGGAAAAGCTCTCTATCGAAATCCCGATGCCATTTTATCAGCATCCAGCCCAGAACAAGAATCTGGAAATCGTAGTACCATGCGAAGCCAGAGTTGTCGGCGCTATGATTTACTATCCGCTCTCCGCCATCATCGCGGTAGGCGTATAAGGAGGAAACATAGATGAATATCATCACCAACAAAAGCGGCAAGATTATCCACCTGGGCAGTATGATGCTGCTTCCAGGCGAAAGCGGTGAGCTGCCGAAAGCCTATGAAAACAATCCTATTGTTTCCTTCCTGGAAGACCGTGGGGCGGTAGAAGTCGCAAGGAAGAACGCGGAATCTGATGAAAAAGTAACTCCATCGGAGGTTCCAACTGAAAAACCATCTCCTGCAGAAATTCCAGCCGGAGAGCCTTCCAACGCAGAAGCCAAAAGGGGAGCCGCGAAAAAATAAGGGGGGAATCGTTATGGAGCTGCTGACACTGCTGCGCACCATCGCCCCTGAGTTTGAGGAGCTGGAGGATACGGTTTTGCAGACCTGGCTTGACCTGACCCAGCCGCTGGTGAGCAAGAGCGCCTTTGGCGCGGCATACGAGCAGGCAGTAGCCTACCTTGCGGCCCACCGGATGAAGATGGCGGGCCTTGGGGAAAGTGGAGCCTTTGGCAGCGCTATCGACCGCGCGGGGGTGACCTCCTACACCGAAGGCTCCACTTCCGTCTCCTTTGGCTCCAATGCTTCCTCGGCGGTGGCAGCGGATTCATCGCTTATCCAAACCCCGTATGGATTGGAGTACCTGCGCTTGCGGCAGGCAATTATCCCGATCATGGTGAGGAGGGACAGCGATGGCGGGCTCGGATAAGATTACCCCGGCGGGCGAAAAACTGCTGAAAAATCTGAACAAGATGAAGAAGCTACAGGTGCGTGTCGGCGTGCAGGGTGGAAAAAAATACAAGAAAAAAAGCCGCGACGGAAAAGAAGACGGCGCGGACCTTGTGGACACCGCCATCTGGAATGAGCTGGGCACCGGCAGAATACCCGCCCGCCCCTTTTTGGGGCAGACGGTCGACCAGCACGGCGCAGAAATCCAGAAAGCCGCTGCTCAGCTGGTGCAGAAGATCTGCAAGGGTCAGCTGGACGCGCAGTCTGCCCTCGATAATCTTGGTGTTCTGATGGTCGGCTATGTGCAGAACCAGATCTCCGATGGCGACTTTGTTCCGAATGCACCGTCAACCATCAGGCTTAAAGGTTCTGAGCGTCCGCTAATCAATACCAAGCAACTGAGAGGGAGTATCTCCCCTATGGTCTGCAAGAAGGGAGAGTATGACTAATGTTTAAGTCAAAATACATCCTCCGCCGCTTTGGAGAAGCTGACCGCAACGGCTACCGCTCCTACACAGACAGGGTGATACGCCTGAATGTTCAATCCCTCAATGAAAAAGAGCGGGAAGCCCTGCCGGAGGGCCAGCGATCCTCCCGGCGGGTCAAGAGCTTTGGCAGGGATGAGGTGCATACCGTAAACCAACGCACCGGCATCCCGGCAGATTTGCTCTATTACTGCGGGGAGTGGGTACGAGTGCGAGCAGGCATCCCTTTGGGCGCATACTCCGCTCGCGCATTGGGAATGCCAGTGGGTTGTCCTGCCGGAAGGCCAGCAACCCGACCCGCCGGAGGTGAGAGCATGATAACCGAACAGGCACAACTGCTGTTTGAGCAGCTGGTCAAAAAGTATTTCGCGGGGACCGTGGTACGGTGGTGCGAGACCAATCAGGTTAAACCCCCGTACCCCTTCGTGGCCCTCAAATTAACAAACGTTTCGCGATCTGTCCATCCGGACGAATATGGGGATGAGGAAATAAGCCACCAGTATCTTTGCACGGGGCGGGTAACACTCAACCTCTATACCGGCGGCAGAAAACCAACCGCAAAGCCTGGCATGACCTCGCCGCCGCCTCGAAACACGGCGGTGAGTGACCTGCAGGGCTTTCTTCATTTCCTGGGGTCAGATGCCGGCCAGGAATTTTTGGAGGAGCACAATATCAGTATCCTCGAAGAGGGGAATACGCTGGATGTGACCGCCCTCCTCAATGAATCCAAATATGAGTACCGCGCCCAGCAGGAATTTGTGATGAGCTTTGTCGACGGAGCCACCGGACACTCCGGCGTCACCCCGCCAGCAGAGCAGGGAGAGGACAACACCGTCCCATCTCCGAGCGGCGGCGGCACCATCGACCAGGCAGAGGACAGGAGCGGATGGTTTGAGAGCGCGGAAATTACATACGAACATGAAAAGGAGACAGACAATGAGCAATAACCTGAACGATATTGTGGATATCCAAATACAGATTGCGTCTCCGGCAACCTCCCTGAGCGGGTTTGAATCCATCCTGATTGTCGGTTCGGAGCCAGCCTCCAAGACGCTGGAGGATTACAAACCGCTGGGCGTCTACACCTCGCTGGAAGGGGTAAAGGCCGCAGGTTGGGTCGAAGGGGACGCAGTTTACGACGCGGCGGCGGTTGCCTTTTCACAGGCGGTGAAGCCGTCGCAGATCTATGTGGCGGCCAACGTCGTCACCGACGGAAGCGCAGAATCCCTTGGAGACACCCTCGACCGAGCAGCGGCGAATCCGGAGTGGTTTGTCATCTGCCCAGCGGGAGTGGATGAGGAAAAATATGAGGACATCGCCAAGTGGACAGAGGCGCACGAAAAGATGGCCTGCTTTACTGTCACCGAGACTGCGAGCAGCCTGGATGTCGACACCTACATGAACAGCTTTGAGATTTTCAGCCCTGCCAAGGTGGACGCTGACCAGTACATCAACGTCGCCTTTGCGGTCGCCTGCCTGCAGTACGAGCCAGGCAGCGAGACCTGGGCGTTTAAGACCCTCAATGCAGTATCCGTCGCGGAGCTGACCGCCACCCAAATGCAGGCGTTGCAGGAGGCCAACATCTCCTACTTTGTGGAGTACGGCGGCAAGGCGATCACTCAGGGCGGCAAGACCGTTAGCGGGCAGTGGATCGACGTGGTCCGTTTTATGTGGTGGCAGAAATCCGATATGCAAGAACGTATCTATAATTTATTTGTTACCCAGCCAAAGATCCCGTACACCGACAACGGCATCGCGCAGGTGCAAAACCAGATCATTTGTTCTCTCAAGCGCGGCCAGGCGATGGGAGGCATCGCACCGACTGAGTACGATGAGGAAGGCAACGCAATCCCAGGCTACACTGTAACGGTTCCAAGGGCAAGGGATTTGACCCAGGCAGAGCGTGCCAGCCGGCAGCTCAAGGGCTGTAAATTTACCGCGCGCCTGTCCGGAGCAATCCACAATGTCGAAGTGCGCGGCACGCTTGAGTATTAAGGAGGCAGATCATGACGCGAGAATTTATTGTCTATAACTGTAAGGACGTCCTGATCAGCTTTGGTCCATACAGTCTGACCGGATATGCGGACGACGGCTTTTTGACCATCGAGGACATGGCGGAGGAGGTTGCGCCAACCTATGGCTGCGACGGAGCGGTCACAACTTCTATTGACCCCAACGCTAGCTCGAAGGTGACCCTCACCAATCTCTATGGCGTCAAGGCAAACCGCATTCTGGCGAGGCTGGCGGCAGGGCTCAAGGATGGAGAACTCAAAACCTATCCGCTGCTGATTAAGAAGAAAACTGGCGAGCTGCTGCTTTCTGCCGACACTGCCTGGGTGGCAAAGATGCCAAACAGCGATTTTGGAAAATCTGGAGGCACCCGCCAGTGGGTAATCTACACCGCAGAATCGGAGAGAGGTGACGTATAATGCAGGCAAATTACAGCAGACGCATGAACGGCAAAGAGGTAAGTGTCGGGGGAGAAATTTATGTTCTCTACCCCTTTCCGGCCTTCACGGCGGCGAACCTGTCCGGCGAGATTGCCGGACTGCTGCTGCCGGCGGTCGGAGCTTTGGCGCCGCTCTTTAAGGACAAAAAGCTCAGCTTGGACGATGACCTGAACAACATTGCACCGCAGCTTTCCGCCGCCTTTGCGGGTTTAAGCGGGGACAAGCTGGAAAAACTGCTCAAAAAGCTTCTTTGTTCCCAGAACATTGTCCCCAAATCTACAGGGGAGTGGTTGACCGAGGATCAGGCAGACGAAATTTTCTGCGGACAGGTTGACATGATGTATGTGCTGGCCTTCCATGTCCTCAAGGAGAACTTCGGCGGTTTTTTCGAGAGAGTCGGCAGCCTCTTTGGAGAGCGCGGCCAGGATCAGGCAGCTCCGATGACCCAGAGCGCTACGGCCATCTAGACACCTCGCAGTTTGGCGAACTGGAGCTGCGGATGTATGTGCTGATTAAAGCAGGCCTTGCCTCCAAGTGGGAGTTGGAAAACTGCTACTCACTGGACGAGGCGCTCAAACTGTATGCGCTGTATCTGCGGGACATCGACATCCAGCGTATGCAGGCTGAGGAACTGAGGAGGTGAGAGCTTGACTATACGCAATATCATGATCGCACTGGGTTTTGAGGTTGATGATAAATCTGTATCCAATGCTGAAAAAACCATCGACGGAATTAAGTCCATGGCAGCAAAAGCGCTTGGTGCGTTAGGAGTTGCCCTCTCTCTGCAAGGTCTCAACGAAATTGCGGAGGAATATGGTGCGATCAACAACCAGATCCGCAGCGCCACCGAAGGAATGGGCGAACAGGCCGAGATCCAACAGCAGATCTTAAAGGCAGCCCAAAACAGCCGCACGGCTTACGGGGATACCGCCAAATTTGTCGGTAACCTGGTGCAGTCGAACAAGGATTTGTTTGGCAGTGTCGATGAGGTCGCGCAGTATGCGGAGCTGAGCAACAAGCTCTTCCGGTCGGCCGGTAAATCGAGCGAACAGGTTGCCCAGATGCAGGAGGCACTCAACCAATCCTTTGCTCGCGGCGTTGTCGATACCGAGACGATGAGCCGCCTGCTCGAAGAATCCCCAGAAGCCATTAAGCTGCTGGAGAAAGAGGTAGGCGCCAGCAAAGAGCAATTCGAGGAAATGGCGAGTGCGGGACAGATCACCGTCGCGGACCTGAAAAACGCCATCGTCAACAACGCGGATGAGATCAACCGCGCGTTTGGCAACGTGAATATGACCGTGTCGGACGCGCTGCTCAACATCCGCAACCAGTGGGGCGTGTGGGTCGCTAAAATCAACGACCAGTACAAAATCACAGACAGGCTTTCGAGGTTATTGGTAACTATTTTTGGAAAGCTGATGAATTGGCTGGACAAGGCAGTTGCCTTTATTGATAAACTCTCCAACCAGTTGGGAGGTATCGAAAACCTGCTCAAACTGATAGCCATTGCGGCAGGGTCGATTTGGCTTGCTTTGAATGCTGGAAAAATTATGGGATTTCTGAAGGGAATACCTGCTATTTTAAAGGGAATCAGAGCTTTACTGTCCAGTATAAAGTTGACGACGGTAGCGATGGTGGCCGTGATTGCCCTGATTGCGCTGGCAATTGACGACCTGATTGCCTTTATGAACGGCGATGCCAGTGTTATTGGTACCTTTTTCGAGAAAATGGGTATCGACGCAGATGCAGCCAGAGAGAAAATAGGCGCCTTTATCAACGGAGCCAAAGAATTGCTGGGGAAGCTGATCGACTTACTCGGAAAAGGATTTTCAGCGGTCAAGGATTTCCTCGGCGACATCTGGTCACAGAATGGGGACAAGATAAAAAATATCATCGACGGTCTTATCGAGATTATCGGAAAGATCATCACCATTCTGGGAAAAGCATTCTCGGCGGCCAAAGAATTTCTCGGGAACTTCTGGGAGGCAAACGGGGACCGCATCCTGTCCGCCATCGGCAGTTTTGTAGATGGAATTTCCGGAGCCCTTTCTGGCTTGATTGAGGTTTTCGGCGGCGTCATCGATTTTATCAACAGCGTTTTTTCGGGAGACTGGGAGGGCGCATGGGAAGCAATCAAGGAAATCGGTGTAGGAATCTGGAACACCATCTCATCCTTGTGGGAAGGCTTCTGGGATGGCCTTTTTAGTATTTTTGATGGTGTCATCGACAATATCAAAAACGGATTCCAGAGCTTTGTGGATTGGCTGGCAGATAAATTCAGCTGGATTACGGATGGACTAAATAAAATCAAAGACGCGTGGAACTGGCTGAAAGACTCTCCGGTTGGAGAATTTGTCGGCGGTGTTAAAGACACGGTTTCAAACGCGCTGGATTCAGCGGGTGATTTCTTATTTGGTAATCCAGACGAGCCTAAGCCCGCGACCGTTGCTACTTCCGCCAGAGGAGGAAACCGGACGAACAATGTCAACCAAAACATCAACATCCAGAACACCTTCTGCGGCTCCGACCGAGAAATGCAGCAGAAAGGTGCGGACATGATGGGCAAAGCGGCCAATGACACCTTTGACGAGGCGGCGAAGGGATTGGCGACAGGCAGATAACGAGAGAGGAGGGAAAGAAGTTGAATTTGCAGCCGGTCAATATCGGCGGAATCGAGTGCGATGCGCTCATCCACCACGAACTTGCGATGGAAGCTGAGATCCCTGATTATCCGGTGGAGAAAGGCTATTCGGTGCAGGATACCATGATCCTCAAACCGAGGACACTGTCTCTGACGGTCATTGTCACCAATACGCCGATCACCTTCCGCTCCCATGCCTCACCTGGAAGGGTGCAGGAGGTGGCAGCTCGTTTCCAGGAGCTTTACCAGAGCAGGCAGCTCATCACTGTTACCAGTGCCAAGGGAAGTTTTCAGAATATGGGCATCACCAGTCTGTCCCTCCCTTACGATGTATCGACTAAAACCTCGCTGGAAATCCCTATCGCGCTCAAAGAGGTGCTGACGACCACTGCCCAGACCGTCACCATCCCATCTGAATATGGTCGGGGAGGAGATACCGGTACCACGGCAGGAACGGCCAACACCTCTCCCTATGGCAGCGAGACAGGAACAGCAACCAGCACAGTGGGAAACAGTACAAGCAACGGGAATTCCTCCGAAGGCGGGGGTGGAAGCCTTCCTTACAACCTCATTGAATCGATAGCCGGAGAAGGAGCGGTTGAGTCGATGGTAGGAAGCGCTGTTGATTATTTTGGAGGTGGCTCATGATTACTGTGATTCAGGTGCCAGAGTACAACGACAGCTTCTCCCGCGTGGTGTTCAGCGGAAAGGAGTACCTGATCCGTTTTAGCTACAACTATGTGGGAAATTACTGGACGTTTGGGATTTACGACGGCAACCGCAGCCCCTATGTGGCAGGGATTAAGATTATCCCAAACTCCCCGCTCAATTTCTTTTACCTTTGCCACGACCTTCCGGAGGGGTTATTCAGTGCTGTTACTGTACAGGCTCGTATTGGCAGGGAGGACTTTCAAAATGGGAATGCACAGTTTGTGTTCATCCCGCTGGCGGATTTAAAGGAGGCGGTCGTAAATGGCTAACTGGCTGCGAGCTTATCAGTTTTCGGCCGGACAGGCAGGAGCTGCCGGCTTTGCGATCACCCAGCTGCACATCAATTTTTCGGTGGAAAAAGCGGATGTTTCTTCTCCCAACACCGCGAAGATTGCTCTTTGGAACCTCAATCCGGAGCACAAGGCGGCGCTGGAAGAAAAGGACTGCATCGTTACTTTAAACGCAGGATATGAGGGAAATACCCCCATGGTGCTGACCGGCACCGTAACCAACGTTGTCACTGAGGATGATGGTGCCGACCAAAAGACGACCATCGACGTGCTGGACGGCCGCAAGGAACTGCGGGACAGCTATGTGACCTTTGAGTACCTGCAGACCACCGATTCTAAGTTGATTTTGCAGGACGCCGCCGGTCAGATGGGGCTACCGGTTACCTTCTCGCAGGGCGCGACCTTTAAACCACTGGAGAGCTACAGCTATGTCGGACTTGCCAAAAACGTCTTTGACAAAGTTTGTGCATCTAATGGGTTGACTTGGAGCATCCAAAACGGCGTGATCCAGATCACCAAAGCGAACGAGCCAATTTCCACCATCGCCCATCTCATCAGCCCGCAGACGGGTCTGATCAGAAGCCCGAAAAAACTCACCCAGTCGGAGAAAAACTCCGGCAATGCCGAGGACAACAGCTCCAAGAACAAAGCACAGGCGGGATGGGAGATCCGGTATTTTCTTAATGCCGCCATCGGCGTCAATGACCTGGTACAGTTGGAAAGTAAGGTAGCAAACGGTATTTTTCGCGTGGAATCGGTCAAGCTCGAGGGCGACAATATGTCAGGGGATTGGCTGTGTACGGCGCAGATTGTGGAGGCAGCATCATGATTCAAAAATTTGTCCAACAAATCAAAAATACCGTTCAGGAATCGCTGGACGGGGTGCATACCTGTATCCCAGGGGAGATTGTTTCTTTCGACGCGGCTAAATGTACCGCCATTGTCAAACCGACAGGGAAATTTAAGCGGCCAGATGGGCAGAAGGTGGCTTATCCGCAAATTGCGCAGGTTCCGGTTCACTTCCAGCAGAGCAGCTCGCAGGAAAGCTGCATTTGCTTCCCAGTAAAACCTGGGGACGGATGCCTGTTGCTTTTCTCGGAACAGGCGTTGGACGCCTGGCGAAGTGGAGGCGAGGATTTTCCAGACCTAAAGCATGACCTAACCAACGCCATCGCCATCATGGGAGTGTGCCGGCAGCCAAACGAATTGATGCAGGAGGCGCAGAACAAAGACGCCATTATCATCCGGCAAAAGGACTCCCGCGCGATGCTGTCCAACGACGAGGTGCTGCTAAAACGCAACGACGATCAGTTTATGCAAATGAAGGGCGGGGAAATCACGCTGCAAAACAGCGGTACTGTCCTGAAGCTGACGGGAAGCGGAGCGGACCTGATCGGAAACCTCACCGTCAGCGGACAGATCACCACGAAGGGCGATGTGATTGGCGCAGGCATCAGCCTGCAGAACCACACGCACAGCGGTGTAGAAGCGGGTGCTGGGAGTACCGGTACCCCGCAGTAAAGGAGGAAAGCATGAAAGACCTGTTGCTGGATAAAGATGGAGACCTATATCTGACCTCGAACGGGGATGTAAGCCTGACGGACAGTGTCCGCCAGGCTATTTTAATTCGCCTGCGATGGTTTTTGGGGGAGTGGATCTTCAATACCTCTTTCGGGATGCCTTACTACAGCCAGATCTTAATCAAAAATCCAAACACGGCGGTTATCGAACAGCTGTTCAGGCAGCAGATTTTAAGCGTCACCGAGGTAATCCGCATTGAAAGTTTAAGCGTGCAAATTGACAAACGTTTGCGAAAATGCCGCGTGAAATTTAAGGCCCAGACCACACAGGGCGCAATCGAAGAGGAGGTGCAGATCGATGAGCTCTAATTATGGCGTGACGCCTGCCGGCTTTGTCCCCAAAAGGATGGATACCATCTATAAGGAGGAGCACAGGGACCTGTCTGACGCCTGGGGCGTCAATACACTGGAAAATCCAGAGTCACTGCTGAACGTCATCCTGACCGGACAGGCGGACCGGCTTGCGGCGTTGTGGGAGTTGGGGCAGGAAATCTATCATAACCTGTATCCATCCAGCGCAGAAGGGGTAAGCCTTGACAACGCGGTACAGTTTGCGGGCCTGCGGCGCATCTCGGATCAGAAAACCTTTTACAATATCCTCTGCACAGGGGACGATGGCTCCGCTATCCCAAAAGGGACGATCATCTCCTCCATTACCCAGCCGCCGTTGCTGTTTTTGTGCTCGGAGGATAAGGAGATTACCCGGCAGTCCTGCAACAAGGCAAAAATCAAGATCATTTCGCTGGAAGAAAACGATGTTTACACCGTTGGAATCAATGGAGATCTGTACAGTGTCAGCAGCGGGGAGGAACCAAATGGGGAATCTATCCTGCAGGCGCTTGCAGCCAAAATTCCAGCCGAAGATTTTACCGCTACCGTGGCGGACGGAATGTTGCTGATTGAGGACAAAAACCAGCAAGGTAACAACACCCTGTTGCTGAGCGAAAACCTCACGACCGACAGTGTGTCGAGCCTCATCAATTTCGAAAGCCAGGACTACGGCAAATACCAGCTGCCAAACGAGTCGATCACCAAAATCGTCACCAACCGCACCGGTTTTCTGTCCTGCACAAACCTCATCGAGCCGGTTTTGGGCCGCACGCGGGAGACCGACGTAGAGCTGCGCCAGTCATACATCAAGCGCATCTCCGCCCACGCTGCCCGTATGACCAACTCCATCGAGTCGGCCATCTTGGATAGTGTGCAGGGCGTCATCTCGGTCAAGTGCTACGAAAACAAAACCAACCTCACAGATGCGTATGGTAGGCCGCCGCACAGCATCGAGGTGGTGGTTTCCGGCGGCTCCGACATGGAGATCGCGCAGACTATTTTGGAGCAAAAGGCCGGCGGAATCCAGACCTATGGCGCCACCAAAGTGGAGGTTCCAAGCGATGACAGCCAGCCGGTTGAGGTGTGCTTTAACCGCCCGCAGCCGGTGTACGCGTGGTTCCAGATAGTGCTAACCCCCAGCCGCAAGGAGGCAATGCCGCCAAACTATGCGGATCTGGTTAAAGAGAGCCTTGTGGAGCAGTGCGACGAGATTTTGCCGGGCAGCACACTGTATATCCAGGAGTTGTTGGGGGACATCTACCGCAGCGTCAGCGGAGTAGGATACATCGATGTCAAAACCTACTCGACCACCGATAGTGGCAAAACACCGGAGCCGGAAGAGTATGGAGAGAACAAAAACATCGTGGCCGATATGCGGCAGCGGATCGTGGTGGAGGACAAACGGATTGAGGTGGAGCTGGGATGAGACCGTTGATCGAGGATTTTCCGTCCCAATTTAAGGGCAAGCCGAAGATCGAAGCGCTGTGTGCTTGCTTTGACCGGCAGTTTGCGGAAATTGAGCAGTGCTTCCAGCAGCTCCTGTTCCTGCTCGACATCGAAAAAGCGGAGGGGGAGCAGCTGGACAGGATTGGAGACATTGTCGTTCTCTCCCGAGCAGAGGCGGGCCTGCTCGCAGCGCAGGGCGGCGTCATCGACTTTGACGTGATCGACGACGCCCGCTACCGCAAATACCTCAAATACAAGATTTTGGCAAATACCTCCAATACCACCTACCGGGACATTATCACCGCAGTGAAGACCATCTGGGATGTCGATAAAGTAAGCTATAACGAAAACACCGACGGCCCGGCCAGCTTGACCGTATCCTTCCCGTATGAATACAAACCTGGGGAGGATATCTTTTTGCTGCCGCCTCTGGTTGCTGCCGGAGTCGGCATCAATATCCGCGCGGAAACAACCATCAACACCGATTGCTCACCGCTGCGGGCTACCGCTTTTTCGTCGGCAATCCTGCAGGGGAGGATCGGGGAGAAGAGCGTTGTCTCAGCTAGTTACCCAGTGAGCACAAAACTGGTGCCGCTGACGGTAGCCAACATCGTCTACACGGTAAAAGAAAAAGAAGGAGAGGGGAACCTATGAACGATAACCTGACGGGAACGGTCCTGCCGTCGAGCAACGGCGTTGTTGTCAAAGAGGACAATGTGGACTACTATGCCGTCGTCACCAATCTGGGGCGGGAGTTGATTGCAACCGCCCTTGCGACTAAAACCCCGCTGCGCCTGACCCATATCGTGCTGGGCGACGGCGAGGGCAACTATGTACTCCCAGATCGAGAAATGACCAGTTTGTATCGGGAAGTTTGGCGCGGGGAATGCACAGTAACGTAGGATCCAGCGAACCCAAATATGCTTAATATCCGCACCAATGTGCCGGTCGATGTGGGTGGCTGGGAGGTGCGGGAAATTGGCGTCATAGATGAAAACGAGAACCTTGTTATCATCGCCTCTGCGCCAGGCTGGCGCAAGCTGGCGGTCATCAACGGCACATCCAACCCTATGGAAATCAACATCCTGGTTACCGTCACCGACGCCAGCGCCATCGAGCTGAACATCTCCTATGACGGCATATCTGCGACGCTCAAGGACGTCGAGAACCACAACAACAGCAAGGATAGCCACAATGGCCACTTCACCGACCCGAACCTTCACTTCAACGAGCAACGCCTAACTCGCCTGCGTGCCGGCACCAATTATGAGTTGGATTGCGAGAAGGTTGGCGGTGTGTTCCAGCTGACCGGCCTGCCGGAGGACATTGTGGATGAGCGGGTGATCGTCATTTTTGAGGCCCCGGAAATCTATGAACCGGGGAACACCTGGACGGTAGACGGCGTGAGCTATACCGTCAAAACCTCCAACGGGAAACCCCTTAAATCAAATAGCTGGATAAAAGGAACTATATTGACTGTGGTTCTCGACCCTGCTGGCAAGATACTGCACTTTAGTGCCTTGGGATCTGGCGGCGGGGGAACGGTGGTCAGCGAGACGGCACCAGACGATACCGACGTCAACTGGTTCAACCCGACCAACCGCCTGATGAGCGTCTACGCCAACGGCCAGTGGCTCGCCATCGCGGGCGTCTACGGTGGTACAGTGAACGAATAAGATGCAACCAAAGAAGGAGATGGAGAATAATGCAACCGACACCGAGAAATAAGCTCTACATGACCCGGGAGGATTTCCCCAGCTACAACGACGAGATTGCCCGCGTCTACCGCCAGCTGCACCCCAAAGAGGAGAACAAGGAGGACGACATGCTCTGTAAGGATGTGACCTTCTGTGTCACCGAGGCATGCAACCTGGCCTGCACCTACTGCTACGAGTGCCACAAGACCAGCCGCCGGATGAGCTGGGAGACGGCCAAGCAGATTGTGGACGGGCTGTTTGAGGGGGAGTTTGTGGACAACACCGCCCCAGCCATCATCCTGGACTTTATCGGCGGTGAACCATTGCTTGAAATTGAGCTCATCGATAAAACGGTCGAATATTTTAAGCGCAAGGCATTCCAGTTGCGCCATCCCTGGGCCTACTACTACATGATCTCGATTTCCACCAACGGCGTGCTCTTCGAGAACGAGCGGGTGCAGGAATTTATCCGCAAAAACTACGGCCACCTTTCCATCGGAATCAGCATCGATGGGGATAAGGCGCTGCATGACTCCTGCCGTGTTTTCCACGACGGATCGGGCAGCTATGACGTAGTGTCCAAGGCGGCAAAACATCTGCTCCAGATGTACCCGATTGCCGGCACCAAGGTCACCCTTGCGCCCGAGAATCTGCCCTATCTCACCGGCGCTATCCGGCACCTGTACAGTCTGGGCTACCGCAACATCCCGGCCAACTGCGTGTTTGAGGGCGTCTGGAAAGAGCACCACCCGCAACTGCTATATGACCAGCTCATCGAGCTGGCGGATTGGATGCTCGACAACGAAATCTACAAGGATCTGTACACCAGCCTGTTTGAGGAGCGGTTTGTGCAGAAACCATCGCAGGAGGAGTACGAGAGGCAGAAAACCACTGCTTTCTGCGGCGGCAACGGACGGATGGTGGCCTTCGCCCCGGACGGGAAGGTCTACCCGTGCCTACGGTACATGAAGCACAGCCTGAATAACCAGCCGGAGCGGCCCATCGGGGAGCTGAGCCTGGGGCTTTACACCGACAAGGAGCACACCGAGTGGTTCCAACGGCTGCAGGATGTCACAACCTGGTCGAGCGCGGACGACGAGTGCCGGGACTGCCCGTTGCTGCCACTCTGTCCAACTTGTATCGCCTGGCAGTATGACGCGACCGGCGACCCGAACTGCAAAACCAAGCACCACTGCGGGATGTTCAAGGCGCAGATCGCGGCGAACTACTATTTTTGGACAAAGCTATACAACAAACTGGGACTGGACAAGCAGGCCGAGCGCCTGATTCCGATCCAATGGTATGAGAGGGGGATTTAGATGGCGTGCGCAACGAAAGAGACCTCTGCCTGTCTTTGTACCAGCTGTTTAAACGGCTGTACCAGCTGTTCCGGAGGTTGTTCTGGAGACTGTGACGGTAGCTGTTCAGGCGATTGCAGGGGATGCAGGGGAGACTGCTCCAGCACATGCCGTGGGTGTTCCGGCTGTTCTGGAAGTTGTTCCGGCAACTGCAACGGCTGTTCCGGTTCCTGCCAGGGAAGTTGCCAAAACAGTTGTTCGGCCAGCTGCACTGGCACCTGTACCAACTCCTGCACCAGCTGCACCGGTACCTGTACTGGTGGCTGTCAGACCAACTGCACCGGCCAGTGTGACAACGCCTGCACCGGTGAGAACCAGGCGGAATTGATCGCTCATCTGGGGGACAACATCGGCATCGGCAAAATTATCATGGCAAGTGACTACACCGAAATCAAAAACGCGATGGAAAATGAGTACCGCCGCCGGGGAATGGAGCTACCGCAGCCTTTTGAGAAGCAGCCGATCCCGGGCGAGCCGGTGATCCTGTCCATCACCAAAGAGGTTTTAACAGACATTTACGAATTTGACAAAGCCCCGGAGCATGACTGGCGCGAACTGTTCAGCAAGTGGGAGCTGGCAGCGGCCCCAAAATGGGCTCCAGTGCTCAGCCATATCAAAACACTGATGACCTCGATAGCCGTCAATGTCAACGCCGTGAGCGAAGAATAGGAGGAATAAAGCGATGAAAAAAACACAGGTTGATTTTCTGCTCATCGTCTCCCAGCTGTTCCAAAAACTGGAAAACGGGGAGGATTGTAAAAAGGAATGCGAGCAGGTCGCCAGGATGAACGATGAGCAGAAGGAGGGCGTCAGCGGGCAGCTGCTCGACCGCCTGCAGGCGCGGGACAGCAAGGAGGTAGAGAAGCTGGTTACTGCTGCAAAGCAGGTGGAGTATCTTGACCCCAACTACATCGACGACTTTGCCGCCGTCATCCGCGAGCCGTTTGCACTATCCACCCTTCAGGAGCGGCAGGAAATCGTAAAGAGGGTGCTCTCCCGTACCGGTTATGGCAAGGTGCTGATGGAGGACATCTTCTGGCAAGGTCTGACCCTGATCGCCATCAACATGAAAAACAACGACCTTCTGGCGCAGTATATCCGCAAGATGGAGCAGCTGCGGGACGGCTTGAACAACGAGGAGGAATAGTGTATGGAAAAGACAGTCATGGATATCCGCAAGGCGCTCATCGAGATGCCGCTCAACTCCATCACCTACCTGGAGATCCCCGAAGAGGACGGCAACTGGCTGGAGTTGGACCGCGTCAAGCTGATGGCGCTGGACACCTTGTTCAAGTCCTACATCCGCGAGTTCGGGCAGCCGGATGAGAGCAACATCACCTGGCAGGAGATCGTGGAGGAGTACACCAAAACCCATGCGCGGTACATCAGCGCCATCTATTTCCAGCTGCGCCAGAAGCTCGGCGATGATATTGTCGTGCTGCTTTCCGAGCCCTGCTGGCAGTTGGGGTATGATGCGGTGCAGCGGTCGATCTATCTGTACAAGACCTGCCCGAAGGTATAAAAAAAGAGGAGCGGATGCTCCTCTTTTTTATACGAACGAAATTTTTAACTTTTTATCCATTGCAGAAGCGAGTCTCTGCAATGTTTTGAGAGATGGATTTGCATTTCCGTTCTCTAATTTACTGATGTCAGCTTGTGAGATACCTGTTCTTTCGGCAAGCTGCTGTTGTGTTAAGCCAGATTCCTTACGTGCATCAATAACCGCCTGCATAATGGAAAGCTCTGGTTCCAGCGCATCCCATTCTGCTTTAAAATCTGGATTTTGTAACTGCTTTTCCAAGTACTTTCTGAAATCACTCATTGATAATCTCCTTTCAATCGAAGGTATTCAGCACGGTATTTTTTTGCCCTTTGAATTTCGGCAGAAGGCGTTTTTTGCGTTTTTTTAACAAAACCGTTTGTCAAAATAATTTGCTTCCCATCGTAGAAAAAATAAAGAGTCCTGGTAATATTATTCCCCTGTTTTGCTCGTATTTCAAAGATACCATCCCCCAATGGTTTGGAGTATGGTTCACGAAGTTGGGGGCCATTTGTTTCCAGTAATGCAATGGCAAGCAAAATTTTGGCACGCATTTTATTGTCAAGGGAATCAAGAAACTCTTCTACGGGACAGCTTCCGTCTTGTTTTTTGAAAAAGTTAATGATGTAGTTCGACATGTGAGTTCCTTTCGATATTATCTTTTATACTTATATTATATGGGATTTATCCCATATTGTCAAGCCCAATTAATTAAGGAGGGAAAGGGATGCGCAAAATCTATGCAACCGGCGGCTGGCTCCACTATCCGCCGCTGGAATTTTACTACATGCAGGGCGAGATCAATGTGGAGCCGGTGCAGTTTGTCCTCCCGAAGACGCGGAAGGAGGTTGATCTGACCGCCCTGTCCTATCAGATCAAGGCGGTGTCGGAGGATTACGGCACCGAGGCGGCGTGGATTCTCCCAAAGCGCCTGAGCGAGGAGCATATCCTGCTGGACTGGGAAATCACCCGGGAACTGACTCTGATGCCAGGCCGCGTGATGCTCACGCTCACCGGCACTGACACCAAAAACAACGTTGTCGCCAAGTGGACAGGCAATCCAGCCATTATCCGCAAAGACCCGCAGGGGACACAACCGGTCCCGCCACCGGACAAGCTGGAACAATTTGAAAAGCAGGTCAATGAGGCGGTAGAGCAGATCATCGGAGCTCTGGAAGGGGCAGACAGTGCCATCACTGAAATAAAACCCGTCCTGGAAGATGCCACCGAGACAGCAAGGGAACTGACCAAGGAATCGGAATCTCTGCGGCAGGTTGTCAGTGTACTGGAAAACCAGACAATCCCTGGGTTAAGAGATTATGTGGGTCAGGCTCAGCAGAATGTGGCGGGGATGGTCGAGAACGCCAAAAGCTCCGCCATGGCGGCGCAGGAGTCGGCAGCTAACGCGGAGAGCGCCCGGCAGATGGCCGAGGAAATCCAGCAAAGCATTGCAACAGAGTCCAACGTTATCAAGGAGCGGTACGAGGGAACGCTGGAAGCAGCAAAACAGGCTGCATCCAGCGCGCAGAGCGCAAAGTCCAGCGCGGATACCGCCACGGCGGCCATCAACACCGTCAGCACCTACGCCAAAGATGTCGAGAAGTGGAAAAATGAGACCGCCCAGCTGAAAGAATTGGCTGAGACCGCGGCACAAAACGCAGCGGGCAGTGCAGCAGCTTCGACAGAATCGGCCAAAACGGCGGGCGAACGGGCGACAGCAGCCAGCGCTTCCGCGACAGCAGCAGAGGAAGCGAAAACTGCTGCTCAGACGGCAGAAACTAACGCCAAAGCAAGCGAAACAGCGGCCCAGAAAGCGCAGGCGGCGGCAGAGGAGGCCATCAAGCACTATCCCCGTATCGGGGAGGATAACTGGTGGGAGGTCTATAACCCTGCCACAGGAGCCTATGAGCGGACAGATAGCCGCGCACAGCTGGTGCCGCGTGGGGTCTACTCGGCCAGTGAAACCTATCAGCCGCTTGATGTTGTGACCGAAAACCAGCAAGCGACAGCTGCCTACATTGCACTCAAAGAAAACACAGGAGTGTCCCTCTCCGACACTGCTACCTGGTTTAAACTGGTCGGCGGTATTAAGGGTGAGAAGGGAGATCCTGGCAAGGACTATGAAATCGCCTACCGGTCGCTCACCCTGCCAGCAGCCAACTGGGCAGCGGACGAATCGACCGAAGCTCTGTACTGCCAAACGGTGACACAGGAGGACATCACGGCGCTGGTAGAGGCGGACAAAACAGCCCTTGACCTGTACGCTGACCTTGCGACCAGGCGGCTGCTGCGGGATCAGGATGTACTGGAAATTTGGCTTGAAAACCAGGATGGTACCGTCGTCGTCTATGCGGAGGGAGAACAGCCGCAGTCAGACGTTACTGTCCAGGTAAGAATATTGCAGTAAGGAGGAATACAGATGAGTGTCATTTATGGCCGGCCCATTGTGCTCAGTTCGGGTGGGGGAGGTGGCTATGTGGTCAGCGAAACCGAACCGGAAAAGATAAATGTCCTATGGATTCAGCCAAATGGACTGATGAAATTCCACAACGGTACGGAATGGGTCGCTGTTGCAGGCGTCTATGCGGAGGAGGTGACAGGTGAATGAGTGTAGATAAAACGGTTTCACCAGCCTGTCTTTGTACCAGCTGTTTAAGCGGCTGTACCAGCTGTTCCGGAGGTTGTTCTGGAGACTGTGACGGTAGCTGTTCGGGCGATTGCAGGGGATGTAGGGGAGATTGTTCTGGCGATTGCAAGGGCTGTTCTGGTACCTGCAGAGGCAGCTGCAAAGGATGCAGCGGGTGCAGCAGCTGTTCTGGTACCTGCTCGGGGTCTTGCAGTGGCTGTTCTGGAAGTTGTCAGGGCAGTTGTACCAGTTGCAGCAATACCTGCACCGGCACTTGTATTGGCACCTGCACAGGACAGTGCAACACCGCTTGTACGGCCGAAGCGCAGGCAGAGGAAATAGCAAACCTTGGGTTGAATATTGCCGTAGGAAACCCCATTAAGGCCAGTGATTATACCCAACTCAAAGCGGCTATTGATCGGGAATATACCCGCCGAGGCAAAGGCACACCCACTTCATTCCCGGTGCCTCCACAGCCAAAAGGGAAGGTGCTTTTGAGTACGGCCAGAAAAGTTCTGGAAGATTTATATGCCCTCGATGGATTGCCGGAGCATGATTGGAGAGACAGCTTTTCGTCCGGCACGGTGGTTCCGCCGTCGAAGTGGGCACCGTCCATCGCATATCTGAAAACATTAGCGGCAGAAATTGTATAAGGAGGATTCTTTATGGATACTGATTTTTCGTATATGCTGACTTTTTCGAACCTGATTCTGAAACTAAACACCGGCGGAGATTGCGTTTCTGAATGCGAGGAGATCAAAACTTTTTCCGATCAAGACCAGGAGAGTATCGTCATGCAGCTGCTCTCGATGCTGGACCAGAGGTCCAGTGAGAATATCGAGAATATTGTTGCGACCTTAAAGTCGATCGGCTACCTCGACAGCAACTATGTCGATGATTTTGCGGAGGTAACCGGATTTCGCAGCAGCGACATGCTGGCGGAAGAAAAAATACCGCTGATTCAGCGTATCATCGGACGCACGTATGGCAAAACATTGATGGAAGGCGTTTTTTGGAGAACGCTTACCTTGATTGTTGTCAACGCCGGTGATAACGCCCTGCTGGCGCAGTATATTGAGAAGCTGGAGGAAGAAGCAAGTCAGGAATAAATGTATATTCATTCAAATTTTGGGCCTGCCCTCTTCCGATGATTCCACGCCAAAACAAAGGAAAAGGGATGAAAATATCCTGTTTTTATCGCGTGCCAGGCATCTCCATTTGGGTGAAGAATCGATAGAAGGGCAAGGCTTTCCAAAAATGAATAAGTAAAAAAATGGAGGTATCAATATGCAGTTGCGTAAGATGTGCGCCCCCCCCCGACTAACAAAATAGTCTTTTCGCATGAATATGCAGAAAAGGAAGGTCCTTTTGCCAGAGGGAAAGAAGGGGCGAATGGATAATGGCCTGCACAACCTATTGTACGCAAAACTGTTCCCGCACCTGCGCAGAGACCTGCTCGGCAGATTGCAGCAGAACCTGTTCCGGATGCAGAGGTACCTGCAGCGGCTGTTCCGGATGCTCAGGAACCTGTTCGGGTAGCTGCAGTGGTTGCACGGGCAGCTGCACCGGAAGCTGTACCAGCTGTTCAGGAAGTTGCACAGGCTCCTGTGTTGGCAGCTGCACCGGTCAATGCAACACCGCCTGCACAGCCGAAGCGCAGGCAGAACTGATTGCCAATCTCGGTCAAAATATTGCCGTCGGCCAGCCGGTGCGGGCCAGTGACTACACGCAGCTCAAAGCAGCCATCGACGGCGAGTATACGCGGAGAGGGAAAGCGGCGCCAGACGCGCTGTCTCCCATTCCACAGCCAAAAGGCAGTGTCTTGCTTCGTACAGCACAGCAGGTCCTTGAGGATGTGTATGGCCTGGACAGCATGCCAGAGCACGACTGGAGGAACCTTTTCTCTCCCGGGCAAGTAATCCCGCCATCCAAGTGGGCACCGGTCATTGCTTATCTCAAGGTGCTGGGGACAGAGATTGTCTAGGAGATTGATACGCAAGTCCTTCAATAGGTTCAAAGAGCAACTCAATATTCAGTAGGTTCTTCCTTTAAAGGGCAGTTGACAAAAAGTCAGCTGCCTTTTTTGATGCAATTTTTGAAATGAGGTGAGGGCAAGAGTGTGTAAGAAAATGGAAAGAAGGTGCGTCTGATGTTCCAGATTGAGGTCCGAAAGGCGGATGCGATTCTGCGCAAATCGGAGGTGATCACCAGCGGCTCTGTGCAGGCGTATGGCGCCTGCTTTGAGTTCGTGCATCCGATCTGGCAGTCCCTCATGAAGCAGGCGGTGTTCCGCTGTGGGGACATCCAGATTGGCGTGATGTTGGACGAAAGTGGCGAATGCGTCATCCCTTGGGAGGTACTGCAGTCCCCAGGCGAAGTACTGGAGATTGGTGTGTATGGTGTCCAGGGAAAAGACATCGTGTTGCCGACCATCTGGGTACGCGCCGGAACGATCCGGCAGGGAGTCGATGACTGCCCTGGCGGTCGGGCTCCCTCACCAGATTCCTACCAGCAGCTGCTCAGCGCCATCGGTGATTTGAAAAAGCTCCAAACGTCGGACAAAAGCAGCCTGGTGTCCGCGCTCAACGAAGTGCTTGCAAAAAGCAGTGGCGATGCTGCGGAGGACAGCGAGGTCGGGGATATGCTGGAGGATGTGTTCGGCGAGGAAGAGGAATCTGTGCCGGATGATCAGGTTGCCACCAATCAAGATGTAGACACCATGCTTGACGGTGTGTTTGGTGATGCACCTCCGGTAGTCGGAGAAGTTGCTACCGACCAAGACATTCTATCTATGTTGGATGGAGTGTTTGGAAATAAAGAAACTATGTAGAAAGGAGGAAAAGCAATGCCAACTGCACAGCAAAAACTTGTAACGCTTGCACAG
>OIWQ01001072.1_pt1 | contig 34078 bp, 25 predicted proteins | sample 1587571 | NCBI WGS metagenome assembly OIWQ01 (sample SAMEA3888910, study PRJEB22519) | human gut metagenome | biome: human gut; feature: human-associated habitat; material: faeces | place: Denmark | collected 2010 | reverse complement strand
CTTGATTATTTAATGTTTATGCGACTGCGTCGCATTCTTCTGCAAACTTAGAGTGAGTTCTGTGGGAACTACAAGCAAAGGAGCTGCAAGTAAAATTATACGTTCATTACACGAACAATAGAGCGCCAACCTCCCCGATGAGCTCCAGTTGGCATCACCCAAAATATATGATGAGCCATAAAATAAATGGTATAAAGCTTTTTTATTTCATTTACTTTTATTAACTTTGCTCACGAAATAACAATACCATTTCAGAAAATAATCAATAATAAACAACAAAATATATAATAGTTGTAAGCAACATCTATTAATAACAATCTATATTAGTAACCAAACATCAAACAACATGAAGATTGACCAAACCAAGAAAAGCTTGATCGACGGAAGGACAGCTTGCACGCTTGCCCTTTGTCTTACGATGTCGGCAGCTGCCTATGGCGCTAATCCGACAGTCGCTTCGAGTGTTTATCAGTCGGCACAAGCCGGCAAGTACAAGATTACCGGTAAGGTTGTCGACAACAATGGCGAACCTATTATCGGTGCATCGGTTGTTGAGCATGGCACAAAGAATGGTACCGTGACCGACGTCGATGGCAACTTCACCCTCACAACGTCTAAGGAGAACGCTGTCCTTAGTATTTCTTACATTGGTTTTATTCCTCAGCAGGTTAAGGCTCACGCCGGAGGCATGAACGTGCAGTTGCACGAAGACGCCCAGAATCTTAACGAGGTAGTGGTTGTAGGTTATGGTACACAGAAGAAGGCCGACCTTACAGGCGCCGTATCTTCTGTTTCGGGCAACGAGATTGCAAGCCGCCCCGTAACCGACGCAACACAGAGTTTGCAGGGTCTTGTTCCTGGCTTGCTCGTTTCTAACGACAGCTCAGGCCGTCCTGGTTCGTCGGGTACACTGACACTGCGTGGACAGGGCAACCTCTCTGGCACCGGTCATCCATACGTTCTTGTAGACGGTATCGAGATGGATCTCTCTGATGTCAACCCTAACGATATTGAGAATATTTCTGTACTTAAGGATGCCGCAGCTTGTGCGGTATACGGTGCGCGTGCTGCATACGGTGTAATTCTTGTTACCACAAAGCGTGGACAGGAAGGCAAGGCACGCGTCAACTATCAAGGCTCAGTGGGTTGGAACTCGCCAACCGTGCTTCCTGACATGCTTAACGCTGTTGATTTTGCCAATATGTGGAACGACGGCTGTAAGAATGCTGGCTCTACACGTCTGTATAGCACTGAAAAGATAGGTCTTTTGGAGCAGTATATCAAGGATCCGTCAAGCGTAGATCCTTGGCAGGAGTTGCCAGCTAATGCCAATATGAACCCTGCCTTCGAGAACCAGGAGAAGGGTATTGGCAATGTCGACTACTTTAAGCTTCACTATAAGGACGCTTCCTTCAAGCAGCGCCACAACCTTAGCGTAACCGGTGGCGGCAAGGCTGCCCAGTATTACGTATCGGCTGGCTACTACAAGGAGGACGGCTTGCTGCGTTATGCCGACATCAATTTCGAGCGCATGAACGTTTCTACCAACCTTACATCGCAGCTCACACCGTGGCTCAAGCTTAAGACAGGTCTTAAGTTCTCTCATTCTAACCAGAACACTCCGTTCGGCGACGGCGGTATTAGCGACGGCTTCTTCCACTCGTTGGCACGTTTCCGTCCTACAGTGTCTGTAGTAGACCCTAACGGCCACTTCACCGAGCTTTCGATGATACCTTATCTGCAGAGTGGCACCTTTACACGCACAAAGCGCGACTTTATCAATATGACGGGTGGCTTCGAGCTTAATCCGCTCAAGGGCCTTAACATCTATATGGACTATACATATAAGATTGTTGGCACCAACTACACTGCCCTCAACGTGGCTCCGCTTATCTATGGTGCCGACGGCGTATCTACATCGCTTGGTACACGCCAGGAGCTTGGCGTAACAAAGGACGGCAAGTACACACGCTACAAGTCGAACGTCCACTACCAGACCATAAACCTCTACGGTACCTACAACATCTCTTTGGAGAAGGCACACAACTTTACGCTTATGGCTGGTTATCAGGAGGAGAACAGCAAGTACGACTATCTGCGCAACGTCATTACCGGCCTCTTCTCTACATCCAATCCAAACGTAGGTATGGGTACAGGCGACAAGACCGTTACCGATACACGCAACTCGTGGGCTACACGTGGCTTCTTTGCCCGCTTGAACTACGACTACAAGAGCCGCTACCTCCTTGAGGTCAATGGCCGCTACGACGGATCGTCTCGTTTTGCCTCGGACCACCGCTGGGGCTTCTTCCCGTCAGTGTCTGTAGGCTGGAACCTCACCGAGGAGCCGTTTATGGAGAACTACCGCCATGTGCTCTCACAGTTTAAGGTGCGCGCATCTATAGGCCGTCTGGGCAACCAGGCAGGTGCTGGTCTCTATACATTTGCCTCTACAATGGGCATCAGCTCTAACCTTGGCGGCTACATCTTCAACGACGGACGCCACCTCTATCTTAAAGCTCCTGGCGTTATCAACCCGTCAACAACATGGGAGAAGGTAGACAGCAAGAACCTTGGTATCGACTTTGGTTTCTTCAACGGCGCCCTCTCAGGTAGCTTCGATATCTTCCAGCGCGACACTAAGGACATGCTTGGTCCTGGCGTCGACTTCCCCGACTTCTTCGGTGCTTCGGCTCCGGAGACCAACAATGCACAGCTGCGCAACCGTGGTTGGGAGCTTACGCTCAACTATCGCGGCAAGATAGGCAACGACATTACCTATAACATCGGTGGCTCGTTGTCGGACGCTACTGCCGAGGTTACCGCTTACGAGAACCCGACAGGTGCTGACCCTGTAAACAACTGGTATAAGGGCAAGAAGGTAGGCGAGATTTGGGGTTATCGTACAGACGGTCTTATCAAGACTCAAGAGCAAGCCGATGAGTACAACCGTACACACAACAACAAGTTCTTTACAACCGAAAAGTGGACTCCTGGTGACATAGCCTTCCGCGACCTCAATGACGACGGTTATGTAAACAATGGTACCAACAAGCTTGGCGATATGGGCGATATGGTAGTTGTAGGCAACACTACACCACGCTATCAATATACCATCAGCGGCGGTATCAACTGGAAGGGACTCGGCATGAGCTTCATTTTCCAGGGTGTTGGCAAGCGCGACTGGGATCCAGCCGGAAACGTATACTTCTGGGGTAGCAGCTCGTACGCACAGGTTACGCTCTTCAAGGAGCACCTCGACTACTGGACACCAGACAATCCTAATGCCTACTATCCGAAACCTTACATCCATACAGCAGGTGGTGTGAGAAAATTCCAAGCCAAGACAGGATCTAACACTACAGATCAGTATCTACAGAGCGCAGCCTACTGCCGTCTGAAGAACCTCACCATCAGCTACGACCTGCCACAGAACATCATCAAGAAGGCAGGCCTTAGCCAGGTGCGCGTGTTTGTATCGGGCGAGAACCTCTTCACGATAACCAACCTTAAGGGTATGTTCGACCCGGAGGTTATCTTTGCTGAGAATAGCTACAACAAAGAGGGCGGTAAGCAGTATCCTATCAACCGAGTTTACTCGATTGGTCTGTCTGTAGGCTTCTAACAACGGCAGCAGGGGATATTAACTAATAACCTTTTAATAAAGAAACGTATTATGAATATCAAAGCAATATCTTTAGGTCTGGCGTCGATGTTCTGCCTGACAGGATGCTACGACCTTGACAAATCTCCGGAAGGAGTAATATCAACAGTGGGCGCCTTCTCTACAATAGGCGAGATGAACAGCTATCTTGACCAGTTCTACGAGACAGCCCCCAAACCACAGGGCTTCGACTGGAACACAACCTTTATAGCATGTGGCGACCTTGGCAGCGACAACCTCTCGGGTGCTTCAGTAGACACACGTCTTAACGGCGACCTGACATTGGGTAATGCCAAACAGTTGACTAACTACAACTATATACGCAACGTAAACTTCTTCCTTAACAACATTGGCAACTGCAAGGTTAAGGACAACACTTACAAGCAGTGTGTGGGCGAGGGCTACTTCTTCCGTGCCCTCTACTACTTCCAGATGTTTAAGGACTACGGCGAGCTTACATGGATAGACAAGCCGCTCGACCCCAACATCGAGGAGATGTATCTGCCGAGAGACAGCCGTACCTTCGTTGTAGACAAGATGCTTGCCGACCTCGACCTCGCTATCGAAAACCTACAGACACAGAACAATAGTTCGTCTATGCGTGTACACAAGGATGTGGCACGTGCGCTTAAGGCAGAGATTGCTCTGTTTGAGGCTACATGGGAGAAGTATCATAAGGCTAAGAACGATGCCTTCTACGACAAGACTGTTACCGACGAGAAGATTAAGAGCTATTTCGAGCAGTGTGTTGCAGCCTGCAAGGATGTGGTAGACCGTAATGTATGGCAAATCTATAGCACTGGCAACAAGCTTGACGACTATCGCAAGCTGTTCCAGACAGAGGATCTCAGCTCAAATCCGGAGGTTCTGTGGTTTAAGCACTATGACGGTGCCAATATTGGTAACAACGTAAACCGTTACCTCAACCAGGGTGGTGGCGGCGCAGGTGTTACACGCTCGCTTGTGGACGACTACCTCACCATCGACGGCAAGCCTTTCACCGGTGCTCAGGTGTTGGCAGCCAAGCGCGTCTTTGGCGACGAGCTTAAGCCTACATTGCGCGACCCGCGTCTCTCGCAGACAGTGTGTATGCCGGGTCAGGTGCTCCGTCCGGATATGCCTACTGGATATACTGTGCCTCCATTGACTGGTTCGGGTTACAACAAGAACGAGACAGGCTATTCGCTTCTCAAGCACGTACAGATCGACTTTACCGGTAGCCTTGACGGCGAGTTCCGTGGTGCAACCCCGGGCATCCAGTGTCGTTATGCCGACATCCTGCTCAACTATGCCGAGGCTCTTGCCGAGCTTGACGGTGCAGCCAATGCAGATAAGATTGTAGAGTTGATTCACCCGTTGCGCGCCAGAGTGGGTATGCCTGATATGGACTTTGACCGCGAGTATGTAAGCGATGCAAGCTATCCTTTCCATGCTCTCAACAAGTACATCCAGGCAGTTCGCCGCGAGCGTCGTATAGAGCAGGCCTCAGAGGGCAAGCGCTTCAACGACATACAGCGTTGGGCAGCAGCCGACGAGCTTATCGTAGGCAAGCACGCTGAGGGTGCGCTCTTTATAGGCAGCAACCTTGAAGGCAAGTATGGCAGCGACCTTAAGTACGACCAGACATCAGACAACAACCTCTTCCTTACAGGCAACCCAGGCGATGCTGATCGTTACATCCTGCCTGTCAACCCAAGCACTATAGAGAATGGTTGGCAGTTTAATGTAAACCGCGACTATCTCCTGCCGTTGCAGCCACGTATCCTTACACTTACCCAGAACAAGTGGAAGCAGAACCCAGGCTGGTAAAAATAAGCAGAACATTGGTTCTTGAATAAATAGTAAAACAGAAGGCGTGAGTCCCGTAAATGGACCCACGCCTTTGTTGTATGACCGACCAATCAAGACCTCTTATGGAACGGCGAGCTCCTGCTCGCCGAGCAAGCGAGGTTTAAATAACCGGAGCAAGCAGATGTGCAAACCAGCCAACGAAGCGCTGCCATGGTGTGCGAAACTTGCGCCACCTTTGCTGTGTAAGCTTGAAGCTGCGGTTCTTGTCGCGCTCAAACATCTTCGACAGTTGCTTGGTGGTGCACGGGTCGACAATTACGGCGTTCTCCTCGTAGTCGAAGTTAAGGCTTCGCGAGTTGAGATTGGCGCTGCCCACGGTGCAGAAGCGTCCGTCTACCATTATTATCTTGGTGTGATGAAAGCCAGGCTCGTATATATACACGTCTACGCCATGCTTCATAAGCTTGTGCACGTTGTAGAAAACGCAGTCGGGTGTAAGCGGAATGTCGCTGTGTGCCGACACCATAACCTCCACCTTTACGCCACGCTTTACAGCCTTCTTAAGAGCCTTCTTAAGCTTGTGGTTTAGCGTAAGGTATGGGTTGACAAGCTTTATGCTGTCTTTTGCATAGTTGATGGCGTTGGTGTAGAAGGTACGTATAATCTTGTTGGTGGTGTGTGGCTCGCGGTTTATGATGCCCACCATCTTGTGTCCGGCTGTATGGCAGGTGTCCGGCTTAAGTCCCTCAAAGTGGTTGCCTACACTTGCTGCACGATAGTACTTGTCGCCGTGGATGTTCTGCTTGGCGGTCTTGTTCCATATTCGTAGAAAGATATCCTGAAGGGTGTTGACCTCCGAGCCTTCGATGCGGCAGTGCATATCGCGCCATTCGCCCACCTGGGGTGTGCCTTTGATGTAGTAGTCGGCTACGTTCATACCGCCCGTATAAGCTATCTGTCCGTCTATAACCACTATCTTGCGGTGGTCGCGGTGAAAAACGTGGTTGACCCAAGGAAAGCGCACGGGGTCGAACTCGTATATCTCGATGCCCCGTGAGCGTATGTCCTTGAGGTGGCGCTTGCGCAGCGGCTTGTTGTTGGAGTCGTTGCCGAATCCGTCGAACATCGCCCTGACCTCTACTCCCTCCTTGGCCTTCTCGGCAAGGATGTCGAACAGCAGCGATGCAATAGAGTCGTTTCGGAAGTTGAAGTACTCCAAGTGCACACTGCTGCGAGCCTGGCGTATGGCGTTGAACATATCGTCAAACTTCTCTTGACCATTCATTAGCAGCGTCACGCTGTTGTTGTTGGAGAAGCCTATGCCCTCCTGGCGGAGGCGGTTGACGATAAGCGAGTCGCTTGTTTGGGCAGACGCTTCGCCCATAATGCCAAGACAGGCTATCAAACTTATTAATAATGTCTTAAGTGTCATATCTGTTTTTCTACACCATACAGCGGTAGTGGTCGACAATGCCAAGCAGATGGTGCTGCTCGTCCACTACAAGTACGGAGTGAATCTTGTATTTGCTCATAATCTTCTGTATCTCGCTAATCTTGGCTGTTGGTGCAACCATCTTAGGTGTGCATGTCATAATGTCGCTTACGGGGCGGTCGAAGAAGTTCTCGCGCCACTTCTCCATAGCACGACGCAGGTCGCCGTCGGTGATAAGGCCAATGACCTTGTCGTTCTCTATGGCAACACCCATGCCCATCTTGCCCTTGCTAACCTCAAGTATGGCGTCGCCCAACGGCATATCCTTGGATATGATAGGCATCTCGTCGCTCTTCATAACGTCGGCTGCTGTGGTGAGCAGGCGCTTGCCGAGCGATCCGCCGGGGTGGAATTGGGCAAAGTCGCGAGGCTTAAAGTCGCGCACCTTCATAAGAGCCACAGCCAAGGCGTCGCCCATGGCAAGTGTGGCTGTTGTGCTGCTTGTAGGCGCAAGGTTTAGAGGGCAAGCCTCCTTCTTCACACGTATGTTGATGTGTGCGGTAGAGTATTTGGCGAGCAGCGAGTCGGGGTTGCCGCTCATGCCGATGATAGGAATTTCCATGTGCAGCACCATCGGTATGAAGCGCAGCAGCTCGTCGGTCTGTCCCGAGTTGCTAATGGCAAGCACAACGTCGTCTTTTGTCATCACGCCGAGGTCGCCGTGGAACACGTCGAGAGGGTTGATGAAGAACGAAGGTGTGCCTGTAGACGACAGCGTGGCGGCTATCTTGGCTCCGATGTGTCCGCTCTTGCCCACACCTGTAACAATAACCTTGCCGTGGCAGTGGTATATCAGTTCGACCGACTTCTCGAAGTTGTGGTCGAGTTGTGGTATGAGGTCGGTCAGTGCCTTGGCCTCGTCGTTGATGCACAGAATGGCATACTCGTTGACGTGCTTAAGACGTTCGGTTGCTATCTCGTTCATATCGGTTGTTGTTTCGTTCATACGAGTTGGGTTATAAGTTCTTCAAGTTTGTCAAGATACAGCATGTTGGGGCCGTCGCTAAGGGCGTGGTCGGGGTCGGGATGCACCTCGAAGAAGTAGCCGTTGGCACCGAAAGCCTTGGCTGCGAGAGCCATATTGGGCACAAAACGGCGGTCGCCGGATGTCTTGCCGCCACCTGCGCCAGGACGCTGCACGCTGTGGGTGCAGTCCATAACGACACGTGGGGTAATGGTTAGCATGTCGGCAATGTTGCGGAAGTCGACCACAAGGTTGTTGTAGCCGAACATATTGCCGCGCTCGGTGAGCCATACCTCCTTGGCGCCAGCCTCAAGAGCCTTCTCTACAGGATACTTCATGTCCATACCGCTAAGAAACTGGGCCTTCTTGATGTTGATAGTCTTGCCCGTCTTGGCGGCAGCCACAAGCAGGTCGGTCTGTCGGCAGAGGAAGGCTGGTATCTGCAGCACGTCGCACACCTCGCCGGCGGGAGCAGCCTGGTAGCTCTCGTGTATGTCGGTAAGGATGCGCAGGCCGTATTTCGACTTGATGTCGGCAAGCATTTGCAAGCCCTTCTCCAGTCCCGGACCACGGAACGAATGTATGGATGTGCGGTTGGCCTTGTCGAACGAGGCCTTGAAGATGATATCGGTGCCGAGTTTGTTGTTGATGCGTACGAGTTCTTCGGCAACAATGTTGAGCAGTTCCGGCGACTCGATGACGCAGGGACCAGCTATGAATATTGGTTGCATACGATTGTAGTTTACATTATTATATATAGACAATTACAAAGGTAATACAAATTTTTTGTACATCAACACTTTATTGGTGTCAAATCTACTAACAAAAAAAAATAACGCCAATTAAACGAATCTCTCCGTATAATTGGCGTTAATTATATTCGTGCAAATGATGTCTGTCTATGCGTGTGCTTTACTCGGCAGCCACAAACTCGTCCAGGAAGCGTGTGTCGTTCTCCGAGAACATACGGAGGTCGGCAACGCGATACTTGAGGTTTGTGATGCGCTCGATACCAAGACCGAATGCGTAGCCGGTGTAAACCTTGCTGTCGATGCCGCAAGCCTCGAGCACATTGGGGTCTACCATGCCACAGCCAAGAATCTCAACCCAGCCTGTGTGCTTGCAGAAACCGCAGCCCTTGCCGCCGCAGATGTGGCAAGAGATGTCCATCTCGGCACTTGGCTCGGTGAATGGGAAGTAGCTCGGACGCAGACGTATCTTTGTGTCTGGGCCGAACAGCTCACGGGCGAAGGTTAGGAGCACCTGCTTAAGGTCGGTGAACGACACGTTCTTGTCGACATACAGACCCTCGAGCTGGTGGAAGAAGCAGTGGGCACGTGCCGAGATGGCCTCGTTGCGGAACACTCTACCCGGGCAGATAACGCGGATAGGTGGCTGCTGATGCTCCATGATGCGGCTCTGGTCGTTGGATGTGTGCGAGCGCAGAAGGATGTTCTTGGTTACATCATTGGGGTGCTGGCTGATGAAGAAGGTGTCCTGCATGTCGCGTGCGGGGTGGTCGGCGGCAAAGTTGAGCTTTGTAAACACGTGGAGGTCGTCGTCAATCTCGGGTCCTTCGGCAAGTGTAAAGCCCATGCGCTGGAAGATGTCAATAATCTGATTCTTGACAATGTTGAGCGGATGACGTGTGCCGAGCTGTATAGGATAAGCCGAACGGGTTAGGTCGAAGTCGTCTGCCGACTCCTCGGCTACCTCGTTCTGTTCCTTAAGTTCGTTTATTTTCTGTAGTGCGAGCTGCTTCAACTCGTTGATTTTCATTCCGACAGCCTTTTTCTGGTCGGCTGCAACGTTGCGGAAGTCAGCCATAAGAGCGGTGATTTCGCCCTTCTTGCTGAGATACTTCAGTCTGAGTTGCTCAATCTCTTCGGCATTGTTTGCCTTGAGATTGTTCACTTCATTAAGAAGCTTGTCTATCTTTTCTAAAATCATATAATGTATAATATTTATTTCGGTATTTTGAAAAAACAATGCAAAGGTAATATTTTTTAGCATAATAAAGAAGTTTATCGAAATAAAGTTGTACTTTTGCGTTTTAAAATTTGAGGGATATATAAAAGTCCTACAACGTAGTATGAGAAAGGGTATTTTTTTTATTGTGCTTGCCATTGTGGTATGCGCGGTAAGTTTTTCTTCAGTAGGCTGTACTGACAAGAAGCCTACAGCAACCGATTCGGACAGCGTAGCGTCCGTCGTTGGGCAAGAGGTAGTGGACACTATGGAGCAGATTATAGCCGAGACACCTATGCCAAAGGCGGCAGACGAGTTGTTCGACGACTTCTTTTTTAATTTTGCTGCCAACCGCAAGCTTCAGATGAAGCGTATCCACTTTCCGCTGCCCGTGTACACTGGGCGCGACTCGGTGTTGATACAGAAGAAGCGTTGGAGAATGGACAACTTCTTCATGCGCCAGGATTTCTACACGCTGATATTCGACAACATGAAGCAGATGGATGTTGTAAAGGATACATCGATAGGCCATGTGGTGGTAGAGCGCATCAATCTTAGGCGTCATCAGGTGCGTCAGTATGTGTTCAACCGTATTCAGGGGCAGTGGATGATGACACGTATCGTAAACCAATCGTTGGCAAAGAGCAAGAACGCCTCGTTCTTGCAGTTCTACAGCAAGTTTGTTGCCGACTCTACATTCCAGGTCAACAGCATCAACGACCCGCTTGAGTTTACCGGTCCAAATCCCGACGACGACTTCTCGACAATGAGTGGCATACTTGCCCCGGAACAATGGCCGTCGTTTGCGCCGGAGCTTCCAAACACGGTGATATACAACATCCTGTATGGTCAGAAGTACTCGGCGAGCAGCCAGAAGATATTTGTTATACGCGGTATAGCAAACGGACTTGAAACCGAGCTTACCTTCCGCCGCAAGGGAGGACATTGGAAATTGGTGAAATTAATAATGTAGACATTACTAACACGAATATGAAGGACATTCTCAACTATAGTCTGCTTGCCCACAACACGTTCGGCATAGACGCGCGATGCAATCGCTTTTTAGAGTATGCTTCTGTAGAGGAGGCACAGCAGGTGGCTCTTGTCTTGAGAGAGGCGGGTTTGCCTTATATCATAGTGGGCGAGGGCAGCAACCTGTTGCTTACCAAGGATTATGAGGGTATCGTGGTCCACTCTGCCATACTTGGCAGCACGGAAGTAAGCCAGGCTGTAGCTTCTGCCTGCAATGGGGCTTGTGCTAATGGCTCGTCAGAGGCTGATGTGTACGTTAGCTATGGCTCGGGCGTAACCTGGGACGATGTTGTGGCAGAGAGCGTGAGCAAGGGTTGGCATGGTGCCGAGAACCTCTCGCTTATACCAGGCGAGGTTGGCGCAAGCGCCATACAGAACATCGGTGCTTACGGAGCCGAGGCAAAAGACTTGATATACAAGGTTGAGGCTGTGGAGATTGCTACCGGAAAGGTGGTGGTGTTTGGTGTTGACGAGTGTGCCTACTCGTACAGACAGAGTAGGTTTAAGCACGAGTGGAAGAACAAGTATCTTATAACCCACGTTGTCTACCGCTTCTCGCGTCATTACTCGCCCGACCTCGACTATGGCAATATACGTCAGGCTCTTGCAGCCAAGGGTGTTGAGGGTGTGCCGTCGCCGGAGCTTCTGCGTCAGACTATAATAGAGATTCGTCAAGCCAAGTTGCCCGACCCTAAGGTTATGGGCAATGCCGGCAGCTTCTTTATGAACCCCATTGTGCCACGTGAGGTATACGAGCGTCTTGCCGCCCAATACGATGGCATGCCCCACTATGTTGTGGATGCCGACCATATCAAGATTCCGGCAGGCTGGATGATAGAGCAGTGTGGCTGGAAGGGCAAGTCGCTTGGACGTGTCGGTGTGCACGACCGCCAGGCCTTGGTGCTTGTGAACCGCGGCGGAGCGACGGGCAATGAGGTTGTGGCGCTCTACCAACAGATAATAAAGGACGTTAAGGAGAAGTTCGGTATAGAGATACATCCGGAAGTAAACGTTATTTGAATGAAGAATTAGGAGTTAGGAATTAAGAGTTATTCTCGGCTTCGCCTGCGATTGAGAATTGAAGAATTTGGAATTAATAATTTCCAATTCGTAACTCCTAATTCGTAACTCCTAATTCGTAACTCCTAATTCTTAACTCTTAACTCTTAACTCCTAATTCGTAATTCTTAACTCCTAACTCGTAATTCGTAATTCGTAATTCTTAACTCGTAACTCAACAAATGGACACTCTTCCCTCTTCACTTAAAGTAACACTCTTGGGAACCGGTACATCAGGTGGTGTGCCGTCTCTTGGATGCCACTGCGAGGTATGCAGCAGCAACGACCCACGCGACAAGCGCACGCGTTGTGTGGCGCTGATAGAGACAGACACAACACGAGTGCTGATAGATTGCGGTCCGGACATACGCCAGCAACTGATGCCGTTGCCCTTCAAACCGTTGGACGCCATATTGTTGACCCATATACATTACGACCATGTGGGCGGCATAGACGACCTGCGCCCCTTCTCCGTCTTCGGTCCGATACGTCTGTATGGCGACAAGAAGACGTGCGAGCACGTGCGCCAGATAATGCCTTATTGCTTTGGCGAGCACCTCTATCCCGGTGTGCCAAGGCTCGAGCTGCACGAGGCAGAGCCGCATGTGCCGCTGCATATAGGCAATCTAACTATTGTGCCAATACAGGTTATGCACGGCAAGATGCCTATACTTGGATTCCGCATAGGCTCCTTTGCCTATATCACAGATATGAAGACCATTGGCGATAGCGAGCTGCCTTATCTTGATGGGGTAGAGACACTCGTGGTAAATGCCCTGCGTTTTGAGAAAGAACACCACTCGCACCAGCTTGTGGACGAAGCCGTGGAGTTTGCCCACCGCATTGGTGCCAAGCATACCTATATAACCCACGTGTGCCACCACATCGGACTTTATGACGAGGCACAGCGGCGTATGCCGGAGGATGTAACCTTGGCTTACGACGGCGAGGTAATAAATGTAGGGTAAAGAGATGTTGTTGGTAAGGCATCAAAATTGATATTGTATAAAAAAAGAAAACCTATTGGAGTCTTGTTCCAATAGGTTTTCTTATCTACGTTTCTTCTTACCGAGGAGGAAAGCACCCTCCTGATATTTGCGGTAAAGCTTCCAGCCTAACAATACACCATCGAACACTCCAGTGCCGAGACTCAATATGCGGGCAAGCTTCTGTGCCTTGTTCTGTGGTTCTGGCTCATTCTTGTGGAACAGCTGATTCCAGGCAGAAGCAATGCTCTCCTCGTCTTGGTGTATGCGTGTGCGCAGTTCCTCCTTATACTCGAGTATATCTTCAAGCGATCTGAATTGTCGCTTGTTGTTTTCTGTAACATTCTGTGCCATTTCGCCTAAATCTTTATAAGATGATTACTGATAACCTGATGAATACCCACAGTGTTATTCGTTCATAAGCAAGCTTGCGAGAAATCTAACCAATGGACGTTCTATCCACTTCTTTCTGAACACTATGCACATAAAGAACACCAAGAGGTAGGCTCCGGCTATGCAGGCAAAAGCTGCAGCGGTACCTATCAGTGGTTGTAAGGCGTATGCGGCAGCAAACGACAGGTATATAAGTGCAAGAACGAGCAACAACGACAACACTGCCACCATAATGAGGGCGGTGAGCAAGCGCACTATTTTGTCGATTACATCGAGCTTCATGTATTTGGACTGAAGCCCGATGTAATGTCTTACAACTTCAACAAGTTGTGCTATTGTCTCTATGTTTTTGTCTGTTGAGAACATTAGCCAATGTCTGTGTATTATTAGTCGTTAGCGTTGTCGGCGGCATCCTTGATGTCGTCAACAAGGTCTTCCACTTCCTTACGGCTTACGCGAATGTTGTGCTTCTTGCAGAAATCGTCAACTGCGTCACCAATCTTTGTACGGGTTTCGCTTCCCTTTTCAGGAGCCAACAAGATACCTAATGCTGTGCCGGCGATAGCTCCGCCCAAAAATGCTCCAATGTAACCTAATGTTTTCATGTCGTTTAAAATTTATAAGTTATAGAATATAGATTTAGCCTCCGACATCATCTTAAGCTTTCCTTTCATCTCCATTATGGCTTTGTTGGGCCTCGGTTGCGTTTCAGTAGAGCTAATGTTGTCTTTGGTGAGAGCAAATATAATAAAAACTTTTCATCTTTCAGCCTTTTCAGTACGTTTTTTTTGAAAAATCTATATGGAACGCACATTTAACAAACTTTAGGCGCCAAATAACCTCTTTATTATAATATATTTTGTAATTTCGCACCAAAATGTACATAATATAAATCTCTAATAACACAATATTGATATGAAGAAAAGTTTGGTTTTGTGCGCAGGTGTCTGCGTAGCGTTGGCTTTCACAAGCTGCAAGTCACAGGAGAGTGCATACAAGAAGATGTATGATAAGGCTCAGGCTAAGCACGAGCAGCCTGCCGAGCAGCCTGTACAGGAGGAAACTCCGGTTGTAGCACCTATCGTTGAGAAGCCTGCTACAGAAACAACTGTTGTTGACAACTCGGACAACGTAGCTGTACGTTCGGAGGACTTCACACTGGTTGACGGCTCAGGCTTGAACAACTTCAGTGTTGTTGTTGGCTCGTTCTCGGTTAAGGCTAATGCCGAGGGACTGCAGGGTCAGCTTAAGGCTGCCGGCAAGAACGCACAGATTGTATACAACTCAGAGCGCAACCTCTACCGTGTTGTTGCTTCTACATTTGCCACAAAGGCTGAGGCTGCACAGTCGCGCGACCAGCTTATGGGTCAGTATCCTGGCGCATGGTTGCTCTACAAGAAGTAAGATAGCATAACGTTGAAACATTAATACAACTGTGGCCCGTATACTTTCAATCGACTACGGAAAGAAGCGCACGGGCTTGGCTGTCACCGATCCGCTGCAGATAGTACCTGGCGGATTGGCGACAGTTGCTACGTGCGACCTCATGAAGTTTCTTAAGGACTATGTGTCACACGAGAAAGTGGAGCGCATAGTTATTGGCGAGCCTCGCCAGCTCAATGGCGAGCCCAGCGAGAACCTGCAGCGTGTGCGTCAGTTTGCGGCACAGTGGCGCAAGCAGATGCCCGACATTCCGCTCGAGTTTTACGACGAACGCTTTACGTCGGTACTTGCCCATAAGGCCATTCTCGACAGTGGCATAGGCAAGAAGGCACGCCAGAACAAGGCGCTTGTCGATGAGATAAGTGCCACTATAATTCTTCAGGATTACCTTCGGATGAAGGGAATATAGAAAACAAAAACGTCAAAATGATTTTACCTATTTACACATACGGTCAGCCGGTGCTTCGCAAGGAGGCGCAAGACATCACACCTGACTATCCAGAGCTTAAGGCACTAATAGCCAATATGTACGAAACGCTCACCGAGAGCGACGGCATAGGACTTGCCGCTCCGCAGATAGGCCTTGACATACGCCTCGTGGTTATCGACCTCGACGTGCTGAGCGAGGACCTGCCCGAGTACAAGGACTTCCGCCATGCCTTTATCAATCCTTACATCCTCGAGTATGATGAAGACTCGAAGAAAGAGACAATGGAGGAGGGATGCCTCTCCTTGCCAGGCATACACGAGAGTGTAACACGCCCTACACGGATACACGTAAAATATATGGACGAGGACTTCAACGAGCACGACGAGTGGGTTGAGGGTTATCTCGCACGTGTTATGCAGCATGAGTTCGACCACCTTGGTGGCAAGATGTTTATCGACCGCATATCGCCTATGCGTCGACAGCTTATACGCGGCAAACTAAAGAATCTGCTACTCGGACGCTTCCGTTGCTCTTACCGCACGAAGGTGTTGAAGAAATAAGGACGCATTTCGGTAGGAGGCATGGCTCCAAGCAGCCGTAGCCTCCTACAAATAGTCTATATATATGAAAAATAATCTGGTCAATCGTCACTCTCTTTTACCTTCGTCTCGTAGAAAAGCCGAGGGATACGGCGCTCTTGTTCTTTTAATTTTCATACTCCTTTTATGCCCGTTGCAGCGCGTCAAGGCGCAGTTTAACACCGACCGACTGATGATTTCGGGTCGCAGCGCGTTGTATTATGAGGATTATGTGCTTTCAATACAATATTTCAATCAAGTGCTCACGGCAAAGCCTTATCTCTATGAGCCTTGGTTTTTCCGTGGCCTTGCCAAGTTTTATCTCGACGATTACTCTGGAGCCGAAGCCGATGTGTCTAAGGCTGTACAGCTAAACCCGTATATATACAATATGTACGAGCTTAGAGGCTTGTGCCATATACGACAGAACAAGTACGACCTTGCCATTGCCGACTACGACAACTCCATACGTCTTAATCCGCTTAACCAGGCTGCGTGGTACAACCGCGCGCTCTGCCGTGTGGAGCAAAAGGATTATGCCCAGGCACAACTCGACCTCGACACCGTAGTGACACGTTGGAAAAAGTTTGCCGGAGCATATACGCTTAAGGCACAAGTGTACCTTGCACAGAAGGACACCACGAACGCCGACCAGTGGCTTGACCGTGGACTTGAGGTCGACCCATACGATGCCGACGCATGGAACACAAGGGCGATGATATCCCTCTCGCGCTCGCATTGGAAGGATGCCGATACATATCTCAGCAAAGCCATACACCTCAAGCCAAAGAATGTGGGCAACTATGTGAACCGTGCCCTTGCGCGTTTCAACCTTAACAACCTGCGAGGAACAATGGCCGACTATGATACGGCGCTCGACCTCGACCCCGACAACTTCCTTGCCCACTACAACCGAGGATTGCTGCGCATGCAGCTTGGCGACGACAACCGTGCCATACAAGACTTCAACTACGTTATAAAGATGGAGCCTGAGAATATACTCGCCATATACAACCGTGCCATATTGCTCGACAAGACGGGCGACTTGCGTGCCGCCATACGCGACTATACACGTATGATAGACCAGTTTCCTAACTTCTGGAACGGCCTCGCACGACGTGCCTCGTGCTACCGCCGCTTGGGCATGACGGCTAAGGCAGAGCTTGACGAATTTCGTATATTCAAGGCGCAGAACAACAAGCACCTTGGCATACAGCCTCGATGGTCGGCTGCAAAGCGCAAGCAGATGCGCCGACGCAGCGAGATAGACCCCGACAAGTACAACCAGATTGTTGTTGCCGACGAGCAGACAGCCGAGCACGAGTATAAGAGCGACTATCGTGGACGTGTGCAGAACCGTGCCACAGCTATGGACGCTCTGCCCATGTACCACCTTTCTTATATGCAGTATGCCAGCGACGTGCACACCTACCATGCCTTTGCGCCTAAGGTGGAGGCTTTCAACAACACCTACGCACGCAACAGGCGCATATACGTAAGCTGCGCCATGCGCCAGATGGACGAGCGCCAGTCGAGGGCAATGCTGTCGCGTGTCGACTCGCTAACAGCCGTGGTGGAGCGCACACGCGACGAGCACAAGCTGTCTGTGGTTCTGCAGCAGCGTGCCGTGGCAGAGAGTGTGGTGCAGAACTACGACGCTGCCATTTCGGACCTTACGGCATGTCTGGGCATCGACTCTACCTCCGTGCTTGCCCTGTGGCAACGTGCCTACTGCCAGACTATGATGAACGAGTTTGACCTCAAGGCTTCGTCGGCAACAGCCAAGCAAGACCCTGCGCTTAAGACCCTACGTGTGATAGCCGACCTCGACCGTGCCATACAGCTCGATGCAGACAATCAGTATCTCTACTACAATAGAGGCTGCGCCAACCTGACACGCAAGGACTATATGCACGCTATCGACGACTTTACACGTGCCGTAAACATTGACCCCAACTTGGCTGAAGCTTATTACAACCGCGGACTTGCACGTGTGCACAACGGACTGAGAGCCGAGGGCATAGCCGACCTTAGCAAAGCCGGAGAGCTTGGACTGTACAGTGCTTATAGCGTGATAAAGCGGGTGTCTACGGTAAAACAACAAAACGAAACTAATAACAAAACAAAATGATAAGAAAACTCTTTGCCTTGGTGCTCTTTATGCTGTGCACCACCCTCTTTGCCGCCACCAATAACTATGTGCCACAGAAACGAGAGTTTCGTGGGGCATGGATTCAGTGTGTCAACGGACAATTTATAGGTATGTCGACACAAAAGATGCAGCAAACCCTAATCTATCAGCTTGACGAACTGCAGAAGGATGGTGTCAACGCTATATTCTTTCAGGTGCGTGCCGAGTGTGACGCTCTGTACAAGAGCGACCTTGAGCCGTGGAGCCGATTCCTCACCGGACAGCAGGGCAAGGCTCCCTCGCCCTACTGGGACCCCTTGCAGTGGATGATAGACGAGTGTCATAAGCGTGGCATGGAGCTGCATGCTTGGCTCAACCCTTACCGTGCCAAGACCAAGACCACGGCTGTGCTCGACCCCAACCATGTGGCTATGAAGCGTCCGGGTTCTGTTTTCCCGTACGACGGACTCTTTATACTCAACCCCGGACAGCCCGAGAACCGCAAGTATATAATAAATGTGGTCAATGATATTGTGTCGCGCTACGATGTGGACGGCATACACATGGACGACTATTTCTATCCTTATCCGGTGGCTGGCGTGCCTATTCCCGACGACCGCGAGTTTAGATACAACAGCAACGGCATACGCGACCGTGGCGACTGGCGCCGCGACAACGTCAATGTGTTTATCAAGGAGTGTGGCGAGAGCATACACCGCATAAAGCCGTGGGTTAAGTTCGGCATCTCGCCCTTTGGCATCTACCGCAACAAGCGAGCCGGGGTAGAGGTGGGCAGCGCAACCAATGGCACCCAAAACTATGACGACCTTTATGCCGATGTGCTCTTGTGGGTAAACAACGGATGGATAGACTATTGTGTGCCGCAGCTCTACTGGCAGATAGGACATAAGGCTGCCGACTATAAAACGCTTATAGAATGGTGGAACAGATATGCCTCTAAGCGTCCGCTGTATATCGGCGAGGACGTTGAACGTACGGTTAAGTTTGCCGACCCCGACAATCCCAACAGCAATCAGATGCCTGCCAAGTTTGCCCTTCACCAGCAACTGCCTTACGTCAAGGGCACCGTTCTATGGTATGCCAAGGCTGCTGTGGACAATGTGGGCAATTACGGCACGATGCTGCGTCAGCGTTATTGGCGCTATCCAGCCCTTCAGCCACGTATGCCTTTCATCGACTCGAAGGCTCCGAAGAAGCCCCGTAAGCTTGCTGATGTATGGACTGCCGACGGACCAGTGCTCTTCTGGACCAAGCCTAAGGCCAAGAAGTGGAGCGACGAGGCTACTAAGTTCGTTGTATACCGCTTTGAGAAGGGCGAGAAGATAAACCTCAACGACCCTTCTAAGATAATGGCCATAACCCACGAAACTATGTATCGCTTGCCTTATGAGGGCGGATTGAAGAAGTATACATACGTCGTTACTTCGCTCGACCGTCTTAGCAATGAGAGCAAGGGGGCAAAAAAGAAGATTAGCCTTTAATAATTAGGTGAATATTCATTATAGCATAGCGCTATGAAAAGGGCAAAAGTATTTTATTACGCTGCTTTTGTCCTTTTCATAGCGCTATTTTTTTTATCTGTTAGGTAAGTAAGTTTGCCATATTGTTTGTTTTTTTCTTCAGTCTATAACTAATGTAAACTGCAAACAAAGGTTAAATATATGCCTAATATTGTTAGTTTTATAGTACTATGTATTGCATAGTACTTAGATTATACCTACATTTGCAACCGAAAACATATACTAACGCATTTAAAACCGAAAGCAATGAATATAGACAACGCTAAATCGCAGATGCGTAAGGGAATGCTTGAGTATTGCATAATGCTGTTGCTGCGCCATCGTGCAGCCTATGCCAGCGATATCATAGCCAACTTGAAGGAGGCGGAGCTGATAGTGGTGGAGGGAACGCTCTATCCTCTGCTCACGCGCCTAAAGAAGGACGGCTTGCTTGGCTATGAGTGGCAGGAGTCAACACAAGGTCCCCCGCGCAAATACTATTCCCTTACACCCGATGGTGAGGCTACGCTTAGCGAACTCGACAAGGCGTGGCAGGAGATAGCCCACACCGTAAACGTATTAAAGAATATAAAACCGAAAGAATAACTCTTAAATCTGAATGAAATTATGAAGAAGAACATCAACATAAACCTCTTCGGTACGCTCTATGCCATCGACGAGGACGCTTGCACACTCCTTGAGAACTATCTCGACAACATGCGCAGCTATTTTGCCAAGCGTGATGGAGGCGACGAGATATTCGACGACATTGAGCATCGTGTGGCAGAACATCTGTGGAGCTTGAATGAGAATGGAATGACTGCCATCGACATCGATACCGTGAAGCAGATTATCAGCAGCATAAGCAATCCCGACGAAATGGAGAGTGGGGTGGAAGAAGTTGCTGATTCTAAGATAGAAGAAACTTCTGACGCAGAAACCGACAGTGAGGATAAAGACCAAAACGAAGGCAACGGCCAAAACGAAGGCAAACGTCACGACCAAAGCGAAAGCAATTCCAATGCTTCCAACGATACCGACAGCAACACAACAGCCGAAGAAGCCATTGGCGGAAAATGGATCAACCGTGTGCTGCATCACGTGAGCACCCATCGTTTCTATCGCGACGGCAAGGACAAGATAGGTGGTGGAGTTATCTCCGGATTGTGTCATTATTGTGGTGGTGGCGACATCGTTGTATGGCGAGTAGGCATAGTTCTGTTCCTTTTAGCGATATTTGTCCTCAACCAGACATTCCGTTATTATTTCATCCGTCCTTTGTTAGGTTTTCTTTTCTTCGTGCCAATAATCATCTATATAGTGCTGTGGATTGTGGCTCCCATGGCACGAACAACCGAGGAACGATTGAGTATGACGGGCAAGGAGGTCACTCCCGAATCGATAAGCAAGGCTATAATTGCTGAGGCTGAGGAGCAGGTGAAGCCTGATGTAAAGCGTGGCAAGGGTGGCAGCGTATTGTCGAGAATTGCCGAGATTGTGAAGTTCTGCATAAAGACAGTTGCGCTTATAAGCTTCTCTGCGTTGACAGCCTTTGCCTTGGCTTATCTGATATTCTCGATAGCCTACGCCGTGATAGGCGACCCTTTCATACGACTCTTCACCAACGACGACATTACCCTAAGTTTTATGGCCTTTATACCTTACTTGAAGTTCTATATAGTAGTGTCGGCTTTGTGTTGTTTCATAGCAGCTCTGTTGCCGTTGCTCCTTATCGTCCGTTCCTTTAAGTCTGAACCCAAGCCAATGCGGACAGGCATAATAGCTATGCTTTCGGGCATTTGGATTGTGGCGATGACGTTAGGATTCATTATGTTTGTGATGATAGGCATACAGATGCAGAAGAAAAGCAGAGAATACGATAGATTGGAAAATACGCACAACGGCATCTATATGGATCGCAACAACTGGGATTTGACTTCGCAGAATGGATGGAACATAGAAGTTGCCAAGAACTTTGGCGAGACCATTTATGGCTGGTCGGATGAAGACCCTTTGTGTATGGAAAAGAATCCTATACGCATCAGAGCAGACAAGAGCAACCAGCCTATTGAGTTTGTTATGAGCCGCAAGGAGGCAAAGGAAGAGGGCGACTATGTGCTTGAGTGTCTTTCGAGCTGTTCGGTTGTTGATGCTACGCTTAGCGTGTGGAGCGAGGGCAAGTGTATCTCTATATTGCGTCTCGACGGTTACGGCTCTGCCTCAAACATTCCGCTCAAGGGACTGTCGTGGGAGGAAAGTCGCAAGATACCATTATTGTGCCAGCAAAACGACAGTACCACATGGGTGGACTACGTTGCTTCGAATGCCCAAGATGACAACTGGCGTTATCTCTCTACCGCTCCATTCCATCATAAAGGCGGAATACTGGAGTATCGTCTGCGCATAGGCCAGCACGATGTCAAGGATATTGTGACCAATGGAGGATTTGTGAAGATGGTGCACGAGGGCGTAAGGAAACAGTAATATCACATCCCTTAATCTTTCTTTATTTTATGCAAACAAAGCGTTTTTTACCGTTATTGCTTCTCTTCCTATTCAACGTAATAGGGGGAGCAGCACAAAACGCCAAGACCGACAAGCCCAAGCGTACTGTAATGCTGGGACAGATTGTCAAGGACTCGTTTACGGGTGTGAGGCTTAAGGCTCATGTCACATTGATGCGCCAGGACAGTACGGTGGTCGACACAATTACCTGCAAAGGATGGTATGGTAACTATTTTGCACGTTTTGAAGTGGAGGCTAAGCCTGCAAAATATATTGTCAAGGCAGAGTGTGATGGCTATGCTTCCAACTGTCAAGACTACGAGATTAAGCGCGTGGCACGCAACCGCGGCTTCAAGATGCCCGACCTTAACCTGAAGAAACTCGCCGATAGCGACATATATAAAGAGGTGGACTTGGATGGAGTGGTGGTTACGGGCACAAAGGTGAAGTTCACCTATCGTGGCGACACACTCGTGTATAATGCCAGTGCATTCAATGTGCCCGACGGCTCGATGCTCGACGCCCTTGTGCGCCAGTTGCCTGGAGCCGAGATCAAGAGCAATGGCGACATCTATGTGAATGGCAAGAAGATAGACTACCTCACGCTCAACGGCAAGGACTTCTTCAAGGGCAACAACAAGATTATGCTCGACAATCTGCCTCACTATACGGTTCAGGACCTTAAGGTATACAACAAGTCGACAGAGAAGAGTCGGCTTGTGGGTAAGGAAGTGGAGAAGAAAGACTACGTTATGGACGTGGAACTGAAGCGCGAGTACAACCGTGGATACATATCGAATGCAGAAGTGGCAGGAGGCACACGCGACCGCTATATGGCTCGTCTCTTCGGACTTTACTACGACGACCACACCCGTTTCTCCGTTTTTGGCAATGTGAACAATGTTAATGAGAACCGCCGTCCGGGAAGAGAAGGCGACTGGAGTCCGTCGAACAGTCCGCAAGGTCAGGCCGTCACCAAGCAGGTGGGCGCAAGTCTCAGCACACAGAACAAGGCAGGCAGCCTGCGCGAGCAGTTTGATGCCACAGCCTCATGGAACGATTTCACAGACATCACACGCTCTTCAAGCGAGCAGTTTGCCTCGGCAGGCAACATCTTCAACCGTTCTGCCACAACCTCCGTGCAGAAGGAGTTTCGCCTGTATGCCAACAACCAGATAACGTATACCGATGAGAGCAAGTTCTATCTGCAGTCGTCAACATCGTTCAACTATGGCGACGGCACCAACAACTCCTCTTCTGAGCGTGCCACATTCGATTCGGAAGGCAATATGGCTGCGGATTCTCCCACCAACCGCTCGCAGACATTAGGCTATACCAAGTTCCGCACAACATCAATCAACGAGAACTTTATGTTTGGATTTGTGCTGCCCTGGGGCGACAGGCTCGGCTTCAATCTGAACGGCAGCTACACATCCAACAAGCCTCAGGACCGTTTCAGTCTTTTTAACAACGAGTATCTGCGCGAGAACAAGAATGATCTTCGCCGTGTCTATGCCGACAGTCACAGCAATTCCTACAACTATGGTGCAGCCGTAGAATATGGTATTATGCTGAACAATTGGACGGTAAGTTTGAGCCAGAAATATAACCAGAACATGACTTCTACCAACCAACTCAACTATCGTCTTGAGCGTCTTGGCGGCTTATACAACCGTTTCGACCAGCAGCAGCTCGACCGCTTGCCATCAACCCGCGACTCCCTGCTCCTTGCTCTCGACATGCAGAATAGCAAGACATACAGTTTGCTGACACGCCAGTATACTGGTGAGCCGGCTCTGACCTACAACCACAACAACACTTACTTCTCGTTGAAATTGCCCTACCGTCTTGTACGCGAGCGCATCAACTACAACTGTGCCTCGGTCGACACAACGGCTGTTCGCCGCAAGTGGCTTGTGGAACCTTCGCTGTTTTTCAACAAATGGAACGATAAGTTTGAAGTAAATGCCAGCTATAGTCTTAGCAGTAGCCAACCCGGCATGGAGTCGCTTATGCCTATCGACAACGACATCAATCCGCTTGCACGCCGCATCAACAACCCCAACCTGAAGACATCCGTAACGCACAATATCAATAGTTATGTTAGCTTTATCTTCAAGAACAAGAGCAGTCTGTCGATTGCCGTCAACGGCTCGGTATATACCGACATGATAGGCACACGCACCACCTATAATACGCAAACAGGTGCTTACGCCTATATGAGCGAAAACGTGCATTCGGGCAACTGGACCCTCAACCCCTATGTAGTCTATTCTGGCAAACTCGACAAGAAGGGACTATTTGGCATAGAGACACGCCTCTCGCTCGACTACACCAAGAGTACCGACTTCGACATAGCCTACGATGCCGACATCAACAACGCAGCCTCCGTATTGAGCCGTGTCTACACATCTATACTGCGCGACTATCTGAAACTGTTGTTCCAAAAGGGCAACTTGAGTCTGGCTCTCGTTGCCGATGCACAATGGCGCAACTCTACAAGCAATCGCGACAACTTCCAGACGCTTAATGCCTACGACTACAACTATGGTATGACGCTTTCCTATAAGTTGCCGCTCGGCATTCAGCTTGCCACCGACCTCAAGCAATACTCCCGCCGCGGCTATGGCGACAGCTCTATGAATACCGACGACCTCGTGTGGAATGCCTCGCTCGCACGATCCTTCTGCAAGGGCCGACTCACCCTTACAGCCGAAGGCTTCGACATTCTCCATCAACTGTCCAACACCACATATACTGTGAATGCCCAAGGACGCACAGAAGTATGGCGCAACACAATACCTAATTATGTGATGATGCACGTGGCGTATAAACTGGCGAAAATGCCGAAGAAGAAGTAAATATAAAAAAGAACTGCGGCACAGCTCATTGGGAGTTGTGCCGCAGTAAACAATATCTACTTTCTATAAAAATAATTCCTCGTCTTCTCCTTCCTGTTCTGAACGGAATTCAAATATGAGTTCTGATGCAGGGATATTGCATTCTTCGAACATTCCACGAAGTATGCTTATCTTGCTAGCTGTGCTATTGTCTGTCCATACATACAAACCTGGTGCAAGTTCGCGTCTCCAATCTTCTTGTGTGGTTGAGAAACCACACTTTTCGTTTGCACAAAGCCATTCTATGGTAGAACGTTTTTCTATCAGAATATGTCCGCATACTTGAATGAGCATTTCCTTCCATGTATTGACCGTATATCTTACTCTATGAAGTATATACGCCTGAAGCTTCTTGCCTGTGAATTCATAATCCTCATCGTCAAGTGATGCAGATTCCGCCTCACGGTTCAACGGCTCAAATGATGTTGTAGGCATAGGCCAAAGTCGCATAAACACATTCTGTAGTTCTTTCTGACGTGCTTTCAGTTCCGTTTCTGTCCATTGTTCGCACGATTTCACAGAGTTGTTCAATCGGAACGCACTGTCTTTGAAACCTTTTTCCATGTCTCTTTTCTCAATAAAGGTAAGATTGCTATATTGAGAATTATATCCAGTGAGGGTAAGGTTTGCCATCGTATGCAGATATTGCTCATGAATTCTTTCCCAATCATCACCCAATGCAGCTTTCCACTTGTCTGACAAGGTCTGTGGCATGATATGCTCAATAGTGATATTCTTTTCTGTCAGTTCCTTCACTACATCATGACGTTCGTTATTGTCTTGGTTCTCCATGCGCTCGAGTATGAACATACGAGCATTGATGGGCATCTTATATACTTGGCGTGTCTTGAAGTCGCTTTTCACCTCGTCATCTGATGGGAACACCGAAGAGCGTCCCTTCTTTAACAGTATGTATTTCAGAATGTCAATATATGAAGGTGAAGTCTCGTCACTCGATCTGTTGACGTGATTCAACACATCTCTGTGAAGTGTGGCAAAAACCTTATTCAAAGCATTCGACGGGAGATTGCAGATGATTCTGCGTGCCCAGTAGGCTTCTATGACATCAAGTACCTGATAGATTTCTGTTTCTGCCAATCCTACTTTAGTTGCATAGTCGAAGAAAGCCATAAAGAAAGGATAAGCAATAGTAGAATCCAACGTTCGAAGCTGGTTCAACTTTCTATTTAACTTGGCTGTACCTACTTCTGCATTGTCAACTTGGCTATAAATCTTGGCATAGTGATGCATATCTTCCAAGAGAATTGCCCTATCAATGTTTGCAGTCTCTGCATACTCTTTGAATATGAAGTATATCTTATCAATACGACCAATCTTGCCTTGCTTCATGGTTAGGTAGTCGCGTACAAAAGAAGAAGGGTCGTACTTGGTAAATTCTTCTATTGGATTCCAAAACCGAGTATAAAGATTGTCCTGCTCTGTAGGTGCGAGTGACATCAAGAGATAGTTGCGTATCTTGTCTGCTTCGCTTAGGTCAAGACCTGTAGAGTTCAGACTTTCAAAAATTAACTGTGGGTCATCATCTTCGTCAAGACGTATGTTGATAACTTCGAGTTTCTTGATGGTCTCAAAGAGTTCGTCGAGTGTTAAACCTGCACGAGTTATCTTGTCATAGAAGAAATCGTAGTTGCGAGTTACGTTCGATTCCTTGATATATTGGTCTTTGGGCTTATACAACAGCGCATCGAAGGCCTGCATGTCTTTCTTGATGGGCTTAAGTTTCACCTTACGCTCATCCTCCTGATATTCATCCACAAGATAACGCTTGAAGATTTTCTCAACAAGCTTTGCATCTATTGCTTCTATCAGCCCTTCTTTCTTGGCGTTGACCATAGCTATAAGCAGCAACGAAACAGTAGTGATTCGCTGCTGACCATCAATGATAAATCTATCTTCTGTTCCTGATTGAATACTTGATACGATACTACCAAAGAAGTGGCTCTTACGGTCACTATTATGGAGCTTCATCAAATCTTGAAACAACTGCTCGCAGTTTTCCTCCTTCCAATCGTAGTTGCGCTGATACAGAGGTATGATGAATCGCTTGTCTGATCCATCAAAGAATTTTATCAGGGGTTGTGCGTCGCCTTTCATTATATTATTTTCCTATTATCATTTGTTCAACTTCTTTCTTTGCATTTTCTAAGATTGCCTTACCCTCCTCTTGGAGAGTTTTGGCTTTACAACGTATTTTTGCAATATACGCAGCAATATCACGTTGCTTTTCAATTGGAGGCACTACCACGTTCTGGTCTAAAAATTCTTTGATTATTAAATTTCTTATACCATTTGTTTGACTTTGCATGGAATCTGTAACGCCAATATTATACATTGTTCGCAAGAAATAATAGAGATAATTTGCATCTATGCCCGACACACGGATTTTCATCAAGAAATTACTAAAGAATAAAGGAAAACCATTATAGTTCTCTATATCAATAATAGCAACTCTTCCTACAGGTTGATCGTCACTTCCTCCAGACTTCTCTATTATAATATCATTATAAAGTGGATGTTTTTTTTGAAATTTAACAGTCTGTATCAGTCTATACTTTACTTTTTCAGAATTTATAGAAAGGTTATAACAATTATCAAATTCTGTTCCTCTTAAAACAACACACCTTGTCCAACCAGAAGGTACAATATCGTTTTCTCCATCGTTTCCCCAATCACCCGAGCATGAATCTGTAATAAAATCTGCTAAAGCTGACTTTGGAAATGGAGAGTTCTCTATGGCCATATAAAGATTCTTTGTTTTAGGAGAATATTTTTTAGGATCGATTCGCCTTTCGATACATTCATTTGAAGAAATGTAATACATACGTTTTTCCAAATTATATTGTATAGTTGGTAGTGTAATACCTAGTTCATTCAATAAATACGAGTCTATGCTGTCAAGCAATCGCTGTGCTTCTGCTTCTTTATATCTTTTCTCACTGATTGCAGAATCAATTAGAGAGAAATCTAGCCCTTCTATTATAGGTAAAGCCTTTACTGAAGGATAGTCTAATGCAGGTCTTGTTCCACCTGTAGAATGGCGTGATGCAATCTTTTCTATTATATCAAGATTTAAATATCTTGCTAGATACTTACTCGTTGCAGAACTGCCAGTTTTTATTACAACCATATGCTGATTGGTATTGCCCACGAACCCATCTGGAGCAACAGAAGCAATTGCCATTCTCCCAACTCCAGTTATTTTAACCAATAAATCCCCTTCTTCTACTTGGCTTCGTTTCAACATGCCTTCATGAGTCTCTTTAGTTATGTAAACACAATCATCAAGCAATAAGGTGCCATCAGGACATAAATTCTGAACACGCAAGAATGGAATACCATTCTCTTTATCAGAATAGTATTTGTCTCCTTCTGTCTTTTTAGGCGTAGCTCCTCCAGCTATATAAAGTGCAAAGTCTCGCAATTTCTTAGTTGACTTCTCACGAATATTTTGTTCTATTTCTGCAATAGAAGGCTTATAGAATTCTGGTTCAAGTCTGCCTTCAATATCAGAACGATTTATAAGAAAGGTTTTCATATTGTCAATATTTTCAAGAAATATTTCACTCTTCTTTAAATGATATTATATGATAATACCGCATTTTTATTAAACTGTTATTGAATAATTTTTCTTAAGAATTGCTATGATATTTTTTTCAACAGCTTCTTCTAAGGTGAGATGTGCATCCTTTTTGTATGTAGAGTAATTATCTAATTTATAGTCGGACTTAGGACCTTCAGCGGATTCTTCCTTTAGAATCACAACGTGTTTTTTTAAAGCACGTGCCCATCCCATCTCATAAGTAACATTAGGATTATTATCAGTTATGTCGCAAAAACATATATCGCAATTTTCAATTCGTTCAAATACATCATTAACGATGTTGACTGTTGAGCCTTCATAAGTCATTATTTCACCATTCATCGAGATGTCTATTCCATATTGTTTGTGGATTTTTGTCAAGACTCTAGAATAAATATCATTGGTTGATCGAACTATTTCAGAGCTAAAGTATGGCATAGCAACAAAAACCTTGACTTTTGAATTCATTGCTTTTTCATACAGATTTACTATCGAATCAACATTAATATCTTCAATTTGATATATTCTATTTCTTTTTAGCCATGGAATAATTTGATTATACCTTTCCACAGATATACTATGGTAGTAAATTAATACTGCTACAATATTGACATTTAAACAGTCCTTGAACTCTTCCATATTGCCCCAATCGTTGGCAACCTGTTGAAAAGATGCTGCAATACGATTTATGTCAGGTTTATCTTTGCCATTCTCTATAAGGCTAATAATTTTGTAAACACATGTAAAAAACGATGTGTCAAATATATTTTTAAGAGAAGAATAAGTTTCTTTTTTGATAGTATTTAAGACATCTAACAAGAGAGCTGTATTCTTAAAATTAAAAATTAAAGAGAGCTCTGTTTGTGAAAACCGATTAGTGGTAAACAATGCCTTTAAATTCTGCTCACACGTTAATGGGACGGCATTCGAATTAATTAAATAGAAAATTGCAGCCTCGTAATTTTCAGAATCATCAGACTTAGTATGCATTAATATTGAAAATGGAACCACAGTAGACTTTATTTTCTCTTTAAATTTGTTATTCTCTTCTGTATCTTCTAATTTTAAAATATCTTCAACAGCTGTTAATCTATGATTGCCATCTATTCGAGACAATTTTGTAGCATTATTATCAAACTCTAGAGAGATGATCTTCTGAATAGTATTATCTGATTCATAAGAATTTAGCTGAATATTCGCATTCTTCAATCTAACTTCAGATAGTTTTATGTTGTCAGAAAGTTTCACTGTACCATTAATGTGTTTTTGATTAATATGCAACACGGCATTGGTATCAACAAATTCCAACCCAAATAAGAGTTCAGTAAAGAACTCATATAGATTATCTCCATTCATAAAAGTTGCAATTTGCTTGATCCGGGTAGAATCTGCTTTTCGTTGATAGTTATCGTTTGACTGCGAAAACTCAACCAAATCAACAAGTGTAGCATATCCTCTAAATATTAAACGTCCATTAAATACGTTTTCAATAATCCCTGTAAGTTTCATATTAATTTAAACTTTTTATAAATGCCTTCAATTTATCACCAATTTCATCTAACTCATTTACAGACGTCTTTTTTCCTGTTGCGTCATAACCAATTTCCTCAGCTATAGCCATAAAAATTGGATAATCAGGTAACTCTTTCTGCTTAGATGCAATATAGTCATCTGTGAGCTTTGCCTTTAAGTCATCAATTTTGGTTGAATACTCTGCAAGCAAATCTGCATTCCACTCTTTATATTCCGCTGTTTGTTTAGATGCTGTTGCAGACATCACGCGAGTCTTTAACGAGGCGACTTTGTCTTTTTGCTTCTGCTTGATTTCTTTATCCCACATATCGCGGATTTTATCATAATTTGCCTTGGTCAGGATACGATTCTCAATATTCTTCTTTTTGTTCTGCAGTTCTTCTGTATGCTCATAGTCCCATTTCTTCAAGAATAGCACTGAACTTTTCACGCCTGCGCCATTGGCAGCAAAAGCAGTTTGTGGCATACTAACTACAGCAACAATACGGAACCAGTCTTCTAACTGTGTTCGTACATATTGCATGGAGCTATTAGTAAGAATACCATCAGGCAAAACTATAGCAAGAATACCTCCTTCTTTCAAGAATTTGTAATCCTGCTCGATAAATAACACTTCACTCGCTTGACCATCACGTGTACTATCACCAGTTCTTGACTTTACTGCAAGCCAGTCTTCTTCCTTCTTGCCCAACATATAGGTTTTAAGGTATGCTTGTTCTGTCTGTCGAATAGTGCTACCAAATGGGGGATTTGTTATGATAAAATCGAATGTACCATATTCAAAGCCAAGATTATTTGTACGCTCTTTCATTGTAATATCAGATACCAATCCGTCAGATGTAATCACATTAGTGTGACCATCGTCGTGAATGATCATATTCATCTTTGCTGCACGAGAGATTTGCTCGTTAATCTCAATACCATAAAGGTTTTTTGCAGCAAAATCATGCCAATAAGGGAACCATTTAGCATACTGTTTTGCATCATTCTTGTAATTTGGATAATATTCTGTAGCCTCGTCTCGAACTTTATTTAAAGCATAAAGAAGGAAACCTCCACTACCACATGAAGAATCTAAAACTTTCGAATCATGGGTGATTGGCAAGACATCCACTATGAATTTTACAATTTCACGTGGAGTAAAATACTGGCCAAAGTTACCGCGGAAGAATGACCCCATAAAGGTCTCAAAAGCACGTCCCTTGCTATCAAGATCTGTATCTCCAAGATTTACACTTTCAAGATAGCTTACAACTGTTCTAATCTTTTCTGGAGTCAAGCGAATATTGTCACGAAAAACTTCTTTGTCACGCTTTCTTCCTTCTTCATACAATGCCATGACACGCTTATAGAGGTTTTCGTTTTCCATCAAGCGACGCTTTCGCTCGTCTTTCTCTTCATGCTTGGATACCGTAATAATTTGGAAGTCATATGGCTCGCCAACTTTTCTTGGTTTACGTTCGTCCCAGATTTTACAGAATATGAGTTTATCCAATTCATCAAAGGCTTCAGAAGGATTTAATTGACCGCCAGCCCATAGAGACTCATGTGCTTGTTTGAATCGACGAGTTAGATCTGACTGCTCAATAAAAGATAAGTCAAAAAAACGCTGTTTACCGCTTTCTTTTGGAAGGTTATCTGCACCATATACATATTTGTAGTTAGCAACTTCAAACACACCATATTGAGGAATGTCTGGGAGTTGGTTTCTAGTATTTTGTGATTTGTCAACTTCAAAATAATCATTCTTAATTCCAGATGTTACCCAAACATATTTTACTTCGTTAGGTAGTGCAAACGCATAACTATATGCCTGGTTGATAGCCTGTTGAAATTCCGCTTCACTTACTTCCTGTTTCTTACATTCAACAAGAATTAGTGGCTTAACACAAACCTCATCCTCAAAAACAACTATATCTGCTTCTTTTACTTCACTACCCATAGTGACAGGTTCAAACTGTTTGATTTGTCTCTCTGGATAGTTATAGTCTATAATCAACTGTAGAAAAGCCAATGTTTGGACTTGTTCTTCTGGGTTGTTATAGTTTCGCTCTTTGCCTTGGTAGCAATATTTTATTCGAGACTTATCTTCATTAAAAGAAATAAGTCCCTTTTCAATTCCAATCTGTATATAATCTTTCATCTTGACTGTTGTTATAAATATTACTCAAACACACTCTTCTTCCAATTCTTAGCCTTCTCCGTTAGTCGGTACATCTGTTTTGGATGATTAGGCTGTTCTGGATATTTTCGTTCAATACTGCCATCTGCCAGTGCAGGAGCGATATAACTATCATGCATTGTTTTGCGTCTGACTATTGAACATAGCTTCATCATCTCAGCAACATCAACGTAATCATCACTCATGACTGTCACTAATTTTTCTACTTGGGCGGTACTTGGGCGGTACTTGGGCAGTACTTGAGCGGTACTTAGGCGGTCAAACTCCTTTTCTGTTGTCCACTCCGCCATCAATGTAGCCTTTAGAATGAAAGCATCTATGTGAAATGATGGAATGGCGCATCCTTTTGTTTCCAACTCATTGCAGATACGGTCGATACCCTCGCCAAACTCCTTGACATACTTATATGCCTTGAGGAATTGGGCTATCTTGGGATTTCGTGAGAAATGAGTGTGACGAATGTTGTCTGGGCGCACCAGTCCTGGCAAATCTCCTGGTGTCTCGAATACTATGCGGTCATCGAACATCTTTATCTGTATCTCCGTTCCCTTGATGTTATATGCTCTGTGGCAGCAACTATTAACCACCATCTCTTGTATAGCATACTTTGAGTAGTTGCGATTGGTGATAAACCGACCGTCTTCTCCAAGGAATGAGTGCTCACGAACCTGCGTTTCCAGATATTCAATGGTGCTTCGTACTTGCTGAAGTATAGTTCCCTCGAATGTCACGTCCTTGACAACGTTCATCTCAGTACCAACTTTTTCCTCTGTACCCTCATAGCGGATGAAGCGTGTGCGGGCACGTGGAAAGAAACGTTGTGGATTCTTACCAAAGAGAAGAATACAAGCGGTACTAACCTTCTGCTGACCATCTTTCTCAGTAACAAAATCGTTGTTCTCTCTCAGATACTCCATGGCAGACTTTCCATAGCCTATGACATTCATATAGTCACTCACAAGATTCATGTCAACATCATCGATAGTGGCGTCATAAACATCTTTGTCCTCGTAGTAGCGCTCGCCCTTGTCGTAGAGAAGCTGCATACGCTCGTCAAAGTTGAGTTTCTTGCTTTTGTCGCCTACACGCATGAAACATTCGTCAGCTTGGTTGGTATGAAGTTGAACGCTGGCTGGAATGTGCATAAGCAGAATACGGTTCTCTCGACCTTCATAGTCTGTACAGGGCAGATATTCGCATCTTACTCTTACAGACGGATTGCAGAAGTCGAAAGGAACTCGAAGCAACTCATTCATACGCTCTTCGTTTCCATCAACTCCTTCTATTCTGCGAGTTTTATCAGAAACACCAATGGCAAGCACACCACCATCGGCATTAGCCATAGCCACAATGGGTACAGCTAACGCTTTCGGGTCAATCTGTATGCTCTTGCAGTCGAACGTCTGACATTCTTTGCGAGCCAGTATTTCTTCTATTGTCATATTCTATAGATTATTCTTCTTACTGTTCTGCACCGAGTTTGTTCAACGCTTACTCTCCATACTGATACAGTATATTAATAATAGATAAATGCAAAAATACGAAAAGATATTGTAAAATGTGCAAGATTATCTACAAAGAGTATACATTAATTTGTTTTTCCCACTTTTGGCTGTTATTGGGAATTTATAAATTTAGCCAACGACAAAAATATAAATAATAACCCCAGTTCGGGATAAGAAATAGTTCATAAAAAAGTTGGTAGTCTCACAAATATTTTGTATCTTTATAGGTGAAAATCAATTAGTTACAAAAATATTTGATATGACTACCGATTACAAAGTTACAGAATTATTTTATATAATAGACGAGTTTTGCAAACATTTTGATGCAGAAAATGCAGGAAATCTACTTGAAGACAATAGCGGAGTGAAGCGTAGACGGCGTGCAGCATCGTTGTCCGACA
>OIWQ01001068.1_pt1 | contig 34115 bp, 32 predicted proteins | sample 1587571 | NCBI WGS metagenome assembly OIWQ01 (sample SAMEA3888910, study PRJEB22519) | human gut metagenome | biome: human gut; feature: human-associated habitat; material: faeces | place: Denmark | collected 2010 | reverse complement strand
ATAAAATTATGGCAATTTATCCTCCGTTATGATATTATTAGTTGATAAGTTCTTAATATATAACTCTAGTTTTTCTGAAATATCTATTTTTTTCGCATCTAAAAAATGTTTTATTGGCAATAGCTTATCACGTAACTTCGAGACTGCAATATTTTTTTTACAGTAATTGATATTTTGGTACAATGTTAAAATATCTGCTGTTGATAACAGTTTCGAGACTGGCTGGTATATTGGATTGGATTTTATAGTACCATCTGTTGAAAATGTTTGGAAATTCCGGCCATCAAACTCTGTTCGAGCATTGAAGCCGAATATTACAGGCATTTTTTTGCATTGCAGAGCTGATTTGCTCTTGGAGGCATAAATGAAAAAATTCGTTGCAAAAAACTTACGCATAAAAAGCGGTTGTTTAATCTTACCGATTATGGAAAAAAACGCTTCAATAGTTGTGTATTTGCCGCAAGTGGATAAGCATAAAAGGGAATATCATACGAATATTCTGCAGCAAAAAAGTTGGATGTTTCAAAGCCTGATTGTTCCAATAATTGCTTATAACCATGGGCCGTATAGGTATAATTCCGATATGTTCCTTTTTTATCAAAGAAGAAATTATTATCACTTCTCTTGCGTATAGCAACTGTCAGCGAGGCCATCCAGCGTGGCATGAGCGAAGTATATTTTAAGCCGGTATGGTCCAATTTTCCTCGGAAATAGTGTTTCGAAAATCGATTTTCGATGCCGATATACAGTACACCATCATCTTTTAAAATACGAAAAATTTCACGCAGAAATTTTTTCTGTATCAAAGTGGGAGAGGCTGAATGATCAAAAACAGGCACCCATTCTAATACGCCGTTACAACAAACCAAATCTACAGAATTAGAGGGAATATCTATATGGGGAAAAATGCACTGTTTTACCTCAACATTATGCCAGCCCTTCTTTTGTTTACGAATGTTTAGAAGGTTGCAGCGACTAGGGTCTCCTTCCAAGCAGTAAACATATTTACATTCAGATGCTAAGCCTTCCGTTATCGCTCCCCAGCCTGCGCCCAAGTCAGCAGCAACGCAGTTTGTTAGATCTTTTTCTAATAAATACCGCCAAGACATGCGGCCATAAATATCAAGAGAATAGGGATATAGATCTTTTCGATCAGTTTCTTCCATACACTCTGTCAACTGCAAATTAAAATCATCGGCATGTTCAATTTGCGCTATCATATGGTCAAATGAGTTTTGTGAAATTTCACCCCAATATGATTTCATAATATTTTCCTATTTGTTAATTTTTCATTTTGTCGATATGTTTTGCTGGATAAATAAATGGTCACCTTGTTTCTTGATAATTTTCTTGTCAGGGGATACCCCGGATACTGGATATAAGCTGACAAGAATAATGGTTCAAATCCAGTTGTAATATGGCGATTAAAATACTTGAAATTTCATAAATTACAAGCGAAAAAATCAGTTCTCTCCTTTGTTTGGGCTGTACGATTTTTATTTTCATTGTTGTTGATCGTGTTAAATAAGGAATGGGTATTTCGGGAAATCAGAGAGTCTACCGGGGGTAATGTTGTTTGCGTTGAAATTGACGAGGGGAAAGAAACCCGGCGATTTCTCAATGCCGCTTTGCATTCTGCAGTTTCCGGGATATATTATTGTTTCCAAAATGTGGTTGGGCGCCGGTCTCTTTTGTGCCGCTTTGCCCGCATTGTCGCCGGAAAAAATTAGACGGCCGCAAAATGGCTGTCCTGTGGAGTTTCTATGGAGAAAGAAAGTCGGAAAACGACCGCTTCCGGGCGGTCGATCAAACACTATTTGCGTATTTACTGTTCCGGGTTCATCATGGGAGCCGCCGATGTCGTCCCCGGCGTCTCCGGCGGAACCATGGCGTTTATCCTCGGCATTTATCAGGAGTTGATCGAATCGATCCGCGCCTTCACCACTCCCGCCGCCGTCAAGATGGCGGTCACCTTCCGCATCGCACAGGCGTTCCGGACGCTTCCGTGGCCCTTTTTGCTCTCTCTCTGCCTCGGCATCGGCAGCGCGATTCTTCTGCTCTCCTCCCACATCAAGTGGATGCTCGAAAACCGGCCCGCCCAGATCTGGGCGTTCTTCTTCGGGCTGGTGGTCGCTTCGATCTTCGCCGTGTTCCGCCGGGTCTCCAAATGGACCCCCGGATGTGTCATCGCCGCACTCATCGGCGCGGTCGGCGCCTGGATCATCGTCGGACTTCCGCTGCTTCAGAATCCGCCCGACGGCCTCTGGTACATCGCTGTCTGTGGCGCGGTCGCCATCTGCGCGATGATTCTCCCCGGTATCTCCGGTTCGTTCATCCTTGTTTTGATGGGGAAATATGAACATGTGCTCGGAGCGGTTCACAACCTGAAAAGCGGAACCGATCTCGTGCCGAACCTGCTGACGCTCGGCGTCTTCCTCTGCGGCATCGTCATCGGCATCTCCTCCTTCGTGCGGCTGCTGAGCTGGCTCTTCCGCAAATATCACGACCTCACCGTCGCACTGCTGATCGGCTTCATGGGCGGCTCGCTCCGCAAGGTGTGGCCGTGGAAGGGCCCTGATGAACTCAGCAACGTCCTGCCGGAAGAGTTCGACGCCGGCGTCATGGCCGCCATCGGGCTGGCGGTATTCGGTTTCGCCCTGGTGATCGTGCTGGAAACCATCGCCGGAGAGCTGGAGAAAAAACGTTCCGGAGGAGCACAGTAACATCATGCATCCGGTCCTCTTTCAGATTGGCGGATTTTCACTCCGCAGTTACGGGCTGATGGCGGCGATCGGCTTTCTGCTCGCCGCCTGGCTGATCGGCAGGACCCGCAAATATGCGGCTATGTCCGCCGATCAGGCGTCCGCCTCGCTCTTCGTCGCGATGATTACCGGAATCGTCGGGGCGAGAATCTTTTACGTCGTCCAGTTTTTCCACCAGTACCGGGATCACCTCTGGCGGATCATCCGGATCGATCAGGGCGGACTGGTGTTCTACGGCGGTTTTCTGCTGGCAATCGCGTCTTTCTGGGTCTTCGCCCGCCGTCAGAAACTCGACATCGTGCGCATTCTCGACGCGTACACGCCGGCGATCGCTCTGGCGCACGCCTGCGGCCGGATCGGCTGTTTTCTCAACGGCTGCTGTTACGGAAAGCCGACCGAACTTTTCTGGGGCGTCCGCTATCCGGCGGGCAGCGAAGCGGCGCTCCGCTATCCCGGCGCGGCGCTGCATCCGGTGCAGCTGTACGAGGCGGGCGGGCAGTTTCTGCTCATGTTTCTCTACCTCTATCTGTTGCGCCGGGCGCCGCGCGGCGTGGCGATGTCCTGCTATCTGATTTTTTACGGTACGTTCCGCTTTCTCAACGAGCTTCTGCGGGGCGACAATCCCAAAGTATTCGAGTTGTTCACTCCTGCCCAGCTGATCGGGCTGGCGGTCATTCCGGCCGGCGTCCTTCTGCTGGTGTATTTTCTGCGTCATGGCCACAAAAAAGCTTGAATTTTCCATCACGGCCGAGGAGGCCGGCACCCGGCTCGACCGCTGTCTTTCGCGGTTGATTCCCGGCTCGTCGCGCTCCTATCTGCAGAAGCTGATACGCGAGGGCATGGTGCGGGCGGATGGCGCTGCGGTCGATATTCCCCGCTACCCCGTCCGGGCCGGAATGCGGATCGAGGTCGACCTGCCGGAGGAGAGCTCCCCGGAACCCTCTCCGGAGCCGTTCGACTTCCCGATTCTCTATGAGGACGACGCCATGCTGGTGATCGACAAGCCGGCCGGAGTGGTGGTTCACCCCGCCGCCGGCAATCCCGCCGGAACGGTGGTCAACGCCCTGCTGGGGCGGTATCCGCAACTGGCGGAGGAGCTCGCCTGCGGCAATTCGCGCCCCGGCATCGTCCACCGGCTGGACAAGGATACCTCCGGCTGTCTGGTGGTGGCCAGAACCGCGTCGGCGCAGTTCAAACTTTCCGGCTCGTTCGCCGGGCGGGAGACGGCGAAGACCTACCTCGCCCTGGTGCGCGGGGTGCCGAAGCGGCCGTCGGGGGAACTTTCGAACCTGATCGGCCGCCACCCGGTCAACCGGAAGAAGATGGCGGTGGTCGAGCGTTGCGGGAAAATTGCGATCACCCGCTACCGGACGGTGCGTACCGGCACGATTGACGGCGTCCCCGCCGCGTTGCTGGAGGTGCGGATTCTGACCGGGCGCACCCATCAGATCCGGGTCCATCTCGCGTCGATCGGTTATCCGGTGCTCGGAGATGCGCTCTACGGCGGCGCCGGGGTGTCGATTGAGGGGCTCTCCCGGCAGATGCTTCACGCGTGGAAACTGCGGGTGCCGCATCCGGTTTCCGGGGAGGCGATGGAGTTCACCGCTCCGATTCCGCCGGATTTTAAGAATCTTCTTGACCGCATGGTGCCCGGTGACGGAGAAAATTCCGCAAAATGAAGAAGAAAACCGCGAAAAATCGGCGAGATATTCGAAAAAAAATTTGGAATAATCGCAACGATATGTATATTACTTAAAAAGATGCAACCGGAAGTTAAATGATATTGCAGGTAATCATATGGCAGTTACTCCACTGAAGATCAAGTTTGGAAAGCTGATTAAGGATTATTTGCGCAACGCCGATATCCGGCAGAAGGATTTGGCGGTCCGGCTGGATATTTCCGCCGCCGCGGTTTCGCAGATAATTCACGGCAAAATCGTGCCGAATCAGAAGCAGCTCGATACGATTTGCGAGATGATTTCGCTCGATCGGACACGGGCATTTGAACTCAATTCACTGCTTTCACGCATCCGGACCGGGGCGGAGAACATGCTTTCTCCGTTCAATCAGCTGATGTTTGCTCTCCGCTGTCAGCGGGGGCTCTCGCTTCGCCAGCTCTCCAACCTCTCCGGCGTGCCGGCGTCGCACCTCAAGGTGTTTGAAACCTGTTTTGAGGCGATTCCGACGCTGGACGAAGCCAACAAGATCGCTCCGATTCTGGGGTGCACGTCGGCGGCTCTGCTGCAGAGTGCCGGGGTGGGCGGTTTGACCGGCGCGGCGAATGAAGCGCTCGACAACGCGTTCAGCGAAGTGGCGGAAAACAGCGCGCCGTACCGCGCGGAACAGCAGATTCCGCTGCTGAACCTGATCGATCTGGATGCGTATGACGGCAGCGGTTCCTTTGCCGCCTATGCCCGGCGCCGGGCGACGCGGACCATCGATATGCCCGGTGTCACGGTCGACGATTCGGTGGCGATTCAGGCCAGCGGCCGCGATCTTGCGCTCGGCCTGCCCGGCTCTCTTCTGGTGTTGGTCGCCGACCGGCGCCCGGAGGGGTACCGCGAGATGAGTCTCTGCCGGGATGTCGCCGGTAAATACCTGATTCAGGAGATGCGCCGCGGCCGCCGCAAGGCGTTCCGGCTGGCCGGCACCCGCCGGACGTTGGAGGAGGTGGCGTGGGAGCTGCCCGTGCTGGAGATCACGGTGCGTCCTCTGAAGGCAGGGGGCAAATGAGAGGCGGTTTCGGATGTTGCTGCGGCCTGATGGCCGGCTGTCTTACGGCAATTCTGCTGGTGGCGGCGATCGGATTCGGGCTCTATGTCTATTTCAATCCGACGGCCCGCAAAGAGGGGCTGAATGCCGCGGAGAGCGCCTGGACGCAGGTCAAAACGGGGGTGGATGACACGCTCGATCGTGCCAGAAAGCAGGGCGAAGCTCCGGCGGAGCCGCCGGTGTCGCCACCGGAACCGGTTGTGCCGGTGCCGATTGTTCAACCTTGATGAAGTGTTTTCGTGTATGAATGTCTGGATCTATGTAATCATCCTTGCCGTCGTGCAGGGAATCGCTGAATTTCTTCCTGTCAGTTCCTCCGGTCATCTGGCCGTGCTGGGAGCGTTGTTCGGGTTCCGGGAGGATCGGAGCCTCGCGCTCGGAATCGTGCTGCACGCCGGGTCGCTGCTGGCGATTCTGGTGTTTTACTTCAAGACACTGCTGGGCTTTTTCCGGCGGGAGCAGTTCCACCTGCTGCTGATGGTGATTGCCGGGACGATTCCGGCGGGACTGGCGGGCGTCGCGCTGAAGCTCTCCGGAATGGATGAGAAACTCTTCGGCGAACCGGTGATGATCGGGCTGGCATTTCTGATCACCGCCACGCTGCTGCGGCTTTCGGAGAAGCCGAAACTGATCGTCCGGCCGGAGGCGGAGCGGGATCTGCCGCCGACGGCGCTGGAGGCGATTACGCTCCGGCAGGCGCTGGTGGTCGGGGTGAGCCAGATGTTTGCGATTCTTCCCGGTCTGTCGCGTTCGGGGACGACGATTACGGCGGGAATTCTCTCCGGCGTGGAGCGGAGCGCGGCCGGAACCTTCTCATTTCTTCTGGCGATTCCGGCGATCGGCGGCGCGGCATTTCTCGAGCTGGTCAGCCTCTGCCGCGATGGACTCCCGGTGGAGGAGGGGGGCGTGACGCTGCCGATGATGGCGGCGGGGCTGCTGATCTCCGCGCTGGTGAGCTTTTTCGCTCTGTCCTGGCTGACCCGGCTGATCCGGCGCGGGCGGCTCTCGGTGTTTTCGTGGTATTTGTATGCAATCGGCATCGCCGTCATTCTCTGGCAGATCGCCGTTATGGCAAGGAGATAGTGGATTATGTTCAAACTTTTCTTTCTGGGAGCCGGCAAGATGGCGACCGCGATCGCGGGCGGCATCGTCAAGGCCGGGGTGTTTCAAAAATCCGAACTGGCCGCCTTTGACGTATCGGCGAGAGCGGCGCAGGAATTTGAAGAGAAAACCGGCGTCCATTGTTACAGTGGCGACGCTCTGAACGAGGGCATTGCGCAGGCCGAGGCGGTGCTGCTGGCGGTGAAGCCGCAGGTGCTGGCATCGGCGCTGGAGCCGCTGGCGGGAGCTCTCGCCGGGAAGCCGGTCATATCGATCGTGGCTGGTGTGCCGATTGCGCGGCTGACGGCGCTGACCGGTTCGGGGCGGATTGTGCGGGTCATGCCGAACACGCCCGCGCTGGTGGGCGAGGGGGCGGCCGGTTACTCGCTCGCCCCGGAAGCGCAGGCCGCCGACGGTGAGCTGGCGAAGCGGATTCTCTCCGCGGTCGGCGTCGCCATGCAGGTGGAGGAGAAATATCTGACGGCGGTGACGGCGCTTTCGGGCAGCGGTCCGGCCTATGTGTTTGAATTCATCCGGGCGCTGTCCGACGGCGGAGTTGCCGAGGGGCTGCCGCGCGATGTGGCGACGCAGCTGGCGATCCAGACGGTGCTGGGTTCGGCGGCGATGGCGAAGGAGACCGGGATCCATCCGGCGATTCTGAAGGATCAGGTGACCAGTCCGGGCGGAACGACCATCCGGGCGCTGGAGGTGCTGGAGGACCGGGCGTTTGCCGGTGCGGTGATCGCGGCGGTCCGGGCGTGTGCGCGGCGCTCCGAGGAGCTCGGGAAGAACTAGGAATGCGGCGGTGAACGACCGGCCGAGGAGGTTATGGATGAAAACGCTCGAACAGGCTTCCGGCGTGCTTACCGTGGTGATGCCCGCCTATAACGAGGAGGGGACGATCTGTGAGATCGTCAACCGGGTGCTGGCGCGTCCCGAGGTCGGTGAGCTGGTGATCGTCAACGATGCATCGAAAGACGGCACCTGGGAGAAACTGCAGACGTTCCGGGAGAATCCGCGGGTGCGTCTGCTCAATCAGGAGGTCAATCAGGGGAAGGGCGCGGCGCTGATCCGGGGGTTTCGGGAGGCGCGGAAGCCGTTCGTGATGGTGCAGGACGCCGATTTCGAGTACTCCCCCGAGGATTACCCCATCGTGCTGGCACCTCTGGTGGAGGGGAAGGCGGATGTGGTTTACGGCTCCCGCTTCATGGGGACGCCGGGGCAGGTGCGCTTTTTCCGGCACGAGATGGGCAACAAGGTGCTGACCTTTTTCTCCAACTTCTTTTCCGACATCCATCTCTCCGACATGGAGACTTGTTACAAGGCGTTCCGGCGGGAGGTGATTCAGAATTTGATTCTGGAGTCGTGCCGGTTCGGCATCGAGGTGGAGCTCACGGCGAAATTGGCCCGCTCGCGGCGGCTGCGGATCTGGGAGGTGCCGATCTCCTACAATCCGCGCCGTTATGACGAGGGGAAGAAGATCGGCTGGCGCGATGGCGTGGCCGCATTCTGTCACATCGTCCACTACAACGTATTTACCACCGACGCGAAGTGCTTCGTCCGGCCGTGGGACGAGGTGCTCGGCGCAAAATAAAATTCTACCGGTTTCCCGTCGGAGCGGCCGGAGTGCTGTCCTGAGCAAGCGGCAGCACCAGCGTTTCCGGACGCGGGCCGTGGACGGTGCGGAACTTCCCGTTTTCCTGAATGGCGAGGATGTAGTCGTCGGGCGGAAGTTCCGACAGGCCGGTGAGCACGCCGGCCGGACCGGACGCCTTGCCGAAGAGCAGATTGCGCTCTCCCTCCTCCAGAAATGTCGCGATTGCCGCGGCACTCTCCAGGCGGCGCCACTTCTCCGCCCGGTTTTCCGGCGAGAGATGAACGGCGAAGCACTCGTCCCCTTCCGGCAGGATCAGGATGCCGTAGGATTGCGAGAAGAGCGGCATCAGAATGCCGTTGATCACCAGTGCCGCATACGGGTCGGCGGTGACACGGACCGTGCCATCCTGTATCCTTCCCGCGGGTGCGCCGGATTTTTCCAGCAGAAGCTGTTCCAATGCCGGTTTCGCGGTCGGGGAGTCGCCGCGCAGCCGGTTGGGATTCGGGTTGCCCAGCAGACTTTCGCCCAGCGGAAAGAGGTAGTTGTGCCGTACTCCTGCCAGTTCCAGCAGAGTCGGCGCCAGGTCGAATGTCTTCCCTTTGACGGTGATCCGGCGGGGAGCGCCGGCGTTGAGGGCGAAGGCGAGCAGACGCCGGTGCGGGTTCTCCCGCAGGAGGTCGGAGGTGGTGGCGCCGTTCATGGCGAGATGATCGGTGACGACGAAGAGCACCGTATCCTTCCAGGCCGGCAGGCGTTTGAGTTGTTTGACGAATTCCCCCAGCGCCTGATCGGTGCGGTGAATGGCGGTGAGCAGCTGGGAGGGTTCTTCGCCGGGACGGGCGTAAACCGGCCCATCCGGCGCCACGAATCCATTGGGATGATGGGCGTCAATGGTCAACAGTGCCAGCAGGAACGGCTGGCCGCGTTCGCTCAGAACCCGGTATTTTTCCGCACCGATGCGGAAGAGCATCGTATCGCGACAGCCGCCCCATTCGCCTTCAAATCCGAGCTGTTTTCTCACCCCGGGGGGGAGGGCCTCCGCCGCCCAGAGGTCGTCGTAGCCGAATTCAGAGAGCATCACGCCCGCTCCGGCGAAATTGAGCGAGGCGCTGTTCATGAAGCTGAGGAAGTATCCCGCTTTTTTCAGTACGCCGGGCAGCGAGCTGAGGCGGTTGCCGACGGCCGGATTGACGCCGTCGTTGCCGAGCCTGCCGGCGAGCTGGAGGTCGGTGAGGTCGTAGCCGGACTGCGACGCGAACAGGGCGCCGAAGGTGAAGGTCGCGTATTCCGAGGGTTGAATCTCTTCGAAGACAATGGCCTCTTCCAGCAGTTTGCGGGTATTCGGCATCAGGTTGGGGAAGCGTTCTTCATCCAGATAGCTGTTTTCGGTGCTTTCGAGATAGACGAGGACCAGATTTTTCCCCGGCAGGGCGGTGACGTCGTCCCGGTCCGGAATTTTGCGCTTGATGCCGAAGCGGGAGTAATCGCTCTCGGTCACCACAGTGTCCTGGCGCGTCAGCGGGCGGATGACCCAGAAGCGGAGCGCTTCCCCCGTCGGCGTCGGCAGAAAGAACAGCAGAAGCAGGGCGACGCCTCCGGCGGGGAGGGCGATTTTCCGGCGGAACTGCCCGGGACTTTTCCGGTTCAGCAGTCCGACGGCGACGGCGGTGAGTACAAGATAGAAGAGCGCCGCGAGCGCGGCCCACTCGTAGTCGGACATTCCGTAGCGCAACGTGTTGAGAGAGAGGTGCAGGGCGAATTCGTAGCTGAAGGTTTTGCCGCTGATCATCCAGGCGCACCCTTCCGCCAGAGTGAGGAGCTGGACGAAGAACATCACGCCTCCGGTGAGGGCGGCGCGGCGCCGTTTCCAGCTGTCCGGGAGCAGTGCGCCGGCAAAGGCGACCGCTCCCGCTCCGACGACGGCGGAGAGCAGGGCCCACAGGCAGCGGTCGAAAAGTTCGGCGGTAAAGAGGGCGCTGATGACACCGGGAATCAGAAGAAACAGCAGCGCTGCGAGGTATGCGACAGGACCCATGACGGTTTTCTCTCTCTTTTTCGGAACCGGGACTTGAAAAACAACGGAACCGTGATATCTTTAGTATCTGACTTTGGAAACATAAATTTATTTTAACAAAAATATAATATAACCTGAAAACGGAGTTGTGCAAAATGAAAAAGGATATTCATCCGAAATACGAAGATGCCATCGTCACCTGCGCCTGCGGCGAAGTCTGGCATATCAAGTCCACCCGTCCGGAGTACAAGGTCGGCATCTGCGCGAAGTGCCACCCGTTCTTCACCGGCAAGCAGAAGTTCGTCGACACGGCGGGCCGGATTGACAAGTTCAACCGCCGTTACAAGAAGCAGGCCTGATCTCTTCGGCTTGTCTGCTGAAACGGCCTGTCGCGGAAGAAACTTCCGGGCGGGCCGTTTTTAATTGTATGAAATTCAACCTCACCGTAAACGGATACGACTGACATGGTACCGGAAGATATCGCCGGATATATCGATAAACTGCGGGTACGCGGCCGCGAACTGGAAACCGCTCTGGCCGATCCGGCGATCTATGCGAAGACCGAGGAGTGCCGCCGGATCTCCCGCGAGCACCGGAAGCTCGAGTCCCTCTTTGAAAAATTCGACGCCTGGACCGGCGCGCTCGACCAGATGGCGGAAAACCGCGAAATGCTTTCCGGCGAAAGCGATTCGGAATTGCGCGAACTCATTTCCGCCGACATCGCCGATCTCGAGGCGAAGGCGAAACAGCTGGAGGGGGAGATTCAGATCTCTCTCCTGCCGCCCGACCCGAACGACTCCAAGAACATCATCGTGGAAATCAAGCCGGCCGCGGGCGGTGACGAAGCGGCGCTCTTCGCCGGCGAACTGTTCCGCGCCTATCTCAAATTTGCTGAAAAACAGCACTGGCACGTGGAGGTGCTCGACCAGAGCGACACCGATCTCGGCGGCATCAAAGATGTTTCGTTCTCGCTCTCCGGCGAGGATGTCTACTCCCTGATGAAGTACGAGAGCGGCGTCCACCGGGTGCAGCGGGTGCCTGCCACCGAAGCGGGCGGGCGCATCCACACCTCGACCGTCACGGTCGCAGTCATGCCGGAGGCGGAGGAGGTTGAGCTGGATATCCGCCCGGAGGATCTGCGGTTCGACGTCTTCCGTTCGAGCGGCCCCGGCGGGCAGTGCGTCAACACCACCGACTCGGCGGTGCGGGTGACCCACATTCCGACCGGACTTTCGGTCGCCAGCCAGCAGGAGAAATCCCAGCATCGCAACAAGGAGATCGCTCTGCGCATTCTCTACGCCCGGATGCTCGAGCTCAAGCAGCGCGAGGAGGCCGACAAGCAGGCCGCCGACAAGCGGTCGCAGGTCGGCACCGGGGACCGCAGCGAGCGGATCCGCACCTACAACTTTCCGCAGAACCGGGTGACCGATCACCGCTTCAACATCAGCACCTTCGACCTGCCGAAGCTGATGGAAGGGGAGTTCGGGCTGATTCTGGACCAGATCCTGATGATCGCCTGCGAACGGCGGCTCGATCAGCTCCGCACGGAGCAGTAGAGGGGCCCGGTCATGCTTGCATTCATCGAAGAGATCGCCCGCGAAGCGGGGCGGATTGCGGTTGAGGGGGGCAGTCATCTTACCTCCGGGCAGATTCATGCCAAGGCGACGCCGACCGACATGGTCACTGAGATTGACCGCCGGGTTGAAGAGTTCCTGGTCGACGCGATCCGGCGGCGCTATCCGGAGCACGGCATCTTCGGCGAAGAGACCGGCCGAAGCGCCGGGAGTTCCGCCTGGTGCTGGGTGATCGACCCCATCGACGGAACCACAAGTTTCATTCACGGATTTCCCTACTATTCCATTTCGATCGCCTGCCGGAAGGAGGGGCGGACCGAGGCGGGGGTGGTTTACGCGCCCCGGCTCGGCGAGCTGTTCCGCGCGGAACGCGGCCAGGGGGCGCAGCTCAACGGCGACACCATTCATGTCTCGGATTGTGCGGAGCTGAAGAGCGCGCTGATGGCGACCGGATTCGCCTGCGTCCGTGCCGGAATCCGGCCGGACAACCTCGATCTGATGCCGGAACTGGTCCGGTCGATTCAGGGGGTGCGGCGTTGCGGGTCGGCGGCGCTCGACCTCTGCAACGTGGCGGCGGGCCGGTTCGACGGCTACTGGGAGTGGGGGCTTCAGCTCTACGACATCGCCGCCGGAGCGCTCATTCTGGAAGAGGCGGGCGGCCGGATTACCGATTATTCCGGCGGCGCGGCATATCCGGAGAAGGGCGTGGCGGCGACCAACGGGTTGCTGCAGGAGAAACTGCTGCCGTTTCTTGCCCGAAAACCGTAACGAAATTTCCCACCGGGAAAACTGAACAGGAAAGTGCATCACCATGAACGATTCCACACGTGAAAACCTCGGTTCCCGGCTCGGGTTCATTCTCCTCACCGCCGGGTGCGCCATCGGACTCGGGAACATCTGGCGTTTCCCGTTTATCTGCGGGCAGTACGGCGGCGCGATTTTCGTGCTGATCTACCTCTTTTTCCTCATCACGCTGGGGTATCCGGTCATGGTGATGGAGCTGGCGCTGGGGCGTGCCAGCCGCCGGAACATTGTCGGCGCCTACACGGTCCTGCCCGCCTCCGGAAAACGGAACTGGCGCCGTCTCGGGATGCTCTTCTTCACCGGGAACATCATTCTGATGATCTTCTACACCTCGGTGACCGGCTGGATGATCGCCTACGCCTGCAAATATCTCTCCGGCAGCATCGCCGGTCTCCCGGCCGAAAAGGTCGGGCCTTTCTTCAACAACTTCCTCGCTTCGCCGGGGCAGATGGTCGGCTATATGCTGATTACGGTGGTGGGTTCTTCGCTGGTGTGCGCGCTCGGGTTGCGGCGCGGCGTGGAGCGGATTACCAAGATTCTGATGGGCTGTCTATTGCTGCTGCTCTTCGGGCTCTGCATCCGCTCCTGCCTGCTGCCGGGAGCGGGGGAGGGGCTGCGCTTCTATCTGGAGCCGAGCTTGAAGTCGATTCAGGATGTCGGTCTCTTCAACGTGATCGTCGCGGCGATGGGACAGGCGTTTTTCACGCTCAGCCTCGGGATCGGCAGCATCGCCATTTTCGGCAGCTACGTCGATCGGGCCCACTCGCTGGCGAAGGAGTCGCTGATGATCATCGGGCTGGATACGCTCGTCGCACTGCTGGCCGGCGTGATCATTTTCCCCGCCTGTTTCAGCTACGGCGTGGATGTGGATTCCGGTCCGGGACTGATCTTCGTCTCTCTGCCGAACGTCTTCAACCACATGGCGGGCGGCCGCTGGTGGGGAATGCTCTTCTTCGTCTTCATGAGCATCGCGGCGCTGACCACGGTGGTGGCGGTGTTCGAGAACCTGATCGGCTTCATGATCGATGAGTGGAAGTTCACCCGCCGCCGGGCGGCGTGGATCAATTGCGCGGTGATCGCGGTGCTTTCGCTGCCGTGCGCGCTCGGCTACAACCTGCTGCAGAACATCCGTCCGTTCGGCGGAAACTCCACCATCCTCGATCTGGAGGATTACATCGTCAGCGACAACATTCTGCCGCTGGGCGGACTGCTGGTGGTGATCTTCTGCAGCTTCCGCGGCGCGTGGGGGTGGGAGAATTTCATCGCCGAGGCGAATACCGGGCACGGCCTCAAGTTTCCGAACCGTGCCCGGTACTACGTCTGCGTGGTGATTCCGCTCTTCATCGCCGGACTTTTCCTGACGGCGCTTTTCCGGCGCTGGTTCCTGTAAGCATCACTCCTGACGGGTCACGTGCCACGCGAGGACGCCGCCGGGGAAGCGGTCGGTCGCGATGGGGAAGGTGTTGCCGGAGACCGGGAGTTCCCCCAGTACGTCGCCGTCGGCCGAGAGAGCCTGAACCTGAAGCGGCGCACCCGGCGCGACCTTCAGCGTCACCTCGGCACTGCCCCGTCGCACCAGCAGCGGCAGTTTGCCCTGGCTGTTGACGAAACGGCAGTCGGAGTCGAAGAAGGTGGCGTCGCTGTTGGAGATGTCGGTCAGGTGAAGCAGCAGGATGCTCCGGCTCTCGGCCAGCTTCTTTCCGTCGAGGGAGAGGGCGGCTATTGTCGCATGAGTGGAGACATCCTTGACGCTGAGGACGCCGCCGGTGGAGAGGTTTCCGGCGGGGAGTGTGACCGATTCCGAGCGCGGGGTGCAGATGGCCAGCGTGCCTGACGGAGCGTCGATTTTGAGTTCTCCGGTGGCGCTGACCGCCCGGCGTTTTTCCACCATCTCCTGCCAGAGGGCGGCATTTTTCCCGACGTCATTGAAATCGACCTCGGGGGAGACCGGCGTGACGCCGGCGGGGAGGGGGCGCCCGGCGACGTGGGAGCCGATTCCGGTGACGAAGCCGAGCATCTGGAACTTGAGCGGGAAGTTGAGAGCAAGCCGGCTGTCGAGCACGTTTTCCGGGACCGCCATGGAGAACACCTCCGGGGCAGGACGGACGTCGCCGCGCAGGAAGAGCATGGCGATAATCCGGTCCGACAGCTGCATGATCGGGTCGGCGACCGATTCGAAACAGCTGACGGCGATGGTGTTTTTCCGAATCCGTTCGATGGTGTGGGAGTAGCAGAAACGGTAAAGCCCGTCCCAGTTCTGCAACGCGGCGTATCCGCCCATCATCGGACCGCTTTCCGCCCGGTAGCGGTTGGGGCGGCAGTGGTTGAATTCAGTCATGAAGAAGGGTTTGCCCGGATTCCGGGTGGTCATCATCAGGCGCGGCATGTAGGAGAGAGTGGCGATGGCGGAGCTCTGCGTATGTCCGTTGACGGTTCTGCCGTCGATTTTGACATAGGAGCGGTGGTCGTGGTAGCCGTGGTCGTCCACCACATCGAACTTGTCGCGCAACGGAACGAAGTGGAGCCCCTGATGCTGGTTGACGCTGGTGACGGCGGCCTTGAGCTTGAGCTCCTCCTTGACGAAGCGGGCCATTTCCGCGAGACTGTTCCCCTTGAGTTCGAAGAGGAACTTGAGAAACTTCCGGTCGCCGGCATCGGCGCGGGCGTCGGGACAGTTGTTTTTCTTCTTCCACGCTTCGAAGAGCTGGAGATGACGTTCGCGGGAGGCGAGCGTGTTGTTCCAGAAGACGAGCGGATCATCCTCGTTGACCAGATTGACGAAGACGAGCGCCGGTTCTTCGGCCAGTGTGAGCCCGGTGTAGGGGTTGCGGTGAGTGAGCCAGTTGCGGGCGAAGGTCTTCCAGTTCTCCAGCGCGGCGGAGTCGCTTTGGAACCAGGCCTTGGTGCTGCGGGGATTCGTTTCCGGCAGGCGGTCGCCGGGTTTGAGTTTGCGGCTGGTGAAGAGATCGGTGGTGATGTAGATGCCCCGCTTTTTCAGCGCGGCGATGAAGAAATCGAGCCGGTCGACCATTGCGGCGTTCAACGTGGTGGAGTCGGCGGCGGCAGGATCGACGAGGCTGTTGTCGTGGTGATGGAAACGGACCGAATTGTAGCCGTTGCGGGCGATCTGGTCCGCGATCTTCTCCGCCTCCTCTTTCGACGGAAAGTTCGCGCTCTGGCAGAGGTTGGTTCCGTAGAGCTTCAGCCGCCTTGCCGGCGCCTTTTCAAACCGGAGCGTGCCATCCGGAGCAGGGCGGACGAAGCCGTATTTCCCCGCCGGAGCGTCGAGCATCGGCATGAAATCGAGTGGACTGCCCGGAACGGTAGCGTTGCGGAAATCCAGCCGGCACCAGTCAGCTCCGGCGGCGATGCGGGTGGGGAGATTCTTGCGGGAGGGCAGCAGGATCTTCTCCGGCGTAAAGGTCATGCCCAGCACGAACCAGATCACCTGCCGATGGGTGGCGCGCAGCGTGACGGCGACCGGCGTCCGGTTTTCCTGCAGCGGGAAGGTGGAGAGATAGGCGGAGACGCTGTTGTCCGCCCGGTCGCCGCGCCAGGCGACGACGGCGTTTTCCAGATTGCGTGAGCCGGTCCAGTTGCCGCAGTCGCGCAGGCCGGAGAGTGGATAACGGCTCTCGCTTCCATCGGAATACCGGATGACGAGTTCGCCGAACTTCTCCGTCGGCGTCCAAGCGGAGGTGTGGAGGAAATTGAGCGAACGCATGCCCGCCGGAACCTGGACCGGAATGGTAAGTTCGGGTTGCGCACCGCGTTCCTCTCCGCCGACGGCAGCGGCGCCGCGGGGGGAGACGGTGAAATCGAGCCCGAGCGCGGAGATCGTGCCGGGGCGGATCATGTAGAGCGACTCCTCCGGCCCCTGAAGGGTCCAGACCGGGAGCGTATTGCCCGGTTCCTCCCGGAAGGCGCGGGTGACGAATTTTTCGAGCGGGACCGGGACACCGGCGATCTTCCGCACGGTCATGTTCAGTTTGAGTTCCGCCCGGGAAACCTCTCCTCCCTCCGGTTGAAAGCAGAACATCACGCTGACGGTATCGTTTTTTTGACTGACTTTGCGGTTGTCCTGTATGATCACCCGTCCGCCGGCGGGGCGGATGACCAGCTCTTCTGCCCCGAACGTGCGGAGCACCACCTCCTTTGACCAGCCGGCGAAGAGCCGGGCTTTCTTCGGCCGCTCCGGAACTTTAATCGTTTTGCTGTCAACGAGGATGGCGCACCGGTCGGCGGGCAGGGAAAAATTGCCGCTGATCCGGTTCAGGCGGACTGGCTCCTGCATGGTGAGCACCGCGTGAAGTTCCGCACTCTCCGGAGCGGCGGGCGTGATCGATTCGGTGATGACGCCCCGGCCGCTGCCGGGCAGGATGGTGCCGGAGAACTGTGCCCCGGTGGTGGCGACCCGGGATTTTTGCTCCTTCCAGTTCTTGTTGGAGACGAAGCGCCAGCGGGCGTCGCCGACAGCGATCTGGAAGGTCGCTCCATGAAAGGAGAAGGTGCCGTCTTTCTGGAGGTTCAACGATTCAGGCAGGGATGCGCCGACGGCGGCGATGCCGGAGAACAGAAGCAGAGTGGCGAGAATTTTTAATTTCATTTTTTCCTCAATCCAGTTTGAAATAGACATTATCGGCCCCGATGAAGTGTTGCACTCCGGCGGTGATTGACGGGTTCAGACGGTAGCCTGCCGCATTGTCGGCGGAGGCGTGTCCATCGAAAAAGACGGCGTTGGCCTGATTGTTGTGCCGGAGATACATGCACAATCCGTTCGGTTTGGAGTAGCGCAGATGGATGTCCGCCCAGGGGAGTCCGGCTTTGTCCCCTTTGGTGTTGTCGCTTCCGGAGTCGGTCATCAGGATGGTTCCGGAAGGTTTCCGCATTCGGGGCAGAACATAGTAGATCCAGTTGTTCACATTCTTGACGAAGGTTCCCAGTTCCGCCGGGCAGTTGTAGTTGTATTGCGGAATGCCGTAGACGCGCCAGAGCAGCTGGCCGCCGCTTTCCGATGGCGTGATGCGCTGGCTGACCGAGGGGCAGTAGAGCACTTCCGAAATGGAGAGAGTTTCAGTTTTCACTGTTACCTGGTGGCTGGGGAGGTATTTGAGCTGAATGAGGTATTTGCTGTATGGGAGGGCACCGCTGCCGGAGGCGTTTCTGCCGCGAGAAAGAAACACACTCTGGTAATCGTTCGCATAGAGGATGCAGGCGCTGCCGGCCTGTTTGAGCTGATTCAGACAGGTGGTGGTCTTCGCCCGCTCCCGCGCTTTGTTGAGCGCCGGCAGCAGCATGGCCGCCAGAATGGCGATGATCGCGATTACGATCAGGAGTTCGATAAGCGTAAATAAACTGGATTCAGAATGCCGGGCGGATGGGTGTTTCATGAAACCTCCTTGTTGCTGTTGCGGTGAATCCTTTTTCTATATTTTACCGGAAAGAAAACGAATTTCCAACTTGTAAAATTCAAAAGGATATATAAATTTGTAGCAGAATTATTCAAATTGATCTGCGGGGGGAAAAATGGCGTTTCCGATGCGGTTTCACGGAAATATTTATTGTCGGACACCCAATTCGCGGGATACCTCTTCTGCGAGTTACACAAAGGCCACCCGCTGGCTGCGTGATGAGGCGTGGTATGACATTCATCCCTATTCGCTGGCGGTATGGCCCCATCGATATGCGGAAATTCTGCGCCGTGGAAACTGGTGGTTTCAACGCAGTAATTACGCCTGCATTGCGTTGGAGCTGCAGAGTGAGGGGGAGACCGTCTGCGAGAGCGAAGGGCGTCGTGAAGTGCTCCATCCCGGGGAACTTTACGTGACTCTGCCGGGCCGGGATGTGCGTTTCAGCAGCGGTTCGTCGAAATTCGGGCGACAGTTTCAGCTGGTGATCTCCGGCGGCATGGTGAAACTTCTGGTGGAATCGCTCGGCATGACCGAGTGCCGCAAAGTGGTTTTCGGGCGCTCGGGGGAGCTGGAAGAGTTGCGGAGCAGGTTTGCCCGCATTGCGGAACTGCTGGCGGCAAGGCGCCGGGAACAGGCGGCGGAGAATTCGCAGCTCGGTTATGCGATCATCCTCGGACTGGCGGAAAAATACAGTTTTTCGGTCGGAACTGATCTGCCGTCGGTATTGACCCACGCAGTGTGGGCGATGGAAGCCGATCGCGGCTGTCATCAATCGGTGAGCCGGCTGGCGGCGGATCTGGGGACCAGCCGGGCGACGCTGACCCGGATGTTCCGCAACTTTCTTGGAATTTCTCCGCAGGCCTACTGGAACAAACTGCGCATGGAGAGTGCGGTTCAGCTGGTCCGGGCGGGCCAGCTGTCGTTCAAGGAGATTGCCGAGCAGCTCGGATTTCGCAACTCCCTCTACTTTTCGACGGTCTTTCACCGCTACACCGGCCTCACGCCGACCGCCTTCCGGGCGCGCGGACTGGAGGAGACGGCCGGGGAGATGTCGTCTTCGCCACGGCACTGAGCCGGGAAGTGAAAAGTTTTTTCTCTTTTTCTGTGTGCACGAAATGTATTTTCTTGTAAAATAAAAGGAATATTTATTTTTTAATATGTTTATTTTGAATTAGATAAATTGATTTTTTATTTTCGTTTTGTAAATTCATGTAAATTCTTTGTAAGATAAATTTCACTTTTCAGTTGCTTTTCCCCGGAATTTCGCGTATAATTACACCGAACGAAACCGGGGAATGCGGAGTATGCTTCTGGAACACACCACGATCAAGGAAATTGCCGAACAAGCTCAGGTGAGTACGGCGACTGTTTCGCGCATTTTAAGCGGAAAAAGCTGCCATCGGCCATCGACTGTGCGCAGTGTGCATGCTGCGATCGAACGGCTCCGGGCGGCGGCAGGGCCGGGGTTGACCGGATTCGAATCGCCGGCTCCGGAAAGCATCGGTCTGGTGATGTTCGGTTACCGTGATTTTCTCAACACAAGTTACAATGCGACGCTGGTGACGGCCATCATGGAGGCGTTGACGGCGGAGGATTTTTCCGCACAGTTCATCGTGCTCAGTCCCGGGCGCCTCAATATCGACTACATCGAAAGCCTCATTCGCGAACATCAGCTGAAAGGTCTCCTGATTCCGGAATTCGACATGCTCTATGCGGTGTCGGAACAGCTTGCCGGGCTGTCGATTCCGGTTGTCTGCATCGGCAATCTGGCGAGCTGCGGCTGCTCCGTTTCGTCGGACAGTGCTTCGGCCGGACGCGATGCGGCCAACTATCTCTGGAGTTGCGGGCACCGCCGGTTTGGCATCATCTCCATGTCGCGCTCAGACCTCTGCCAGCGCCTGCGGATTGAGGGATTCTGCGAGACGATCCGGGAGCTGAGCGGGAGACCGGAGCGGATCTGGCAGCGGGAGTACCAGTCGCTGGATGATTCCGTCGCCGGTGCGGTATCGGCGCTGGTCAACATGCCGGAGCCGCCGACGGCGCTTTTTTCGACCAACAGCCGGATGACGCTCAAACTCATTGCCGGGCTGACCCGTGCCGGCCGGCGGATTCCGGAAGAGATTTCCATTCTCTCCTTTGAGGAGAACGGTGAACTGGAGGAGCTGCCTGTCCCGGTCAGTGTCATCCGGCAGCCGACCCGGAGAATGGGGGAGGTGGCGGTCCAACTGCTGGTCAACCGGATTCGCGGCATTGTCACGCCGGACCATGAGGTATTGAATTGTTCGCTGACCGCCCGCGCAAGCGTGGCGTCGATTGAGAAGGAAACAAAAAATTGATTCGCCATTGTCCAGAGAAAGAGAGGAAAAAGAATGAAGGCGCGATCGTTATTTACTTTAATTGAATTGCTGGTTGTTATTGCGATTATTGCAATTCTGGCGGCAATGCTGTTGCCGGCATTGAACAAGGCGCGGGAAAAGGCGCGCGACATCCGCTGCACCTCCAATCTGAAACAGATTGGAACCTATGCACTGATCTACTACGACACCCATCACACTTTGCCTGCCTTCAATGGAAATCTCTCCGGATATGAGGGGAAATGGAACGACATGCTCTATGCCATGAGCAGCGGAACGCCGGCAAAGAACTATTGCTCCTGGGAAAATATGCCCGATGGAAGCCGCATGCCGAAGGGGGTTTTTGCCTGTCCCGCCTCGTCGTCGGAGATGGTCAGCACCGAAGCCATACATTACGGCATCAACGGCTGGATCGTTCCGGCCAACGGCGGAAACGGGAGCAACGCCGTGCCCGGTTACAGTCTGGGCAAGATACGGCGGCCGACGGCGCGGGCCATGATCTTTGACATCAACAAGACCGAGAGCAGTTATCCCGATGCGATGGCGAAACGGCGGCGGACCGACAACACCTGGTCCATGCTGCTCGGAACCCGTGGCATCTGGAAGCATCGCAACCATACCGGAGCGGGCGTGGTCTTTGTGGATGGCCACTCCGCAATCCTCCAGGAGAACGAGATTCCGATGCAGGACGATCTCTTCTGGGGGGAAGATGAGTGAGTATCGAGGTGAGAGAATGCTGAGAACTTTTTTACCGTCTGTTTTATTGTGTTCTGCGGCGCTGGCCGCCGGTCGAATGGAGGCGGCGGAACGCCCGGTAATCCGGATTGACGCCGCCCGTTCCGCGGGGGAAGCCGCTCCCATGGTCTACGGACACAACATCGAAGCCGCCGATGAACGCGGCATTTTCGCCCGGATCGATCTGCCCAAACCTTCGCCGGATGGCGTCAATACCGGCAAGGGACACTGGGATCCTGTGCAGATGAGGCCCGATCCCGCAGCGGTCCGCTTTCTGCGGGAAATCAAGACCGGAATGCTCCGCTATCCCGGCGGTTGCCTGGCGCACAACTTCGACTGGCGGAAGACGGTCGGGCCGGTCGAGTCGCGGCCGGACTGGAAGTTCGGGCTGGCGGAGTATCTGGAACTCTGCCGGGTGGTCGGGGCGGAACCGCTGATCACCTTCTCCGATTACGCTCTGCCGGCGGAGGAGCTGCCCCGGCTTGCCGCCGACCTGGTCGAATATCTGAATGCTCCGGCGCGTCCGGAGTTTCCGCAGGCGATGAAACGGGCGCGGAACGGACACCCGGAACCCTATGGAGTCAAATATTTTGAGATCGGCAACGAGACCTATCATGACAATCATAACTTGAAACCGCATCGCCGGTTCAGCGTTGAGGCGTATGTTGATTTTGCCAGAAAGACCATCGAACAGGTTCGCCGGGTCGATCCTTCCGTCAAGATCGGAGTGGTCGGGCACACGATGAATCTGGATTCCCGCCCGGATTTCTGGGATGAAACCGTCTACCGGGAACTCGGTCCGCACGTGGATTTCATTATCCACCACTATTATGCGCCGAAACTGGACAGCCTTTCGCCTGCGGAGGCACTGCATTCCACGGTTACCGCCGGGGAACTCCTCCGGCTGCGGCTGGCAAACTTCCGGCGGCAGGTGCGGGAGCTGGCCGGGCGGGAACTGCCGGTCGCGGTGACGGAGTACAACATTTCCGGTGTTCAGAATCAGCCGGTTCCGTGGCGGCACAGTTATCTGGCCGGTCTCAACATGGCGGAGATTCTGCGCGAGTTCCGCCGGCCGGAGAACCGGGTGCTTGCCGCCTCCTACTGGCAGGCGATCGGGGGATATTTCGGCATGATTCAGCGCCGTGGAGATGGGGGGCACTCCCGCAGCGGGGCCTGGCCCTTCTTCCAATTGTGGACCCGGCATACCGGTTCGGAACTGCTGCCGGTTGAGGTGACGGGAAATCCGCGCCGCGAGATGGTTGCTGCGCGGGTCGGACAGGTCACGGCCCGCGGGGAAACATTGGTTTTGCCGCGGGCGCTCGGAGAGGTGACGCGGTTCGATCTCTACTTCCAGGCGCTCGCCGCTGCCGGTTGTTCCGGTTCGGGGAATGCGCGCCATCTGCAGTTCCGGCTGAACGGTTGCGGGAAGCAGAGCTACCCGACGTTTCTGACGGTTCACCGTCCGGCGGCGGTACCGGCTGACAGCGGCTTTACGCTCCGGGCGGATTTCGAAGCCCGTTTTCAGCCTGCTGCGAACAACACCGGCAGTGCTGCGCTCGGCTTCGGCCTGATGGATCTGCGCGGTTACGAGGCCACCCGTCTGGCGACCGCCGTCGGCGGATTGGAGGAGTCCGGAGAGTGGAAGAAATTCTCCTGCTCTCTGAGCGTGGGGGCGGATTGTCCCGGAATCACCGGACTGCTGCGGGTGGAGAAGCCGCGCGGCGAACTCTTCGGGTTGCTGGAACTGCGCAATTTGAAACTCTCCCTCTTCGGCGATGCCCGGATTCCTGCAGTCCCTCTGCTGGCGGTCGAGGCTTCCCGGCTGGATGCGAACCGCATAGCCCTGGCGGTGATCAACCGCTCTCCCGATGCTGCTGTTCCGGGAAGAGTGGAGGTTGCCGGAATGCGGCCGCGTTCCGGAATCGCCCGGGAGCTTTATCAGGAGGACGTCACCCGGGCCACCGCGTGGAATCCGGTTGAAAAGAGGGTTTCTCCGGCCGCCGACGGCTCCTTCAACTGGGAGTTTCCGCCGCATTCTCTTACGGTGTTTGAATTGAATGCGTTGAAATAGTTTGCGTTAACAACAGAGAGGTGAAGATGTCGATTTTTCAGAAATTTTCCGGGAACCCGGTTTTGACGCCGGAACAGTTTCCCGATGATATCATGTATGTGTTCAACCCGGGGGCGGTCAAGTTCAACGGCGAGTATCTGCTGATGGTCGACGCCGCCACGGCGGCCACGCCGATTGTGTTCTGGCTGGCGCGCAGCCGGGACGGTGTGCATTTTACCATCGATCCGGAACCGGTGGAGTGGCCGGTTCCGGCGGCGGGGCCGGAGAACTGTGTTTACGATCCGCGGATTACTTTGATCGACGGAGAATACATCCTCATGTACGCGAGCCAGGCGGCGGGGCGCGGCGTGCGCACCGGGGTGGTCCGTACCCGGGATTTCCGGAAGTTCGAGCGGATTGAGCAGGAGGAAAACGGCCGGAACAACCGGAATTCGGTACTGTTTCCGGAGAAGATCGGCGGCCGCTACGTGCGGCTCGACCGGCCGATGGGCGACAATGAACTCGAACCTTCGGATATGTGCATCAGCTACTCCCGGGATCTGGCGCACTGGGAGGAGTCGCAGGTGCTGATGACGCCGCGCCCCGGCTGCTGGGATTCCCACAAGATCGGCGGCGGCGCGGTGCCGATTCGTACGGAGCGGGGATGGCTCGAAATCTATCACGGCGTCGACCGCACCTGCAACGGATTCATCTACCGGCTGGGCGTGGTTCTGCTCGATCTGGAAAATCCGGCAGAAATCATCGCCCGCGGCGGCCTGCCGGTCCTCTGGCCGGAGCGTTGCTATGAGATGCAGGGGCGGGTGATGAACGTCACTTTCACCTGCAACGCCATTCCGGAGCCGGATGGCTCCGTCAGGATCTACTACGGCGCCGCGGACAGCTGCATCGGGCTGGCGACCGCGAAGCTCGACGATCTGGTGGCGGCCTGTTTCGTCGGGAATCCCACGGCGGAGAAATTCTTTTTCCGGCGCTCCTGACCAGCGAGAGCGGCGCTGCTGTATTGCCATGCTGTACGGCTTGGCCCGCGCACTTGTTCAGCGCGGTCAGCGTCGCGAGCGCATGTGAAAGGACTGGTTTGCGTTCCGCAAAGCAGCAAGGAGCGATTGTAACGCGGTCGAACTGAGTTGAGCGGAGCCCGATAAGTAAGGCCCGAGAGGGCCGCATGCGGATTCGAATCAACCCGGTATCGTTTTCTCTCGGGCGGGGAGGTCAGGAGGGCGTTCGGCCCTCCAGCTCCCCGGGTATTATTCCCTTGCGGAAGTTTTGTATTTCGCCCTGCTCCCGACCATGTGCCACAGGAGTCGGAAATTTCCACGCGGTATCGTCCGTTCCTATCCCGGGACATTTTTCCAGCGTTTTTCCGGCAGGGAACAGACAACCCGCAGTCGGCTCTTTTGCATGATACCCTACATTTGTTGCAGAATATTCAAAAGAGGAGTTGCTGCGGGAACAGCACAGTCTAGAATATTCCCGGGATGTGATCGACTTCGGTTCTGGGATTTCGCAAGGATCGGGCGGACACTATTCTCGCTGCGCAATGGCCGGCATGACAACCTGCGTTATCCGAAAGCCTATGCCGAGAAATTCATCCTCGACCCGGAAAGACAGCGCTCTCCGGCTCATTTTCACCGCAGCAAGCGGAAGGATATCATCGTGAATGCGGCTTCATCGTTCTGAAGCTGTCCGCTTCCGATCCGGAAGGGAATCCGGCGAGCGGCACATTGTGCGTTGCGGTGGACGGGGTGGCATGCACACTTCCTTCCGGCTGCCGGGTGAAGCCGAACCCTGGGGAGAGTATTTGTCTGCCATCACGCACCATTTATCAATTCAGGGAAGAAGAAGGAAAAAATGAAAAAAAACGCATTTCCGCTTGACTTACAGTAACTGTAACGTTTACAATAAAACAAGAGGATTGGAAGAGAAAACGGACGTGGAAACAGAAACAGAACTTCAGGAGGCAGGATGAATCGACGTGATTTCTTAAAGAGCGCATTGACGGTTGCAGTTTGTTCTCCTCTGGCCGGAGTTCTGGCGCGGGCGGCTTCCGGCAGCGGAACCGTTTCGGAACCGGTCGTCTATTTCACCCCGGAGATATCCCCGGAGGCGGTGGTCCGCATGTACCGCGTTCTCGGCGTTGCACTGCCCGGCCCCGTCGCGGTGAAGGTTCACTCCGGCGAGAAGGGCAATCAGAACTTTCTCCGCCCGGAATTTTTCCGGCCGATGGTCGAGGCGGTCAACGGGACGATCGTGGAGTGCAACACCGCTTACGAGGGGGCCCGCAACACCACGGAGAAGCATCGGCGCCTGATCGCGGAACATGGCTGGAGCAGCTGTTTCCCGGTCGATCTCATGGATGCGGAGGGGCCGGACCTGGCTCTGCCGGTCCCCGGCGGCAGGATTCTGAAGCAGAACTTCGTCGGGAAAAACATGGCCCGTTACCGCTCCATGCTGGTGCTTTCCCACTTCAAGGGGCACCCGGTTGCCGGATATGGCGGTGCGTTGAAACAGCTTTCGATCGGGTGCGCCTCCTCCCGCGGGAAGGCGCTGATTCACTCCGGCGGCGTCACCGCCGATCAGACCGCGTGCTGGAATCATATGGCTTCGGCGGAGGTTTTCGGCGACGCCATGGCGGAAACTGCCGGAACAATTGTAAATTATTTTAAAAATTGGATTGCATTTGTCAACATGATGTGCAATCTTTCTGTAGATTGCGATTGCTGTGCCGTGGCGGAGAATCCCTGCATGAAGGATATCGGGATCCTCGCCTCCACCGATCCGGTGGCGCTGGACCAGGCGTGCATGGACCGGATCCGGCAGTCGGACGATCCCGGGCGGGAACATTTTCTGGAGCGGGTGAACTCCCGCCTCGGCACCCGCGTCATCGAGAGCGCCGCGGCCCGGGGCGTCGGTTCCCGGCGGTACCGGCTCGTCCGGCTCGATGGCAAAGAGTGAATTTTCTGAGAAGAAGGATGAATGAAATGAATCAGAACGATGAATCGGCAGAGAGCCGTATGACGGCCGCCGTTGCCGAAGGGGATTCCCCGCGGCCGCAGGTGACGCGCCGCCCGTTCCGGAATACCGGAGTCACACTGCCGCTGCTCGGCTTCGGCCTCATGCGCCTGCCGGAGACGGAGGGGAAGATCGACCGGGCCTCGGCGCGGAAGATGGTCGAACGGGCCATGGCGGCGGGTTGCAACTATTTCGACACCGCCTACATGTACCACAACGGAGAAAGTGAATCCTTCGTGGCGGAGGCGTTGGGGAAATATCCCCGCGACAGCTACTTTCTGACCTCGAAGATGCCGACGGTCATGCTGAAGGAGGAGGCGGATCTGGAGCGGATTTTTTCCGAACAGCTGCAGCGAACCCGGGCCGGATACTTCGATTTCTATCTGATGCACTGGCTCAACGCCGCCCACTGGGAGGTCGCGCAACGGCTGAAGCTTTATGAATTCATGAAGCGGAAGCAGGCGGAGGGGAAAATCCGCTGGATCGGCTTCTCCTACCACGGCGAACCGGAGGTGCTGGAGGAGATCGCCCGGGCGTATCCGTGGGACATCGCGCAGATTCAGCTGAACTATCTGGATTGGGAGCTCTGCCGCTCCGGCGAGCAGTATGAGGTGCTGACCCGGCTCGGCATTCCGGTGCTGGTGATGGAGCCGTTGAAAGGGGGAACGCTGGTCCGGCTGACTCCGGAGGCAGTGAAGATCCTCGAACAGGCCGGACCGGAGACTGGAGTCGCCTCCTGGGGGCTCCGGTACGCCGCGTCGCTGCCGAATGTGCAGGTCGTCCTCTCCGGCATGTCGGAAATGACGCAGGTGGAAGAGAATCTGGCGACCTTTTCGCCGTTCCGCCCGCTGGATGCCTCCGAACACGACACCATCGGCCGGGCGCTGGCGGCCTACCGCCGGGCCGGTGCGGTTCCCTGTACGGCGTGCCGTTACTGTTCGCCGTGTCCGGCCGGCGTGGACATTCCCCGCAACCTCGGCCTGCACAATCAGGTGAAGGGCGGATTGTCGCTCTTTCACGCCAAACTTGTCTACGATGCGATGCCGGAGAAACAGCGGGCCTCCGCCTGTGTCGCCTGCGGCGCATGCCAGAAGAAGTGTCCTCAGAAGATTGCCATTCCCGCTCTGATGAAAGAGATTGCAGGAGAGTTTCAATGATCTACCGTCAGCTGGGCCGGTCCGGAATCCGCGTGAGCGCGATTTCTCTCGGTTGTGAAGGGTTTGCCGGCAAATCCCGCCGGGAGGCTGTGGAGATGATGGGGTATGCCGTCGCTTCCGGAGTGAATTTTATCGACCTCTACGCATCGGATCCGGAGCTGCGCTCCACCATCGGCGCCGCGCTCGCCGAGGTCCGCGGCGGGGTTCAGGTGCAGGGGCATATCGGTTCGGTCTGGAAGAACGGGCAGTATATGCGGAGCCGGAATGTCGCGGAGGCCCGCGCGGCGTTTGACGACCTGCAGACCCGCCTCGGCCGGGAGACGATCGAGGTCGGCATGATCCACTACTGCGATGAGCTGGAGGATTTTCACGCGATCTTCGACACCGGGTTCATCGAGCTTGCCACGAAGTGGAAGCAGGCGGGGCGAATCGGTTCCATCGGCCTCTCCAGCCACAACCCGGTGGTGGCGAAAATGGCGGTTGAAACCGGCCTGATCGATGTGCTCATGTTCTCGGTCAACCCCTGTTACGACGTGCAGCCGCCGGGGGAGGAGGTGGAAAAACTCTGGGCGGACGAGGTCTACGAGGCGCATTTTCACAACTTCAACCCCGAACGCGAAGAGCTCTACGCTCTCTGTGAACGGCGGAACGTGGGGATCGATGTGATGAAGGTCTTTGCCGGCGGCGATCTTCTGAAAGCGGATCAGTCGATGTTCGGCCGGGCGATGACGCCGGTGCAGGCGCTGAACTATGCCCTGACCCGACCGGCGGTTGCCGCGGTGATGGCCGGTTGCGGCAGCGTCGCCGAAATCGAGGCCGCACTCCGGTGGTGCACGGCTTCCGAAGAGGAGCGGGACTACTCCACCGTTCTGGCCGGTCTGGAGCGCTGTTCCTGGTCGGGGCACTGCATGTACTGCGGCCACTGTGCGCCCTGTCCGAAGGAGATCCGCATTGCCGATGTGAACAAGTTTCTGAATCTGGCGCTGGCCAGAGGCGGCGTGCCGGAAACGGTGCGGGAGCATTACCGGGCGCTGGCCCATCACGCTTCGGAGTGCATCCAGTGCGGGGCCTGCGAGAAGCGCTGTCCGTTTTCCGTGCCGGTGCGCGAGAAGATGAAACAGGCGGCCGAACTGTTCGGCTGTTGAACGAAAATGAAGAAAAGGAAATAGTTTATGCATATGGCTGACGCTCTGCTCTCCCCGGCGGTCGGGGGGACGATGCTGGTGGTTTCCGCCGGAGTGCTTGCGTACGCGGTGCGGGACGTGCGGCGGAATTTTCAGGAGAGCCGCATTCCGCTGATGGGGGTGACCGGCGCATTTGTCTTCGCGGCGCAGATGGTCAATTTCTCGATTCCGGGGACCGGTTCCAGCGGTCACATCAGCGGCGCGGTACTGCTCGCCGCTCTCCTGGGGCCGTCGCCGGCATTCATCGTGATGGCCGGGGTATTGCTGATTCAGGCGCTTTTCTTCGCCGACGGCGGGCTGCTCGCCTGGGGGTGCAACCTCTTCAATATGGCTTTCTTCGGCTGTTTTCTCGCCTATCCGTACCTGTTCCGGCCCATCGCGGGGAAAACGTTGAGCCGCCCGCGCATTCTCGCGGCGAGTCTTGTCGCAAGCATAGTCTCGCTGGAGCTCGGAGCCTTCGCGGTGACGCTGGAGACGTTGCTTTCCGGCATTACGGAGCTGCCGTTCGGCATGTTCGTTGCGGTGATGATGCCGATTCATCTGGCGATTGCCGTGGGAGAAGGGCTGGCGACCGGTGCGGTTCTGCTCTTTGTCCGGAGTCATCTGCCGGAGGCGGAGGAGCTCCGGCTGGAGGAGAAGAAACTCTCCGTGCGGCGCCTTTCCCTGGTGCTGGGGCTGGCCGCGCTGGTGATCGGCGGCGGGCTCTCTCTGCTGGCCAGCGGGAAGCCGGACGGGCTGGAGTGGTCGATGGAGAGAACCGCCGGCAGTGCGGAGCTGGAGTCTTCCGGCGCATTTCACGCGCTCTTCGCCAGACTGGCGGAATTCTTCGCCCTGCTGCCGGACTATGCGTTCCCCGGGTCGGAGAGTCCGGCGGGAACGGTTGTCGCCGGAATCGCCGGTGTCGTGCTCTGTCTCCTGATCCTCGTCGCCTGCGGCTGTCTGATCTGCCGGAAACGTTCCTGCCGGGGAGGGGTGCGGTGACTCTTTTTCAGCAGGAGCTTCTCGCCGGATGGGGGGCGCCCTCCGCTTCCGGAGCGTTCTCCCGCCTCGCGCCTCTGCCGAAGGTCTGTCTGGTGTTGGGATTTCTGATCCTGACCGTCTCGTTCGGCCGCCGGGCGTGGTGCGGGTGCACTCTGTTTGCCGTCGTGCCCTATCTGCTGGCCCGGGCGGGCGGTGTTTCGCCGGTCGTCCTGCTGCGCCGGGCTTCACTCGCCCTGCCGTTTGTCCTCTGCGCCGGAGCGGCGAATCTCTTCTTCGACCGGGAACCGGTGGCGGTCGGCGCCGGGCTGACGCTGCCCGGAGGGGTGGTCTCCTTCTGGGTGCTGATTGCCAAGACGCTGGCCGCGACGGGGATGGTGTTGCTGCTGGCCGCGGTCACCTCGATCTCCGGGATTTCCGGCGCGCTGGTCCGGCTGCGGGTGCCGTGCATTCTGATCCTTCAGATTCAGCTGCTGTGCCGTTATCTGCTGTTGACGGCGGAGGAGGCGCGGAATTTGTGCAACGCCTGTCTGCTCCGGAATCCCGGCTGCCGGATCGTTCCGGTGCGCGACTGGGGCACGCTGTGCGGCCGTCTCTTTCTGCGGAGCGTGGAGCGGGCCAACGCGGTCTATCGGGCGATGCAGTGCCGCCTCTTTCACGCCGGAGAGCCGCTTCCGCCCGGGGAAACCGGTACGGCGGGCGAGTGGTGCGGCGTCGGAGCGTTTCTTCTGGTTTTCGTGTTTCTGCGCTGGAGTCTGGCATGAGAATCGAACTGCGTGAACTTGTGCTGGAGCGGCCCGGCGGCATTCGGGCAATCGACGGAATCACCTGCCGATTCGATACGGCGTGCTGTCCGGCGGTGGCGATTCTGGGCGCCAACGGAGCGGGCAAGTCGACGCTTCTGGAAAGCATTCCCGGGCTTGTGCCGATTGCGTCGGGCACCATTCTGGTCGACGCAATGGCGGTGGAAAAACGGAATCTCACCGCCATCCGCGCGAAGGTCGGCATGATATTTCAGAACTCCGACGACCAGCTTTTTTCCCATACGGTGGGCGAAGATGTCGCCTTCGGCCCTCGCAACCTCAAACTTGCGCCGGAGCTGGTGCAGGAGAGGGTGCGCGAAGCGTTGCAGCAGATGGGGATCGCCTCTCTGGCCGGGCGCGACGTGGCGCGCCTCTCCGGCGGGGAGAAGCGCCGCGCCGCACTGGCCGGCGTGCTGGCGATGAAGCCGGAGGCGATTCTGCTGGACGAGCCGACCTCCATGCTCGATCCGCGGGCCTGCCGGGAGCTGGCGGAGTGCCTGAAGGCGTTGCCGGCGCTGAAACTGATTGCGACGCACGATCTCGCATTTGCCGCCCGGGTCTGCCCGGAGTGTCTGATTTTGAAGAACGGAAGGATGGCTGCACGCGGCGAGACCGCGGTTCTGCTGCAACAGCATGACCTTCTGGAGGAGTGCGGGCTGGAGTGAATTCTGTGTGCGCCGGAGTGCCGCGGAAGCGGCCGAATATGGAGTTGTGATTGCAGGAGTGGAAAAAATGACACCGCCGGATATGGATTTTGTAAAACTGCCGAAAACCGATCTGCATGTTCATCTGGAGGGGACGCTGGAGCCGGAAATGCTTTTCCGACTCGCCCGGCGCAACCGTGTTCCCCTTCCGTGGCGCGATCCGGAGAGTCTGCATGAAGCGTGCAAATTCCGCGATCTGGCCGGCTTTCTCGCCATCTATTACAAAGGTTGCGAAGTGCTGGTGACCGGCGAGGACTTCTACGATCTCACCCGGGCCTATCTGGAACGGGCGGCGGCGGACGGGGTCGTTCACACGGAGATCTTTTTCAACCCGCAGGTGTTTCGCGGCCGCGGGACGCCGCTCGCCGCCATCATGGAGGGGGTGTTGAGCGCCATTCGCGATATGCGCGACCGCATCTCCTGCCTGTATATGGGGACGGTCATGCGCACCCGTCCGGTCGAGGAGGCGTTGCAGGCGCTGGAGGAGCTCGCCCCCTGGTACAGCGAAATAGCCGCTTTCGGGATGGGCGGGGCGGAGCGGGGGAATCCGCCGCTCCGGTTCCGGCGCTACTTCGACGCCTGCCGGGAACGGGGATTCCGCACCTGCGTCCATGCCGGCGAGGAGGGACCCGCCGACTATGTGCGGGAAGCGCTCTCTCTGCCGGTTGACCGCATCGACCACGGCAATGCGGCGGCGGAGGATCCGGCGCTGTTGCGGATTCTGGCGGAAAGGCGGATTCCGCTGACGATGTGCCCGATCTCCAATTTGCGGCTGAAGGTCGTGCCGGATCTTGCCGCACATCCGCTCAAACGGATGCTGGCGCAGGGGCTGTGCGTCACGGTCAATTCGGATGATCCCGCCTATTTCCTCGGGTACGCCAGTGACAACTGGGCCGCCGTGTGCCGGGCGCTCCGGCTGACCCGTGCGGAGATTCTGCAGCTGGCGTTGAATGGGGTCGAAGCCTCTTTCCTGAGCGACGAGCGCAAAGCGGCTTTGCGGCAGGAGGTTATCGCGGCTCTTCCAGCTCCTCCGGACAGGGATCCGGCACGCCGAGGTATTTGAAGTAGTCGTGCCCCCAGTCGCTCATCGCGTTGACGATGGGAACCAGTGTCCGTCCCTGTTCGGTGAGGGCGTATTCCGTTCTGGGGGGGACGACCGGATACAGCTTTCTGCTGACAATACCGTCCTGAACCAGCTCTTTCAACTGCTGGCTGAGCATTTTCGCCGTGGCCTGCGGAATCGCTTTCTGAATCTCGCTGTAACGCATGATTCCGGCCACATTCAGATGCCAGATGATGATGGCCTTGTACTTTCCGCCCAGCACCGCCATCGTGGCCTCTACGGAGCAGTGAAAGGTAAGCGCCTTTTTTTTATCCATTTTTTCCCCGCGTTTCCGCCTGTTCGAATCTCGTTTCTTTAATATACATCATCTTGCAAAAAAGGCAATTCCAGTTGATTTTCTCTATAGTGATAAAAAAGATAGTATAGAACAAAATAGGTATTATAGTACAAAATAGTGCATTCTTGATATTTTGCAATTTCAGATTATATTAAAGTATCCTGTGCGGAAGGCCAGGAGAAGCGACGGTGAAGACCGCGCTGGAATGGATACAGGTTCCGATGGATGAAAGGAGTGCGCAACATGAAGAGAAAGATTGTGATCCTCAATGGGAGTCCCCGTCTCAACGGCAACACGGCGGCATTGATCCGGGAGTTTGTCCGGGGGGCGGAGGCCGCCGGCAACACGGTGGTCCGGTTCGATCTGGACCGGATGGCGATCCATGGCTGCAAGGGGTGCCTTGGCGGAGGAAAGAATCCGGACCAGCCCTGTGTGCAGAAGGACGACATGAATTTGATCTATCCGGAATACCGGAGTGCCGATGTGCTGGTGCTGGCGTCTCCGATGTATTACTGGGGGATTTCCGGTCAGCTGAAGTGTGCTTTCGACCGGCTGTTTGCGGTCACGGAGTCGGACCCCGAGTGGAAAACGCCGCACAAGAAGGCGATCCTCCTGATGGCGGCCGAGGGAACCGGGAAGGAGAACGAGGCGCCGGTGATCGATTACTACGAATCACTTCTGGGATTTCTCGGCTGGGAGAATCTGGGCAGCATCGTCGCCGGCGGCGTGCTGAAAGCCGGCGATATTGCGGGGCACCCCGAACTGGAGAAAGCGTTTGAACTGGGAAAAAGCATCTGCTGACAGGGAGGTTGCAAAATGAAAGTTCTGCTGGTCAACGGAAGTCCGCATCGTGAGGGCTGTATCCACACATCGCTCTCCGAAGTCGCCGGAGCTCTGGAGCGCAACGGCGTCGAAACCGAGATATTCTGGATCGGTAACCGGCCGGTGCAGGGGTGCATCGGCTGTTGGAGATGCCAGGAAAAGGGAGATGGGTGCGTCTTCAAAGACAAACTGTACACGGATTTTGTCGAGAAGATCAAAAATGCGGATGCCCTGGTGGTCGGTGCTCCGGTCTACTACGCCGGGCCTCCGGGGGCGCTCTGTGCGATTCTGGACCGGGTCTGTTTCTCGGCGTCGCGGTACTTCGTGCACAAACCGGCGGCCTGCGTGGTCAATTGCCGCCGGGGCGGCGCGAGTGCGACGTTCGACCGGCTGAACAAGTATTTCACGATTCTGCAGATGCCGGTGGTTTCCAGCCAGTACTGGAATTCGACGCATGGGTTCACGCCGGAGGAGGTGCGGCGCGACCTGGAGGGAATGCAGACGATGCGGACGCTGGGGAACAACATGGCGCACCTGCTGAACTCTCTGGAGAAAGCCGCTCTGCCGCTGCCGGAGGAGGAACCGCGCGTCGCCACAAATTTCATCTCCTGAACCGTTCCCTTCGAGTTGCCGGAAGCCGCTGAAAAATTCAACGACTTCCGGCGTTTTTTCTTTCTTTGCCGGGGCCGGATGCGGTGCGGTACATCCGGTTTTGTCTCCCGACTGCTGTTTTTGAAACGAGCGCCGGAGAAGCGCCGTCCAGAAAGGTCAGGCGTGAATCGTCGTCGGAACCGTTTCCACTTTTCCAGTCCGGCAGGAGAGGATTCCTGCGGAGAGCGCCAGCTGGGCCATCCGGTTCAGTT
>OIWQ01001052.1_pt1 | contig 34465 bp, 35 predicted proteins | sample 1587571 | NCBI WGS metagenome assembly OIWQ01 (sample SAMEA3888910, study PRJEB22519) | human gut metagenome | biome: human gut; feature: human-associated habitat; material: faeces | place: Denmark | collected 2010 | reverse complement strand
GGAGGAGGCACAGATTCCAGGCGGCGCGATTATTTTTGATAACCAGGATTTGCTCAGCCTGCCGGAGCGGCAAATGCAGCTGCTGCGCGGCAAGTCGGTTGCCATGATTTTTCAGGAACCGATGACCTCGCTCAATCCGCTGATGACGGTGGGCCAGCAGCTGGAAGAGACGCTGCAACGCCACGAAGTGCTGGGCCGCCATGAACGGCGCAGCCGGGTCAGCACGATGCTGGACGCGGTCAAAATCAGTCATGTGGAGAAGCGCCTGCAACAGTATCCGCACGAGCTTTCCGGCGGTATGCGCCAGAGGGTGATGATCGCCATGGCAATGCTGTGCCAGCCACAGGTGCTGATTGCCGATGAGCCGACCACGGCCCTCGACGTCACTATTCAGGCGCAGATCCTCGAGTTGATGCGCGAACTGCAGCAGGCGTTTTCCACCAGCCTGCTGTTGATCACCCACGATATGGGAGTGGTGGCAGAAATGGCCGATGATGTGCTGGTCATGAGTCACGGCAAAATCATGGAGCAGGCTCCGGCAAAAACGCTGTTTACCTCGCCGCAGGCGGCTTATACCCGCCAGCTGTTGCAGGCGGTACCGGTGCTGGGCCAGGCGCCCGCGCTGGCGCCGGTCGAGGCGACGCGACCGTTGCTCAGCGTCCGCGACCTCAGCGTGCGCTTTCCGGTGCGCGGCGACGGCCTGCGCGTGCGTCGCGAAGTCCATGCCGTCGATGGCGTCAGCTTCGATCTTTTCCCCGGCGAGACGTTGGGCATCGTCGGTGAAAGCGGCTGCGGTAAATCGACGACGGCAAAGGCTCTGATGAATATGGTGCCATTTAGCGGCAGCGCGCAGCTTAACGGACAGGAGCTGCACGGCCTGAAGGACGAGGCGTTAAGAGCGGTACGCCGCGATTTGCAGATGGTGTTTCAGGATCCCTGGGCGGCGCTCAATCCGCGCAAAACTATTTTCGACCTGGTTGGGGAGCCGCTGCTGATTCATGAGCAGATGCCCGCAGTACAGCGCACGGAGCGGGTGGCGCAGCTATTGCAGCAGGTCGGCCTGCCAGCGGAAGCGATGCGGCGTTATCCGCACCAGTTTTCCGGCGGCCAGCGCCAGCGCATTTGCATTGCCCGCGCGCTGGCGCTGAACCCGAAAGTGATCATCGCCGATGAATCGGTTTCCGCGCTGGATGTTTCAGTACAGGCGCAGGTGCTGACGCTGCTGGAAGATTTGCGTCAGCGCTATCGGCTCAGCTATCTGTTTATTTCCCATGATATGGCGGTGGTGGAGCGCATCTGCCACCGGGTAGCGGTGATGTTTGGCGGCCAGCTCGTGGAGATCGGCCCACGAGATCGAGTGTTGCACCATCCGCAGCATCCTTATACTCAGCACTTGCTCAGCGCCGTTCCTATACCTGACGTTCAGCAAAGACGGCAACCCCGAGCCACCAGCGCAATGCCGATAAGACCAGAACCGATCAAACCCATCGGCTATCAGAGAGTACCGCAGCGCTTTACCGATTTTGGCGACGGGCACCTCGTCGCCTGCTGAACAAAAAAGCATTCAAACCGGCGGATTTCCGCCGGTGGCAACACTGTTGCCACACAACTCGACGAGAGGCCATTAAACTGGAAAAGTTAGCACATAGCAGGACATAGAGCCGGTCTAATATGCCCTAAATGCAACGTACCGTATCTTTTATTGTTAGACAAAACCGGAGGTAAACATGCTTAAACCGTCTTCTCCCTAGTGGTGTGATCTCACCACGCGGGAATTCAGTAAACTGGATATGGCGAATATCGTCGCCGTACTACCTATTTGCGCCGTAGAACAACACGGACCTCATCTGCCGGTTCGGGTGTTTGCTGCCATTAATGCCAGCATTATTGAGCGAGCTGTAGAATTACTGCCTGCCAATTTACCGATGCTGGTGTTGGCCACTTTGCCTGTAGGTAAATCTGACGAACACCTAGCTTACCCTGACACACTTTCGTTGCCATATGATGTTCTGGTGAAAGTGTGTTTTGAAATGGCTAAAAGCGCCTGGCGCACAGGTATTCGCAAGATCGTTTTCTGGAATTCACAAGGCGGCCAGCCCTGATTGATGGAAATGGTTTGTCGCCAGCTGCGCATTGAATTGGAGATGTTTGCCGTCGGTGCCAGCTGCTTCCGCCCCAAGACCTCCGAGGTGTAAGGCGCGTTGAATATCGGGAAGAACCGGCCCGAGGCTCGTAATGGGGGCGCGCAGATTCGCGCCAATCAGCACAATCCTGACGTACAAGCCCCAGCGGGAAGTTGTCCTAGTGGGGTTGGAGGGGGAAAGCGCAGAAGACACGGCAACCTCATAACATCAACGAGCCACAAGTGACGTAGCCCTAAATAGATGCGCGGAATAGTAGATCACTGAAAGGGAACTCAGCCCGGATTGTGCGATCTGATCAATCGCCAAACCAACCAAAACCACCAACCGGACTGAGCGATGCCGATCATAGCACCAATACCCCGTGGCGAACGACGCCTGATGCAGAAAGCTATTCATAAAACGCGCGATAAAAATCATGCCCGCAGACTCACGGCCATGCTGATGCTTCATCGGGGTGAACGGGTCAGCGATGTTGCCAGAACTCTCTGTTGTGCCCATTCATCCGTTGGTCGCTGGATTAACTGGTTTACGCACTCAGGTATTGAAGGCCTGAAATCCTTACCCGCAGGGCGCTCCCGACGCTGGCCTTTTGAACATATCTGCACCCTGTTACGTGAGCTGATAAAGCATTCTCCCGGCGATTTTGGTTATCAACGTTCACGCTGGAGCACCGAATTACTGGCATTAAAAATCAATGAGATAACCGGTTGCCAGTTACATGCAGGAACCGTTCGCCGCTGGTTGCCATCTGCGGGGCTTGTATGGCGCAGGGCCGCGCCAACTCTGCGTATCCGTGACCCACATAAAGATGAAAAGATGGCGGTAATCCACAAAGCACTGGATGAATGCAGCGCAGAGCATCCGGTATTTTATGAAGATGAAGTGGATATCCACCTTAATCCTAAAATCGGTGCGGACTGGCAGTTGCGCGGACAGCAGAAACGGGTAGTGACGCCGGGGCAGAACGAAAAATACTATCTGGCCGGCGCACTGCACAGTGGCACGGGTAAAGTCAGCTACGTGGGCGGCAACAGCAAAAGTTCAGCGCTGTTTATCGCTCTGCTGAAACACCTGAAAGCCACTTACCGGCGGGCGAAAACAATCACGCTGATCGTTGATAACTACATTATCCATAAAAGCCGCGAAACACAGCGCTGGTTGAAAGCAAATCCCAAGTTCAGGGTAATTTACCAGCCGGTTTACTCGCCGTGGGTGAATCATGTGGAACGGCTATGGCAGGCACTTCATGACACGATAACCCGTAATCATCAGTGCCGCTCAATGTGGCAGTTACTGAAAAAGGTCCGCCATTTTATGGAAACCGCCAGCCCATTCCCCGGAGGAAAACATGGTCAGGCAAAAGTGTAGCGGTATTAGGCGCAGCTATTTAGATGTGTTATGAGTTTAACCATGTAAAGTGGAGGCTGCTCTAAGAAAATCTTAACTTATCCACATCAACCATGAGCCTATTTTTCCGGCATTACGCTGCGCCATCCCATGTCACCATCAGTCATCAACATATTCGAGTGCTGTGCGTTGTGTCAGGCGAGTAATCAACTCGCCAGCGCCGATACCGGTATGACGGGCGATGCGTTCCACCGGCAGTTCCTTGCCCCAAAAAATGACTTTATCTCCCACCTGATCCAGAGCCTTGGGACCGAGATCAACCGTGACCATGTCCATGGAAACCCGGCCAGCCAACGGTACTTCCCGGCCATTGACAAGCACAGGTGTGCCGTAAGGCGCGCTGCGGGGGTAGCCGTCGCCGTAGCCCATTGCTACCACACCGAGGCAGGTATCGCGCGTGCTGGTCCAGTCACCGCCATAGCCCACAGGTTCGCCTGCCTTATGCTCGCGTACTGCGATAAGGCAGGATGTCAGTGTCATGCAGGGTTCAAAGCCGAAGTCCGCAGCATCCTGAGTTACTATCGGTGACACGCCGTACAGGATGATACCGGGACGAACCTGGCCGCGATGGGCCTGTGGCCACAGAAGAATACCACTAGAGGCAGTGATGGATTGTACGCCGGGCTTACACTGGACGAATGCGTCGAAGCATTCCAGCTGACTGTGTGTGGTTTCTTCCTCAGGTTCGTCCGCACGGCAGAGGTGACTCATGATGTTGACTGGTTGCACTACGTTGCGGCAGTTGCACAGCCTCTGATAGAATTCCTCAGCCAGGTCTGGACGGATGCCCAATCGATGCATGCCGGTATCCAGCTTCATCCACACCGTAATGGGGTGGGGCAGAACGGTCTGTTCAAGTGCGAAAAGCTGTTCAATATTATGCACGACGGTTTCAAAGTGATTCTCGGCCAGCAAAGGAAGCTCGTCTTTGGATAAGAATCCTTCCAGCAGCAGAATGGGTTTGGTGATGCCTTCCTGGCGCAGCACAAGCGCTTCCGACAGGCGGGCGACACCGTAACCGTCAGCATCCTTCAGGGCGAGGGCGGTTGCCAGGGCACCGTGGCCGTATGCGTTAGCTTTTATTACGGCGATTAATCGACTGTGTGGCGCCAGACGTCGCACCTGCTGCAGGTTGTGGCGTAAGGCACAACGGCTTATGACTGCGGTTGCTGTTTTCATTTCAAATCCTTATTGCTGACTCAACGTTGTATTGTGGTCTCACGTTGTTGTCGAAACGCGGCCATGACTTTTCGTGATTAATTTGCAGGTTGTTCAGTCCTATATATTCATATACGGGACTGAACAGTTTATTCATGGTCTATTCAGCAATAATGTTTCTATTAAAATACTGAGTTGAAAGTTTCAGTAGAGTTCCATCTTTTTTCATTTCATTCAGAGCATTATTTACCTGCTGCTGCAACTCTGTATCTTTCTGACGTAACCCCATACCAGTACCTTGTCCCAATGTGACAGGGTCTTTCAGTGAATCGCCGGCAAAGCTGAATTCTTTACCTTCATCTTTACTTAGAAATGCCTGCTGTGCTGTCTGTGATTCCTGAACTGCGCCATCCAGACGACCAGCGGATAAGTCCATGAATACCTGGTCCTGGTCCTGATAGGTAACGACATTTACTCCAGCGTTGGCCCAGTGCGCTTTAGCATAATCTTCTTGTGTCGTGCCCTGTTGCACGCCTACACTTTTACCTTTGAGACTTTCCACTGTCGGTAGTAATCCGGAGTTTTTCCTGGCGACCAGTTGGATCGGCATAATATAAATGGGATTGGTAAAGGAGATACTTTTCTGTCGTTTTTCTGTGATGTTCATTGATGAGTTGATGATGTCAATTTTTTTACTTACTAACGCGGGAATAAGTCCGTCAAAAGACATCTCCACCCAAACGCAATTAGCCTGAATTCGCTTACAGACTTCGTTGCCGATATCAATATCGAATCCAACCAGCTTGCCGTCAGGGGTTTTGCTTTCAAATGGCGCATAGGCCGGACTCAGACCGAGTTTTACTGTTTTCTGTTCTGCAGCATGAGCTGTGTTCAACATCATCGTCAGGGCAATTGCACCTGCCACAACCGTCATTGTCATATTCATATCGCTACTCTCTCATTATTTAGAATAATACTTTCCCCGCTGAGAACTGCGTGCACAGCGGTAGCTGGCCTTAGCTGAATCAAAGGCGCATTGATGCCTGTCTGACCTGTTTTGATTTGAACCGGATTAATTGATATCAGAACTTACTATTCCTCCTTTTTATAACTGAACATATACCTGTCATCCTTCCGGTTGCAGGGGGGTTGGCTGCAACCCGAAATCTATGGGGTCTGTTTATTTCATTATTTCAGCGCACCGGATAAAAACTGACGAAGGCGCGGGCTTTGCGGGTTGCCAAATACCCCGGACGGAGGCCCTTGTTCTTCGATTTTTCCCTGATGCAGAAAGATCACCTGACTGGATACGTGACGTGCAAACTCCATTTCGTGGGTGACAACCACCATGGTTTTTCCTTCTTCTGCCAGCTGCCTCATGATTTTCAGCACTTCCCCCACCAGTTCCGGGTCCAGTGCCGAAGTGGGTTCGTCGAACAACAACACTTCCGGCTCCATCGCCAGAGCCCGGGCAATGGACACTCGCTGCTGTTGTCCCCCGGAAAGATTGGCCGGATATTTACTTTGCGCCCGTTCGTCAATGCCCACCTTGGACAGATATTTCATCGCCCGTTCCCGTGCGGATTCCTTACTGAGCCCTAACACGCGAACAGGGGCTTCCATCACATTTTCCAGCACGGTCAGATGACTCCACAGGTTGAAGTGCTGAAATACCATGGTCAGGCTGGTTCTCAGACGGCGTAGCTGATTTTTATCTGCTACCTTAAGTTGCCCGTCTTTGTCCCGTACCAGGTGGATCATCTCGTTATTCACGCTGATGGAGCCTTCGCTGGGTTTTTCAAGAAAATTGATACAGCGCAGGAAGGTACTCTTACCGGAGCCGGAAGAGCCGATAATGCTGATCACATCACCAGCCCTGGCTTGCAGGGAGACTCCCTTCAGCACTTCGTGCTCTCCGTAGCTTTTGTGCAACTCGACGACGTTTAATTTAGTTTCTGACATATGGATTACTCACTTTGCAGGCGAATGGGTCAGGTGTGACAACCAGCGTTTTTCCGCTTTGCGGAACAGGCTTATCAGCACAAATGAAATCATCAGGTACAGTGCCGCAGCGATACCGAAGGCGGTAAACGGTTGATAGGTGGCGGCATTGATGTCACGGGCGATTTTCAGCAGGTCCGGCACGGTAGCGGTAAAAGCCAGCGAGGTGGAGTGCAGCATCAGGATCACTTCGTTGCTGTACGCCGGCAGAGCGATACGCAACGCGGCGGGCAGGGTCAGGCAGCAGTACATTTTTGCTGGCGAGAAGCCATAGGCCCGCGCCGCCTCAATCTCGCCGTGATTCACTGCCCTGATGGCGCCCGCGAAAATTTCCGTGGTGTAGGCACAGGTGTTCAGCATGAGCGCCAGAAGGGTGCAATTGAGGCCGCTGCGGAAAAATGCATTCAGCAGTTCGCTGCCTTTCACCACTTCCAGGGTATACACGCCGGTGTAGAGCACCAGTAACTGAACATAGAGCGGCGTGCCGCGGAACACGTAAGTGAACAGCCAGATGGGCAGCGCGATAAATTTATTGCTGGATACCCGTCCAACAGCCAGGAGCAGCGCCAGTGCCCCGCCCAGAACTACCGAGATAACCAGCAGCCACAGGGTCATCGCCACGCCGGTAAAGCGATAGCCGTCAGTCCACAGCAGGGCGCGCCCGTATTCGTGGAGGATATCCATCATAATGCGGCCCTCTTCACGCCCACGGTGTAACGTCGTTCCAGCCACCACAACACGACATTGGATAATGTGGTGAAGAACAGGTATACCGCGGCGCAGACCAGTGCGAAGTAAAACGGCTGCCAGGTACTTTTCCCGGCCAGTTGAGTGGCTTTCACCAGGTCTTCCAGACCGAGCAGTGACACCAGGGCAGTGGCTTTGATCATGACCTGCCAGTTATTGCCGATGCCGGGCAGTGCGTAGCGCATCATCGCCGGAAACAGAATGTACTGAAAACGCTGCCTCCTGGCGAAGCCAAAGGCATCCGCTGCCTCAAGCTGCCCCCAGGGTACGGCCATAAAAGCGCCGCGGAAGGTTTCAATGAAGTAAGCCCCGTAGATAAAGGCCAGTGTCAAAATGCCGGCCACCATTGGATCGATGTCCATCTGGCTCAGCCCGAAGACCTCGGTGAATTTGTTAAAAGCAATCTGAAGTCCATAAAAGATCAGCAGCATAAGGACCAGATCCGGCACGCCCCTTATCAGGGTAGTGTAGGCCGACGTCAGTTTTACCACTGAAACGTTTTTCGACAGCTTTCCGGCAGCGCCCAGCATACCGATCGCCACCGCCAGTACAGCAGAACTCAGGGCGAGCTCCAGGCTGGTTAGCGCCCCCCGGAAAATTAGTACACCAAAACCATGCAGCATTGTCTTTGTCTCCGCGTAACGAAAATGTCATTGTTGTTTTTATCCGGCAACGGATCACCGGAGGCGTTTTATGTCCCGGTTTCCTCTGCCAGCAGTAAACCGGCGCGTAATCCGACGGTGACGTTGGGATTGGGAAACAGTATCCATTCGGTGCCGTGTTCCACCCGCCAGCATTCTCCTGGCAGCTCGCCGATCAGGGTGCCGGCCGGGAGTGGGGTGAAGTTCGGAACGTCAGCGTCCAGATGAAAACACAAGAGCTCGCTGTGTTTAATCAGCGACCGGTTTACCCTGAAATAACGCATGGGGTTGCCAGCACGAACCGGCAACGGCGCGTCTCCGATCAGGGCGCGCAACATGCTATCCACCGCACCAAACGAGCTGAGATCGTTCTCGCCAAAGCGCCGGGCGCCCCCTAGCTCAAGCGTGCAACTGTCTGCCCGTAGCTGTTCACTGGTGAAATGGCTGAAGGTGGCACCCGGTTCGGTATGTTGGACCAGCGCATCCAGACCGGCAGCATCCAGTGCCCTAAGCAAGGCCGCGCTGCCGTGGCGGGTCTGAAAAGGCAGCAGGCCGAAGCGCGGCAGGTGTGAAGCATGTCGGGTGGAGTGAAGATCGAAGTGCCAGCGTTCGATGTTGTCGCTATCGCTGTCCCGGGTGAAGAAGTCGGTCACGGTCTGCTCCAGCTCCTGGGCGCGTGCCGACTCTTCCCCACTAGGATATTGATGATGACGGCTGGAGAACAGGCGGTTGAGATCGTGAGTCAGGTAGCGTTGTCCGGCGCGGATGGCCGGTGGATTGCCGTACAGTACCAGCAGACGAGCGGCAAGCGGTAATCTACCCGCCAGCAGGTCATCTACTATCGCTGCAAGCAGTTCTACCGGGGCGGTTTCATTGCCGTGGATACCTGCCGACAGCACGATAGCGCGCTGGTAACCGGTATGGGGAACCAGCTCCAGTATTCCTTCCCCCCGCCAGTGCCAGGATAAGTTTTTTCCACCCTCACTGCGAACGTCCGGTACCATGCCACGAAGCGTCAGATCTAAAAAATTATTCATCATGCTTCTCTGTTCCCGCTCTGCGCATCATTAAGGTTGAGCCCTGGCGGCAAGGTGGCGGGCAGCGTCAGCGCTGCGCTTTCCAGCGAGGCCATCGGCCAGGCGCAGTAGTCGGCGGCGTAGAAGGCGCTGGCGCGATGGTTGCCCGAGGCCCCCACTCCGCCGAACGGCGCGGCGCTCGATGCGCCGGTCAACGGCTTGTTCCAGTTGACGATTCCGGCGCGCGCTTCCATCAGCAAGCGGTCGAACAGCGCCCGGTCTGGCGACACCAGCCCTACAGCCAGCCCGAAGCGAGTGTGGTTGGCGAGACGCAGCGCATCATCGAACTCGTCATAGCGCGTCACGCAGGTCAGCGGACCGAAATACTCTTCGTCCGGCACGCCATCGACGCCGGTGATATCGAGGATGCCCGGCATCAGCAGCGCGTTGTTATCCTCCGGCCGGGTCATCGCCAGCAGCGGCGTCGCGCCCAGTTCCAGCAGTGCCTGCTGTACCGCCATCATGCGTTCCGCCGCTTGCGCGGAAATTACCCCGCCCATAAACGGCTGCGGCTCCGCGTCCCAGCGACCAGCGCGCAGGCGACCCGCCACGGTGACCAGCCGTTGCAGGAATGCGTCGCCCGCCGCGCCGTGCTTGACCAGCAGACGACGGGCACAGGTGCAACGCTGCCCGGCGGAGATAAAGGCGGACTGGATAGTCAGGTTGACCGCCGCGTTCACGTCGGTAACCTCATCGATAATCAGTGCGTTGTTGCCGCCCATCTCCAGCGCCAGAATTTTTTCCGGCTGACCGGCCAGTTGGCGGTGCAGCTGGTAGCCGGTACCGGCGCTGCCGGTGAACAACAGGCCGTCGATCGCCGGGCTGGCGGCCAGCGCCACGCCAGTGTCCCGTCCTCCCTGCACCAGATTCAGCACGCCCTTCGGCAGTCCGGCTTGTTGCCACAGCTTAACTGTCTCTTCAGCGGTGAACGGCGTCAGCTCGCTTGGTTTGAACACCACGCAGTTACCCGCCAGTAGTGCGGGGACGATGTGGCCGTTAGGCAGGTGTCCGGGGAAATTGTAGGGGCCAAACACCGCCAGTACTCCGTGCGGACGATGCCGCAGCGTGGCCGCGCCGTCGGTCATCGGGGTATGGCTGTCGCCGGTGCGCTGCTCAAGGGCGCGTAGCGAGATGTCAACCTTGCCGATCATCGACTGCACTTCAGTCAGCGTTTCCCAGCGCGGCTTGCTGGTTTCGCGGCTGATGACTTCCGCCAGTTGCGCCTTGTGTTGTTCCAGCAACGTGGCGAAACGCTCAACCACAGCCGTGCGCTGCCCCAGCGTCAGCCGCGCCCACACGGGGAACGCCGTGCGCGCCGCATCACAGGCGTCGGCGATGTCTGCCGAATCCGCCGCCCGGCCCCGCCACAGCGGCTGGTTATCCAGCGGATCGGTCTTGATAAATTCAGCACTGCGGCCATGCCGCCACTGACCTGCGATATAGAGTGAAGGATGCAACATTTACAGGTTCTCCAGCGGATTGAGGGAAACCACCCGAACGCGATCGCCTGTCTTGATTTCCAGCGCATCCGCTGTGGACGGCGTCAGGTACAGAACGCCTTCGGGAGAAAAATGGCCGGGTGCTAACGTCGCGCGATAGTTGAGGTAGCGATCATTGGCGACCAGCAGCGTGGAGTCAGGTGTCGATACTGGCGCTTCGTTGGTCGACACCGTGACTTTGCGGCTTTCTTTTACTACCCGCAGTTCGTCCAGTTCCGCCTCAAGCGTGGCGCCGCCGTCAAAGATGTCCACGTAACCGCGGTGGCGCAGCCCTTCGGTCTCCAGCAGTCGGCGGGCCGGAACAGTATCCGGGTGAACCTCCCCAATCACGGCTCTGGCTTCTTCGGGGAGAAAATCGATATACAACGGATACCGGGGCATCAGCTCGGCGATAAATGCTTTCTGGCCGATACCGGTCAGGTAGTCGGCGTGGGCGAAGTCCATGGCAAAAAATCGGTTGCCGAGCCCCTCCCAGAACGGTGAACGTCCGTTGCTGTCACTGTAGCCGCGCATTTCCGCCACTACGCGCTGGGCGAAGCAGTCGCGGAACGCGGCAAGAAACAGAAACCGTACTTTGGAGAGTAATTTGCCGTTATGGCTATGCCGCCACTCCGGGTCGAGATACAGCGTGCATAATTCTGTACAACCTGTATGGTCATTACTGAGAAATAATATTTGATGCGAACTGTACACGTTCAGTGAGGTGCTGGCGTGCACAAGTGGCGCAACCCGGAAGTTGTACCAGGGTTCGTGTAACCCCACGGCAACTTCGAGGGCACTGATGCCCACGACACGGCCGCTATCTGTGTCTTCCAGCACAAACAGGTAACCCTGTTCACCACGGGGGCGCAGGCCCTGCCAGGTTTCCTGAGAACGAGTGATGCGCCCGGCCAGAATATCTTCATTTTGCGGCAGGGAAGTGAGTCCGACACCGGCTTTGCCGGCCAGTGCCATCAGTGCAGGCAGATCGCGGGACTCAACGGGACGAATAACCATCATCGTGCATCACTCCCGGTTGCGGCGGCGAGGCGTTCCGCGGCGTGGGCAAACCGGGCCAGCCCCTCACGCACATCGGCCTCGGGGATGATCAGCGAGGGGGCAAAACGCACCACTTCGGACCCGGCGATTAGCGCCATCAATCCCTCTTCTGCGGCATAGCTGGTGAGCCGTTTAGCCTGACCGGCGAAGGCCTGATCCATCACGCAGCCGATCAGTAATCCACGGCCGCGGATCTCGCTGAACAGCGGGAATCTGGCGTTAATCTCTTGTAATCCTTCGATAAACCAGTGGTGGCGTAGGGCCACGCCGTCCAGCACCTCAGGAGTATTAATCAACGCCAGTACCGTACCGGCAACGGCGCTGGCTAAGGGGTTACCACCCCAGGTAGTACCATGTGTGCCTGCGCTGAAAGCGGGGGCAAACCGATCGGTGGTGAGCATGGCACCGATCGGAAATCCGCCGCCCAGTGCTTTGGCGCTGGTCAAAATATCTGGTGTGACGCCGTATTCCATATACGCGTACAGCGCGCCGGTGCGGCCGACGCCGGTCTGTACCTCATCAAAAATCAGCAGCGCACCGTGGCGGTCACACAACTTACGCAGCCCTTGCAGGAAAGCCGTGTCCGCAGGCAGCACGCCGCCTTCGCCCTGAATCGGCTCGACGATCACGGCACAGGTCTGGTCGTCGATCGCTGCTGCAGCTGCGGCAAGATCGTTGAACGGTACATGCTCGATGCCGCCCGGCAGCGGCGAGAAGTCTTTCGCGTATTTCGGCTGACCGCCCACGCTGACGGTAAACAGCGTACGGCCGTGGAAGGCGTTGCAGAACGCCAGAATGCGGGTTTTGTTCGGCACACCGCTATCGCAGGCCACTTTCCGCGCCAGTTTCAGCGCAGCTTCGTTGGCTTCCGCACCGGAGTTGCAGAAGAACGCCTTGTCGGCAAAGGTGGCGTCAATCAGCTGTTTCGCCAGCCGCAACACTGGCTCGTTGGTGTAGCCATTGCCCAGATGACAGACGCTGGCCGCCTGGGTTTGCAGAGTCGCCAGCAACTGAGGATGAGCATGCCCGAGTGCATTCACCGCGATACCGCCAGCGAAATCGATATACTCTTTTCCGTTCTGGTCCCATACACGGGAGCCTTGCCCGCGTACGGGAATGAACGGGGCAGGGGAATATACCGGAACCATATATCTGTCAAAATCTTCGCGGTGTACCGCATTCGCATGCTGGGACATAAGACCTCCTGGCGATTAAACGTGAAGTGATAAACGGCTAAGGTTTTCACTATTCATAATTAAGAGCATCGGAATTACGACAAAAATGCATATCAAAAAATAATGCATGCCGTGCTTGCAAATAAAAAACAATATGCACTACAATGGATCTCACTGGTGGTGCAATGCACCAAAATGAATCACCTAAGCAGAAATATAACAAACCACTAAAAGACTCTGTTTTTTGTCAGCATTGCACGAAAGACTTATTTGTAAAAAATAATGTATGACTGTTAACCCCTGGATTTAAATACAGGAGTCAACTCATGACATGCTTTGTTGCATGTGTACAAAATATGGCGATATTTCGCCATTTTTTAACACGAGTATTTTTTTCTAACGCCGTGGGCTGAATATTTCACCAACCATACATCTCGCCCCGCCACCGCCGAGTTGTTCAATAATATCCAGAGACGGAGCGACAATAGTAGCGTAATCTGAAAGAATATGCCGCTGAGAGTAAGTAAACGCCTGCCACGCTCTCTTTGACATCGCCAGAACGGGATGGCCATTATTTTCGGCATGCAATTCGATAATGTTTCCGCAGAAGTTTTCTGTCTGTGTCAGGGTAATATCGATAATTTCTTTACCTGCCTGACGTAGCCCTTTATAGAGTACGGCGGCTTCCTGACGGTTTCTGATCGCTTCAAAGCAAACCACCGCATATTTTTTGCCGATGCTCATCATTACATTGGTGTGATAAATCGGTTGTTGTCTGCGGTCGTCAGCATTAAACCACATTGCGCGGTAACCGGTAATTTCTTCTACCGACGTCATGACATGCGGCGAACTTCGCGAAGAGCGACAAATCCAGGCGATTTTATTCTCGTGATCGCACACCATCGACCCCGTGCCTTCAAGAAATTCCCCTTGTTGCTCAAACGCGGAAAGATCAATGACCTGGTTAATCGTGAATTGTTCTGACAGTGTGGCGATCAGTTCAGGATTTCGTTCTTTGCGACGATTTGGCGCTTCCATTGGGTAGAGGATGGCCTCGCCCTGATGACCCAGCGTCAGCCAGTTATTGGGGAACAACGAATCAGGGGTATCCGTTCCCGTGGGATCGTCGAAAACATGTACGTCGATACCCGCTTGTTGCAGGGTGTCGACATAGCGGGTGAATTCGGCAAGCGCAAGGGATTGTGCTGCATCAGGGATTTGCGCGGTCTGCTGGAAATAATTTGTGACGGCGGTTTCCTGATTAACGGTAAAGGAAGCGGGACGAACCATGAAAATACGACTGGTTGTTTGCATTTTTCACCTGGGCTGACAAGGGTTATTTGATACAACTGAACAAATCACGAGGATCGGCAGGCTGTGGCACTAACTCGATTTTTTCACCAATACGATATTTTTCAGACAGATGCCTGATATAGCGCAGGGTGGAAAAATCTTCGATGGCAAATCCCACTGAATCGAAAACAGTCAGCCCGTGCTGGAAATCACTATTATTAACATTACCGTTAATAATTTTCCAGAGTTCGGTAACAGCGAAACTGGCTGGCATATTTTGAATTTCACCTTCAATTCTGCTTTGAGGCTCATATTCAACCACTACTCTGGCACGGTTAATGACATCGGGATGAATTTCCGTTTTACCGGGGCAGTCACCACCGACAGCATTTATATATACATTGTCGGATATCATACCGGGCGTGATAATGGTGGCATTCTTTTTGTCCGCAGTGATCGTGGTGATAATATCCACGCCTTGAACTGCTTCTGCCACCGAATCGGATATGTGTAGATGAATCGCCTGATACTCTGTAAGATTATTTTTTAGTTTTTCAGAAGCTCTGGGATCGATATCGTAAAGACGGAAGTGATTAATGCCGAGCAACGTGTGGAATGCCAGAATCTGGAATTCGCTTTGTGCACCGTTCCCAATCACTGCCATGGTTCTAACATGATGTGGCGCAAGATATTTTGCGGCCAGTACTGATGTGGCAGCAGTACGTAACGCAGTAGCTAGCGTAAGTTCACTTAACAGCAAAGGGTAACCTGTGTCTATTTCTGCGAGTGCCCCAAATGCCATAACCGTCAAATTATTTTTATCCGCGTTCGACGGATGCCCGTTAACGTATTTAAATCCATAGAGGCTTTTACTGGCAGTTGGCATCAGTTCAATAACGCCCAGCGCTGAATGATTTGCGACACGTGGGCATTTCTGAAAATAAGGCCAGGACCGATAATCATCCTCAATAAACCCCGTAAGTTCAGTAATGAATTGCTGCACGCCGGTTTTTCTGACCAGTTGCTGCATATGTGAAATATTAATGAAAGTTGTCATCATTTTTTCTCAGTTTTGGTTAGCATTCAGAATAACGATCATTATGTCAGGTGCACAGTTGACAAAATGAATCAAATTGCATTAATTTTTAGCAAATGTTGTATTGCCATGGAGCAATTTGTTTATGGGTGACATTGATCGTAAGATCCTCACATTGTTAAGAGATAACGCTCGAATCCCTGTTAGCGAAATTGCCGCGCTTATCGGTGTATCGCGTGCGACTGTGCAGAAGCATCTTAACCAGATGGAATCGAATGGCACAATCTGCGGCTATACTGTGCTCACGCGGCAGATACCAGAGACGAATCTCATCAGGGCATGGATGAGTATTGCAATTGAAGGCAACAAAGCGCCAAAAATTATCCAGCAATTGCAGGGAGAGCCGGCGATAGCGACTCTGCATAAAACCAATGGTCGCTGGGATATCCTGGTAGAAATTCATACCCGCAGTCTTGAAGAGTTTGACAAGATTTTAGGGGGGATTCGGCGCATCCCTGGGGTGGCAAATACAGAAACAAGTATTCTTCTTTCTACTCGTAAAATGTGATACTGGTTTAGAATATATCCCTGTCAAAAACCATATTTGGACTAAATTTTCATCCTAAAGCGGGTCACGGATACGCAAGGTTGGTGCGACTCTGCGCCAGACTAATTCAGCCAATAGCAACCAGCGCCTGAGCGTTCCAGCATGTAACCTGCATCCGGTTATATCTTTGATTTTTATTGCCAGTAGCTGTGTACTCCAGCGTTAACGTTGGTAACCAAAGTCGCCGGGAGAATGCCTTATCAGATAACATAACAGGGTGTAGATATACGGGGTTTGAGGGCCAATGGAACGAAAATGTACGTTAAGGAGATAATTCATTGTTTAAATAGAAATTTAATGTCCTCATTTCTCCCTTCAGAATATCCTCCGGTAGCGTGAACGTATAATGCCCCAGCATATTGATATGCCCGTGCATCAGTGGGGATAACCGGGCGATATCTTCATCCCCGGTTTCTTCTCCATGACTGCGCATCCAACTCAGTGCTTCCTGCATATAAAGCGTGTTCCACAGTACCACTGCGTTAGTGACCAGGCCCAGTGCGCCCAGTTGATCTTCCTGCCCTTCACGATAGCGCTTTCTGATCTCACCGCGTTGCCCGTAGCAAATCGCTCGCGCCACAGCATGGCGGCCTTCTCCCCGGTTGAGCTGTGTCAGGATCCGCCGACGATAATCTTCATCATCAATATAATTGAGAAGGTACAGCGTTTTGTTGACGCGCCCCACTTCCATAATCGCCTGCGCCAATCCTGATGGGCGCGAGCTTTTGAGCAAAGAGCGAATGAGTTCTGAAGCATGAATGGTACCCAGCTTCAGCGAACCGGCGGTTCGCATCATCTCATCCCACTGGTTCTCTGCCTTCGACAGATCTGCACATCCTCGCGCCAGCGCATCCAGTGCACCGTAGTTTGCAGATTTATCCACTCGCCAGAATATCGCTTCGCCAGCATCGGCAAGCCGGGGTGAAAACTGATATCCCAGCAGCCAGAACAGGCCAAAAATAATATCGCTGGTACCAGCTGTGTCTGTCATGATCTCAACCGGATTCAGCCCAGTCTGCTGCTCCAGAAGGCCTTCCAGCACAAAAATGGAATCACGTAATGTGCCGGGGACAACGATGCCGTGGAATCCAGAGTACTGATCAGAGACGAAGTTGTACCAGGTGATGCCACGCCCGGAACCAAAATATTTTCTGTTAGGCCCAGAATTGACGGTTTTCACCGGCGTGACAAAGCGCATGCCGTCGGCTGACGCCACTTCGCCACCGCCCCAGCGCCCGGCAAGCTCCAGCGTAGACTGAAAATCAACCAGACAGGCATTGGCGCTGACCAGTGTTTCTGCCCGGAGGTAATTCTGTTTCACCCAACTGAGACGGTGGCGGGTCAGTGCCGGTATATTGTGCTTTATCAGCGGTTCCAGTCCGATATTGCAGGCTTCAGCCATCAGGGCCGCACACAGGCTGACGTGCAGATCCTGCGCCCGTGCTCCGGACTCACTGACATGCATAAATTCCCGTGTAAATCCTGTTCTGGCGTCTATTTCAAGCAGTAATTCCGTCAAATCAACCGGAGGAAGCAACTGTCTGACCCGACTGTTGAGACAAAGCAATGACTGTGGCTCCTCCAGTTTCTCCAGGCTACTAATGGTCAGGGAAGGATATTTACCGTCATTGCAAACATGGACTTCCGCATTCCCTTCAAATCGGGATGCGACGGCTTTCCAGGTCTCATCCAGCTGAACGGCCAGTTGCTGCACGCCTTTATGCCCATCGGTGGGATGTCCCAGCGCACGACAGACGGGGATACGCTGAGCTTGCCACTCTTCACCCTGCAACAGCTTCTCACGGGGATCTCCCCAGCGATCGCTGTTTTCGAGCCAGATGTCCCGGCGGCGCAGTGCATCCTGAAGGCGTTCGAGCAGACACAGTGAGTAACCGGCGCGTTGTATCCGGCCTTCCGCATCGTACACGAGGCGTTTCCAGGGGCCGGTGATGATATGTTCAGGAGCATCATCGAGGATGCGCTTTTTCGAGCCGTTCAGTTCGGTCACATAATGAATCGCGGCCAGCGTATGTTCTCCTGCAGGCGCAGCGCGGAAATGCAGATCCCGCAATATGATAACGGTGTGTATGGTTTTAGGGATCGTATCATTAAAATATAACGATGGACTAGTTTACTGGATTAATATCATAAATCCGATTGCCATATACTCCACACTTCTCCAGCCAGGCATTGAGTTATCGTACATCACTATTTTAGTCTATGGCCTCATGTTTATCATAAGTCTGGTTTCAGCGCTGACCTTCAAAACAGAACCAGTGTGGAGTTCTCAATGACCATACCACTTTTAGAAATAAACTCCCTTAGCTTTTCATACAAAGGCCATCCTCCTGTATTCAATAATCTGTCGCTTGAAATAGAGCAGGGAGGACTGATAGGTCTGCTTGGTGAAAATGGGGCCGGGAAAACTACCCTCTTTAACATAATAAAAGGGGGGAGCGACAATTATGAAGGTTCTGTCAAACGTTACTTCACTGGTGGTGAAATGGTAAGTCTGCCTCAAGTGATAAATCTTTCCGGGACGCTTAGAAATGAGGAGGTTTTTGATCTAATTTGCTGTTTTAATAAATTGACCAAAAAGCAGGCGTGGGCAGAACTTAACAGTAAGTGGAATGATGATTTTTTTATCCGGTATGAAAAAATAAGACATAAAAGAACCTATACGGTAAGTTATGGTGAAAAACGATGGCTTATAATATCCCTGATGTTAACTCTCTGTAAGGATGCCCGTTTCTTTTTGCTGGATGAACCAACGGTTGGTATTGACATTCAATACAGAATGATGTTGTGGGATCTTATTAACGAAATTGCCGCTAATGGGAAAACTATTTTTTTCTCAACACATATATTTGATGAACTTACCAGAGGGTGTATTCCATTCTACATGTTGTCTAGGAATGGTATTAAGCACTATACTGATATGGATAATTTCATGCATGTAAACAACGAAAATACGCCAGAAAAGGCTTTTATCAAAGAAATTATGGGAGCTGAGGGTTGATTGATGGAGATTAATGGTAAAAAAATAACAAAAAGACAACTGAATGAAGTGAAAATATCGAATGCTAGCTACTATAATTGTATTTTTGAGCGTATTCAACTAGACAATATAAACCTTCGCGATTGTGAGTTTGAAAATTGCCTGTTTATAAACTGCTCATTAAAAACCTTGAGCCTCGATTTTTTTAAACTTATTGATTGTGAGTTTAAAAATTGTTTACTGCAGGGTGTGAACGTCTCTGATATTATGTTCCCCTGTACGTTTTCTCTTGATAATTGCGAAATGAGATTTATTGACTTAGTCGGTTTGCGATTGCAGAAATCAAGTTTTTTATTTACAAAGTTCAGAGATTGTTTATTTGAAGAAACTGATCTTCGTAAATCTGATTTCACCGGGTCGGAATTTTATAATACCGAATTCAGGCATTGTGATTTATCTCGCTGTGACTTTTCATTGACTGATGGCCTTGATATAAATCATGAAATAAATAAGGTTTCTTCTATGAAAATCCCTCAGGATGCCGGTTTTAAAATCCTTAAAAGGATGGGGGTTATTATTTCATGATTCCGGTTGAGTATTAATAATTTACTCAGTGCGATATTTATTAAAGTTATTTCATATTTCAACTATCGTCATAATTAGCGATATTAAGAATAGTAATTAACAAACCTAGGTAAATTATAAAAGTATTTCCATGTGAGATAGGGGAAATCTTATGTATTTAAAATCATATAGTTAGGTTTTTTAACGTACGTTTTGCTTCCATTGCCCCTCAACCCACTTAGTAGCCCCTAAAAAGGATCCATAAGAGATCCTTTTTAACAATTAAACCTTAACGTAAGTTTTCGTTCCACTGAGCGTCAGCCCCAAGTAAAAACATTTTAAATACAACATGTTAATACCATTATCGTACGTTTCCGTTCCGTTGGACCTCAAACCCCCTTGTCAGTTTGAAAGCACCCTTACCAAACAATCAGGGAAAAGAGTCATCGGTATGACAATTTTAGTGACGCTACAAGCCCAGCTCATTGTGGGAGAAGCACAGGTGATAAAAAGCCTGGCACCTGAGGGAATGCTGGCGGCCGTATTTGAAGACGACGGCCGGACCGGGTATTTCTATGCGCTCGATGAGTCCGTAGAAGGAAACCCGATTGCGCCGGTTGTCGAGAGGTTGAACGGTATTGAAGCGCACTTGGATCAGGAGCGGGCAGTACACCACCAGAAAACGCTGGAGCTGGAACGATCGCAGCCGCAAAAAGGTTTTGAGCTTGGAATGTAGCTAATAGACAAAAGGGAGGTGTTATGAAGTGTTTCTGGGTTTTCTCAGTTGCTTTAACTCTGTCGTTTACAGCCGTTGCTGCTGAGAAGAACGACAATGTTACGAATGTAAAACCGTCCACCGGTAGGGACTTATATCTTACTTGCAAAGGTTATCAGGTGAAGGGTTCATCTGTAATTAACATCGATAAACCTTCTTACCTTGAAGGGACAGGTGAGCAGGTTGAATTTGCAATCATTACTCCTAGTGGTACGTATGATGGACTTAAGGTTTTTTTGATTCATGGGGTTTTTCTCCTTTTGGATTGATTGAAAGTCATGTGATGCAGGAGCACTGGTCTTTAGTCCATGTAGGAGGGCGCGCTTCAGTTAAGGGGGACAAGATTGACTATTCATTTGTTGATAACCAGCCACAGACGGGAGATGGTTATCAACCCAAAACTGGGGTGTTCCTGTACGGCTGCATGACCTCGGATAAAAGGCCATCTTGGGTCGAAAAAATCTACTCAAGAACAGGCATGTTTCGAGGGGGCATAGAAGGCTAAAATACTGCGTACAGCATGAAAACCCATTAAAGAGAGTGTCAGCTCATTTTCGTGCATGGCTATTCAGTTACGCAAAATTTATTTGTCACGAACGGGGCGGTGCATCGGGTGGTTTGTTGCTGGTTTTACCTGACTGCCGCCCTGTTTGTGGCGAACCTGTCCGGAGCGGTCAAAGCTCACTAGGATTGTCTAATCACTGACTCGTTAGCATTGTCCTGATGTTGAAAAGCCCGCTTAGTGCCAACAGCGGAAGTTTAATATGAACTCTTATGCTAGATTACTCAGATTCTGACACAATAAATCTGGGGCTGCAAGGAGTTAAGGGTGGAAGCATTTACAGTACGGCGCATAATTGAGAGCGATCTGGATGATTTCAGGAAATTAAGACTGGAGGCTTTACGGCTTCATCCTGAGGCTTTGGTGCATCTTATGAAGAATGCAGCCAGAAGGCACTACAGTTCTTTGCAGAACAACTACGGACCAGTCATGTGTTCGGTGGTTTTGATGTTCATAACACTTTGCAAGGCATGATTGGCGTGAACAGAAGTCCGTTACCAAAGCTGAGTCATGTTGCGAATATCTGGGGAATGTATGTTCGTGCCGAGAGAAGAGGTTCCGGGCTTGCTGCCAGACTGATGGAGACTGCGCTGGAAGCCGCAAGTTCAGCCAAAACCGTAAAACTGTCAGTAGTTACAACCAACCGGGCTGCATATGCACTTTATCGCTCCTTCGGGTTCACCGAGTGGGTGACTGATACTGCTGCGCTATGCGTTGATGGGAAGTTTCATGACGAATTTCTGATGAGACGCGACTCGTAGCTATCTATGTCCGCTTTTCGCTCATAAAGAGCTACACTCACGGCTGTGAGCGTTACAGACAGTGTCTGTTTCAGGCCTTTGTCATTAAAAACGATTCCGGTCTTCAGGATCGCCCTGACAGCAGTATACCAGTTTCCGCATCACCATGCCGGCGGCCATCATTCCAGCCTTAACCTGCAGGCACATCTTGCTTCATGAAACTCAGGAAACAGACGGCAGAAGTTCAGGAGAGCTGCTGCCTACACTGAAACAATATTCCTCTGAAAGATTTTCTTTTCCTGATGATAAAAAAGGCGTTAACTGTGATAAGAACCAGACGTCTACAGCCTGAAACTAATCAGGGATGAGGAAAAGGAAATCATGCACTTTTGTATTAAAATATTCACTGCAGGCATTTTCACGTTAGCCAGCTTCAGCAGCGGGGCTTCAGCGGCTCCGGCTTCAGACGTAACACCACAGATGGCCTATGAAGATATATCCCGCTCCTTAACTGAGCTGGAGCCCGTTACCTTCCCGGCAAAAGCTGAAAAACATAAACTTTTAGTTTTTGTTGACAATCAGTGTGTTTATTGCAGCTATGTTGTGAAAAATATCAAAAAGTACACGGATGCAGGACTCACTATGTCGTTTGTGACTGTGGTGCCGTCATCCATCAAAGACTCAGTCATAGAAGATATGGGGAGAGTATGGTGTGCACCCGATCGCCAGAAAAGTTTTCAAAATGCCATGGCCGGTTTTTTGCCAGACAATGACAGTTCAGAGAAATGTAAAAATCTGGTGATTAAACAGTCTGAGCTTGCAGACCGACTCGGGGTTACCGCCACGCCTGCAATGGTTGTGCTGGAGCCGTCTGTCCATACTTTCCTTGGTAGCGTTTCTCCGGAAAAAATTCTCGCCGAACTCCGGTAAAGGGAAGGGGGTCGGCTCACTCTGCTTCAGTGGTGGTAGCTAATCACCACAAACTGATAGATACAAGGGAGGGGGTCGGTGAGGCAGAACCTGTCAAAACAGCAGCCGGCTGCGCCGGGCGACGGCGCCATTTGCCCGCGGCACTCCATGCCGCTTCAGCTGGCGCCTCCATGCCGCTGACGCGGCATACAGAAGACTGGCTGTGCACTGCTCGCCAGTCCGGGCCTGATGTTCAATCCAGGGTCTGCGGTTCCGGATAAAAGCCGCTTCCGGTTAAGATATATTCAGCTCCCAAAACAAAGGAAAAAACTCCCCAGTGAATCTGACAGAGAAATCGGCACATCTGGCGTGGTGCGCCCTCGTGGCGCTGGCATTAGCCAGGCAAAACGGTGGCGTGGTGTCACCAGTACAGGAAAATATCTTTCTCACCCGCTGGCTGGCGACCGCTCTGAGGCAACGTCGTTTTTCGCGCGATGTCGCTCCCGACATCGAGTGGCTGCTTAAACAGTGCCGTCAGCTGGGCGTCAATGCGCAGCTGGCCAGTAAGCTGAATTACCTGTGGCATTCCTGCACCGGCGAGCTGTCTGAGCAGAATGAGCTGTTCCGGCTGAACCATGCGCTGGAGACAGCGAAGGCTATGAGCTGGAATTATCGTGTGTTAAGCGATCGGGAATGGTCCGACCGGAATGCCGTAGCCCTGAATGCCAGCGTGAACGGCATTTATCTTTCGCGCTCCAGTCTCGATGCTGCTTTTGACGACGATGGTCGACAGATAAATCCTTTGATAGCGCGTCTGACAGGGAATGTGCCGGGGCTGGTGAAGTTGTTTATCCGCAGTGACTGGCAGGTGCTGCCTGATGATGATGCTTCCCTGACTTATCAGCATTTGTTGATAGCCAGGGAGGCTTAGCCGCATGACAGCGCACCTAAGTTATACCAGCTATCACCTACAGCGCTGAGGGCCCCGGGGGAGGCGGCGAAGAATTTTTATGGTCAATACGAGCTAGGTCAGGTCTATGCGATCCCCCCTGGTTGTTGGATGTGAGATGACGATAAACTCGACCGCAGAATCATTGTCGTTTCTGGCCTGGTGTTTTGAACCTGGGGGAATCTCAATACCTTGCTGAATACCTATCTGATGTTCTTTCCCTTCCAGTTCCATAGTAAGAACGCCATTGAGAACGAAAAAAAACTGCCTGGACGTAGAATGGTAATGTCGTTTTTCACATGTTTTTGGTGGCATCTTTTCGTGAATAATCAGCATGTCCTGCCGGTTTACTAGGTACCAGCCATCACACTTATCACCCCATATGTAATGCTCAGCATTAGCTCTTTAAATCATGAGTTTACCCGTTTTAAGATTACTAGTTTAGACCTGATGGGATGTTATACTTTGGTAGATAATTTATTTGTAACAGTGATGTTGTGTTTAAATGATAAAAATATTAAGGATAAGAGCAGAGATCGTCAGCCACCGGCTTAACCTGAGTCTGCTCTTATATCGTACTATTTCAGCCCAACGCTCAGGAGGTCGGTAATGCCATCATGTGGTACTTATTGCCATTGAATTTAAAGAAACCGACGTCTTCGAACTGGTTGCGGGTATGAAACGCATACGAGCGCGGGTTCAGTACATTGACGAAGGTAACGATGACGGGATAACGCGGTGCGAACACCTTGCGCTGATACTCAAGCAGCAACTCGCCTACGCCCTGGCCACGATATTCTTCTGCGACACAGATGGGGCCATACTGGTATGAGCTAACCGCATCCAGATTTTTTCCCTGGTAGTGATATTCATTGAGAATACTTGCCATGTATTTAAACATGGGCCAGGGGCTGAGAAATTCCCACGATCCACCAAGCAACAGGCCAATGACCTTGTCGCATGTACTATCAACCGCAATCACCACACCACTTTCGGCTGAACGCAGTTCATTTAACTGCTGCTCCGTCATATCGGTGGTGACAAATCCATTCGCCCGTTGCTCGCCTGCAAGATTTTTTGCGTGATAGCGCTCCAGCAGTTGTTTCACCTCTGGGATGTCTGCATCTTGCGCCAGACGAATGACGATATTTTCATTGACCATTGCCATTTTATACTCCTGTAAAATATTTTACTGAAAGCGTCACCATCATCGCACCCACGGTGACAAACAGAACTTTGCGAATGATTTCACCATTGGTTTTAATGGCATGCAGACTGCCGATGTGATTACCTGCCAGGCTGGCCATAATCATCGGAATGCCGATTAAATAAGCCATCTTACCGGCAATCGCAAAGGCAACAAACGCCCCTATATTGGATGCAAAATTAAATATTTTGCTGGTCGCGGATGCCTGCAGCAGTCCAAACTTATTAATAACCGTTAATGCAATGATGAAAAGGCTACCGGTCCCGGGGCCAAAAAAACCATCATAAAAACCAACGATAAAACACACTACAAAGATTGCCAGGAAGTTAGTCCTGGCGGAGTCGTCTGCGGACTCTTTAATTTTTCCCTTGATCGTTGCTGCGAGTAAACCAACCGGTAATAGCACAACGATGACGATCGATAATGTCTCCACGGGCAACAATAATATCACCTTCGCGCCCACATAGGCTCCCGCCAGGGCAGAAATTAATCCCGCAGGGATAACGCGCCATATAACAGACTTATTTTTAACAAAGTTCTTAATGGCGGCGATGGTGCCTATAGTACTCACCAATTTTTCCTGTCCCAGCGCAAGCTGGGGTGGTAGGCCTGTCAGGATAAAGGCTGGAATTAACACGAGTCCAGCACCGCCTGCAATCGCATCAATATAGCCCGCGATAAATGATGCAATAACCAGCAGGATCACCCCGAGAACAAGGTAATGAGCAATAACGCTTCCCTCAATGAACATTGAGTTATTAATTAAATCTGACATTTTTTGTACCGTTATAGTGTGCGCAGGTGGTGGAGACAAAGTGAAGAATCGACAAGCTGCATATCGGTGGGTCTGTGTTTCATAGCAAAAACCCGCAATAACCACCTGTCCGTGCCATCAAAACGAGGTTCGAAAGCATTTCTGGTATGCATTGTCCTTTGGTTTAAAAAAGTCACAGCATCTCCGGGCTCCAGCGGAACATTAAACCACAGGTCGTGTTCCAGAGTGATAAATCGCATTTTTTCCAGCACGGTTTCGGCCTCCAGGGTCATACCCTGAGTGTTATGCCAGTCAAATCGCGAATACCAGACGCCTTTATCTTTAACAATAATCGGCACTCCCTCAATACTGGCTCCCTCTGTAAAACTGGCTGGTCGCTTAATTTTAAATGAGGGGCTGGCAAGAATAGCAATATCCTTATCAGAAAGTTTATCCAGAATCTGATCCAGTTTTAACAGACTGGTGTGAACGCCTTCCTCTTTCCTGAGACACAACAAACTCAGAGTGTCAGGAGAGCCGCCAAGTCTGTTAGACGGCGTCTCACCGGTAATGTACAGATCGGGATTATCGACATGCGGGTAAAAGTCATACTTAGCCCCCTGAGAACTTATTTTCTCTTCTGCTTGGAGCATCGGGCAGACATGCCTTATTAGATGTCCGTCATTTTCTCCCTGATATACCACAGGCCATAAACCGGCCTGAAAATGTGCAGAGAGATAAGCTCCATGTAACTCTGCATTTTTTGATTCTACATAATCAGCATAAGACGGAATAACGGGGGTTTGTGTGATTTCTTGTGCATCAAATTGTGGCAATTTCCATATTACATAACAGTCCTCTTCAAGCCTTTTCCTGAATTCGTCTGTTGGTATGGGAAGCGTGTCTTTGATTCGGTCTGCGATTGATAGTATAATTCCATTCTTCATAAACATACTCTGTCCTGAAGCTACCAGTATAATAAGATTTATTCGTACTTTTCTCTAAATAACTCGTTAAGCTATTTCCATTTCATTCTGAAAAGTGCGCGTAATTTATAACGCAGATTTATCACCCCCTTCAAGATAGTACTTAAAATCCAGACGATCTTTCTATCTGCAAAATCACTTACAAATCTTTAAACTTCTATTACACAACCTTTACAAACTTTATCCTGAACAGCGTCAGCTGAATCAGTTAAGCAATTTTTTGTCAATGAGTTATTGATGCTAATAGGTCCGAAAAGATACAGGACCAGCCCGAAATCAAAGACGACGGTAGCCCCCAGCAGTGGAGAGAAGGAAATCGAGTCATGCGAGCAGGCTGGCGGCTCATCAGGCGGCCTGTAAATCATTGGGTCACCGCTTCATCCCAGACCGGCACGTTGAATGCTCCCCTCCGGGGAGACATCGCGGATGAGGCTGACCTTATAGACCGGATTGCTGGCGGCGTCCGGAGTCAGCAGGGCGTGCGCATCGTCATACGCGCTACCGTGGCTGTTGAGGCGCCGCTGCGAACCGAACGCGGACGGGCGTCCCTCGCCGAATTTCAGCCAGCGAACGGAACAGCCCAGGTAAGTGGCCAGACGGTCGGCCTGCTCAAAATCCGGGACATCGTGGCCGGAGAACCAGTTCATCACCACCAGTGGGTTGGCATCACCGAGACGCTCCGCCTGGGCGGCCGTGTCCATCGGAGGCTCGGGGGGTAGGGTGGCAGAATTTATAGCCCGGCAACCGGCTACGCCGGGCTTTCGGCGCCATTTGACTCCACAGACACATGTGCCTCATCTGGCACCTCCATGCCGCTGACGCGGCACTCAGAAGCATCCCAATGCGATTGCTTTTGCGTCAGCGGCTATCGATTTTAAGTTGTTGCTCTTGCGGTATACCTACCGGAATGCGTATTCGAGTGCCAGCTTGCCTGGTCTTGTAGCTGTTGTTCAGGCGGGGGTTGCACAGGCCGGTCTGGCAAGGTGCAGTGTACCGCCATCTCTGTGCATTATTGGCGTCAATGAAGGCCTGCCCCCCACTGAGCGATCTCGAAGTAAGTATCTTACGGAAGTCAGGAAAAAGTGAACCTGCAACAGATTGCCTGTACAACTTTCTCTATCGCTCCTTAACGGACAACCGTTGATCCAGGTACCGTCTTAACCTCCCGGATGTCACTGAAATTTTTAATGAGCATCCCCTTGGCGTCAGCAGCAAGAAGCCGCCAGAGCCCCGGAAATCGAGTCCTTTACGGCGTTTACGACGTAAAGGACGCTCACCGGGTAACAGGGGGGCATCCTTTCTGTTTCACCAGTAAACAAGCAAATTCAAAGCATTTCCGGAAACCATTCCTTGACAAGGCGCCTCACACCCACTAAAAAGGAATCAATCGTTTCCTAATTAGAGGTTGGATATGAAATCATTCACCTGCAGTACGGCAGATCGGCCTTTACCCGGACGCCCCCGGGTGTTTGATGAAGCCAATTTTCTTGATGGAGCTATAACGCTTTTTCGCCGTCACGGTTTTAGCGGTGTCAGTATCAGTGACATAACAGCTGAAACAGGCCTCACCACTGGCAGTATTTATAAGGCTTATAAGGACAAAAAAGGCATATATGTTAAAGCTCTGCAACGTTATGTATTACTTCGTGAAGAGAGCCTGAAAGTCCGTCTCGAGAAAGCTTCAGATGGAAGAGAAAAAATCGCAGTTCTGCTGAAGGATTATGCTGAATTCAGTCAGGGAAGAGACGGAAAACTGGGTTGTATGGTCGTTTCAGGTATCACAAACATTGACCACCTTGGTACGGTCGCTGATATTTTAAAAACACAGCTATTAAAGCGTCGGAGTGCTCTTGAGGACCTTATCGAACAGGGAAAACAGGATGGTTCGATTGCCACTACCACTAATGTAACCGCTGCAGCCGAAATAATTCTGGCATTACTACAGGGGATGCGTGTAACCGGAAAGATTTCAGTCCTGACCGGCAATATTGATGATTTTATAGCTCAGGCACTAAAGATACTGGAGTAATTCACAGATGCGTTCGTCAATATAACCATCATTGCAGACGCTATGTTGACGTCCTGCCTTTAATCATCCTCCATTCTTCTGCAAAGAGCTGTCGCCGCAGTTCAGCTGCTAGCTGGTAATATACTATTTAAAACAGGAACTCATTATGTCTGAATTTACTCTCCCTTGTTACCAACGGTACAAAACTGATCCACCCCAGCGGTTGAAAATTGATCCAGGGGTTAATCTGCTCTCCTGATTCAGGAGAGTTTATGGTCACTTTTGAGACAGTTATGGAAATTAAAATCCTGCACAAGCAGGGAATGAGTAGCCGGGCGATTGCCAGAGAACTGGGGATCTCCCGCAATACCGTTAAACGTTATTTGCAGGCAAAATCTGAGCCGCCAAAATATACGCCGCGACCTGCTGTTGCTTCACTCCTAGATGAATACCGGGATTATATTCGTCAACGCATCGCCGATGCTCATCCTTACAAAATCCCGGCAACGGTAATCGCTCGCGAGATCAGAGACCAGGGATATCGTGGCGGAATGACCATCCTCAGGGCATTCATTCGTTCTCTCTCGGTTCCTCAGGAGCAGGAGCCTGCCGTTCGGTTTGAAACTGAACCCGGACGACAGATGCAGGTTGACTGGGGCACTATGCGTAATGGTCGCTCACCGCTTCACGTGTTCGTTGCTGTTCTCGGATACAGCCGAATGCTGTACATCGAATTCACTGACAATATGCGTTATGACACGCTGGAGACCTGCCATCGTAATGCGTTCCGCTTCTTTGGTGGTGTGCCGCGCGAAGTGTTGTATGACAATATGAAAACTGTGGTTCTGCAACGTGACGCATATCAGACCGGTCAGCACCGGTTCCATCCTTCGCTGTGGCAGTTCGGCAAGGAGATGGGCTTCTCTCCCCGACTGTGTCGCCCTTTCAGGGCACAGACTAAAGGTAAGGTGGAACGGATGGTGCAGTACACCCGTAACAGTTTTTACATCCCACTAATGACTCGCCTGCGCCCGATGGGGATCACTGTCGATGTTGAAACAGCCAACCGCCACGGTCTGCGCTGGCTGCACGATGTCGCTAACCAACGAAAGCATGAAACAATCCAGGCCCGTCCCTGCGATCGCTGGCTCGAAGAGCAGCAGTCCATGCTGGCACTGCCTCCGGAGAAAAAAGAGTATGACGTGCATCTTGATGAAAATCTGGTGAGCTTCGACAAACACCCCCTGCATCATCCACTCTCCATCTACGACTCATTCTGCAGAGGAGTGGCGTGATGATGGAACTGCAACATCAACGACTGATGGCGCTCGCCGGGCAGTTGCAACTGGAAAGCCTTATAAGCGCCGCGCCTGCGCTGTCACAACAGCGCAGTAGACCAGGAATGGAGTTATATGGACTTCCTGGAGCATCTGCTTCATGAAGAAAAACTGGCACATCATCAACGTAAACAGGCGATGTATACCCGAATGGCAGCCTTCCCGGCGGTGAAAACGTTCGAAGAGTATGACTTCACATTCGCCACCGGAGCACCGCAGAAGCAACTCCAGTCGTTACGCTCACTCAGCTTCATAGAACGTAATGAAAATATCGTATTACTGGGGCCATCAGGAGTGGGGAAAACCCATCTGGCAATAGCGATGGGCTATGAAGCAGTCCGTGCAGGTATCAAAGTTCGCTTCACAACAGCAGCAGATCTGTTACTTCAGTTATCTACGGCACAACGTCAAGGCCGTTATAAAACGACGCTTCAGCGTGGAGTAATGGCCCCCCGCCTGCTCATCATTGATGAAATAGGCTATCTGCCGTTTAGTCAGGAAGAAGCAAAGCTGTTCTTCCAGGTCATCGCTAAACGTTACGAAAAGAGCGCAATGATCCTGACATCCAATCTGCCGTTCGGGCTGTGGGATCAAACGTTCGCCGGTGATGCAGCACTGACCTCAGCGATGCTGGACCGTATCTTACACCACTCACATGTCGTTCAAATCAAAGGAGAAAGCTATCGACTCAGACAGAAACGAAAGGCCGGGGTTATAGCAGAAGCTAATCCTGAGTAAAACGGTGGATCAATATTGGGCCGTTGGTGGAGATATAAGTGGATCACTTTTCATCCGTCGTTGACAGCATAATCCTCTTTACTTTTAAAGTAGTAATAAAATGAGCCTTTAGGGACATTGGCATTTTTAACAATGGCATCGACTCCCGTCGCAAGAAAACCATTCTGCGTCAGCAGTTCAAGGCCACTGCGGATCAGATCATTACGAGTATCTGCATAGGTACTTTCTGTCTTTCGCGGCCTTCCCCGGCCACGATTTTCGCCTGTCATGACCCATCTCCTACATTTTATTAACGCAAAAGAATAAGTGATTTTGCGCGAGAGCTTCAATCAGTTTATCCCCGCAGTGGCAAAGTGTTCGCTTTTGCCGACTGGACAGTGGCAGTGCCTGTCTCTACTGCGCCATCGCTGAACAGTGCAGAATTAGCAACGTTTGCTTTTGGCACAAAGCATACGCCCATTCTCACGCGAATGCTTTGCCCTTGACTTGCCAACAACCGAATTGCTTGCTCTGCAGCTATGTTTTTTTATTAGAATATTCGCCACTAAATAAATTATAATAAGTTGATTTTATTAGATATCTATCAGAATCTATATGGTCAGCACGAGTTGCATGCTCTAATGTTTCAAATGCCAGGGTATGTGCGGCTTCAGCAAATATCTCAGGCCAACCTTTACTCAGCATCGACAGTCCTTTAAGGACTCTTATCTGAATCTCCCTCATACTGGCACCATCGCGCGCGACAGGTGAGAAAAAGTCTTCCAGTAGATCGTTATTCTGAAGTGGTGCAACATGTACTGAAGGATATTTCACTTCTATTTCATCAGATTTATTCTGCGCGTAAGTGGAAAGTATACGAACACCTCTGCCAATGACATCAATGGCGGTTCCAGGATCGTTCACTGCAGGGGAAAGGGCCCGGCAGGCTATTTCGGCCATGACGCTAAGACAAAATCGAGGATCCTGAGCAAATGAACGTGCATCCGAGACAATAATCGTCTCAAGTAAATCGGTGTTGATTGACGACTCCTGGCCCTGACTCAGGTACAAAACTGGCATGGACGGATGTATGAAACTGCCTGGCTGCGCCACGAGGTATACATGACGGGGATCATTGGTCAGCAGCTTGCTAAGTTTCACCATATCAATATATTCAACATAGCCAATCTTCTTCGGATAAACTGCAACCGTTCCTTTCGGCTGTTCATTGTTCTCAAGCCATGGATATCCGCCGAGACAGGGATTTCTTGCTCTCGCAATAAATGTTTCGATGGCCGCCTGTTCTACTTGTGCCGTTGTCTCACCAACCCTCCCCAGAGAGGTCAAATGCTGTATCCAGCGAAGCAATGTGATGAGGATTAAGGCAATGACAACCAGTGTGACAATGAATAAAATGACTCTCCCCCTTTCTCCATAAGCTCCCATATTGAGGGCAATAATCCCTACCAGACTGAAGAGAAAAGAACCGATGAAGGTGGCCAGTACATTTTGTGTGGTGACGTCTTCAACAACTAAACGCGTAGCTCTGGGAGTCACATTAGTAGTGGCTGAACCGTAGGCTGTGACCATGATACTCAGCGAAAATGTGGTCACTGCCAGCATACTCGATGCCAGTATGTTCAGAATGTTATCGACTGCTTCCGCACCAACCTTCACGGAAACCGACTCAGGTATCATTGATTTAAAAAGAATTGATAAAAGGGCCGTTATTATCGCGACAATTGCGAATAACGTTGCCCTGAACCATAGTTTTTTAATTGTCTGCTTCAGCATCCATTTCCAGCGTGAAATCATTCTGCATTCCCTCATATTGCGGCCGGGATAATAATTGCCGCCCCCAGGACGGCATGTTGCTATTAACGAACCAGGTGCAGGAAGTGCAGGTGTTTTTCGTACTGGTCCAGTATGTCATTAATCAGCTGTTCCTGGTTCCAGCCCATCACATCATAATTTTGACCGCCTTCTTTGAGATAAACCTCAGCGCGATAATATCGATGTTGTTCAGTCTGCTGCTCATCATTATCCATTGCGGCGAGCGCGAAGGTCGGTGAGATATACCCGCGAAGCCTCACTTCATATATAAAATTCAGCTCGTTGCCCAAATCGACTTCAAGACGAATACGATCGTCGACTGCATCACTAATGTGGCTTATCGTCCCCTGCTTGTTCAGTTCCTCCTGAACCAGCGTCATGGCAGGCTGGATAACGTCGTCCATAAAACGTTTCACAAGAGATCGCTTCGGCAGATACGCGATATTGCGTAACCTTCTCTGCCAAGGAATTGGGTTACGTGCAGCCGTAGGAGCAATTGTCGCCATGCTCAGGCTTTCACGCTTGGTCAAATCCCGGCGCAAAGCTTTTAAAAGTCCGTATATAGATATTAGTAAGATCACTGAGAAGGGCAATGCACTCGCTATTGTCACCGTTTGCAGCGCACTTAGCCCTCCGGCAAGGAGAAGCGCAATTGCAACAATGCCCATAAGCGAGGCCCAGAATATTCGCTGCCAGACGGGTGTGTTTGCCACTCCACCTGATGCCAGAGTATCCACAACCATTGCCCCCGAATCAGCAGACGTTACAAAGAAGACGATGACCATCGCCATTGCAATGAATGACAGCACAGAAGAGAACGGGAAATGCTCCAGGAAATTAAACAGGGCCAGCGCCACATCCTGCTGAACAGTATTGGCGAGGTCTGTGGCCCCCTGGTTCATAATGAGATAGATCGCGCTGTTACCAAACACCGTCATCCACATTAGCGTAAAACCCGCGGGAACAAACAGCACGCCGGTGACAAACTCGCGAATGGTTCGCCCGCGGGAGACCCGTGCGATGAACATCCCCACAAACGGCGACCATGAAAGCCACCATCCCCAGTACAGTAATGTCCAGCCCCCCAGCCAGTTGCTCGACTTGGGCTCATACGCGTAAAGGTTGAACGTTTTACTCACCAGTTCCGAAAGATAACCGCCCGTATTTTCCACAAATGACTTCAGCAGAAGCACGGTTGGTCCCAGACACAGGACCAGCGCCAGGAGCAACAAAGCCAGACCCAGATTGAGTTCAGACAGGATACGTATTCCCTTATCCAGACCGGACACCACTGAAATCGTCGCTAACCCCGTGATGACCACGATCAGAATTACCTGCACCGTTTCATTGATGGGCACCCCGAAAAGATGGTTCAAACCGGCATTCACCTGCAAAACACCGTAACCCAGTGATGTCGCAACGCCAAAGACCGTGCCTATAACAGCGAAAATATCAACCGCATGTCCTACAGGTCCGTATATGCGATCGCCAATAATGGGATAGAGTGCGGAGCGCAGAGTTAAAGGCAGACCGTGACGGTAACTGAAGAACGCCAGAATCAGCGCCACAATGGCATAAATTGCCCATGCGTGCAGTCCCCAGTGGAAAAAGGTCAGACGCATTGCTTCCTTAGCTGCCGCAACGGTTTCTGGAGTGCCAACGGGTGGCGAAAGATAATGCATTACAGGTTCGGCAACGCCAAAGAACATCAGGCCGATCCCCATCCCTGCCGAAAAAAGCATCGCAAACCAGGAGTGGTAGCTGAAATCAGGCTGCGCATGGTCCGGGCCCAGCTTGATATCACCGTAGCGTGAGAGTCCAAGGAACGTGACACTCAGTAAAATCAGGGCCACAGCAAGGATGTAGAACCAGCTGGCATTCGTGAAGATTTGTTGCTGAAGTAGTTTAAAATTTTTGTCGGCGACATCCGGGAATACGGCGGCAAAGGCGACAAGAAGGAAAATTAGCAAAGCAGATGTAAAGAATACCGCTTTGTTAATCTGACTTGTAGACTTCTTTGGGATTGTATCATTTTCACTCATAATCATTTATTCCATTAATTAAATTCGCACTGGATAGAAGGTACTACCTCTCACAAAGTAGCAAAGTTCAACTGGCTATGCGGCGTTAATCGTAATGCATGGTGGAATGTTGAGGTGTACTGGCAATAGCGGACACTACCATTTGTTCTTTTTTTAAGCGGCCATCTGATGATATTTTTCCCTGAAGGCTGCCGGGGAGATATTCCCCAGACGAGAGTGACGACGCTGACGATTGTAGAAAATCTCAATGTATTCCCGTATT